>MPLX02279561.1_pt1 | contig 12148 bp, 6 predicted proteins | sample 1617341 | NCBI WGS metagenome assembly MPLX02 (sample SAMN05944804, study PRJNA350692) | marine metagenome | biome: marine; feature: ODZ; material: water; isolation source: 120 m water sample filtered on 0.2 um supor filter | place: Pacific Ocean | collected 2012-04-08 | depth 120m m | reverse complement strand
GCGCCGAAACGATCCACGAAACCCTGCAGTCGTTCAATTTCGCGCTCAGAATTCTTGTGGGCGGCCAGCTGCTGTGATTCGTGGGCATCGCGCTGCCCCAAAAAGGCGTCGTAATTGCCTGTCCAGCGAAACAACTGTTCACGTCGAATCTCAAGGATGCCCTTGACCAGCTGATTTAAAAATTCCCTGTCATGCGAAATCATCAGGATGGCACCCGGATAATTCTTCAGATAATCCTGCAGCCAGATGAGTGCCTCAAGATCCAGGTGATTGGTCGGCTCATCAAGCATCAGCAGGTCCGGTTCCTGTACGAGCAACCGCGCCAGGTGCGCGCGCATGATCCAGCCGCCGCTTAATTCGGACGCCAGGCGGTCATGATCGCTCTCGCGAAAACTTAACCCGGCCAAAATGCGCTTGGCCTTGGCCTCCAGTTGCGCGCCGCCAAGTTCATCAAAACGATCGAAGACCTCCGCATCAACGTGCTCATCAGTCGATACCTGGCGGCGCAGTGACATGAATTCGGGCGAGATGGATAACGCCAGTTCCAGCACGGTCTCCCCACCAACCGGGACATTTTCCTGCGGCAAAAAGCCAAGTCCCAGATTGCGCTCCATTTCCACCGAGCCCTTGTCGGTGGATTCCTCGCCAAGGATGAGGTTAAAGAGGGTCGATTTTCCCGCGCCATTGGGGCCGACCAAGCCCAGCCGATCCTCGCGGTTTACCTGCAGGGACACATCGCCAAAAAGCGTGCGACCCGCATAGGATTTTTCGACACCACTAAGCGTGATCATCAGCGCTATGCAACTAACGCGTCGAGGTCGCCGGTGCTATCAGCGAAGGAGTCAGCCTTTACGCCCATTCGTTTTTGTATGGTGACAAACAGGTTGGCGAGGGGAACTTCCTTGCCGAAGGTGAGGTATTGGCCGTGCTGATAGCCCATGTTTTTACCGCCGGCAAGAATCAGGGGATAGTTATTGTTGTTATGGGTCTTACTGTTGCTGCTGCCATAAAAAAGACAGGTATTATCCAAAACAGAACCCTCTCCCTCCTTCATTTGGCTGAGTCGCTTCATCAAGTAACCCAGACATTCGGCCTGATAGCGGTCCCACTTGCCTCGGTTTTCTGCTCCCTTCCCCTTACCGGCACCATGGGCCAATCCGTGGGCGTCTTTATTAAAACCCAGGAGCGGCGGGAACTTGTTCGCTATGGAGATGGCTCCATGCATGCTCGCCAGTTGATAGGTCACAAAACGAGTGGAATCAGTCTGAAAGGCGAGCGCAATCAAGTCGAGCATCGTATGGATGAGTTTGCCCGGTGTTTCGTTGTCTGCATCCAGGCTAAGCCCTTCGGCATTCACTTTCGGACGAGGTATATTTAACCACTGTGCCGAACGCTCCACATCCTGCTCAATCTCACGAACTGATGTCAGGTATTGATCCAGTTTACCCTGATCTGCCTTGCCTAATTTACGGTGCAGGCTTTTGGCCTCATCGAGCAGCAGGTCCAGGTGACTCCCGGTTCGGGCGAAACCTTTTCTTTGGGCTTCAATGGAGTCTCCCTTCAATCCGAACAAGCGTTCAAAAACAAGAGCCGGCCGGTTGAAAGACGGTATAGGCTGCCCCGTACGTGAGTAAGAAAGGGTATTAGCGCGCGTAGGCATGCCAACACCGCCATCAGACGAAAGCGTCAAGCTGGTAAAGCGGGTGGTCGCACCAAGCTTGTGGGTGCGGGCCATAAACTGATCCAGCGAAATTGAATTTTTGAGCCCAGTAACAGCAAGACTCAGCTCTTCACCCGTAAGAAATGTATCCCCACTATCATGCCCTCCAATTCGGCGTACCTTGGGATGAGACAGCCCTCCCAGAACCGTGACTTGATCACGAAAAGGCTCGAGTACCTCAAGGGATTTATTGAAAGTAAAATCCTTCCCTGAACCTTTGGGAAACCAGTTCCACTGGCCGTATTCCCCATCTTGTTTGGGCAAGCTCACTCCATAGGGAAAATAGATGGAACAGAATCTTTTCGGCGGTGATTTAACTTGAGCCCCCATCAGGGATTCCATCCAGGGTAAAGCAAGCGAAATGCCCGCTGCCTTGAGCATGGTTCTTCGATTCATTTGAAATGCCTTTTGATTCATACGAGACTCCCGCAAGCGCTCATTGGAAAATACATATTAATGGTTGTTATCGCGATAAAAAAGGCCGGCTCGTGACAATATTTTTCATTAATCCGGAGAGTCGGTAGTCGTCTTTTGCAAAATTAACGCTGAGTTCATCAATCAAGAGCTCATCTTCCAGCTTCAGCGAACGACCCAGGGCGTAGGTCAGTAATTTGGTTGCCAATGCCTTGGCAAATTGATCGCGCCTCTCCGTGAGCAGGTATTCCTGAAGATCAGCCAGTCCTGAGATTTCATGATTTCCCGGCAGGACAACCTCGGTGGACACAGGTTTTTTTCGGCGAGCCGTCTTTTTTCGCAAGAGGCCGATCGCATCATACCCTTCGAAAGCAATCCCCCACGGGTCAATTCCCTTGTGACAATTGGCACACGCTGCCTTCTCCCGGTGCAGGGCCAGCTGCTCACGCACCGATAAATTTTTCCACTTGGGCGAGTTGGTGTCGGGTAACGGCACATCCGGTGGGGGCGAGGCGGGGGGCGTGCCCAGAACGCGGTCAAGCAGCCACACTGCCCGCTTGATCGGGTGAGAATCAGCTCCATCCGATCCGGCCAAGTGGGTGGAAGCATGACCGAGCACACCACCTGGTCTATTGGTGCCGTGCAGAGAAACACGTTCAAAGTTTTGGGATTTAGGGCCCTCTAGTCCGTAATGCTTGGCCAAGGGTGCGTTAAGCATGGTGAAGTCCGCATCGAGAAATTGCAGTGCGGAGGTATTGCTCCGGAGGATTTCCCTGAAAAATGCCCGGGTTTCCCCGGCCATGTAGGGCTTCAAGCGATTATCGAAATTCTTGTAGTACTGGGGGTTGATCGCCACCCGGTCAACTCCTTCAAGATCCAGCCATTGGTCACAAAATTCCTTGGCGAAACGGTTGGACTTCGGATCCTTTAACATCCGTTCAAACTGTCCTTGCAACACGGAGCCTTCCAGAAGGCGGCCGGAATCAGCCAGGACCGATAGTTCCTCGTCCGGCATTGAGCTCCAAAGAAAATAGGAAAGTCGGGATGCCAGCTCATGGGCGGACAATTTTCGTGACTTCTTGCCTGAATGCGGCTCAGCCAGATATATAAATTTTGCAGAAGCCAAGGCCGCCGCCAGAGTTTCCTTAAGGGAGAACATATCAGAACCTCCCTGTTTTTGAATGGCCTTAAAATGCGAAGTCCACTGTTCCAGCTCCTCTTCAATTACAGGTCTGCGCCACGCACGCTGGAGAAATTGCTGCAGGACCCGGCCAACGGATTGGTCTGACCGCAAGTCTTCGCCTTCAGGAACGACTTCACGATGCAAAGGCGGAGGCCAGGAAGAGTAATCGTGTCTTACGAATTCCACTGAATCTATGATGATTCGTGGGAAATCAGGATCCTCAGGGTATACCTTGATCTTTCTCTTTATTATGTTCCCCTTTTTATCCTTCCTAATGTTTCCGTTTTTATCCTTCTGCTCAACGAGTTTAACCTCCTGTTTCGTGGCCGGCTTGCCATCAACCAGAACATTTTGCAGAGTAATAACACCATTTAATTTATCCGCAGGCACATGGGCTTCGGGATAGGGAAAGAGCCCGGGGTAACTGATGATTTCATAATACTGCGGGGTTGCCGAAGATATGGGAACCGAAGCGGCATCACCCATAATATTCAAGGTCAAACCCGAAACAGAATAACCATAGCGAACAAATAGAACAGGAGCAGGTTGCCCGGGCTTGCGGTCGGTGGAGGCTTTGATCCTGATGGTGAAGCGGCCTGTCCGAGGTAATTCCTTGAAGTATCCATGCCAGTAATTGACCCGACCCAGGCGATCAGAGGAATCACCTGTAAAACGCCTGCTGCCCGGCCCTTTTACTTTTCCTGTATTCCTTTTAACCTGGGAAACCTTTCGCTCCGGTTGATCGCCCTCGACCAGAATAAAATCCAGCGCCTTACGTGCAGTTTTGAGATAATTTTCGATTTGCAGAGCGCTCATTCCAAGTGAAGCACCATTGTTGTAAAATCCATCAGCAGAAAGCGCATCAGAAGGAAACTCTCCACTATAATCCATTTCCAACCCCAGAAGATCGGCCATGGTGTATTGATACTCCGTACGGTTCAGTCGCCGCAACACTGCCTGTCCTCCTGCATTTCGCCGCGCAACCGCAGCAGCTTCAAGTCGTTGGGTAAGCCAGCCCGTCAGCACAACCCTCTCTGAATCCGTTAAGGGAGGCTCATCCTCCGGCGGCATTTCCCCCAAGTTAAGATTGTTAAGCGAATCATGCCAGCGTTCTGCCGATGGTCCACGATCGAAATCCAAATCCAGCGTATCAAGCCTGAGCTTTCCCTTCTGCTTCTTCTCACCATGACAGCCGTAGCAATGCTTTTGTAACACGGGCAATACATCCTTTTTAAAGACTTCATCGGCCCGGACCACAAGCGCCACCAGCAGAAATAAAATGAAAGCCAAACGTCTCATTGAGAAAAACAGACGCAATTTAAACGAAAGTTGTTCATTATTTTCATACCAGAAACATCACCCTTATCACAAAGGCTCTTATTTGCCGATACAAATCAGCTCACCAATAGTGTGAGTATAGGCGCGTTCATTAGAAAAAGAAAAACTGGATCGCATCCAGGATTGACCCGCTGCCCCCAAATCATTAATCGCCTTTACCGCCGAAGCCTTCAACTTGTCTGCATTCCACTCAATCACATAAACTGTACCATTCATCACCGGCACATAAAGATACTCACCAGCAACGGTGGGAATTGGTGAGGAAACATGCCCCCATCCACTGCCATGAGAACGCTTATCTCCCACCACTTTAAAGCCACGAGAGTTTTTCATCTCGTTTGGAATTAACGCCTTCTTGTACCAGATAAGCTGATCCTTCATCTGGGGAGCCCTGCTCAGTTGCAGTGGAAGTTCAAGGCATTCAACGGCTCCGCTTTCCACGTTCACTCGGCCCAACCACGGCCGCACATAGCTGCGAAAATAATGATATTTCCCAACTAATAAATTAGAGCCTTGAGTGATCATGCGTTTATTTTTTCCCAGTTTTAACGACTCTTTGCCCGTTATTTTTGGATTCCGCAAAGTGGCCACCGGCAGGTTTTTAATGAAAGAAACCCGCTTAATAATTTTACCCGTTACCTCATCCACTGAAAGATGGTCGCCATAATGAAAAATATGAACCGCACCCTTGTGCAACCGATAACTCATCGTTGCCATGAAACCATCCAGGGGCAATGTCCAGAGGGTTTCTCCGTTGGCCAGATCCACCATTGAGATTCCAAAGGGCTTTTCAGGAGGACCATGCCCCCCTCCTCTCCCCACGACAGCCACCCCCCGACCATCGCTACGGACTTGAGGGAGAGTCGACATACCCATGTTAACGCCACACTCGGTCGTCCATACAACCTCACCACTCTTCATGTCCAACGCCTGCAGCTGCGTCCACATCTCTCTGGGTGATTGTGCATATTTTTTTGGAAAAACTCCGTTTGGATCAGGAGGATAAATTTGCCGAGTAAACACATATTGCCCCGCATGTGAAAACGGCAACGTACGGCCGACACTAAGAAAAGGCCGTGACCAGAGCACCTTCCCATTCAAATTGTAACAGGTAATTCGGCCCGAAGCATTCAGGAAAACCACCCGGTCACCGTCCACAACCGCTGGAGGAGCACTGCTGTCGCTAAAGCACCCCGAAAGCCTGAGTAGATATTTACCTTCAATTTCACGCTTCCATAAAATCTTGCCGCTGGCTGCGTCACAACACCAGGCAACGATATCCTTGCCCAAGGTGGAGTCGGCCTTAACCGGTTTGAGAGTGGAGAAAAATACTTTACCCTTGGAGATTACCGGCGTGCTCTGGCCGGTTTCTGGTAAAGTAATTTTCCAGGAAATATTTTTCCCCAACGCCACACTCCATTCAGTCGGCGCATTGTCTGCTGTGCGGAAATTGCCCGCTCCCGCAGCTTGAGGCCAATCGACAGCCGTAACAACGGCAGGAAGACACAAAAGGTATATAATAAATCGTTCCATCTAATGCCAATTAGATACCCCAAACCTCTCTCTTAGGTCACGACTGAAACGGAAACATTTCTACTGCGTGGGAAGCGGCTGATGTGCCTCCTTAATCACCGCTTTCATCTTGGCAACCAGATCGGGCTTAGCCCCAGCAAGATCGTTTTTCTCATAAGGATCCTTTGCGTGGTTAAATAGCTCCAAGGGTTTACCTGCCTGCCGGTAGGCTTTCCAGTCGCCCATGCGGACGGCCTGCGAAAATATTTTCTGTTTCGGGCTTTTGCAAAATTCAAAATAAAGGTAGTCGTGGGACTTCTGCTCCTGGGTTTGACCCCGCAAGGTGGGTAGAAACGAAATGCCATCATTCTGCTTTGGCACCGGTTGACCAATCAGTTCACAAATTGTGGGTAGTACATCCTGAAAGCCACTAATGTGAGCAGTCGTTTCCCCTCGAGCAATTACTCCGGGCCAACGGGCCAGCATCGGTGTGCGGATCCCACCCTCATGCATATCGCGCTTATGCCCACGCAGGTTGCCGGTGGAATTCCAAAAGGTCGGGTTATGACCGCCCTCCTTATGTGCCCCGTTATCACTGGTGAACATCACAAGTGTGTTTTCATCCACCTTCAACTCCCCCAGCAGAGCCAGTATTGCCCCCACTTCATTATCCAAGTGCTCCATCATCGCGGCAAATCCAGCGATCGGGTTTTGCACGTCCGGACACTCCTCTTCACCTGCCCGGTACTTACCCACCTTGGTGTCGAACTGCGAAAACTTTTTGCGCCATTTCTCGTGCAGTTCCTTGGGCGCATGCATTGCCGCGTGGGGAATCGCGGTGGGGATGTAGCAGAAGAAAGGTTTCTTGGCCTTAACATTGCGCCGGATAAAATCACAGGCATGCTCCATCAAAGGCGCGTGCAGATAGGTGCCTTTTTTAAGCGGCACCTCTTTTCCGTTATGCACGGCAGTCGAGGGATAATAGGTGTGGGCAATCCCCTGGCTTTTCCAGCCGTAAAATTCATCAAACCCGTGACTTAAAGGATTGGGCGCCCCTGCCAGGTGCGTGTGGCCCAGTCCCCATTTACCAAAGGCGCCGGTGCGATAACCCGCTGTTTTAAACACTTCAGGCAGCACTGTCATTTTGGGATTGAGTGCCGCCCCCTTCTCGCCACTCAGGTTTCCCCGGATATAGCAGTGACCCGAATGCTGACCGGTCATCAACACCGCCCGACTGGGCGAGCACACGGTATTGCCCGAGTAATGCGCGGTAAACCTGAGGCCTTCCCTGGCCAGCCGATCAATATGGGGTGTCTGAAATTTTTTCTGCCCGTAACAGGAGAGATCCCCATAGCCCAAGTCGTCTGTGAGGATATAAATAACGTTCGGTTTATCCGTCGCAAAAACGGACAGGTGAGCCAGGAAAAACAGGAGACAGAAATGCACTTTCATCGGTGCACGGAAAAGTAATCCGGCAAAGGCAAGAAGCAGGGTCAATGACGGCTTCCATCTCACGGCTTTGCTTGCCTCAGCTTTTCAGGCCGCGGATGGTGGACTTGGTGCTGCTGCCGAATTTTTCGATTCCCAAGCCCATGCGTTGGGCAAGCGGAACGAAGAGATTGGCAAAAGGGGTGTTGTCCTTCGCGTCATGGGCAACATGGTGACCGTGTTTGTAGCCGCCGCCAGCCACCAGAATGGGCAGGTTGCGCCAGCTATGGGCGGAGGCGTTGCCAAGATTGGAGCCAAATAAAATCGCGGTGTGGTCCAGCAAATGGCCGCCCGCTTCCCTGATGCCTTTCATTTTTTGCAGGAATTCGCTGAAGACCCCAAACTCGGCCGCTTCAATTCTCGTCAACTCGGCGATCTTGGTTTCCTCTTTCCCGTGGTGGGAGAGCATGTGCCAGTCGGTCTTTACGCCAGGGATGTTGCTGGGCACCGCATTCATGCCACCGAGGGAGAAGGCAATCACACGCGTGGAGTCAGTCTGTAGCGCCAACAGGATGAGGTCATACATCAGGCGCTGCTTGGCGAGGATGTCGGTGCGATCGGCAACCTCCCGGGGTTCCTTCTGGTCGACCGTGGGCTTGGGGCGCCTAGCCCACTGCTTATTCTGCTGCAGGCGCACCTCAAGCTCGCGCACGGAGGTGAAATATTCATCGAGCTTTTCGCGGTCACGTTCACCGAGCGAGAGTTTGAGCTTTTTTGCGTCACCCAGCACCGTGTCAAGGATGCTCCGGCCGCGATCAAGGTTTTTCAGCTCCTCGGCGACATCTTTTTCTGTGCCGTTGACAAACATCTGACGGAAGAGTTTTGCGGGATGGGTTTGGGAGGGGATTTGCACACCATTGGAGGTCCAGGAAAGTGATTTGCCGTTAGCGCCAATGGAGAGTGAGGGAAATCGGGTGGCGGCTCCAATGTGCCGGGCCATTAGTTGGTCGAGCGAAATGGTGTTCCTGAATCCTGCCAGGCCCGGCCTGGGCACAGAAGTAAGCCACGTGAGTTCAGAGGCATGACCGCTGTTGCCGTTCTGGCTGGGATGGGACAGGCCGGAGAAGACCGTAAAGTCCTTGCGGTGGGCCTTGAGCTTCTCCAGATAAATCGGTGCAGCGTAGTTGGCCCCGGCCTCGGCGGGAATAAAATTGGGCACGTGAAATCCCAAGCCGGCATTCATGGCCACAAAGCGTTTCGGTGCGACAGGTTCCTTGCCAAAGGCAGGCGTCATGGCACTTAAGAATGGCAGGGCCACGGTGGCACCGGTGCCCTTGAGGAAGGCGCGGCGATCCAATGAATTTTTTGTAGCGATCAGGCTCATGGTTACTTGTTGAGAAAAATCTCTGAATTGATAATACGGTGAAACAGATCGCGAAGGCGATGTTTGTTTTGGGCGGTATCGGCGACAATACGGTCCAGCTCGGCACGGTCAGAAAATCCCAGCTCGCGGCCGGTGGCGAAGGTGAGCAGCTTGCCGGCGAAGGCTCGGGCGAGCCGGTCGTCGTGCGTGGCGAGGTAATTGCGGTAGTCGCGGAAATCGGCGTAGGTGCTTCCGTCAATAAAATGACCGGAACTGTCCACTTCTGGCCCGAGTCGGTACACTACCCTGCGGCCCCGAACGACGGCGTCCACCTTATCGCCACCCTTACTGCGGAAGCGGTCACGTCGCATGCCGGTCACGTCAAAGCTCTCCAGCGCGAACCCAAGTGGATCGATGTGATTGTGGCAGGAGGCGCAGCTGGCAACATCACGGTGTTTTTCCAGTAGCTCACGCAAGGAGGATGCACCGCGGATGTCCGGCTCCACTCCGGGAACGTTGGGCGGGGGTATTGCAGCCGGTTCGCCCATGATGCGTTCCATTACATACACTCCGCGCACCACGGGCGAGGTGGTGGAACCATTGGCTGAGACCTTCATTACGCTGCCCTGGCTGAGAAAACCGCCACGCCAACTATTTGCCGGCAGCTTGACCTTGCGGAATTGCGATCCGGTTACACCGGCGATGCCATAGTGCTCGGCCATGCGATCATTGAGCATGGCGAAGTCGGACTTTGCAATATTGGCCGCCGGCAGATTGGACTCGATCAACTCGCGCAGAAACGCCTCGGTCTCGAGCGGCATGGAAAAGCGCAGGTAGGGCTCAAACTCAGGATAAAGCGTGCGATCGGGCATGGTGAAATCCATGTCGCGCAAATTCAGCCAGGCCTCGGTGAAATCGGTAATGAAACGTTCGAAGCGTTTGTGCTTTAGCAGGCGCTCGGTCTGGGCGCGGAGATTGGCGCGCAGTTTACCTTCGCGGGCGAGGGCCAGCAGGCCGGCATCCGGTGCGGTGCGGTTCAGAAAATAGGAAAGCCGGGTGGCGAGTGCATAGTCATCAAGGGCCCCGACCGGTTCGCGCAGGAAAAGGAAATGAGGTGAACTCAATACTGCCGTAGCCGCCGTGCGTAGTGCAGGTTCAAAGGCCTCGCCCTTGGCACGTTCAGCTTCAAAGAGTTCCACGTAGGGCGTCACCTCATGTGGCTCCACCGGTCGGCGAAAGGCAGTGTTTACTAAACGGCCAAGTGCCTGGTGGGCATCGGTCTTTTCATCGGCCGATTTGATTTCGAACTGCGACTTATACCGTGGCTTTTCCCGGTCACGAGGATTACGGGGTGGGATCTCCTCACGCTGAATATCGGCAAATAACAGCTTGTGGCCACGCGTTGGGAATTCGCCCACCAGCGGTCCCTCGACTTCCACCGAGTGAATCGCCAACCCCGGCCCCTTGTATTCCCGCGCGTGAATCTTCTCCTTTCGCCGGCGGCCAAGATCAGGGTCGGCAATTCCATAAGGCTCGATCTGAATCATGTATCGATCCCCCATGAAAACGGTCAACTCCACTGTGTGCAGTTTACCCGGCGCACCAGGAGGAAAGGAAAAATATCCAAAGAGCGGCTCCTCCTCACCTCGCCGATAGGTTGTTGACCCCACCGAGAATGTAATCGGGCTTTCTGACTGGTAGGCGAATCCACTTACCTTGACCCGGTAAAATCCCTCTTCGCGCGTGCTGACCGATTTGATATCACCTCTGGGATATCCCCCGGTCGAAAACCGTACTATCGAACCATCGGCAAGCTTAAGCCGGTTGTCGCCCAGATACTGATCCATTCTTTTGTCATCGGTGTATCGGCCCACATGCTTTTGTGGTTTGGGCGCTTCGATGGTTTTGGCAATCGCCTCCTCCAGCACCATGCCAGCGGTCCTGATATACATACCCATGTGCTGCATGGAGATCCCCAGAGTCTCTCCGACATTATCGAACTCACCGGATCGCCCATCCGCAGGCAGCAGCTTTTCCAGTTCCAACGCGGTGCCGAAGAGATCGTTCATGGTGTTCTCATACTCACGCCGGTTCAGACGGCGCAACACCGTACCCTTTGTCGCCGCGTGCGCCTTCTCCAGCCGCGGAAACATCGAGTCCTTAAATTCTGCCAATTCCCTGGGCTCAGGCTGGTCCTTTACCTTGGTTGGTGGCATCTCGCCCTTGTCCACCCGATCAAAGATCTGCTCCCATTTGGCAAACGTTGCCGCATCAGTCAGGTCGCGACCCAGCTTTTCCAGATCCAAACCACCCTTCTTTTCGCCTTCAGCATGACAGTCAAAACAGTGCATCTCAAGGAACGCCTCAGTCCCCTTGGGAAACAGGGCCGCCGCCGGCAGCGTGGAGGTGGTGACACACAGAAATAGAAATGTGGCGATTCGTTTCACGGAGCAACTAAAATACTAACTCAATCACATTGAGCCGTCAGTGTTTTTTTAGACTCAATCAACAAACTAATTCTTCAAATAATTGTTACCACACAATTAAACTCACCGGTCACAGACAGCTTCCTTCATTAATCTACAAACCTATAGACCGGCCATTTATGGGAGCTGAAATGATACATTAATTTCGGCATGCCTGAACCGCTTGAGTAATATGTGGCCTTTCCCTTGTTACCATTGAGGTTCACAGTCAATAGTGACAACTTGAGGTCTTTCAATTGAGGTCTAACCTTTTTCTTTGACTGATTGAACAAGAGCCCCGCCCAAGGCAGGCGTAATTCCCCAGTGTAACCAGTATCGCGATCAGTGGACAGGTTAAGGGTGGAAGGCTGGTTGTTGGCTTTCTTTTTCAGCTGAACAGCCCGCTTGAGAGTATGGGTTCCCCGGTCCGGCAGGTAGTGGTCCCGGTGAAAGGTGACATGCCGGTAAACGGGTTTCTCAATCTTGGCGAGCTGATCGGGGCTCGGGATTTCAATCCACAGGGTGTTCAGATGGTTGGCGGCATTATGATGAATCTCCCAGAAGAACTGCCCATTCCCAAGGGAGATGAAGAATTCGGCGAGATCAAGATCCTTCTCCGGCGCATATTCCAGACTCTGGGGCCGGCGGTTTTTTGGTGGGCCAGTTTTTCGTCCCGTGCCCAGCGCAACTAGATTCGTATCATTCACTTCATAAGCCAAATAAAG
>MPLX02221606.1_pt1 | contig 12148 bp, 16 predicted proteins | sample 1617341 | NCBI WGS metagenome assembly MPLX02 (sample SAMN05944804, study PRJNA350692) | marine metagenome | biome: marine; feature: ODZ; material: water; isolation source: 120 m water sample filtered on 0.2 um supor filter | place: Pacific Ocean | collected 2012-04-08 | depth 120m m | reverse complement strand
ATTAGACCTAGAGATCAACATATTATGTCGTTACATCTTAGAAAAGGAACTGGATTTCGTAAAAATAACATAACTTTTGAGTAAAAAAATGAAAAAAAATGAAATAGAACATAATCTTATAAAAAAGATAGATAAAGGGTTTGGAGATACTATTTCCCGTGCAATTAAAACGGTTACGAGAGGAAAAATCGAAGAATGTAATGGATGTACATCTCGAAGAGAGACTTTAAACAAATTAATACCTTATAAGGGGAAGTAAGATGCCTAAAAAATCACATACAATAACAGGAAACAAAAGATTTATGACAAAACGGGCAATTCCTATATTAAAGAAGTATGGAATTAAAAATGTTAAAGCTGCTGAGAGAGGCGGATTTTTTTTAGAGTTAACTTTTGATATAGATGACGCTAAACTACAACAGCTTGATAAAGAATTGAAAAAAGCAAATAAAAGTGCTTATGGTGGAGTTTTAGAGCAGATTAGAAAGTTAATTAGGGAAGAAATTCAGAAATTGAATGAGGCAAACGAATCTACTTGGACATGGATATACAAAGGTATATTAGGTGGATATAAAAAGGCCGATAAAAAAGGGAATGCTAATTTAGATTCTGTTGCACGGGCCACTGCATTTTTAATTAAAACAGAATTTGGGCCTGGAGCAAAAAACGATTTTATAAAATCAATTAAAAAATATATTAGATAATGAAACCTGGATATCATACCTGACCATATGATAATAAAGAACACCCAGTTTGGGTAAAGCATAAGGAAGAACCTGTGGACGAATATAAATCAAGATTATCAGCCTATCTTAGTGATATGGTAAGAGAAGAACTTGAAAAATATGATGGTGGATTCGCCGATGAGTGGAATGACCAACGGAAAAAGAATGCTGAAGTCTTAGGATATAAACTTTCAGGTAAAAGTGATGTAAAAGAGGGAGCAACTGAATTTTGGCAGGATATGTTTAGACCAGGTAATATTCCAAACCAATACATAAATCAATTAATAAAGAAAAAGGGTGAGTTACCATCTAAAAAACATATTAAACAAATATACAAAGATAATGGAAATCCAAGTTCAAGCCAATTATCAAAGGCATTTAAACAGTTAGCAAAAGAAAAATATATTAAAAAACAAGGTAGTTTATGGAAATGGGAATCAGGTTTTGCTTGGAGAACTGGTACAGAATTAGAATCCGTAAATGAAGGATTTACTAAATATCATATAAGATTAACTAATACTCGTGGTTGGTATGGTGTTTGGGATAAAAACGGTAAACAAAAGTTTGAAGGTGATAGAAGATATGTTACGAGACAGCTCAAAAAATTAAAAACAAGAATGGGTAATGTTCAACTGAAAAGTCTTATAGATGTGGCTACTAAAAGAAAAGGTAAGAATATTGAATTTGATGTAGTGGAATCCGTAGATGAAGGTTTAGGTGATAATGTACTGAAGAATCTTAAAAAGTATAAAAAAAGAGCTGGAAAGAATAAAGCTGCTATGGATGCTGCTCGTAAGAGAAAGAAGAAAGAATCCGTAGGTGAAGGAACTTGTGGATACACTCATACAGTAGATGGTAAAAAATTAAAAACACCAGGTGGTACGGATGACGATATTAGTGAAGCTAAAAAAATGAATGTTAAATTATTACAAGTAAATGCTAAACATTTTGCTCGAGATGTAATGGATTTTTATAAAGAACTTAGAAGTCCTGATACTGAACCTGAATCAATAATTCAACAATTAGATTATCTTAAAGATAAAGTTAAAATGATGAGAAAAAATGCAGGTTTAAAAGAATCCGTAAATGAAGATACAAAACTTGATTTGTTAAAACTATATAACAAAGCTTTGAAATTACCAGCAAAAAGTCCTGTACAAATGAAAGTAAGAAAAAAAATAGCTACTCTGAGAAAAAAGATAGGAATGGATGAAGCAAAAGAAAGTGGTATTGATATAGCAAGACGGGTAGTTAAAAATAAACAACATGAAAAGGGATTAGATTTAACTACAGCAAATTTTATTATACAAACCTATAAAGCTTATAATAAAAATCCTAGATTACAAAAGAAATTAGATAAAATGCCTTTACTTAAAATGGTTAAATTAGCACATCTGGTGATGAAATGAGTAAAAAATCACCATATAAAAGAATGATATTGGAAGGTAAGTATTTTTCAATGCCAAGATCAAGTGGACTTTTTTTAGGAAGTTCCTTTCAAAAACCAAAAATTAATGAATTAGCTTGGAGTTCAACAGAAGCAAGAGACCAAGTAGAATCAGATATGAAAAGAATAACAAAAATTTTGGGTAAAGCGTCTCAACAAACTATAAAAATAATGATGGATGGTGTAAAAGGTGGAAGATATGATGCTATGGATTTATCAAAAAGTATTCAAACTGGTCCTGCTAACTTAGTACATACAGGGGAAAAAGAATTTATGAGAGTATTATGGGCAAAAGTAAGAGATGGATTTAGACGTTACTCAAAAAGAGGAAAATTAAGATAACTTTATATTTATTACTGAAGTGTAATATACAATTATAGGAGTATAACAATGAGTGAATTACTATCAGATGTTGGTAAAAAGATTTTAAGAGAACTCGTAGACCGACAAAATGAACCATTAAATGAGGCTAAGGTTGTTGATAAATTTGATATTGAAGATACAGAAAAACAACAGTTTAGTCACGAAACTTTGAAAGAATTGGGTATTACAACATCCAAAAACAAAGAAGTTTTTGGGAAAGATTATGTTATATCTGAACGTGGATATGAACTACTTGAAAAGTATCTTAAACCTCAAAACAAAAAGCTCCTTACCGCTGAGAAGGAATACCAGGAATGGTTGAGGCGTCAACGTTTGTTTGAACAGAAACGTGATGAATACATTAATTATCTTATTAATGAGAATCCGATCCGAGAATATAATGATTAAGTTGAAAGACCTTTTAAAAGAAGGTACCATTTCACTTGTCGGTGGAATGGTAAGTGGAAACTCTTTTCCTACTACTGATGGAATTAAGTTATCTAACTTAGTAAAAGAAAAAATCGGATATGTAGAAGAAGAGGAAGACCTCAATCTTAAAGAGTTTAGTGACAATATTCGTAATTTTGGTTCTATGGGAAAACACATCTATCGAGAAGGTAATCTTAAAGATGTAGCCAAAGGACTTTCGGAGCTTGCTAATCAAGTTCGTATTTATACTCTTCGCGAAACTGATGAGTGGTTTGATAAAGTTACGATAGGTCGTAACATGAAGGAACTTACTAACCTTTCTAAGTCTTTTAACAAAGTAGCTACTGAAGCACAATCACTACAAGAAAGAATGTCTGGTCTATATGAAGATATGGGACATATTCTTGGTAGATATTATGATCTGAACGAAATGGAAGAGACACACGATAATGGAGAACATGGACCTGAAAAAGGTGATAAAGAAGAATATCAAAAATTCTTTATGGCAGCTCTAAAGAAATACGGTGTGTCAGAACCCGATCAAATACCCGATGATAAAAAGAAAGAATTTTATAATTACGTTGATAAAAATTGGCGTGGAGATAATGAATCGGATTAAAACTGTTCAGTGATTCAGGTTATAGTAAAAAATAATAATTTAGAACGAGCTTTACGACAGTTAAAAAAAGAAGTAAAGGAAAGTAAATTACTTTTAGATTTACGAAAAAAAGAATTTTACAGAAAACCTTCTGAAATTAATAGAGAAAAAAGAGCAAGAAGTAGAATAAGAACTGCTAACGATTTACTTGAACATTAAAAAAATGTTTTAAGTTTTAATCTTTTTTATTACTTTCTTATATTTATAATATAGAAAGAATACATCATCAGTTATTCAACTATCATATGATGTACCCGAGTTGATACTATTAAAGTTTCTAATAACTTTATTGAATCCAATCACACACATAAGTCTCTGGTCGAAACTTGTGTTTAATTAATGTGGAGATTTAAAATGGATGATCTTTTAAAAGAAGCTATCGCAGACGCTAAGGCAGTTCGTGAAACAGCATTGGAAAATGCTAAATTAGCTCTTGAAGAAGCTTTTACCCCACGTTTACAGTCCATGCTTTCTAAGAAAATTCAATCTGAAATTGGCGACGAAGTTGCTGAGGATGAAGAGGTTGAAGATGAAGAGGAAGATGAAATGGAACCTGAAGACGAGGTGGGTGAGGATGCAACTGACTATGCTCGTAATGGTGACGAAGACGAAATGGAATCGGAACCTGACGAGGATGAGGATGAGGAAATGGAAGAAGAAGTGGCTGAAACAATCGAAGTCAATGGACATACTTACAGGTTAGTAGGTGAGGAAGAAGAGCCTGCTGATATGGAAGATGAAGAAGAGGTCGAAGACGACCTTGACGAATATGACTTAGACGAAGTTATCAAAGAGCTCGAAGAGGAACTCGAAGAAGGTGATGAAAATGACCTGGATGAGAGTGACGATGAAGAGCTTGATGAAGATACTGAGACAGAAGAACTTGAAGAGGAAGAAGTGGCCGAAGGCGACGAGGACCTTGATGAAAACGATGTTTCTTCTGATATTGGTAAAGGTGATAACAAAGTCAATAAGAAAGCCTCTGATACCACAGGTATCGGTTCTGCTTCTAAAGCCAAACATCACGAGTCAGTTGATGATAGTGTTGAAGAAACTTTGACAGAAGATGAAGACTCCGAAGAGATTGATCTAGAGGAAGTCCTCGAAGCACTCGCTGCGGAAGATGAATCTGAAGCCGTCGAAGAAGATGCAACATCACTCAAAACAGAGCTCGAAGAGCACAGGAATGTCATTAAGTACTTGCGTAGCAAACTTAGTGAGGTCAATTTACTTAACGCTAAACTTTTGTTCACTAACAAATTATTCCGTAATCACGGTTTAAATAATGATCAGAAGATGAAAGTTGTTGAGACTTTTGACAGGGCAAAAACATTACGAGAAGTCAAACTTGTTTACACAACGATGGCCGAATCGTTTGGTACTCCAGCCCGTACCGAAATTACAGAGAGCAAGGGATCTGCTTCAAAACCTGTCGCTTCAACTGTACCTAAAAACAAGGAAGTTATTTCCGAAGGTACAGAGTTGAAGGCACGTTTTCAGAAACTTGCTAATATTGTTTAACTATTTTTTAACAACCGTTCTTTATGGAGAAATTAAATGTCTAAATTAAATGCAATAGAATCCATCATGGACGGGTACAACCCGCATCGTCAGCTTCTCGAGCAAACTCGGCAGCTAATTGGAAAGTGGGAACCTACAGGTCTTCTCGAAGGTATTGAAGATGAACAGCGACTACATGGTATGGCTGTTCTTCTTGAAAACCAGGCTCGTCAGTTAATTGACGAATCTGCAAGGACTGGAACTAGCTCTAATTCTGAGGAATGGAGTGGTGTTGCACTACCCTTGGTTCGTAGGATTTTTGGTGAGTTGGCAGCACAGGACTTTGTTTCTGTTCAGCCGATGAACCTTCCTTCAGGTCTCATTTTCTTTCTAGACTTCAAATATGGTACTGCCGGACCTAACTTTGGTAAAGGTGATGATATCTTTGGTGTAACATCTGGTTCAGGTGATGCAACGCAGGGTCTTTATGGGGCCGGTCGTTTTGGATATTCCATTAACGATCAGTCAGTAGGAATTTCAGCCGTCACAACAGCATCTGCTGTTTGGAAGGATGTTGATTTTGAACCTGACTTATCGGCATCTATAGCCGCAGGTAACCTATATACGGCTACCTTCGTACAGTCCTCTGCTTCTAATCCTGACCTAGATGGTGTACGTGCCTTTGAACTCAGTGGAAGTGGTGAAAATCAGATTACTAAGATGTATCCCGCTTACACACAGGCAAGCGCGAGTTTATTTAAATTCGTAATTGACCCTGCATCTGGTTCATTTGGTATGGATAACCCAGCACTTAGGGGCTCTGTGACACTTAAGTATCACAAAGCACCGACAGATGTGACACGTGGTGATTTTGAAGCCACGTCTACACAGACTGACGCTAACCCTGAAGGTGATATGGGAATCCCAGAGATTGACATTCAGATGCGTTCAGTTGCGATTGTCGCTAAGACACGTAAACTGAAAGCCGTCTGGACACCTGAGTTAGCTCAAGACCTCAATGCTTATCATAGTGTTGATGCTGAAGCAGAACTTACCTCTATGTTGAGTGAGTACGTTTCAATGGAAATTGATTTGGAAATCCTCGATATGTTAAGAGCCAATGCGGTCGCTAAGAAAGAATACTGGTCAGCTAAAGTCGGTTTCGACTATGACGTAGTATCTAATTCCTTTACGGAAAATTCTGGTAACTCCAACGCCTATACAAAGGGTGCTTGGTTCCAGACTCTTGGAAACAAGATACAAGCAGTATCTAATGCAATTCATCAGAAAACACTACGTGGTGGTGCTAACTGGTTAGTTGTTTCACCAGAGACTGCTACGATTCTTGAGTCAATTCCAGGATACGCGACTACATCGGATGGTAATTCTACAAATATGCAGTATGCGATGGGAGTTCAGAAAGTTGGTCTGTTGAATAACAGATTTACTGTCTACAAGAACCCCTATATGCAAGAGAATACGATTCTCATGGGATTCAGGGGAAGTAATTTCCTTGAGACCGGCGCTGTTTATGCACCGTATGTACCCCTCATCATGACACCTCTGGTGTATGATCCTAAGAACTTCACACCTCGTAAGGGCGTAATGACACGTTATGCCAAGAAAATGGTGCGTCCAGAGTTCTATGGTACAGTCGTTGTTGCCGACGTGAATTTTGTTTAATACTTAGTTCACTCGTAGAAACGAAAACAAAAAAGGGTGAGGAAACTCACCCTTTTTTTGTGCTTTAATATTTATTAATGAGTAATTCTATTTAATAGGAGAATATAATGGCACAACAAGCAATTTGGCCTGGTTCAGGTTCAGCAGTTAGTGGAAGCACTCCATTTGGTTTTTATGATGTTGATTCAGACTTTCAAAGTGAAGCACCGAAGTTTGCAACGTGGTGTGCTAAGAGACTGGGTTATCCAATCATGGATGTTGAACTACAAGATACACAATTTTATGCCTGTTTAGAGGAATCAATAACAGAATATTCTTCACAAGTAAATCAATTTAATATAAGAGATAACTTACTCCATTTACAGGGACAAAGTACAGGTTCTAGTTTTACACATAAGAAAGTAACACCAACTTTGGGTAGAAATGTATTTTTATCACAACAGTATGGTACTGAAGCTGGTGTGGGTGGTTTTGTAGAATATAAATCTGGTTCTGTAAATGTAACGAGTGGTAGTCAAGTATATGACTTAAATAAAATTATAGCAGAAGCTTCGGAAAGTAATAAAGCTATAGAAATAAAAAAGGTATTCTATGAATCAAGTCCCGCGATATCAAGATATTTCGACCCTTACGCTACTACTGGTTATGGTACTATAAATCTTGTTCAGGGATTTGGATTTGGTAAATATTCACCAGCCGTGTCATTTGTAATGATGCCAGTATTTGAGGATTTGTTAAGAATACAGGCTATAGAATTTAATGACCAAGTTAGAAAATCAGCTTATTCATTTACACTACAAAATAATAAATTAAGAGTATTTCCAGACCCAGTAGACAGTTTTAAGTTATGGGTACAGTATATAGTTGTTAGTGATAGAGACAATCCTTTAATTACAGAATTTAGTGGTTCGGTAGATACAGTGTCAGATTTTTCCAATGCTCCTTTTGATAATATGCAATATCAGTATATTAACCATCCAGGTAGACAATGGATTAGAAAATATGGATTTGCTCTGACTAAAGAACTATTGGGTATAGTAAGAAGTAAGTATGGTTCTATACCTATTCCTAATGCAGAAACAACATTGGATGGAGAAACTTTAAGGTCTGAAGCTACTGAAGAGAAAACAATACTTGTAGAACAACTAAGAGAAATGTTAGACCAAACAAGTAGAAAAGCTTTGTTAGAAGCTGATAAAGATGAAGCCGACTTTTTACAAGAGAAGTTAAATAAAGTACCTTATCCAATTTATATAGGTTAAAAATATGCCTTCAAGATTTTTATCTGAAAATGACAGGAAAACGTTAGATACCTTTAATCATGAACTTATTGGTAAGTTAGCTGAAGGTAAAGATGGTATAATAAACCAAACAATTGTGTTATATAAAATTTCTCGTTATGACACAGAAACAAATTTATATGGAGAAGCAGCTAAAGGTAAAATTTATCAACCTGGTATCCAAATAGCTTGTACTGTAGAAGCTACTGATTTTGATTTTACTACAGATGAGTTTGGACCTGATTTAAGACAGGATGGTATATTCTCTTTTGTAAGACAAACACTAGTTGATTTGGGAGTGGTTGTAGAACTTGGTGATATATTTGATTGGAATTATGCTCATTGGGAAGTAAGTAATATAAACGAAAATCAGTTAGTCGGTGGTCAAGTAGATGCTAATTGGGCTGTGATTTGTGCAGCGTTCTTAGTAAGAAAAAGTAACCTTCAAATTGAAAGGATTAGAAGTATTTAATGGCAAGATTAAAACCATTACCCCGTTCACAACGTCTTATCCTCGGTAGAAAACTAAATAGAGGACATGATGTAAGTAGACGGGACGATGACGTAAAAGATATATCAGTAGGATTAATGGATGTTGATGCTGCTATTATGTATTACTTTAATGAAGTGATAAAACCTACTGCCATAGAACAGGGCGAAACTATAAAAGTTCCTGTATTATATTCTAATCCTGAGAGATGGAAGTCAGTAAAAAAGGATGGTTATTTAAGAGATACTAAAAGACAAATTATAACACCTCTTATAGTTTTTAAAAGGTCAAGTATGGCTAAAGATGATAGTATGCCAATAGATAAGACAGATGCTAATGACCCTAAAAACTTTTATACTTTTGAGAAAAGATTTACTCAAAAACAAAGATATGATCAGTTTGCTGTACAACAGGGATTAATTCCTACAAAAGAAATTTATACAGTAGCAATGCCTGACTTTATGACATTAACCTATGAGTGTATTATTTGGACTGCTTATATAGAACAGATGAATAAGATTGTAGAACTTATAAATTATTCAGACGGTTCTTATTGGGGTGAACCAGGTAAATTTAAATTCAAAGTAAATATAGAAAGTTTTGAAGATGCTACTGAGTTTGGGGATAATGAGAGAATTATAAAAACAACATTTGGTTTTTCATTTAGGGGATACTTGATACCAGAATCATTTAACAATTATATTAATACACAAAAAGCTTTTACACCGAGAAGTGTAAATGTTGTAGATGAAACTAATTTATCAGTAAGTTCTTTGTATAGACCAGATAGAAGAGCTCAGGATATTAGAATTTTTGGAACAGGTGGAGGTTCGGCTCCTGGTGGTTTGGGGTCAGCGACTGATTTTATACGTGGTGTATCAAGTGGTGTGGGTGTGGAGACTCAGGATTTAGAGTTTACTAATACTTTCGGTGGAGCAACGATGTACATTATGAGAGGTAATGGTGAACCTTCTTCAAGTGTAGATATCAAAGCTATAATAAATCAGGGATATGCTAATAGAGCATTGTCTATGAAGATGGCAAGTTATTCAGGAAGTGATTCAGGTTCAACATATCCAGGACATTTAGATTATAGTTTGGCTTCGGGGTCATCTTTTAGTGTTACATTAGATTCTGGGTATAAAATAAGTGCTGGTTCTGTGAAGGTATAAGTGAATGGAGTAGATTTATATTCTCATTTAGCTCAGACTCAAAAGACTGTACCAGCGGAATTTTGGGTTTCGGGTTCTGTAAGTGAACCTTCAAGTAGTATTGTTATTAATAAAAATATTACTGATGCGACAAGCGGAATAGATTTAATTAAAACCGACAAAGTAATTATAAATTATCAACAAATGAAGAAATGATATGTTAACTGAATTAGAAGGATATAAAGGGTCAATAAGAAATGTCGTAAGACCAATAAGTGAATCAAAGTTTGCTGGTGACATTCTTAAATTTGAAGACCCACTAAGTGGAAGTTTTACGGGATATACTATGGATAACAGGTCTGGGTACGCACGGTTTAAAACAGATGTATTACATTGGGAAGCTGCAGAAAGAAGATTTGTAGAAAAGATACAACATATTATACCTACTAATACAAATTCTACAACAAGTACTTATACCGAATATAGTATAGACTTACCAGTAAATCATAGAATACGTAGTGGAAGTGCACAACTGAAAATAAATGGTATAAATCAAACTTCAGCTATAAATCAAACCGATTCAAGTAGTGTAGACTTTTACTTTGCTGATAGTTATAGTAAACTGAGGATAAGAAAACCATATAATACTAATACAGTTTTACCAATATCTGGTTCTGTTTTTGGTATATTCCCGCGGACTGGGGATTTTATCACACTAAAATATCAGTTGGAGAACACATAATGCCATTAATTGACATAGCAAGACAAGTGAAAGCACCACAAGTTGGTGGGGTGGTTATAACAACATCAGCCACCGTAAATTCAGAAACTGGACTATATACATTAGCTTTTACAAAGTTTTCAGCGGGACTTGTAGGAACAGGTAGTATGAATTTGGGGACTGGTTCTCTTTATGCTAAGAATATAAAACTTAGTGATAATAGAATTTATGCAAGTAGTAGTACTGGAGAAGAACTTGCTATTGAATTAAGACCGTCTTCAACAGGAGAAGCTACTGGTTCAGTTAGAATACGTGGTAACTTAGTTGTTGAAGGAACTACGTCGTATCAAAATGTTACTACTATGTCGATTGAAGACCCAATTGTAGATTTAAATTTTACTGGTTCAACAGCTCAGGCTGCAGCCGACTCTGGTTTAAGAGTTGGAAGAAGTGGTGGTACAAATTCAAGATTTTTATGGGATAACTCGGCTACTAGATGGACTATTGATAATGCTAGTGGTAGTTTAGATCCAGTAATTGGACAACAAACTACTGATACATTATATAATAAAACAATTACAGGATTAGCTTCATCAACTATGGAAAGTGCAGCTGATTTAACTTTTAGTGGTGATGGAGAAGTATTAGGACTTCCAGGTACAGCAAGTGTAGATGGAGCAGCAACTTCAAAACTATATGTTGATAACAAAGATACTTATTTAAGAAAACATTATATTAAGGTAGTCAATACTATTACAGTACCTAGTACTGCAAGTTTTAGTGCTACTACAGCATCAGCTCCTCATAGTATGACAGCCACAAGTGAGGATGACTTTTTATTCTTTATAAATGGACAGTATATGGAACATGATGCTTTAACAATCAAACAAGCAGGTAGTAATTTTCTACTTTTAGTAAATACGGGTAGTATTGGGTATGAGTTAGAGAGTGATGATGAAGTTGTAGCTTGGGGAAAATTTAATTCATAGTGATATGAATTTAGAACATAGTGGAGAGACGTATTGGAAACATTGGATAGAAGCAAACAAAGTATTATGGACATTATTAATATTTTCTTTAAAAATAAAAATTCATATGTGGATTCCAGTATTGTTTGTCACAGATGTTTCGGAAGGAATTAAAGATTTGAATGAGAAATTACAGGGGAGATTAAATGATTAAATTAAGAAATTTGTTGACAGAAGTAGTAAGTAAATCAGAAGTTACTAAACTTATGTTGATAAAAAATCCAAAAACTATACAAGCAGAATATATTAGAGTGGATGGTAAAAAGGAAAAAAATAAATATAAAGTAAAGGACACTTATGAAACAGTTGGATATTACTTTATAGTTGTTGGTAAAGTTAAGTCAGTAGCAAAAGAGTTTAATAATTGGGAATTTGTAATAGATAAAAATAAACTTACTGTATTGTTAAGAGCGAAATTTGGAATGGCTACAAATTTAACTTCAAATAAAATTTTGAAGATAAAGGCAAAATGATTAAGTTACGGAAAATACTAGAAAGCATGGATACAGAAAGTATCGCTGGTATTTGTTTATTTTATGATAGTAAATTACTTGCCTGTAAAAGGACAAATTCTTATTGGTCTATTCCAAAAGGACATTTACATATTGGTGAAGTACCGTCAGAAGGAGTACAGAGAGAGTTAACGGAAGAAACACAAATAGTTTTGAACGGT
>MPLX02267718.1_pt1 | contig 12183 bp, 6 predicted proteins | sample 1617341 | NCBI WGS metagenome assembly MPLX02 (sample SAMN05944804, study PRJNA350692) | marine metagenome | biome: marine; feature: ODZ; material: water; isolation source: 120 m water sample filtered on 0.2 um supor filter | place: Pacific Ocean | collected 2012-04-08 | depth 120m m | reverse complement strand
TGTCCTGGCCGATGATGGGTATAGGGTATGTAGTTAATCTTACTCAAAAAGGACAGGTTGCAATGGGTAGGATACAGGAAATATTTGTAGCTAGGCCAGATATTGTAGACGATGCGAAAACCATCAATTCTATTGATGAATTTAGAGGCGATATAGAATTTCGAGACCTTAATTTTTCATACCCACAGTCAGATAAACCAAGCTTGCAAAATATTAAATTTAAAATTCCTTCAGGCCAAATTCTTGCTGTAGTTGGAGTGATAGGTTCTGGCAAAAGTACTCTCGTTCAATTAATTCCCCGGTTGTATGAGGTGGCTAAGGACACTTTGTTTATTGGAGGTCATTCAATTCGTGATATTCCACTTTCCGTCCTTCGAAAAAACATTGGATATGTTAACCAAGAGCCTTATTTGTTTTCAGCCACTCTTAGAGAAAATATTATCTTTGGGAGAGATGAGACTTTAAATGATGTTGTTGATGATGTTGTTGAAAAATCGGGTTTATTAGCGGATTTAAACCGATTCCCTGATGGTCTAGAGACAATTATTGGAGAACGTGGCGTTTCTTTATCCGGGGGTCAAATCCAACGCGTTGCTCTTGCACGTGCATTACTTATAAAGCCAAAAATTCTAGTGTTAGACGACGCATTTTCAAGCCTAGATGCGGAGACGGAAGATAACATCCTAAAAAATATACGGGAATTTACATCTGGAATTACTACAGTAATGGTATCTCACCGTCTTACAGCAGTTCGTAAGGCAGATCGAATTATTTTAATTAACGATGGGCAAATAGTAGAAGATGGGACTCATGATGAATTACTTCACTTAGATGGAAGGTATGCGCAGACTTATAAAAACCAAGCGCTTGCTATGGAAATGGAGATAACTCTACAATGAGCGAATTGCACCAAGAAAGTTTAAGAGATGAATCCCGTGACTGGGTTTTATTTAAGAGGTTAGTTGTTTATTTAAAACCCTACCAAACGTTAGTATTATTAGCAGTATTTTTTCTTTTTTGTGTTTCCATATTAAGTCTATCGGGGCCCTTTCTCACCAAAATTGCTATCGATGATTATATTGTTGTATCTGATTTAGAGGGGTTGAATGAGATCGCATTAATTTACCTTGTTGTTTTAGGTGTAGCATTTATTTGCCAGTTTATTCAAACATATTTGATGCAATACATTGGTCAAAAGGTGATGTATGACTTAAGAACAGAAACTTTTGCTCATATGCATCGAATGTCATTCAAATTTTTTGATAGAAACCCAATAGGAAAGCTTATTACGCGAGTAGTCAACGATGTTGAAGTGCTTAATGAAATGTTGACGTCGGGATTAATTCTTGTCTTTAGCGACTTGTTTGTTCTAGTGGGTATTTTTTCAATGATGTTTTATTTGGAGTGGCGAATGGCGCTCGTGGTTTGCTTGGTTTTCCCCTTGTTATACCTAGCAACCTGGGCTTATCGGATTCGAGCGCGAGATGCTTTGCGAAAAAACCGTGCTCATATAACCCGGTTGAATTCGTTTCTTGAAGAAAACCTTTCTGGCATGTCAACGGTTCACTTATTTAATAAAGAGACGAGTCATGAGGACAAATTCAGAAATATAAATAAAGATAAAGTGGATGAGGACCTTCGTTCAGTTTATTACAATGCAATTTATCTTCCCTCGATTGATGTTTTTAGTGCGCTTGGGATGGCTCTGGTAATCTGGTATGGGGGTGGAAAATTTGTTCAGGACCAAATCCAACTGGGCGTTTTAGTAGCATTTTTACAGTATCTTCAAAAGTTTTTTGAGCCAATCCGAGATTTGGCTGAAAAATTTAATATTATTCAAACTGCTATTGCATCGGCGGAGCGAACTTTTGAATTACTCGATACACCAGAGGATATAGCTGATTCTCATTCCCCACAAACTGTGAAAAAGGTTCGCGGTGAAATTAAGTTTCGAAACGTCTGGTTTTCTTATAAAAAGGGTGAAGATGTCTTAAAAGATATATCGTTTTCTCTTCTAGAGGGTGAAAGCTTAGCAGTTGTTGGGGCAACGGGAGCGGGAAAGTCATCGCTTGTTAATGCTTTGTGCCGCTTCTATGAAATTAGTCGAGGAGATATTTTATTGGATGGGATATCCACCAATCAAATTAATAAGTACGACCTTCGTCGGCAAATATCATTAGTTCAGCAGGACGTTTTTCTTTTTTCGGGAAGTATTTTAGATAACATTCGCCTGGGGAACTCTCACTTGGAGGTCGATCAAATTAAATCGATTGCTAGGTCAGTCAATCTGCACCGGTTTGTTGATTGCCTTCCAGACCAGTATGAGCAGAATATCCGAGAGAGGGGAAGTTTGCTTTCGCTTGGTCAAAAGCAATTGCTTTCATTTGCTAGGGCTTTGGCGGCAGATCCAAGGATTCTTGTGCTGGATGAAGCGACTTCAAGTATTGATACGGAAACGGAACTTCAAGTCCAAAGTGGAATTAAAGAACTCATACGTGGAAGAACATCGATTATCATAGCGCATAGACTTTCAACCCTTAAAAATGTTGATAAAATTTTAGTTCTTAAAGAGGGGCGTATGGCAGAATATGGGACACAAAAAGAATTACTGAATAAAAAAGGAATCTATTGGAAACTTTACAACTTGCAAGCGGAAAACGATGTTAAATTATAAATTAAATCTTTAAACTCTTTGTAAAGAGTTATTCATACATAAAGTGTGGAAAGGTCCTCCTAAATTTATATGCTAATATTCAAAATTTACTCAATTAACCATGACAACTGATAAAACAGTATCTGAAATTTCTTCTATAGCAAAGTCTGCGTCTTTGCAGCTAGCTCATTTGTCCGTCGATGTTAAAAATAGGGCTTTGGAAGAAGTTGCTTCAGCAATTGAGGGCGGTTGTTCCTCCATACTTAAAGAAAATGCTAAAGATCTTGAGTTTGCTCAAAAGGAAAATATATCTGGTCCACTTTTTGCCCGACTTCGTTTAAATGAAAATAAGGTCATGGGTATGGCTAAAGGAATTAGAAGTGTCGTCAGGCTTGAAGACCCAGTTGGTCAGCAACAGATGGCGGTAGAAATGGATGAAGGTTTGACTTTATATAGAGTTACATGCCCTATAGGGGTTATTGGGGCTATTTTCGAGTCTCGGCCAGATGCCGTCCCACAAATTTCTTCATTATGTTTTAAGTCAGGCAATGCGGTTATTCTTAAAGGTGGCAGAGAGGCGCAACATTCAAACAAAATGATTGTTTCATTGATTACAGATGCTATTGAAAAGGTTGATGGTGTGCCCACAGGATCGGTACAAATGATTAAAACACGTTCTGAAGTTGCGGATATGTTAGATGAAGAGAAAAATATTAACCTTATCGTTCCGCGTGGCAGTAACGATTTTGTGAAGTACATTCAGGAAAATACTCGGATACCTGTTTTGGGCCACTCTGAAGGTATTTGTCATGGGTATATCGACTCAAAAGCGGACCTTGATAAGGCGATTTCTATTGCTCTGGACTCAAAACTACAATACCCCGCGGCATGCAATGCCATGGAAACTCTTCTTGTTCACGAAGATATTGCTCAAGGTATGCTCCCTCCTTTAGTAAAACAGTTTCGCCTGCAAAATGTCGAACTCGTCGGCTGTGATCATACGCGAAAAATCATTCCTGATATGAAGCCCGCTGTAGAGATAGATTGGGATACTGAATATACGGACCTTAAGCTTTCTGTTATGGTTGTTTCCAAGTTGTCAGAGGCGATAAAATTTATCAATACGCATGGTTCTGGGCATACCGACAGTATCATTACAGAAGATGCTTTACGTGCTGAGAGTTTTCTTAATGAAGTTGATTCCTCAAGTGTTTTATGGAATGCGTCTACGCGCTTTGCAGATGGATTTCGATTTGGTTTGGGCGCGGAAATTGGTATCAGTACCAATAAAACTCATGCTAGGGGACCGGTTGGCTTGGACGGGTTGGTTATCTATAAATATAAGTTGATTGGTACTGGGCAGACAGTAGCTGAATATTCGGGTGATAATGCTCGAGAGTTTAAACATAAACAGTTGCCCCTCTCCTAATCAATTTTATTGATTTATGGATGAGAATATCCAACAAGAAAATTACGATATAAAAATAACAGGCGATGATTTTAACAAGGCTTGCTTGCAAGTTAATGATCGAAAGGGGCCTAGCTTAGGAAGTTGGGTTCTGTTTTTCGTTTTACTTGGATCAACTTTATTTACAACCTACTTAGCAGGCGGAAAATTATATGCATTGAGTCTGTTTCTCATATTGGGGGCGCATGAGTTTGGCCATTATTTTGCGGGAGTAAAAAATGGCGTCAGAACAACCCTTCCCCTCTTCATTCCAGCTCCTCCTGGTCTGTTCTTGTTTGGTACATTTGGTGCGATGATTGCGATTAAGGACCCCATTCCTAACCGACGTGTGTTAATGGAAATTGGGGTGGCTGGACCCATTGCCGGATTTATTGTAGCCGTGCCAACATTAATCATAGGTTTATTTTTTTCTGAGATTGTTGCGCCAACTGGAGAAAGAGGCTTCTCATTTGGTAGTTCCGTTATCATGATAGTTCTCTCAAAAGCTATTCTTGGGGTGACCCCATTATCGGCAGATTTTAATATTCAATTACACCCAATAGCGCTTGCAGGATGGGTAGGGTTATTTGTTACCGCTATTAATTTATTTCCAATTGGTCAATTAGATGGTGGTCACATACTTTATGCTCTTCTTGGGAAGAAATCCCAAATATGGGCTAAGGTTTTTTTCGTATTTTTGCTTTTTCTTATGTATTTTTGGCCAAATTGGGGGATATGGGCGATTTTATTGTTGGTTTTTACCCGTTTTAAGCCGACCCCGTTGGATGATGAAGATACCTTACTTCAAATCATTCACAAAAGGGCAGGGTACGCAGCTATAGTTATATTTTTGCTATCATTTGTGCCTGTGCCAATAGAGCTTATTAATTAAGTGGCTAGCTTTCCCTAAACATATATTTTTTAATCATTTGCTAGCAACTTTACCCTTAGATGATTAATAATATAGCATATTGATAAATAAAATAGTTCTAAAAACAGGCGTTTTATATTAACATATTGATTTTAAATGGTTTATTGTTTGTGTAAGCCGTGTGATGATAATATTATCCTGTTTGAAAATAATTGACAAAACTTTGACCCACATGCTAGCTTATAATATGAGTCGGGGGCACTAAGTTACGTCCATTTGTTTGGGCGTCATCTTTAATGAGAGCCGTTGCAGGTTTGTTTCTGCTGCCTTGGTTGCCATCAAGGTCTCTTTTTAAGGACTACACTTGGTGCCCCTTTTTATTATTACACTCCTTTTGCTTCCTTATAAGTATTTCCTGAAAAGTAGCAGCCAAAGAAAACGAATATGCGCAATATATTTTTACGTGACGTTTCAGTTGTGTCAAAGCATAGACGCTTTATGATTACGGTATCATTGGTTGTTTTATTGCAAACCAGTGTTTGTCTTTTATTTGCAGCAAATACAAAGTCTGCTAAAACAATTTCTCTTCAAGAATCAATTGAACTGTCCTTAGACTACAACTCAAAAAATAGAGCGGAAAAAAAATATTTACCGCCGGAGCATATTACCTTCCTTGTTAAAAAATATTTTTACCAGATTGAAACTAAAGTGGAACAGCTAGATACAGCAATAGAGGTTCGAGGCTATTTTCAAAAAGCTGTTGAGAAATCCAAGGAAATTTTCGACTCAGGGGAAGGAGATGTTTCTCAAGCAGATCTTACAAAGCTGAAATTAGGCCTGTCGAACACATTGAATAATATTATTGATTTAGAGCATGATATTCAAATCGGGAAATTGAATTTGGGTAAGTTGATTAATCAAGAACTTAGAGATGGAAATGATATTACAGTAACAGACCCCATTCCTATAGACTTTCCATATACAAGTTTTGATGATTATTTGATTAAAAAAAACTTAACTTCACCAGGAAAAAAGATCCCTGGTAAGGTTGGTATCGTCTCCAATGAAATCCATACCAAGCAACCTACAAAGTTGACTGAAGAAAACAGACTGCTACTTTTTAAAGCATATTTGGTTGTGATGTCATCAAAGGATAAGGTAATACTAGGCAAAAAGAATCGGAAAATTACCAGGTCTTTACTTGTTTCAGAGGTGGCTAACTATGACTTTGGAATCGGTGATTCGCAAGGACTATTTGAAGCTCTCATGATGTATACACGTGTTTTTAGTAGTTATTTGGATTCGGTCTATACTCTAAATACCTCCGGCGCAGAACTTGAGAAACTAACCGATTCTCTTTATACAAGAAATTAGTATTTTTAGGTGGGCAATTAGTGCTTATTGAGCCTTTCCAAGTTCAGATATGTAATGAGTAGTGAGACCTATTTGTATTCTTTTCTTGACGCATTAGCTATTCCTCTATAAAAATGATCGGAATCTTTGAATAAGTTTCGTTAAGTGGGTAGTGAGGGTATTGAAATTTTATTGCAGGGCATGGCAGCATAATTTTTAGTATTGATAATGTCTTAGGAGAGGTTGTGGCCAGAACAATAGTTAAACCAAAAGTTAAGGAAGAGCCAAAAACTAAAACAAAGTTAAAGGCTAAGACTAAAACCAAGTCAACACGAGGTGCGAGGAATAAGTCCCTCCTGATAGTGGAGTCTCCCACTAAAGTTAAAACTCTTAAAAAATTCATCGGAAGAGATTTTGTTGTCATGGCTTCAGTCGGGCATCTTAAAGACTTGCCTAAGAGTAAGCTTGGAGTTGATGTTGAAAATAATTTTACTCCTGAATATATTACTATCCGGGGTAAAGGTAAAATTCTTAGTGACTTAAAAAAAGAAGCTAAAAAGGCAAATGACATATACCTTGCTCCTGACCCCGATAGAGAGGGAGAGGCGATTGCCTATCATATTGGAAATGAAGTTGCCAAACACACCGAAGGCAAGGTTTACAGGGTGATGTTTAACGAAATTACTAAGAGTGCAGTAAAGGAGGCTATTAAGAACCCTACCGAAGTAAATATCAATCGATTTAATGCACAACAGGCAAGACGTATTTTAGATAGGTTGGTGGGGTACAAGATAAGCCCCATGCTATGGAAGAAGGTTCAACCTGGGTTGAGCGCTGGGCGGGTTCAATCTGTTGCGCTTAGAATTGTTTGTGATCGCGAGAATGAGATTAAGGCCTTTAAGTCAGAAGAGTATTGGACGATCACGCTAGACTTGGAAGGGCAAGTTAAACCAAAGTTTCAAAGTAAATTATTTAAGATTGACGGTAATAAGGCGGAAATACCTAACCAAGTAGGTGCTGACGAAGTTGTAAAGAATTTGAAAGGCGCTGAATTTATTTTAGAAAGTTTAGTTAAAAAAGAAAGAAAAAGAAATCCTGTTGCACCATTTATAACTAGTACCCTACAGCAGGAAGCTTCTCGAAAGCTTAATTTTTCTCCAAAAAAAACCATGATGGTTGCTCAGCGTCTTTACGAAGGCCTTCCAGTTGGCACTCGAGGGACAGTCGGTTTGATTACTTATATGCGTACCGATTCGACCAAGTTTTCTGTAGAAGCAACTGATGCAATTAGAGATTATATAGTCAATCGTTACGGTGATAAATTTTGTCCTAAAGAACCTAACGTTTATAAGAGTAAAAAATCTGCTCAGGAAGCACATGAAGCTATAAGACCAACAGATGTTTCTATAGTGCCATCGGAAATAAAAGAGTACCTTGAAAAAGATATGTTTCGACTGTATGAACTCATTTGGTCTCGTTCAATTTCGTGCCAAATGGTCCCAGCTATTCTCGATACAACCACATTCGATATTAAAGCGGGGCAGTATTTGTTTCGGAGTAATGGCTCGATTGTCAAGTTTTCTGGGTTCATGCAAGTTTATGTTGAATCTGGTGACGATGAGGCAGCTGAAAAGGACAGTAAGCAAGGCGGTAAAATTTTACCGGAGCTAAATAAGGGAGAAAAACTTAAGTTACTTGAGATTGATCCAGAGCAACACTTTACTCAACCTCCACCCCGATTCAGTGAGGCTATGCTAGTTAAGAAGCTTGAAGAAGAGGGTGTCGGTCGCCCTAGTACTTATGCGGCAATAATAAGTGTGATTAAGGACCGTGCGTATGTTGAGAGCGAAGAAAGGCGTTTGGCTCCTACAAAATTAGGTTACCTTGTTTCAGATCTCCTGCTTGAACATTTTCCAAAATTTATGACTACCAAATTTACTGCGGATATGGAGAGTCAGTTAGATCAGATTGAAGTTGGGGAAACAGAGTGGGTGAAGACTCTCCAATCTTTTTATACTCCCTTTAAGCTGGATCTAGATGAAGCAGAAAAGAAAATTGGAGATTCGGAGGTTGAGGAAACGGATGAGGTTTGTGATAAATGTAGTCAGCCTATGATTGTTAAATGGGGAAGGTTTGGGAAGTTTATGGCATGTTCCGGTTACCCTGATTGTAAAAACACAAAACAAATTGCAAAAGAAGGATCAGATGGTAAAGCGGTGTCAGAATCTACCGCTGTTGAGGGTGCTTGTGATAAGTGTCAATCCTCTCTTATTTTGAAGGTTGGTCGTTTTGGGAAATTTATTGCATGCTCAAATTATCCTGATTGTAAATTTACTAAACCGATTGATCTAGGTATCAAATGCCCGAAAGATGATTGTAAAGGAAAAATTGCAGCGCGCAGATCTAAGAAAGGAAGAATGTTTTACGGGTGCACTGCCTATCCTAATTGCGATTTTGTTTCATGGGATAAACCCGTACCTGAACCATGCCCGAAATGCGACAATGCTTATACCGTGGAAAAGTGGAAAAAAGATGAAGGTACCTCGATTATTTGCCCCGAATCAGAATGCGATTATAAAAAATCTACAGTTGCGTGATATTTATAAAAAACAGTGAGGGATTATCTTACTATACTTGGGGCCGGTCTCGCCGGATCTGAGGCGGCTTGGCAAGCAGCAGAACGTGGGATTCCTGTTGTTTTGTATGAGATGCGCCCTGTCAAACCTACACCTGCCCATAAAACTGACCGTTGCGCTGAGTTAGTTTGCAGTAATTCGTTGGGTAACAATCTATCCCCCTCAGCACCATATCTTCTTAAAGAAGAACTTAGAAAGTTCAATTCCCTTGTTGTTGATGCTGGTGATACCCATTCTGTCCCAGCAGGTGCAGCTCTTGCGGTAGATAGAGAACTTTTTTCCAAAAAAATTACCGAGCAACTTTTAAAACATCCCAATATTACTTTGATACGTGAAGAGGTTACGGAGATACCTTCTGAGGGCCCCGTTATTGTCGCGACCGGACCTCTTACGTCACCAAGGCTATCCGAAAGTATTTCGCGCTTAATTGGTCAAGAATATCTTTATTTTTATGATGCAATATCTCCGATTGTTGATGCTAATACGATTGATTACGATAAAACATTTTTTGCATCACGATATGATAAGGGTACGGACGATTATCTTAACTGCCCTTTGAATGAAGGCCAGTACTACTCTCTGGTTAATGAATTGAAAAATGGTGAAAAGGTCCCTTTTAAATCATTCGAAAAACCGATCTACTTTGAAGGTTGCATGCCTGTTGAAGAGCTTGCTATGCGAGGGGATAAAACCCTCGCCTTCGGCCCACTAAAACCAGTTGGTTTGTTGCATCCAGAAACAAAGGAGCAGTTTTATGCTGTCGTACAATTAAGGCATGAAAATAATGAGGGCACAGCTTTTAATCTAGTTGGATTTCAAACTAAGCTTACCTATCCAGAGCAAAAACGAGTAATAAGGCTGATTCCTGGTTTGGAACATGCAGAATTTTTTCGATTTGGTGCAATACACAGAAATACCTATATTAATGCTCCCGATGTTTTAAGTTGTGAACTCGACCTGAAAAAAAATAGCGGTATCTATTTTGCTGGACAAATTATTGGTGTGGAGGGTTACGTTGAGTCAGTTGCAATGGGATTACTTGCTGCTATCAGTGCGGTAAAGAGAATAAAAGGAGAGGTGTATTCCACTCCTCCCGTTGATACCGCTTTAGGGTCGTTACTCAAATATGTAACGGATACTAGTCGCCGATCTTTTCAACCGATGAATATTAATTATGGCCTTTTTCAAGTCCAGGAGATGAAAATTCGGAATAAACGGGAAAGAAATAAAAAAATTGAGCTAAAAGCGCTTGATAGCTTATCTCAATGGATGGAAACAATAAACGGAGAATTAGTTAAATAATTTACGATGAGTAACGTATTGATTTTTTTCTGATTTTAAACATCTAGGTCGTGGACAAACTCTGCGCGTTCTTTTATAAAATTGAAACGAAACTCTGCATCCTTCCCCATGAGTTGAGTAAATGTTTTTTCAGTATTTTCAGAGTCACTTATTGCTACCCTTAGAAGTGACCGGTTTTGTGTGTTCATGGTTGTCTTTTTTAAATCAGCCGCAGGCATTTCCCCCAGTCCTTTAAATCTACCGATTTCATATTTGTGCCCATTTAGCTTTTCTATAATTTGATCTTTTTCATTATCATCTATGGCGTAGAACAATTTCTTTCCTGAGTCGATTCGATACAAAGGAGGCTGGGCAATGAATAAGTTTCCATTGATGATGAGTTCTGGAAGACAACGATAAAAAAAGGTTAATAAGAGAGTGCAAATATGAGCGCCATCTACATCAGCATCTGTCATGATGATGATTTTCCCATATCGTAATTTACTGTAATCAAATTTAGGGGGCAATCCAGTGCCAACAGCAGAAATAATATTTTGGATTTCAGTGTTGGCGAGTATTTTTGCCATAGTTGCAGTTTGTACGTTTAAAATCTTTCCACGGATAGGGAGAATGGCTTGTGTTTTTCGATCTCTAGCTTGTTTACTTGAACCGCCTGCAGAGTCACCCTCACAGATGAAAAGTTCTGCTTTGTTTTTATCTGTTGTCGCACAATCCGAAAGTTTGCCAGGTAGGTTGAGGCGATGAGAAATATTTGTTTTACGTTGGACAGCATCTTTGGCTTGGCGGCTAGCTATTCTGGCTTGAGCTGACAGGATGACACGGTTGGCAATCAAGTCCCCCATCGTCTGGTTCTCAAGCAGGTAATGCTCAAGAGAGTGTTTAACAACGGACTCCACTTGTGATGTGATGTCTGAGTTTAATCGACCTTTCGTTTGGCCTTGAAACTCAACATCACCTTGAAGGTAAACATTTATAATAGCGATGAGACCTTCTCTAACGTCGTCACCTGTTATACTGTTGATACTCTTAGGTAATAGTTTTCGTCGTTCAATATAGGAGCGTAGCGCCTTTGTTATTCCATTACGAAATCCGGTTTCATGGCTACCCCCATCCACTGTTTTGATAGCATTGGCATAAGAGTGGATTATTGTTTCAGTACCTGATGTCCACTGGAAAGCAGTTTCAAGGCGCATTTTTTTATCTTCTTTTTCTATGTAAAATGGCTTGTCTGAAAGGGTGGGGCGTTTGCCAATAATTTTTTCAATGTAATCTCGAATCCCATTGGGATATTGGAATTCTTTTTTTTCACTAATCCCGCTAACTACTATTTTTAATCCTTTATTTAAAAAAGCTTTTGATTCTGCTTGCTCTAAAATTGCTTGTAAATTGAAGTCTTTTTTAGAGAAGATCTTTGGGTCAGGCTTAAAGTAAATAGAGGTGCCATAAGATCTAACGGCCTTCCCTTTTTTGAGTTTTGTTAGCGGCTTACCCTGAGAATAGGATTGAGTCCACTCAAACCCATCACGTTTTGATGTTGCGGTTAAGCTTTCACTCAAAGCACAGACAACTGCCATGCCAACACCATGGAGTCCGCCTGAAACTTTATAATTATTTTCGCTAAACTTTCCACCTGAGTGTAGAGTGGTAAAAAGAACTTCCATTGCACTTTTTTTGGTCTTAGCAAATGTGTCAATTGGAATACCGCGTCCATTATCTTGTATGGTAATACCGCCATCCTTTTCTAGCGCGATGTCAATTATGTCGCAGTGGCCATTAAGGGCTTCATCAACACAATTATCTAAAATTTCCCAAACTAGATGATGCAATCCTGTAGAGGTCGTAGATCCGATATACATTCCAGGACGACGACGAACAGGTTCAAGTCCCTCCAGTACCTGTAGATCCTTAGCACTATATGTTC
>MPLX02102091.1_pt1 | contig 12194 bp, 11 predicted proteins | sample 1617341 | NCBI WGS metagenome assembly MPLX02 (sample SAMN05944804, study PRJNA350692) | marine metagenome | biome: marine; feature: ODZ; material: water; isolation source: 120 m water sample filtered on 0.2 um supor filter | place: Pacific Ocean | collected 2012-04-08 | depth 120m m | reverse complement strand
GGTTGCGCGCCGTTATGACGTGAATGCCAACCTGATCTTCAAGTGGCCCCTTGACTTTAAAAACCCCTTGCGGCCCACTGCGCCCTGTGTTGATTTGGATCAAATGGTTTTAGGTCTATATGATCCAGTGGCCTGGAATAAAAGTAAGCAGAAAAATTCTACCCTGCGGAGGCACGAAGACAATTAGCGATCTCGATACTTTTCCCAAATTATTGGTCGAAAACGCGCGGGTGCGCGGATCGCGGCCTTCAATTCGAGAAAAAGATTTCGGTATCTGGCAGACCTGGACCTGGGGTCAGACTGAAAAGGAAATTCGCGCGCTTGCCTGCGGCCTGGCGGCTTATGGGTTCGAACGCGGCGACCGGCTGGCGATTATCGGCGACAACCGTCCGCAGCTTTATTGGGCCATGGTTGCGGCCCAGTATGACGGTGGCGTCCCGGTGCCGGTCTATCAGGACTCGGTTGCTGAAGAAATGCAGTATGTTCTTGAACATGCCGACGCCCGTTTTGCCATTGCCGAAGATCAGGAGCAGGTCGATAAACTTCTGGAAATCAAGGACCGCTGCCCCAAGCTGGAACACATCATCTACAAAGATCCCCGTGGCATGCGCGACTACAACCACCCGTTCATCCACTTTATCGAGGATGTGCAGGAAAAAGGCCGTCAGTTCGACGCCGATCATCCGGGTTACGCGGAAGAAAAGGTTAAAGAGGGCAAGGGCAGTAATACCGCCATCATGCTTTATACGTCGGGTACCACCGGCAAGCCCAAGGGCGTGATGCTGAGCCACGACAACCTGATTGTCACGGCGCGAAATGGCGTTAACGCTGACGGCCTGCATGAAGATGAGGAGGCCCTGGCCTACCTGCCCATGGCCTGGGTCGGCGACAACGTGTTTTCCCTGTCCCAGACCTATGTCGCCGGTTTTTGTGTCAGTTGTCCGGAATCCAGTGAAACCGTGCTCACCGATATGCGCGAAATAGGTCCGACCTATTTCTTCGCGCCACCGGCAATCTTCGAAAACATCCTTACAACGGTAACCATTCGCATGGAGGACGCCGCCCCCTTCAAGCGCAAGATGTTCAAGTATTTCATGGATATTGCCTGCCAGGTTGGCGTTCGTATTCTTGACGGCGAAGCGGTTTTGTTGATTGATCGTCTGAAATACCTGATCGGAAACGTCCTGGTTTATGGTCCACTGAAGAATGTACTTGGTTTTTCGCGTATCCGCGTCGCCTACACCGCCGGAGAGGCTATTGGTCCTGAAATTTTCAGTTTTTACCGTTCGCTGGGCATCAATATCAAACAGCTTTACGGCTCGACCGAGGCTTCGGTCTTCATCACCACGCAGCCCAATGGCGAAGTTCGAGCCGATACCGTCGGCAAGCCGCTGACGGGTGTGGAAATTCGCGTTGAAGACAATGGTGAGGTCATGTTTAAAAGCCCCGGAGTTTTTCAGGGCTATTACAAAAACGATGAAGCCACCGCCGAAACAAAAACCGCTGACGGCTGGGTACACACCGGCGACGCAGGTTTTTTTGACGCTGACGGACACCTGAAAATCATCGATCGCGCGAAAGATGTCGGCAGGCTTAACAATGGCTCCATGTTCGCGCCCAAGTATCTTGAAAACAAGCTTAAGTTCTTTCCGTTCGTTAAGGAGGTCGTGGCTTTTGGCAACGAAAAGGATAACGTCGCCGCCTTTATCAATATCGACCTTGAAGCCGTCGGCAACTGGGCGGAACGTCGAAACCTGGCATATTCAGGATACACCGATCTTGCGGGCCGGGCCGAAGTTTATGATATGATCCAGGAATGCGTCGAAAAGGTCAACGCCGATCTGGCGACCGATGAGCACCTGTCGGGGTCGCAAATCAAACGCTACCTGATCCTGCACAAGGAACTGGACGCCGATGACGGTGAGTTGACCCGGACCCGGAAAGTGCGTCGAAAATTTGTCGCAGAACGTTATGAAGAACTGATCGATGCGTTGTATTCCGACAAGACCCATATCCCGGTCGAAGCCGAAGTGACCTTCGAGGATGGCCGTAAAGGCGTCATCAAGGCTGACCTTAAAATACGCGAGGCCGCCGTTCAGGCCGTTCAGCCGATGAAGGAGGCCGGATAATGGACGCTTACGCACCGGAGAAGAAAGAACGGGTGTTCGGCGACGTCATGCTGCGCGTTGATGACATTTCGCTGTCATTCGGCGGCGTTCAGGCGCTGGCCAACATCAGTTTCGAAGTTCTTGAGCATCAAGTTCTCGCCATTATCGGTCCGAACGGGGCCGGTAAAAGTTCGATGTTGAACGTGATTAATGGGTTTTATCACCCGCAACAGGGAACCATCACCTACAAAGGTGAGACCCGTCGGCAAATGAAGCCTCACCAGGCCGCCCGTCAAGGCGTCGCCAGGACCTTCCAGAACATCGCCCTGTTTAAAGGCATGTCGACTCTGGACAACATCATGACCGGCCGCAACACGATGATGAAAAAAAACCTGTTCTGGCAAGCTTTGCACGTGGGCCCGGCCCGCGCGGAAGAACTGGAGCATCGTGACTTTGTCGAAAACGTCATCGATTTTCTGGAAATCGAGCATATCCGAAAAACACCGGTTGGGCGTTTGCCTTACGGTCTGCAAAAACGGGTTGAACTGGGCCGGGCGTTGGCCGCGCAGCCCGAACTCCTGCTGCTTGACGAGCCGATGGCGGGCATGAATCTCGAAGAAAAAGAGGACATGAGCCGCTTTATCCTGGATGTGAATGACGAATTTGGCACCACCATCGTGCTGATCGAGCACGATATGGCGGTCGTCATGGATATTTCCGACCATGTCGTGGTGCTTGATTACGGTCGCAAGCTGGCCGATGGCCCGCCCGATGAAGTTCGCGCCAACCAGGACGTTATCGATGCCTATCTGGGGGTCTCCCATGATTAAGACGTTATTATTGGGAGTGCTTTCGTAATGGAATTCCTGACAGCCATTTTTGTTACACCGTTTATCGAGATTTACTCATATCCGGTATTTTTTGCAGAAGTCGTCATCGGTGGTTTGCTTGCTGGCGTAATGTACTCGCTTGTGGCTCTGGGCTTCGTGCTGATCTTCAAGGCTTCCGGCGTTTTCAATTTTGCCCAGGGGGCGATGGTTCTGTTCGCAGCCCTGACCCTTGTCGGATTGATGGAGCATGGCTTGCCGTGGTGGCTGGCCCTTCTCGTGACCATTGCCGTCATGATCGGGCTCGCAATCACCGTCGAAAAGGTGGTTTTGCGCAAGCTCGTCAACCAGGAACCGATCATTCTGTTCATGGCGACCATTGGCCTCAGTTATTTCCTGGACGGTTTTGGTCAGACGATCTGGGGCAGTGACGTCAAGGTTCTCGATCTGGGTATTCCCAGTGCGCCGATGGAATTTGGCGGCATTCTGGTCAATGAATTCGATATTGTCGCCGCCGTTTCGGCCGGTTCACTGGTTGCTGTTTTGGCGGTCTTCTTCCAGAAAACCCGCATTGGCCGCGCCTTGCGCGCCGTCGCCGATGATCACCAGGCCGCTCTTTCGGTGGGTATTCCGCTGAAGACCATCTGGGCCATCGTCTGGTCGGTTGCCGGCCTGGTCGGTCTTGTCGCCGGCATCATGTGGGGCACAAAACTGGGCGTTCAGTTCACCCTGACCCTGGTCGCGCTTAAGGCGTTGCCGGTATTGATTCTGGGCGGCTTTACCTCAATTCCAGGTGCCATCATCGGCGGCCTGATCATCGGCATGGGCGAGAAAGTGGCGGAAGTTTTCTGGGGAGCCGCCCTTGGCGGCGCCATCGAAGACTGGTTCGCCTACATGCTGGCGCTTGTATTCCTGCTGTTCCGCCCGCAAGGCCTGTTCGGCGATAAAATCATCGAGAGGGTTTAAGACCATGCTTTATCGCGAGGCCGGACAATTTAAGGCCAGTTACACAGAAGATCAGGCGATTTTCCCAATCCTGCAAGATCGCATCATGGTCGCCCTTTTGCTGATTATCGCTTTTGTCGCCATACCGATGGTGGCCAGCGAATATTGGCTATCGACGATCATGTTACCTTTCTTGGTTTTCTCATTGGCCGCGCTGGGCCTGAATTTGCTGACTGGTTATGCCGGACAGCTGAGTCTTGGCACAGGTGGCTTTATGGCGACCGGTGCTTTTGCCGCCTATAAACTGGCGACGAGTTTCCCGGAAATGAACATTATCATCGTGTTCTTGCTGGCTGGCGTTATTACTGCGGGGGTCGGTGTGTTGTTTGGTCTTCCGAGCTTGCGCATCAAAGGGTTTTACCTGGCCGTCGCGACGCTGGCGTCACAGTTTTTCCTAGTCTGGCTGTACAACAAGCTTCCCTGGTTCACAAATTATTCGTCCTCCGGTGTGATCAGTGCTCCACCGCGCGCCGTCTTTGGCGATTTTTTTGTCACTGGTGCCTCGGCCAGTCCGCAAGCCAAGTACTTGTTTGCCCTGGCTTTTGTCTGCGTGTTGGCTTTGGCGGCCAAAAACATTGTTCGTTCGCACATCGGGCGTGGTTGGATGGCGATCCGCGACATGGACATCGCCGCCGAAATTATCGGCATCAAACCCTTGCAAACAAAACTGAGCGCGTTTGCCGTCAGCTCCTTCTACTGCGGTATCGCCGGTGCGCTTTGGGCCTTTATTTACACCTCGAGCGTCGAGGCTCTGGCGTTTGACATCGCCCGGTCATTCCAGATTTTATTTATGGTGATTATCGGTGGTTTGGGTTCGGTGCTGGGTTCGTTCCTGGGTGCTGCGTTTATCGTGTTGCTGCCAATTTTCCTATCTAACGCACCCTCTTTGTTCGGCCTGGATATTTCTGTCGAACTGATCAGCCACATGGAATTCATGATCATGGGCGCGCTGATTATCTTTTTTCTGATCGTCGAGCCACATGGGTTTGCGAGATTATGGCAAATCGCCAAGGAAAAATTACGATTGTGGCCGTTCCCGTACTAGACTTGGGAACGTGTCACCCTTTGCCCGGAGGCTCCGGGTTTGCTTGAGTAGTGTCGATTAAATCATTAACGTTTAAGAAGAATATCCAAAAGGGAGGATTTACAATGCGATTGACCAAACTGACTCTGGCCGCTGTTGGCCTGGCTGTCGGCTTTAGCGGCTTCGCCGTTCAAAGCGCCGATGCAACCGAACAGTTCATTCCGAGCCTCGTCTACCGGACGGGCCCGTATGCCCCGAACGGCACCCCGTTTGCCGATGGCGCTATGGACTACTACAAAATGCTTAACGCTCGTGACGGCGGTATTAACGGCGTCAAACTGGTCGTTGAAGAATGCGACACCGGTTACAACACCGACCGTGGCGTTGAATGTTACGAACGCCTGAAAAACAAGGGCTCAACCGGCGCTGCCGCTTTCAGCCCACTGTCCACCGGCATCACCTACGCCATTATCGAGCGTGCCGCTAAAGATAAAATTCCGGTATTCTCGATGGGCTATGGCCGCACCGATGCATCTGACGGTCGTGTTTTCCCGTATGTCTTCACGGCTCCTTCTACGTACTGGAGCCAGGCTTCCGCCATTGTCCGCTACGTTGGTGGTGAAGAAGGCGGGATGGGTAAGTTGAAGGGTAAAAAGCTGGCCCTCGTCTACCATGATTCAGCTTATGGCAAAGAGCCTATTGCCACGTTTGAGAAGCTGGCAGAAAAATACGGTTTCACGTTTCACAAGTTCCCGGTTACCCATCCGGGACTGGAACAGAAAGCCACTTGGCTAACCATCGGTCGCAAGTTGCGTCCGGATTGGGTCTTCATGTGGGGTTGGGGCGTCATGAACCAGACCGCCATCAAGGAAGCTGCTGCTGTTGGCTTCCCGATGAACAAGTTCATCGGTGCCTGGTGGTCGGGCGCTGAACCTGACACGCGTCCTGCCGGTAAAGCTGCCACTGGCTATAAGTCTGCGGCTTTTCATTCGCCGGGCTCTAACTTCATCGTTCATCAGGATATCTTCAAACATGTCTATGGTGCAGGCAATGGAACGACCAGCGAAGATTTGGTTGGTGAAGTTCTCTATAACCGTGGCTTGATCAATTCGGTCTTCGTTTCCGAAGCTATTCGTAACGCCATGAGCAAATATGGCAACAAGCCAATGACTGGTGAACAGATCCGCTGGGGCTTTGAAAACCTCAACCTGACCAACGCGAAACTGTCCAAATTGGGTCTGTCGCGTTTTATGAAACCGGTCAAGTTGTCTTGCGCCAACCACGAAGGTGGCACGCCGCTACGTATCCAGGAATGGAAAGGTCAGCAGTGGGAGTTTGTCTCCGGCTGGATTGAGCCGATGAATGATGTTGTTCGTCCGATGATCGAAGCTTCGGCGGCCAAATACGCGGCTGAAAAAGGCATCACGCCCCGTAAGTGTGATGGCACTGATTGATCCGGGTAAGACGGATAAAACTATGATTGAAAACGGAAATTCCCTTTTAACTGTTAACAACATCGAGGTCATTTATGATCACGTGATCCTGGTGTTGAAGGGGGTTTCCCTCGAGGTTCCCGAGGGGGGCGTTATCGCCCTCCTCGGCGCCAACGGGGCCGGAAAATCCACGACCCTGAAAGCGATCTCGAACCTTCTTGGTGCCGAACGCGGCGATGTCACCAAGGGCAATATCGAATATATGGGCGAGCGCGTCGATAAATTGACGCCGTCCGATCTGGTTAAAAAGGGCGTCGTCCAGGTAATGGAAGGTCGCCATTGTTTCGAACACCTGACCGTCGAGGAAAATCTGATGACCGGCGCTTACACCCGCAGGGACGGGACGGCAGCGATCAGGGAATCCCAGGAAAAGGTCTATCACTATTTTCCACGGCTCAAAGAACGCCGTTCTTCCCAGGCCGGCTACACGTCCGGCGGTGAACAGCAAATGACGGCTGTTGGGCGCGCCTTGATGGCGAACCCGGAAATGATCCTGCTGGATGAGCCCTCCATGGGACTGGCGCCGCAACTGGTTGAAGAAATTTTTGAAATCGTCGATGCCTTGAATAAAAAAGAAGGCGTCAGTTTCCTGCTGGCCGAACAGAACACAATGGTCGCGCTAAAGCACGCGGATTTTGGTTATATTCTGGAAAACGGTCGCGTCGTTATGGAAGGCGAAGCCAAGTCCCTGTCGGAAAATGAGGACGTGAAGGAATTTTACCTTGGCCTGTCGACCAGGGGCCGCAAGAGCTTCCGCGACGTCAAACACTACCGTCGCCGCAAACGCTGGCTGGCTTAAAAAATCATGACCGAGTATTTCGACGATCTGGAAACACGATCAGATGATGAGCGCAACTCCCAGTTGATGGCGGGCTTGGCCGGGCAAATCGCCTTCGCCAGGGATAAAGCCCCTTATTTTAAGAACCTTTTTGCCGATGTAGATGCGCAAAGCATCTCGTCACGCGAGGCTTTGGCTACATTACCCCTGACCCGTAAATCAGACTTGATCGAACGTCAGAAAGAGAACCGCCCCTTCGGCGGACTGGCGGCGATGACGACCGGCAGCCTTAGCCGGATTTTCCAGTCTCCGGGCCCGATTTACGAACCGCAAGGCAGGACGGAAGATTTTTTCAGGACTGCGCGAGCCCTTTTTGCCGCCGGATTTCGCTCCGGCGATCTGGTGCATAACACCTTCGCTTATCATCTGACTCCCGGTGGCTTCATCATGGATTCAGGCGCGCGCGCCTTAGGTTGCGCCGTCATTCCGGCAGGCGTGGGCAACACGGAACAACAGCTTGATGTGATCGGCGATTTGCGTCCCATAGCCTATGCGGGCACCCCATCGTTCCTGAAAATCCTGCTGGAGAAGGCCGAGCAGGCTGGAGCGGATGCGTCGTGTTTCAAAAAAGCCATGGTCAGCGGCGAATATTTCCCGCCGCCTTTGCGCGACGAATGGGCAAAGCGGGGACTGAAGGCGTATCAAAGCTACGCCACCGCCGATCTGGGCCTGATTTCTTATGAATCCGAAGCGTGTGAAGGCATGATCGTTGACGAAGGCGTGATTGTGGAAATCGTTCGTCCCGGTACCGGAGATCCTGTGCCTGAAGGGGAAGTCGGTGAAGTTGTCGTCACCCTGTTTTCGAAAGAATATCCTCTGGTTCGATTCGCCACCGGTGATTTATCGGCGGTGATGAGCGGTAAAAGCCCCTGCGGGCGCACCAACATGCGCCTGAAAGGCTGGATGGGACGCGCCGATCAGACGGCCAAGGTCAAAGGTATGTTTGTACACCCGGAACAAATTGCAGAGATTACGAAACGTCATGCGGAAATCACACGCGTCCGCCTGGTGGTGGAAGTCGTAGACGGTCGCGATGCCATGACGTTGAACTGCGAAGTTGGTGAACAGGGCGATGCTTTGCGGTCGGCCATCGCGGACACGGTCCAAGCCGTTTGTAAGCTGAAAGGCATCGTCGCATTTGTAGATCAAGGCTACTTGCCGAATGACGGCGTTGTTATCGACGACCAGCGCTCTTACGACCGAACAAGAATATAGCCGGTCTCTTGAAAGCCTCGGATAAAATCAACGAGGCATAAGGGCTGGCCTCCTTGTCCAGCCTTTATCTTGAATCACATATCAAACCAAATGGGAAACCCCTTTCGATTCATTCTTTACGCCCGATGCTCTAGACAGTAGATTGAAACCCCATCTCCATCATCTAGCATTTTTCAACATTTCTGCTAATGTTGCAGAATGAAAACCCTACTCACCATATTCACACTCGTATTTACCGTGATGTTCTCATCACCGTCATATGCAGATTGGACGAAGGTGGGTACAAATACGGATGGAAGCACCTTCTATGTGGATTTTGAGAGAATACGAAAACACGGTGGGTATGTTTATTTTTGGAATTTGAGTGATTATTTGAAACCAAGCAAATATGGGATTTTGTCTGGTAAAACATATAACCAAGGTGACTGTAAATTATTTCAGTTCAAGTATTTGAGTTTTGTTCATCATAAACAACCAATGGGTAGGGGTCCTGGTGACAGTAACAGTCCTAAAAACCCGGAATGGGTTTATCCTTCTCCTAACTCTGTGGGTGAATTTATTCTAAAATCCGTCTGTAGTCGGTGATGAACCCCACCTCAGTTCGATCCCTAACGTCACTTTGATCGAGCGGACCGACGAAATGCATACCCTGATTATCAAGGCCGAAGCAGGCTTGATGCCCGGCATCGACATCCTGCCCATCGGCCCCGGGGAAATCCGTCAACGTTTTATGAAAGCGGCATCTTTCTAGGCGCTACTTTTACGGCAGCTCGACAGCGTAGGTGTTCAGCGCCGGGATGCTCTTGATCAGTTTTTGCCCCTTTAGAAATTGGGCGAAACGCTCGTAACGGGCTTTGTCCAGGGCTGCCGGGCGCAAGGCGAAACGCGGCAGGGTCGCAGCCCACGCACGCTTGTTCAACTCGTCTTCCAGATCCTTATGGGCGCCAATGAACAGCTTCCAGCTTTCATCCGGGTGATTAATCAGGAACTGGGTGCCTTTTTCGACGGCGTTAAGAAATTTTCGAAGGTTGGCATCGCCAAGGGAGGATTTGTTGGCGACGAGGATCAACTCGTCATAAGGCGGCACACCTTCTTCTTCCGGATAAAAAGCCTTTCCCGGCTTATTGATGATGTCCATCTGGTTCAGTTCGAAATTTCGGAAAGCCCCGATAACCGCATCGACCTGGCCGGAAATGATGGATGGTGATAACGAGAAGTTGACGTTGATCAGGGTCACGTCCTCAAGACCCAAACCCGCTTTGGAAAGCATGACGCCCAATATGGCGTCTTCGAATCCGCCGATGGAGTAGCCGATCTTCTTCCCCTTCAGGTCCGCGATGGATTTGATGGGGCCGTCTTTGAGGACGACCAGCGAGTTCAACGGGGTAGCGACAACGGTGCCAATTCTAACCAGCGGCAATCCCGCTTCGACCTGAACATGCAATTGCGGCTGATAGGAAACGGCTATATCAGCTTTGCCTGCGGCGACAAGCTTCGGCGGGTCATTGGGGTCCGCCGGGGCGATAAGCTCCACATCAAGGCCAGCTTCCTTGAAGTAACCTTTTTCACGCGCAACGATCAGCGGTGCGTGATCCGGGTTGACGAACCAGTCCAGCAGGACCGTCATTTTGTCGGTTGCCTGCGCTGGCGAACCGATCAAAGCCGCCGAGATCAGAAATAGGGTTGCAATGGTTGAGCGTAAGTATGTCATAGGGTCCTCAGTCAGGTTTTAAGGGTCGTTGGGATGGGATTCTGGTTGCCATTTGATGGAATGTCGCACGGCGTAATCGATGGTGAAATAAAGGGCGACGGCAAGTGCGGCCAAAGTGGCGAGGGCGGCGAACATGACGTCGATCTGCATGCGGGCGTTGGCGTGCAGCATCAGGTATCCAAGGCCTGAACTGGAACCCACCCACTCGCCGACAATCGCACCGATGGGGGCGACGGCTGTCGCGACGCGCAGGCCGGAGCCAAGCGCGGGCAGGGCTGCGGGAATGCGAACATGGCGCAGAATCGACCATCGGGAGCCATTCATGGTGCGGGCCAGATCAATCCAACCGGGTTCGGTGCGCCTGAGCCCGTCGTGAAAAGCCGCCGTGACCGGGAAGTAAATGATCAACGTCGCCATTACCACCTTCGAGCTCATGCCGTACCCAAACCAAAGCACCAGGATAGGGGCCAGGGCGAAGACAGGCACAGCCTGGGAGACCACCAACACAGGCAGCAGCCATTCGCGGGCCGGGCGAAAATAAGCCATTGTCAGGGCGCTGGTGACGCCAAGGACCAGGCCGAAGAACAAACCCAGAAGGATTTCAGCAGTGGTAATGAGGCCATGTTCCAGAAAAAGCTCTGGGCGGGACGTCCAGGCCTTGATCACCGCCAGAGGGCCGGGCAAAATATAAGGCGGCGCGCCACTGATGATCACGATTGCCTGCCACAGGACCAAAAGTCCGGCCAGAATGATAAGGGGGCGGGCGATTCTCATAGCGTCGCCTCTGCCAGTTGTTTCAGAAGTTCGCCCTGGTGTTCCAGTACATCGGGATTGTCAACATGGCGCGGCGGAAGGTCATTTGGCTGGATGGCCTCACCCAGATGCGCGGGACGTCCTTTCATGACATGAATTGAATGCCCCAGACGCAGGGCCTCCAGGGGATCATGGGTGACCAGCAGGACCGTGCGGTCGATCAGCAAGTCGGCGGCGAGCCCCTGTAGTTTAATTTTGGTAATGGCGTCCAGGGCCGAAAACGGTTCATCCATCAGCACTACCGGGCGGTCTTCCATCAGGGTTCTGGCGATGGCGACCCGTTGGCGCATGCCGCCTGACAGGGTGCTGGGCATGGCGTCGGCGACGTCGGCCAAACTGGTAGCCGCGAGCAAATGCAGGGCCTTGCAGGTGGTTTGTGGATCGACAGGGGTCTGGTTTCTGATCCTGCGTCCGACGAGGACGTTTTCAAGTACGTTCAACCACGGAAACAGGAAATCCCGCTGCGCCATAAAGGCGACCCGCCCATCCAGCGGCAATCCATCTGAGCACGAAATGACGCCGGAATTGCCTTCTGTTCCGTCCAGGCCAAGAATAAGCCGTAACAACATGCTTTTGCCGATGCCGCTGGGGCCCAGCAAACAGGTCCATTTCCCCGCCTCAAGATCAAGGCCGAGCCCGTCAAAAAGCACGTCTTCGCGCCAGGCTAAATGCCCGCTACGGAGCGTAAGTCCGATAGAAGAAGATGGGATATCTGGATTTGCGGCGGGTTCGTTCATGTCTCACTCGTTCCTACGCCGGCATAAACCGGATCAGGTTCAAGGGGTCGTCTCATTTTTCAACAAGACCTCTCAGCCGACGTGTCGGCTCCCCCCAGTGAAGGAATCAAGGCGTATCCATAGGCCCGACGGGTAAAAATGGCAAGCCCATTGGCACTGTCACCATTTTTGTTCGCTATACCCTGCTCATCTCAGACCCCGAAAATCCTTGGGTGATATGGTGCGGAAATTATCTGATACATTGTCGCATGGATTTCCCCAATTTCAAGCTGTCCAGGTTCCACTGATCGGTGATCTGCCATTGTTTCATAGGTCGTTCTCCAGTCTTTAAGGGTGTACCCGTTGAGGGTCCGGCTCGCCGTCTTCGCGCGTACTTGGTCCCTCGGGTTTGACGGCGCAGATACGCTGGATAACGCCGGGCAG
>MPLX02187343.1_pt1 | contig 12196 bp, 9 predicted proteins | sample 1617341 | NCBI WGS metagenome assembly MPLX02 (sample SAMN05944804, study PRJNA350692) | marine metagenome | biome: marine; feature: ODZ; material: water; isolation source: 120 m water sample filtered on 0.2 um supor filter | place: Pacific Ocean | collected 2012-04-08 | depth 120m m | reverse complement strand
CTTCTGAAATTCTCATGAAATTATACCGTTACTAAAATACTAGATTAATTTAAGAATGGCTATTGACCAAAGGGTTAAACAACTCAGAATCGATCCAATCTAGCGAATACTTATTCATATTTTTCAGAGAGGGTGTGCATCTTGGCAAGGGCAGACTCCCGCTTTCATGTTTTGAAACCATTCTAGAAACTGCTTTCTCACCAAGATTTGTTTTAGACATCTTAAACGAATATCCGCGACGGAATGAATTGATTCCATTCATAAAAACCCCCTTTTGAAAATGTGTCAAAAAAAAATCGTATCCTAATAGGCGTTCTTTCATCTGGAGGTGGAAGTCCTGCCAGGAATATAACACTAAGGACAATGTCCTCTCCAGCAGGGCTTCCAATTGCCAGACAAGTGACAACTATTAAGATACTGTTATCAATTAAATATTCTTTTTAAAAGAAGGGGATGAATACGGATAGGAGAACTAAAATGAATGTTTTTCTGTTAACCAACCATTCATTTGATTTTAATAAAATTCAGACCTCTGAGTTCAGAATTAGACCTGAACGAGAATATCACTTTGGGCATCTATCATGCTCTTTGCAGCCAACCCATTTTTAATTTTTAGCTGCTGTCTACGACCTTTGATTTTTTTTAGATGCTTTTCAATTTTTTTCAAAACGCCGTCCATTGAAATATAGAGATCATCTGTCACATCAGTAGCGTGGAACACGCGACCCTCACTTAAAATAGTAACCTCAGCAATGTGGCGTTTTTTTTCTATATTTAGAGAAATATGAGCAGAAGTAATTCCATTCAAACCATGAAAAACTTTATTTATTTTATTGTCTAAATTGTTTCGTATAGCGTCTGTTATCTTAAGACCTTTGCTAGTTATTTTTATTTCCATATCACCTCACCTTAATTTAAGTAACATTCAATAAAATAGCACGCAGATTAAGACCAGATTTTTATATTAATATTCCTTTAAACCCTTACTATCTTACTAAACACTACCACAATAATAAAGGACTATGGAAATCATAAATATCCTATTACTAACCAGGAAGAGAAAGAAAAAAAGCAGCACCGGAACAACTGCTCCGATACTGCTTTTTGAAATAAACCTTTTTAACTAGCTTTTAGAAACTTACTTAGCCGCAAGAGTAAAGTCAGCCTTGGCAGCACCAGCACCAACGGTTACTTCCTTAGACACCTCACCAACATAAGGTTGCCATGCGGTCACTTTGTACTTACCAGCTGGAATGCCATCAATCTTGAAAGCTCCATCGGCTCCGGTAATCGCGTAGTATGGGTTCCATACAATGCGTGCATCCGCTTCCATGTAGTTATGCTGATCGCACTGCAAGAAGAAATGCTTATCTTTTTTCTTCTTCAATCGCTTAATGTTCTTGGTGACATATGCAATATCGCCCTGACTAGGAAGAGGCTTGTTGAAAAGCGTCTTGCGATTTGCACCGGCAACAGAATAACCATGTGGGTTATGCAAAACGTCAGCATCTTTATTGGTTACTATCATAACAGTACTTGCTTTATCTTTAGCTTCTGCTTTAGTGGGCTTTCGTACTGCAAGCATTTTCTGATTAATGTCACACTTTTCAAAATCAAATGCAGCCGTACCTAGGTCTCCCCAAGGTTTTCCGCCATCGATTTCTTCAATAAAAACAACCGCATCCTTTAGCTTTCCACCTGCAGCAACAACTTTTTGTCGTGCTCGTTTGCCGTCTTTCGCATCCGGATGATTGGAACAAAACTCAAAGTTTTTTCCTTTACTAAGGTCTTCCATAATTGGCGCTGGTGCGGCACCTTTCAATGAAACAACACCAGTGATTGAACCGGCGCCTGCGGTGCCAGCTGCGTAACCCTTCTTTTTAGCTGCGAAACTAGTTCCCGCGAAAGCAATGGAAATAGTCAGCACCATCAATGCTACTAAAACTTTTTTCATTTCCTAATTCCCTCCTAAAGTTTAACAATTGCAGAATAAATCAAATCCCAAAACTAAAACACAAAGTGGGTACCCCATATCAAACGAATTTACGTCCTGACAGAATGCCGCGTAGTCTATCATAAACTTACAGAAAAATGCAAAACAGGGGGACCCTAAATTAGGGGTCCCCCTGTAACGTTAAAATGTAAATGTTATCAATGATTACTGCTGGTTCATTGATAACACGTCATCACCAACCTCTTTAGAGGCTGACTTCCCAGCTTTTGGAGCCGCCCCACCTAAAGGTAGGATCGATCGCTCAGCTGCAGGGAGCACCTTAAAGTAACCCCACTGACCCGCTTGCTGGTAAGGAGTACGTGCATTCAACCAGAGATAGGTACCAGGGTTGCTGTAAGTACCACCAGCATTAACAAACGCCTGGATATACTCACCACCACCGAACTCCTCTGCGTCGATCATATCAGAGTTTTCCTGATTGAGATGGCGACGCCATTGGTGACCATCCATGTTAAACATCTGGTTCTGCTCATTATGAGCACCAAAAATGTTGATCATAACACGGTCTCCGGCATGTGCCTTCAGCACCGGAGTCGCAGGATCACTATCGGCAGCAACACAAGCTGTGAACATATTACCTAGCTCACAACCCTCATCCTCGCGATAGGTCCACGGCTCCAGCCTGTAATTCACACCCGTAAGCCCGGCAACGTTCTGCAGGTAAGGCATGAATGACGTACCGATAATGTTATCCTCGTCCTGGAAGTAAAGCGCGAAATCTCGGTAGTTTTCCAGATCTCGGTTTTCAGGATAAGACTTGTCGATAATAACATCAGCTTTCCAAGAGTTACCAAGAGTAATGTCTTTCCCGGTTTCTGGATCGCGGTAAACAGAACCTCTAGGACCAATAATGATACCACCAAACATTCCATCACGGACGTTGCCGGTCAGATTACCAAAGTCCCAGAGCAACGCTCCATTGATGTTGTAATCCTCGTGAGCATAAAAGGTATACACCTTAGATTTGCCAGGTTTAACCGTCTGATCACCAGGATTGTTACCTACGTTGATTCCTTGAGAGTCTAAAGGATCAAACGCAATGTTATTCGCATGAAGCGAGGCGTTGCCCTTTTTCAAGCGATTTGTAAGTTTAACCTTAACGCACTCACCGATATTAGCACGCAGTGTCAGCGGATGAGGTGCATGCCCCTTGGTTGCAGCCTTAGCTACTTCGCCTTCGAGGACGAAGATCTTCGCATCAGCATTAGCCAACTGGAGCTTCCTTTCAAAATCAACCTCAATCTCATCCTCGGCGTTCGGGTTAAATTTCAAGCTGGTGTTAATAGCAACCACGCTGAAATTTTTAACCGGTGCACCTTTCGGACAAAGCTGCTTGGCAGATTTTCTAGGCTTCTCGTTACCGGGAAGTACCTTGAGATCCTTCTGCAGTTTGTCATGAACACGGATGATTCCCCAACTACCTTCAGACAGCTTAGAGGTACGACCATCGTAGTAGATGTAATCACCAGCCATTTGCTGATATCCACCTGCCGTAGTGGCCAGGTCATAACGCTCAGCAATACCTATGTGCAGAGCGTTTGTCACCCGGGAGTCTCGATCATAACGCTCGGGACGATACCCGTGACCGGAAACAACAAATGTGTGAGTTTCATTCATCATGCCATGGAGAATACGGAACACCACGTTATCCCCAAGGTACGCCCGCAGGGTTACGGTAGACGGATCTCCGTGTACCCTACTGCTAAAGACCTTGGAAGGATCGCCGTTACTCATCAACCGTGCAGAAAGAGAAGCAGAACGGAAGTTGAAACCACCTCCTGTGGTATGTGTTCCTCCGTTCAAATGCGGAAAAGCAACTTCCAGCATGGTAGTAGGCATTTGGAAGGAAATCGACTGACCTGCCGCAATGGCATTCTCACGAGAAAGTCCTGGAGGATTTCCTGCCGTCACTAACTGTGCCGTATGCGGAACGGTATCGTGAAGTTGCACAACTAGTTCACGGAAACTTCCATTGCGCTGATAGGCGAAAGGTTCTGTCCCATGAATATCAACCACCGGGCCACTTCGAACCTGTTTTCCGGTCTGAGGATCATGGTACGTAGATCCCCAAGGCTCGACAATCGTAGAGCCAATACCGCCGTGCGGCCAGGTTGTTGCGCCAAAAGCATGGTCATGCCAGAATACAAGCCCCATATCGACGTCAACCCACCATCGGTATCGTACATACTCGGTACTGACGATCTGTCCCGCTTTATGAGCGTGGGTCATACCTTCCGAAAATGTAATCTTGTACTTATGATCCTTAGCAAAACCTTTGTTTGGATCTGGAGAAATAGACGTGATCCACCGAGCATCCTTACCATTAGGTACCTCGATACCAACCATGATATCAGCACCTACATGAAATGGAGTTGAATGGTGCGCCATTTCTATTTCAATTGTTTTATCACCAGGCTTTGTAGCCTTCAAAAGCTTGGCGTTCATCGGAACAGGCATTCCTACATGGTGCCCGTCTTTCATTTTTTTATCGAACTGCCTATATGACCTCATTGACTGATCATAGGAAAAACCAGAGATCACACCATCCGACGCTTGGTTATCAAACTGAAAAAAGTGAGGATGAATATTGACTTTCGACATCTGAAAGTTAGTAAAATCATCGTCATCCCACTCACTGGTCAAAAGAACATCGACACAGTCATAAACGTTTGCGCGAATAGCCAGTGGAATAGCTTTCTTTGGATCGGCCTTCACCGCTGCCATATCTTCATCGATTACATATATAAGACCATACTTATCGATAATCGGTGGTGTCTTACCAATAGCAGCCGAAAGTTCAATCGGAGTGTTGATAAAATGCAGATTGTACTGTCTTCTCCCTGCCCCTCCGGGACAAAGACTCCAACGGCCGTGCTCACCCGGTTTTGCCGGCGCACTACTTTCTACGTTTGGACCTGATCGACCACTACCAGATTCCTGCGCGGTAATGATGTCATGATCCGTCGCCATATGGAAAGGCTCCAACCAAGGAGCACCACCATGGTGACGCGCAAAAGGAACTCGCTTGCCAAAGTGAGGAGTCATATGAGGCCAAGCCAATTTACCCGATAATGGGCTAAACTGAATTGGGTGTCTTTTACCAGGATGCGGCGCCTTGAACTTAGGATTCTTATCTGTAGATTCTCTCTCAGATAAAGCCTGAGTACCCTTCCAAGCATAATCCCAAACCGATCCATCGTATGAAAGGATCTGCCCCTTCTCGTCATCGGTATGACCTGGGCGACCCTGAGGAGGCAACATGTACTTTACCCAATCCTTAATGTTAACGATCCGATCGGTTTTGGTCCAGTCACTTTTTCCTTTACCCTGGATCTTAAACTTAGTACCGAACCAGTCCATCGTCTTACCAACCAACTTATCTGAAGACACACCTTGAGGAATACGCCCCTTACGGTCAGGAAGCTCGGCCAGTGGCCGCATAATATCGGTGCTGCCAAACGGATAGTTTCCATTCTGCAGGGTGTTATAAACCCTCCAGTATCCCCACATCCCCGCAACATAATGATGCGCTACATGGCAGTGGAACAGAAAATCCCCCGCTAAACGCTGACAAAGACCGGAACCACACTCGGTCTCAAGATCCAGTGCCTCAGCAGGTCCGATAACCTCAACGTCTACTCGGTCAGTAGTGGTACGAATTACTGGATATTTGACCGGACCATCGTATGCTGCAGTAATCAAGTTTTTGATTTGTATTTCTCGTTTTGGAGAACGGGTCCAACGAATGGTGCCGCCATGAGGATGATGAGAATGAAAAACCTCTGCGCCGCCATGGATCAGTCGGAACTTAGCCGGATCACCTAAATACGATCGAGGAATCGTTGTCGGCGCGTCACCAAATGTATAAGAACTATAAGATAATGATTCATCTTCATAGTGAAACTTTTTCTCTTGCTGTGCCAGGTTGTTAATACCGAAAGGTTCGGAACGATAATTCATAGCACGAGCAGAAGGACGGTACGCATCTGTCAGCGGGTCGCGCTGTGGAATCATTTCTCCAAAACGGTTGAGAGGACGGAACGACTCGTCACCTACTTCATGATAGAAAAGAACAAACTCTCTAAAGTCTCGCTCCTCATCATTAGTGATCATGACTTCCCAACCACTTCCTGCAGGCTTGGAATCCCACGGGTCGAGATACTTAGAACCCTTGGGCTCTACGATAAATGCGCCTATCAAACCCAGTGCAGAAGGATCACGACCGGCATGACTCATGATCATATGACTACCTTCCTGCTCATCGATCGGAATCATCCACTCGAAATCCTGAGATTCACCAGAAGGTACGATAGCCCCTTTCGATGCCGCAGAAGCAGGTAGACCAGAGGAACTGATGATCATAGCGGATCCGTTAACCTGAAATCCTGCATCCTCATCCTCAACATTGTTGGTGAAATGGACACGAAGGCAATCGCCCTGATTAGCACGTAAAACAAGAGGCTGAATGGCATCGCCCTGCAAACCATTCGTGATGGTTCCCGGATCATTTTCATCCTCGCGGGCTTTTGCGTTTATCACTTCGTCTTTTCTGACTTGATCAATATTTTTATCCAAGACATACATATACCCCGGATAATAATCACCCCATTGGTTCAAGGTAATCTCAACATTAATCGCAGAAACATTGTATTTCTTTACCGGCGCATTGCTCGGGCAATGGGCACCTTTGAATACCTTTGCTCCTGCTTCGGAAGGACCAAGCAAATAGCTTTGCTGTAGCTGGTGCTCTGACCAAGAATCATGAAAACCACCACCTGAAGAGGCCGGGACCGCATGTTCTTTGATCTTGTCCTGTAAACGCCCCATCAACTTCATGAAGGTATTGTCCAGACGATCTTGACGGCCGTCCATGCCGCTCATCATCTCTTCATAGTTAATTTGATTTTCAAGCTTGTCCAGCCAGGCGGGGCGATCATGTGGTTTTTTTGCATTATGATCAGATGCAGCTGTGGCGTTTGACACTGGCCCAAAACTCAAAGCTACACTAAGGACAACTAGCGTTTGCCACGACTTCCAGCCGTTGGTGATGCGACGTAACATGTTGATACCTCCCTTGGAATTGTAAACAGACAAAAAAAGACAAAAATATATAAAAAAAACGCTCGCTGTCAGCGTTCAATTCGACAAAAATATATTTTAACTGGGCGAATTTATCATTTTTTACCCTATTTGCAAAGCTCAATTTTAACCTTTTTGAGTTAACTCAACCCGTAACTTACCTTTCCCCCTTAAAACCAATAGATGTATTTCCCCGCCTTCTAGAACAGCGTTTAAAACCTCTTTAAATTCAATATCTTTCGAGACTGCTCTTCCATTAATAGCCTCTACACGATCTCCCACCCTAAGCCCTTGTTTATCAGCCGTGGAACCCGGGTAAACCCTTGACACAATAATTCCTTTGTCACCACCCAGGTTTTCTACTTCAAGACCTAAAAGCGGTTCATCTATAACCTGAAGTGACTTTTTAAAGACCTTGTCCGGTCTTTTTTTCTGATTTTCCAGTTTAACGGTTACTACTTCGCGCTTCCCGTCTCGAAGAATATCTAGGTGTACCGATTGCCCCGGCGAAAAAGCACCTATCAATCGAATCATCCTGCTCGGTGTATCAACAGCAGTACCTCCAATTCTTAAAATCACATCTCCAATGCGTATACCCGCCCGATGAGCAGGATCCCCCTCGAAAACAGAGTTCACCCAAACACCCTCGCCTGCTTTCCCTTTTACCTCCTGTGCAATTTTCTCGGTTACGGACTCGATGCCAACTCCCAACCAACCCCGTCGAACCTCCCCAAATTCAAGCAACTCACCCACAACCTTACGAACAATATTGGAGGGAATAGCGAATCCGATACTCTGCGCATAGTTGATGATGGCTGTGTTGATTCCTATGATATCGCCCCGAATATTCAGTAGCGGCCCGCCACTATTGCCAGGGTTAATCGATGCGTCGGTCTGAATAAAGTCTTCGTAGCGTGAGAGGTTCACATTTTCCCTATTCAACCCGCTGATGATCCCAAAGGTCAGCGTATCATTGAGCCCATATGGATTCCCCACTGCGACCGCTAATTGACCAATCTTAAGTCCCGAGGAATCACCCAATATAGCACTCGATAAAGGCGTCTCCGTTTCAATCTGAACCACAGCGATATCAGTGTCCTCGTCTGTTCCCAAAACGGTACCTACTTTCTCCTCACCACCGAGCAAGGTGACTTTGATTTTCCCTGATCCCCGAACAACATGACCATTGGTAACAATAATCCCCTTAGCCCCATCAATGATCACCCCTGAGCCTGCACTAGCTGGCGGTACCGATTGATCTCCCTGTCGGCGGATCGAAGGGGAAGGAGGAACGTACGCGGACATGCTCACTACCGATGGACGAACCTTGTCAGCAAGAGATACCAGCGCATCTTCTAGGTCGGCTAAAAGATTTTGTCCGGTTGAATCCGCGTATGCCGGATTAGAAAAAAATAAAATGCAGCACACCAGAAAAACAATCGCATTCAAGAACTGCATTTTCTTTAACAAGTGGTTCATTGGTAGTGTAGTCAATTAGATTTTCTAAACGAGTAAAACGCTAGTGATCTTTTAATCAAGAAGGAAGTGGTAGAAACAAGTTGAGAATCAAAAAAACCAACGACAAGCAGCACTACAATTTTCTAAAGAGGCCATTCGTTTCTAGTTCCAAGGCCATCTATTAATTATTTACGGAGAAACGCAGCAAGCAAGTGTTCGAATTAAAAAAACTCTACATATTAGGAAGAATTCTGTCAAGAAATAATGCCTCTGAAGGTATTAGTGTGAAACAAGACCCCCTGACCTCAGCCGGGAAGATATTTTTTTATGGGCAAAAATATCCTCAAGCCCCCGATTTTCTTTTTCCGTCCAAATGTAGTAAACATAGGTTATGGATTACAATAATTTTGAATCAAAATCAGCTCAAGAAATATTGCAGTGGGCTAAAAATGAATACGGGCAAAAAGCAGGGCTCGCTTCCAGTTTTGGGATGGAAGATATGGTCTTGATCGACTTGCTGGCCGGACTACAGGGAGATATTACAATATTCACATTGGATACCGGACGCCTGCATGAAGAAACCTACGAGGTCATGGAGCGCGCGAGATCCAAGTACGGAGTTACCATCAAGGCCTACTTCCCGAACAAAGAAAAAGTAGAAACTCTCCAGAAAGACAAGGGGTTCTTCTCTTTCCGTGAAAGCGTGGAAAACAGAAAAGAATGCTGTTCAATCCGCAAAGTAGAACCTCTTAATCGCGCACTCTCAAACCTGGATGCCTGGATCACAGGTCTACGACGAGAGCAGGGAGTAACCCGAGTCGATGTTCAAAAAGTTTCCGCAGGCGATGACCACAACTCTATAATCAAGATAAATCCGTTAGCAGACTGGTCCTTGAACATGGTCGAGGAATATATCAAAGCCAATGATGTCCCGATTAATGCACTGCATAAAAAAAACTACCCGAGCATTGGATGCGCCCCTTGCACGCGCTCGATAGAAACCGGCGAGGATATAAGGTCAGGCCGCTGGTGGTGGGAAAACCCTGAGCATAAAGAGTGCGGACTCCACCCTCAATCCTAGGGCAAAGCAAAACCACTACTCCTTGCAAAAAAACATCAACTACCGTTTTTCAATTCTATCCATAACTCGCTTCGGGTCGGCAAGCACCGCGACAACCCACATGATGATTGACCGCACCATTTCTTTCACCGTCTCCAAGCGACTGCCCTTATCTTGAAACTTTCTTTGGCGCCAGCAAGTTCCTATTGTCTCTTCAGCTTCAACGAGAAGGTGAGGCAGGATCTGAAACGACAATATTCCGACCAGCACAAATTCCTGCAGGGCTTTGCTCTTTGCAAAAAGCCTTGACCTCGAACCATAAACTATTTTCATAAGAGCCTCTGGTGACGTTGTCCGTACCAAGATCATAGAAATCCATACCATGCATGCCAGTCTTGACACAGTAAAAACACTGCAGTCAAGGCCCTCCTTGGTGACTGGAAGGGTAAATTCACTGGAAAAATTAAGCGGCGCCCCTGGAGTCAAAAACAAAGGTGTCACACCGAGCACCAAAAATAAAATTTTCAGCGCCGCTAAATGTTTCCACGCATCCAATATAAATATTCCAGAAACCAGCATTCCCAAGTGGCACAAAAAAAACATAAACAGGAGCGCCAAGCCACCCCCCGCACCTGTAACAAATATGCAAACAAGAGCTAGAAGTATTTTGCTACGGGCCCCGGTTAAATGAAGCATAGAGTCTCCCGGATGGTAACCCGTGCTTTGAATATGCTCCATAACTGTAGACCCTCAAACCTTAAAAAAGTACCATAATATTGTGTATGTTAAACTAACTAAAGTAGGGTACGACTATTATCTAGCTTGCGCAAATTATTAAGAATGGACTCTAAAAAACTCATCGAAAAAACTCGTCTTTACGTAGAACAAGCGCTCGCAGGTGATGGCTCAGGTCACGACTGGTGGCATGTCTATCGTGTCTGGTCTATCGCAAAAAAAATTGCTCAAAAGGAAAATGCAGACCAAACGATCGTGGAACTCGCTGCCCTACTGCACGATATTGCGGATTGGAAATTTAATGACGGAGATGAATTGGCAGGCCCTAGGGAGGCTGCCGTATGGCTAAATAAGAATGGGGTTGACCCGGTACTAGTTGATGAGGTATGCGAAATCATTTCAACGTTATCATACAAGGGTGCGGGCGTAGCCACACCCATGCGCACGATTGAAGGTAAAATAGTACAAGACGCGGACCGCCTAGACGCCATAGGAGCAGTGGGGATTGCGCGAACCTTTGCCTATGGCGGAAATAAAAACCGGTTGATGTATCATCCCGAAGAAGCTCCTGTCATGCATGAAAGTTTTGAGCACTACAAAAACAACAAGGGGCACACGATCAATCATTTTCATGAAAAGCTTTTATTACTCAAAGATCGCATGAATACGGAGTCCGCCAAAAAACTAGCTGAGCAAAGACACCTCTTCATGGAAAACTACCTGGACCGCTTTCATAAGGAATGGGATGGTGACGCATAAAGTAATCCTGCAAGCAGCAGAGTTAATCAGCAGCACAAAACGTGCTTTGTTTCTTACAAGCGCGGGAATGAGCGCAGACTCCAATATCCCAACTTTCAGGGATAAAGATGGTTACTGGGAAAACTTCCCACCGTTTAAAGAAAAAAACCTTCAAGCGCAGGACCTGGCAAGCCCATGGGCCTTCCGTAATGAATTGCCACACGCATGGGCCTTTTATGAATGGAGGCGACAAAATGCCAACGAAAACATGCCCCATGAAGGCTATAAGGTCATCGATCAATGGATGAAAAACTACTTTGAGGATACCTTCATACACACCACTAATACCGATGGCTATCACCTGCGCTCAGGATGCCCTGCCAATAAAATCCTAGAAGTACATGGCTCGATGTGGCGACTCCAATGTCTAGATGTTTGTTCACATGCTTTCTGGATTGAAGAAACCGTCCCTCTTTGTAAGCTTGACCGGCAAACAATGAGAGCTTCCAACTATCCGACCTGCCCTCAATGCCATGGCACTGCACGTCCTCACATCCTGATGTTCGGGGATATGGAGTATGTGGGTCACCCAGAACAAGAAAAAAACTTTGAAAATTTCCTAAGAAAAGAAGTCGACCTTGCCTTATTGGTTGGTAGTTCGGGAGCAGTCCCCACCAATGACTACCTTGCGCTTGAGCTTAAAAATAGAGGTGCGAAACTTATCAATATAAACCCGGACCAATCTGCTAATAATATAGCCCAAGCGGAAGTTTTCATCCCGCTCAAAAGTGGTGATGCTTTTTCCCAACTTGGGGCATTGATTTCTTGACCAGAAGAACCGCAGACCTCCTCTAGCATTTCGACTAATTAAGAATTCCTATCTAGATAAATATATAGTATGCTTTGTTAAATTTTTTCTCTAAAATCGCCAATAAAACCCTTATAAAAGTAGAGGGATTGAGATGAGAATTACTATAGTCGCGCTTATTTTATTTTTCACTAGCAACCTTCCTGCTCATGCAGGTTGTAGCAAATCAGAGATCTGTGCCATGCTTGGGAAAATGAACCATTTTGCCATCTTGGACAAATGCCCTAGTGCCGGACCTTTGCTG
>MPLX02021202.1_pt1 | contig 12217 bp, 10 predicted proteins | sample 1617341 | NCBI WGS metagenome assembly MPLX02 (sample SAMN05944804, study PRJNA350692) | marine metagenome | biome: marine; feature: ODZ; material: water; isolation source: 120 m water sample filtered on 0.2 um supor filter | place: Pacific Ocean | collected 2012-04-08 | depth 120m m | reverse complement strand
GCGCACGCCGCTGTCAAAGATCAAGGGGATATCCGAGCCAACGGCCTGACGAATCCTTGGCAACATTTCGATTGCAGCAGGGGCGCTATCCAGTTGTCTGCCGCCGTGATTGGAAACGTAGAGGGCATCGGTACCGGCAGCGACTGCCAGTTGCGCATCTTCAGGCGACATGATGCCCTTGACGATCAGTTTATTTGGCCAGAGCGATCTCAGGTGAGAGAGAAACTTCCAGTCGATCCGTCCACGACCGGTCTCTCCACGAAAGCCTTTGGTCCCTCCGGAAGATGCCGTGTTATCCGCCACTGGAGAGACATTAACCGCTTTAGGGCTGCCGTTACGCAGGGTCTGCAAAAGCCACTGTGGATGGCAGGCAAAATCAGCAACCTGCCTGGGGCCCATGGTAAAAGGCACTTCAAAACCGTTTCTATAATCACGGATACGCGGCGCCAGCACAGGCACATCGGCTGTCAGTATCAGCGTCTCGTAGCCGGCCCGCCGGGCGCGTTCAACCAGGCTTTCGGTAGTCGTGACCGAGTCTCCAGCATACAACTGAAACCAGGCATTGCCACCAGCAAGATCAATCATGTCCTCGATACGGGTCGAGGCCATGGTGGATACACCAAGGGGCATATTTCTCCTGCGGGCGGCGCTTGCCAGCGCATGGTCGGCGCCCGGCCAGAACAAGTTGCACATGCCCATAGGCGCAACACCAAAGGGCAGATCCCATTGTCGACCTAGAAAGGTTGTCCGCAGTTCACGGTTCTCGACATTGACCAGGATGCGCGGCTGCAGGCGCAACGCTGCCAACGCGCTCGCATTCAGATGGCTCGCTGTTTCGGTGCCGGCAGCACCGTCTAAAGCGTCAAAAATCATTCGCGGCATGCGCCGGCGTGCGCGCAGCCTGAAGTCTTCCATACAATGGCACGGGATCGACATCGTTCAAGATAACTCGTCTAAAAAAGAGCCTGTGGCAACCAAGTAGCCAATGCCGGTAACGCAATCATCACGGCCCCGTAAATGATGCCGACCAGGACAAAAGCCGGTATCTCCTGAAAAGCCCTGTCGGGGCTCTCTTTTAATACACCCGCTGCGGTGTACACGCCGACACAAACTGGCGGTGTCAACATGCCAATTCCAGCAAACCCAGTGAACACCACAAACAGATGCAGCAAGCTGAGGTCGAACGACAGTGCAATTGCGGCAAAGATCGGCACCGTCAGGTAGAAAAGCGGTACGATCTCGATGAAGGTTCCCAGGATAAGGCAGATTACTGCGAGCATGAACCAGAACATCATTGGCGATACTCCGAACTCGGTGAAGTAATTGATGATCTCCTGTGGTGCCCGGGTATAGGTCAGTATCACCGAGAGGAATGTCGCCATAGCAATGATAGAGAAAATGATGGCGGTCGCAATTGCTGTCTGGCGCAAGGCATCAAGCAGGCCCGCTACTGTTAACTCGCGGTGAACTAGAAAACCGATTAATACTGCCCAGACTCCCGCTACCGCCGCGGTTTCAGACGGCGTGAGGAAGCCGCCATAGATACCACCGAGGATAATTACCGGTGTCATCAGTCCCGGCAAAGCCTCGCGAATCGATACCCAGAGTTCCTGCCGTGACGGCTTCTCCGGATTACGGATGTGGCGGCACCGCAAACTGACCAGCACGATCAGCAGGATCATCAAGACAAGGCCCGGAATAATGCCGGCCGCAAAGGTCTTAGACACTGGTACATTGGTCAATGCACTGAAGACGATGGCCGCATTGGATGGCGGAATCAGGGCCTCGAGCAGTGCCGCTGCAGCGGCCAACACAATCACGAACGGCGCCGGGTAACCTTGATCGATCATCTTCGGCATCATGATCGTCCCCACCGCGGTAATCGCCGCCAGGATCGAACCGCAGAATGCAGCGAAAAAACCCATTGCGAGGACCATGCCAATCCCCAACCCACCAGGCCAGTGGCCAACGAACGCGGTCGTCATATTGACCAATCGCCCGGCGATGCCGCCACGCAGCATCGCGAACCCGGAAAAAATAAAAAGTGGCACAGCAATCAGAACACTCTTAGTCACGGCACTAAATGACACCTGGATCAGTGTTGACCAGGGCAAGCCCAAATCCAGGATAGCTGACGCCGCGCTGCCAATACCGAACACCATGAAAACCGGTACCGCCATGAACAGCAGCATCATCGAGAGCGCGATTGCCAGGATCGTCATTGACTGCCCCCGTGTGCCTTGACCCGATCCTGGTTTTTCAAGGCAGCCACATCATCGAGGACGAGTTCGACCGTAAAACTAGCCAGAATGGCAAATCCCACGGGAAAAGAGAGATAGACATACCACATCGGCAGGTCAAATTCGATCTCCATAACCTGCCCCAGCATTCGGAAAAGCGCCACAGCCTCGATTCCTGCAATCAGGAAAACGATGGTCGCGGCAAGCACCACCAGGTGAACGAACAACTGAAGAATTCGCTGACCCCTGACTGTCAGGTATCGCGGCAGGAAATCTACCGTGATATGGGCACCGGACCGGAACAATACGCCGCAAAGCAAAAATACCAGCCACGGCATCATGATTGGCGGCAAGTCCATCACCCAGTCATAGCCCATGCCCGTGTAGTAGCGAGTGACCGCGCCCCCTGCCATTGCCAGAACGGCAAAAGCGATTATCGCCATACCGATAGCCATGACGATTTTAGACACCAGGTCATTAATCGCGCGGATCACGTTTGTAATCGCGTTCAAACTTGCACTCGCTCGAAAAATGAAAGCCGCAGAACCTCACCGCGGAGCCAGTAGGCCCCGCGGTGGGTGAATCAGATAGGTCTTCTAATTTGCCGGGAATTCCTGGGCGGCTTTGAGCAGATCGGCATCGACCATGTCCGCCAAGGCTGGGAATACTTTCTCGGCCAACAACTGGTCAAACTCTGCCTTGGCATCGCCCTGCAGCACCGTGACTGTACCGCCGTGAGCCTTGAATTCCTCCAGAATCGCGGTTGATGCATCCATGATGCTTGCGGAAGCCTTGTCACCAACTTCTTTACCCACCGCCATCAAGATATCCCTGAGATCTGCTGGCAGACTATCCAGCCACGGCCCGTTGGCCATGATGTAGGCATCCGCATACGACTGGTACGGCAACTGGCAGTACTTGAGAAACTCCCACCAACTGTACGCTTTGACGCCATTGGGCACCGTATTGACCGTATCGACCATGCCGGTCTGTAATGCAGTGTAGACATCGCGCGTCCCGAGCTTCTGGTAGTCGACTTTCAAAGCCTTCCACAATGGTTTCTCTGTTCCAAAAAGACGACGCGCTTTGAGGCCTTCGTAGCTTGCGACACTATCCATCGGGCTCTTCACACTGCATGACAACACAGGGCCCACCGGGTCATACATAACCAGCTTGGACATTGTCTTGTTCTGGACCGCGTTCCAGAGTTTTTGACCTTCCGGTGAATTTTGGAAAAACTTACGCTGATGTTCGAAACTCGCCCACATACCAGGAAAGCTCGCGATATTGAAGTCCTTTACCACCGAAGGAAAACCAACGATACCAATAACCGCGCCCAGTTCAACAGATCCTGCAGTAAGAGCGCCGACAACCTCCCGAATACCGAACAGCTGCTTGTTGGGGTAGGTATCGATCCGCAAGCGCCCCTTGGCCCGCTTGTTCACCTCCTCTGCGAACATCTCGGCATATACAGCAGAGGTGTGGGTCGGACTCCAGTGGTAGGACAGTCGACCGACGATCTCGTCAGCGATGATTGTCTGTGAAGTTAGCCCAAAGCCTGCCGCTACCAGCGCGGCGATCACGGTTTTGGCTCTGATGGTACTGCGACTCAGCGCAACAACATGGCTCAATCTTTTCATTTCAGTCTTCCTCCTTTCAGGCTATAACGGTTCGATAACGTTAGCACTATCACTCACTCTAACAATAACAACACTCCCCCTTTTCAATATTGATTGACGGCACCGCCCACCACTGCTCGTGCCCCGTGACTCGATTTTCATTTTATTGGCCAGTAACCCTGCATTTGTTGAGAGTATCGGGTAAGTAAACATATATAACAAATATCATTATAATAATGACCTATCCGTTTTTTCTATACATTAGTTAATCATAATGAACCTGCGGCAACTGGAGGCTTTTCGCGCCACCCTGCGCACCGGGTCGGTTACTGGCGCTGCAAAGCAACTTGCCCTCTCACAGCCGAGCGTCACGCGCCTGGTCAAGGAGCTTGAGCGGTCGGTGGGCTTTCCACTCTTTGTTCGAAGCGGCAGAGGGCTGGCGGCTACGGTCGAGGGCCGGCGATTTGGGGATGCAGTCGAGAGCATGTTCGCCGGGACTGACAAACTCAAAGAAACAGCCGATGCGATAAAGGACAGCATCCACGGTGAGGTCCAAATCGGAGTGACACCGGTGCTTCTTTATCAGATAACACCGCAGGCGATTGCCAAACTCCATCACAGCAAACCAAATCTCAAGATCGGACTTAAAGTGAACAATTCACCCGGACTTATAGATTCTGTAATTATGCAGCAGCTAGACCTGGCTGTAGTTAATGTCTACCGTCGGCCAGACACACTACACGTTTTATACGAGAAGGAGTTGCACTACGTCTGCCTGCTTCCAGAAAAACATGCTCTGGCACAATCGGTTAACCCGATTGATCTGGAGACACTCAAGGGAGCGCAATATGTCGCCTATGACCGAGCCCGGCTACAGACTGCCCAGAAAGACTGGCTTCAGTTACTGTCCTGGCCACAGGCTAATTTATCCTCATACTCAAATATCGCAGTTGCATCGCTGGCCCGCGCAACCGGTAAGCTGGCAATTATCGACCCCTACACAGCAAAAACAGTTGCTGCGCTCGGTGGCGTTGTCACACGCCCTATTCGTCAACGACTGATCTCCACATTGTGTGTTGTCGGGCGAGGTATCGATACCTTGTCGCTTGCTGCACGCGAACTTGCCGACGCAGTGATTGCTGAACTTAAAACAACCTGATTGCTTGATCTGGCCCCCGGGGCGAGTCATGCCTTGGCCTATCCAGGGGCAACATTTTCCAGCTGGCTAACTTTTTTACTTCGATAACTGCTTCGAACTTCTAGCTCTCAATCAAGCATAATACCTGGCCTTCATCAACAGATTCTTCTGTTTCTACCTTTATTTTTAAGATCGTTCCAGTTACCGGCGCCTCCACGGCAATTTCCATTTTCATAGATTCCAGAATCATTATTACTTCACCTTCCGTGACCACATCGCCCTCAGCCTTTTCATTCTTCCGAACGAATCCGATAATCTCGGACGTAACTTCAATTACTGTCATCGGTGTGTCTTGCAAGTTGTTTGATAGTTAATAAGTTGTCGGCCACGCTGACATACGGTGCATACCAATGCCGTCCGACCGACGCAAATGATGGATATCCAGTTGCTGGATAAGATAGCGACGGGTGTCTTCCGGCGATATTACCGTTTGCACGCCAAAAACTTCAGCTAAACCGTAAACTGACGTATCCTTTTCCATCTGGTCGCGAATTTGTTGCTTTCGCTCTTCAGAAACCTGTTGACCCCATGTAATTATTTCGGTGGCGTAGTGAGAATCCATGAAACTAATCTCAGCTGTCGGCCAGGCGGCAACGTCGTCGGAATTACGCCCGCCACCCATATTTAAATAGGCCTGACCATAGGTCTTACGCATAATCACTGAAAGTTTTGGAACTGTACACATCTGTAGTGCCTGCATGAAATTCATGATTTTACCGGGCGCCTTCTGCCGTTCACCATCAATGCCAATTACAAAACCAGGTGTATCTACCAATAAAACCAGAGGGATATTGAATGAGTCACACATGACAGTGAAACGGGTCGCCTTTTCGCAACCGGCAACATCCAATGCGCCTGCCTTGCCGATTGGATTAGAGGCGACAAGTCCAATTGTTTTACCTCCAAGTCGCGCTAAGCCGACTACAATCGTACGGCCAAAACGCAGCTTAAACTCAAAAAAACTGTTTGAATCAACAAGGCAATTAATAATCTTACGGACATCGTAACCACGTTTTCGCGATTCGGGCAATATATCGAGGATCCGTGTCACCTGGTCGTCGCTGCCAGCAGGCACCGGGGCTTCCGGTGGCATTTCATTGCAGTGTGACGGCATGTAACTCAAGAATTTTTTTATTTCTTCAAGCGCTTCTTCATCCGTATCTACGACCCGGTCGATCAGACCTGTCACCTCGCTGTGTAATTTATAACCCCCTAAATCCTCTCCGCTGACTTGCTGACCAATGGCATAGGAAGCCAAGCCGGGGCTTGCTACGGCCATTACGGCCCCTTTCCTAAAAACGGCAAAATCAGACAGGCAGGTATACCACGCTGATGAACCGTAGCACTGACCGAGAACCGCGGAGGCCCAAGGTGTTTCTCGATTACGAACATATTGTTGTGGATCATGACCTTGGTTAATACCAATACCTTTGGCGCCCATATTGTCCGGCATGCGGGCACCCGATGACTCACCAAAAAATACCAGCGGAAACCCGCGCTCTGTTGCCACACGTTTTACATGACTAACTTTTTTCATGTTGGTAACGCTAGAGGATGCCCCTTTTGTTGTGAAGTCGTTGGACACCACACCAATCCTTCGACCAGCAATGGTTGCAAAACCAGCAACCTTGCCATCAGCTGGAGTCTTTTCACGATCTTCTGGCGCCACAGAAGAAACTGCGAGCAGCCCCGTCTCCACCCAACTATTCGCGTCAATGAAGGCATCGATACGTGTGCGGGCGTTCATAAAATTCTTCGCCTCGCGACGCGCCAGTTTTTCCGCTCCTCCCATTGCCCGAGCCTTCTCTTCTCGTGCCCGAAGGTCTGCTCGCATTTTTTCAAAACTCATTAACCATCATCCCCCGCTGGTAAATCAGCCGAAAAAATTATGCCTTCCTGGGCTAGCCGCTCTATCTCCACTGCCTCCAAACTTAATTCAGTTTGCATGATTTCGTTCGTATCAGAACCAATATCACGGCCTGCCCAGCGAATAGCGCCTGGTGATCCCGATAATTTTGGAACGATGCCTGTCACCGCCACCGGACCCAATACTGGGTCCTCTACCTCAACCAGCATCTCGCGTGCACGGTAATGAGGATCATTAAAAATATCTTCCACTGAATAGATACGTGCAGCCGGCACTTTCGCCTCAACCAGTATTATTTCAATATCAGTCAGATCAATCGTCGCAGTCCAAGTTGCCACGAGGGCATCACACGCACTTTGATTTTCTGCCCTGGCTTGAGCGGAAGCAAAGCGTGGCTCACCTAAGAGGCCTGGCTTCTCCATAGCAACAGTCAAACGTTCAAACACTGCATTAGATGCGGCCGTAATTAATATATAGTGTCCATCGCGTGTTGGGTAAATTGAGTTAGGTGCTGTCCCCGGCAGCAATGGCCCAGCACGTTCTGCAATAATGCCCAGTTGTTGATAAGCTGGTATATGAGGCTCCATAAAACTGAATGAGCCTTCATAAAGTGCGGAGTCAACTACTTGGCCAAGTCCCGTTTTCGTCCGTTCGTAAATAGCCATAACCGCGCCAAAAGCACCGTACAGTCCAGCAATATAGTCGGCCATAGAAGTCGCAATACGCGGTGGTGGCCGATCCGGGTCACCGGTGATTTCCCGTAAGCCACTAACAGCTTCGCACACTACTCCATAACCCCCTCGCTCGCAGTACGGGCCATCCTGACCGAACCCGCTGATACGCACCAAAACAAGCCCAGGGTTCGCTTTGCTGAGATCTTCGTAACCTAAACCCCAACGTTCCAGTGACCCAGCGCGGAAATTCTCAACCACAACATCTGCACCCTGGCAAAGACTTCGCACTAAAGAACGGCCTTCCTCGGTATGCAGATCAATGGCAACGATTTTTTTGCCACGCTGAATAGAAGCGTTATAGAGTGACCGATTCGCTCGTCGATGCCCAAATGAGCGAATGACGTCGCCATCTACCTGTTCAACCTTGATTACTTCGGCTCCAAAATCAGCTAGCAGTCGGGAGCAAAACGGGCCTGCCACCGTAGAACCTAATTCGATTACCCGCAATCCAACCATGGGGCCAGAAGGCTGAGGATGGTTATTCTCGGCGTTCACTTTCACCCCCTCACACATATTCCTCGAACCGCCGGCTCTGGCTTGACTCTCATAACTGTTACTACCGTATCAATGTCTGGCGAAGATGCTGGTTTTCCCCGCTTCATCAAAAGAAATAACAGAATAGGGATCCTTTCTCGACCCCATTTCCATCCCCGGAGATCCAACCGGCATGCCCGGCACGGCAATTCCTTTGACCGCTGGCCTCTGCTGCAGCAAACGGTAAACGTCCACAGCCGGAACATGCCCCTCAACGATATAGCCATCCACAATAGCGGTATGGCAACTCATAAGTTCAGGGGTAACTCCATTTACCCGCTTGTACGGGGTCACATCCTGAACATTGAATACCTCGACTTTGAAGCCACTGCTGCGCATATGGCTGACCCAGGCCCTACAACATCCGCAGCTGGGGGATTTGTAAACTGTGACGAGTGGTGTGGTTTCAGTACCGCTTACCACAGCGGACACCATCATTAAAATGATGGTTACCATCATTCCCACTCTTAACTTTGAGCGCATTTTCTCATCATCCGTCGTAGTTCCTTATCAAAAAAGTATTTCAGTCGTCCACAGTTGCCCGCAAGCCAGTTATTGCTGATTATCATACTTAACTCACTTACCCTGACATCGCACACAACTGGCCTGAAAGAGTTTTGCCTCATTATTTACCTCCATGCCGGCCAAGTACAGGAAAAATAAACACCCCGTCTCTTCGGAACAACCGCCAGCCAGTTACCCCACGGCTGTGGGTGACCGTCGATAGAGCAAGCTGTTACCGGTTTTTCCACAGATATTCGTGATGCCGGCATGACGGAAGCAATATGCAGCCTGTTGGCCGAGTTGCAGTGGCGACGCTAATGCCGCTGCAAGATCATTGGTGGTAAATTCGTCTGGCAAGTTGCCGTCGACCCTTTCGAACAACTCTCCCATTGAAGCAATCGTGTGCGTTTCAGTGATATCGAGCAGGCGCCGGCCGGCGACCACCCAGCCACCGCGGCGCCAGCCGCGCTGGTCGTCGCGCACGCGAATCTCGTCTTCCTGCGTCAAGACCACCTCGAGCGTCATGTTCGGGTGCTCCATCAGTGCCGGGATACTGACCAGCTCGGCAAATACATCATATAGAGAACCGTGCTTGGGGGATCTGCGGCGCGTGGTCGCCTGATCGGGGTCGTCTGGAACCTTGACGATGTAGCGGTTCTGTGCGATCGGATGCACCAAGGTCACCCGATAACGCTCGAGCAAGTGCGGTAATTTCCTTTTCAACGTTGAGAATCCACTGGTCTGAATCTCGATAATGCGCCCGTCAAGGACAATGTCTACGACAAAGCCGTCGATTTCGTATTCGGTATCACTGCCGCAGATCGCGTAGCGTGCTTTCAACGCCTGGTGTACGGATCCTTCGTTGAGGGTACCGATAGAGGTCAAAGCGGGCTATGCCATGAAGGCCGGGTGCGGGTGTGTTGTCAGTGGGGTCTACCTGACCCACTCCTGCACTTTTGCAACGTTGCTGTTGAATGTCTTTGCCAGCGGCGGAGACCAGGGCTCATCGGAGTCCTCCAGCTTGACCACCTTGCATAAAAGTGCGCGCAACTGGTAGGTGCCCATGGCCGTGCAATAAGGCGGAGCCATGCTGGTCAACGCATTTGCATTGGAGCGCCAGATACCATGGTCGGGAGAATCTTCTTCCTCGGGAAACCACCAGCCGTGCTGGACATGAACCACCCTGGGATCGATGCCCGAAAAAATCTTGACCCTTTGCCGGCACTTGCCCCGTTTGCTTTCAACCGAGACCCAGTCGCCGGCATGAACACCGAGAGCGGCTGCCGTATCGGGATGCAGTTCACACTCCGGCTCCGGCTGTCCTTTGCGCAGCCCCGGCATTTGCCGGTACTCTGACTGGAAAAACAGGGGGATGCGGGCGCCGGTGATGAGGATCAGCGGATACTCTGCGGCCAACTCGGGCGTACTGCAGGGGCTTTCCGGCGGCTCCTCAAACGAGGGCAGTGGATCGTAGCCCATCTCCTTAAGGCGGGTGGAATAAAGCTCGATTTTTCCGGTCGGTGTCTGGAAGCCGTTCTTCTCATATTTTCGCCATTTGAACGCGGGCTGATAAAAACCCATTTCCTTGAGTTCCTGCCAGCCGAAATCCAACTTGGCCCGGAGCATGTCGTCATAGACCTGCTGCGGGGGTTCCTGCCCAAACTCGGTGTTCAGGCGGCGGCAAAGTTCCGCCATGATCTCTTCATCCTGGACACATTCGGCATATTGGATGGTTTTCTGCTGCGCCAGGATAACGTTCTGGCCATAGAACGGCACCGCCGGCAGGGCGTCGACCTCGGCCCAGGTGGCGACCGGCAAGACCAGGTCCGCGAGTTCGGCCGTCGGCGTCATATAAAGTTCCGCCACAACCAGGTAGTCGAGTGCCATCAGGGTTTCATAGGCCGTCTTGGCGTCACCATAGGTGGCAAGAGCGTTGTTGCCGAAAATAAATCCGCTGCGGACGGGGTAAGGTACTCCGCTGCGGATGGCTTTGAATATTGTAGGAACATGGGCCGAGGGCAGTTGTGCCAGTTCGCCGCTCAAAACCTTAAAATCATTGAAGCCCAGGCGTTTTTTTTGTTGCGCGGCAGGCATCTTGTCGAATAGTTGCGGAAACGGTGGCAGGGGCAACATACCGAATGACCAGCTGCCCGGCTGGTCAATGTTGCCGGTGATAGACGGCAGACACAGGAGTGCGCGGACGGTCTGAAAGCAGGCGGGCGTATGCTCGATGGCGCAACCCCATTCCAGCATAGATGGCCTGATCTGGGCATAAAGCCGGGCTGCCGCGCGAATATCGCTGGCCGAACACCAGGTGATCGGTTCGGCCCATTCTGGGGTATAGGCCTTGACCCGCTGCGCCAGCTCTTCGTAGCCATGGCACCACTGGTCAACGAATTGTCGGTCTTCGAGACCTTCCTCGATGATTACGTTGAGCATGGCGAGGGCCAGCGCATCATCGGTGCCCGGGCGCAGCTGCAACCATACATCGGCGCGCCGGGCGAGCATGGTTTTTCGTGGATCGACGACAATGATTTTTGGCTTGCGGGCGAGAGCCTCCCTCACGCCAAAGCCCAATTCGCCGTCGGGGCCCGAATAGATGGGATTGTGGCCCCAGAACAGAATCAGGTCCGGAAAAATATCATTGGTATAAGTACATATGGGCAACTGCCCCATGGTAATGATGCTGCCATGGACGCGCGGGCGGAAACACTGTGCGGTACCCGGCTCACCCCAGTTGGGCGTACCGATGGCGTTGGCAAACCTTGAGACATAGGGAAAATGATGACGGCCTGTGCCCGTGCCCACCCAAATCGATTCTGCGCCGTCCCTGTCGGTGGCCTGCCGGATTTTGGCCACCATCTCATCATAGGCCTCATCCCAGGAGATGCGCTGCCACCTCCCTTCGCCCCGCTTGCCCAGCCGGCGCATCGGATACTTGAGCCGCCGAGGATTGTATATTTGCTCCAGGCTTGCCGCTCCCATTGCGCACAGCTTGCCCTTGTTCATCGGGTTGTCGGGATCGCCCTCTAGCTTGGTAATTCTCCCCTCATCCACATGAACGATCACACCACAGCCACCATGGCACATACGGCAGGCACTTTTATAAAGAGTGGCACTTTCCGAACCAGCCGCGTGACCGGGACTCACAAACTGATCCATATCTAACCCCGTGGCAAGGGGGGGCCGGCATTTTCATCGATGATCTGCCAGAGTGCATCCACATGGCGCTGCTCGGTGCGGGTCTGGGCGATCGAAACACGGATGAAAGCATTGTCATTGATTGTCGATGGAGTCACCATGGCCTTGCCCGTCGCGTTGATGGCCTCCGCCAGGGCTCTGGTTGCCTCATCCCCACTGACGTGGCGAAACGACACCAGCGCAAGCAGGGTGGGCGCGACCAACTCAAACCGCTCATCGGCCACGATGCGGTTCTCTAGTTCCCGTGCCATACGCACGTGCTCGCGGACATGATAGCGAATTCCAGCGGCCCCATAGGAGCGCAGTACCCACCATAATTT
>MPLX02078015.1_pt1 | contig 12280 bp, 12 predicted proteins | sample 1617341 | NCBI WGS metagenome assembly MPLX02 (sample SAMN05944804, study PRJNA350692) | marine metagenome | biome: marine; feature: ODZ; material: water; isolation source: 120 m water sample filtered on 0.2 um supor filter | place: Pacific Ocean | collected 2012-04-08 | depth 120m m | reverse complement strand
TATTGGCATATTCTACCCATATCGTTCCTTTCTAAATCGAGCAACATGACATGTTCCGCGATCTCTTTAGGGTGACTAATCAAGCCATCTTTTTGGGCTTCATCGTGAATGCCCTTTCCTCTAGGATGAGTGCCAGCAATAGGCCTAGTCTGCACAATGCCATCGTTGACTGAAAAAAGTCTTTCAGGGGATGATGATATGATACTAAATCCTTCATACTGAACAAGTGCAGAAAATGGAGCTGGATTAGCCTTTTTAAGCTTTTGATAGATTACGGCAGATTCTACTTCTTCGCTTAAATGGTATCGCCATTCTCTTGATAAGTTAACTTGAAAAACATCACCAGCAATAATATAGTCTTTGCTTGAATTGACTCCTTTAATAAATTTTTCTTCATTCTCTTGTGATAATTTTCCAGAAAAAGGTAGTGTTGGTATTGGTTTCAACTTCTCTATATCCTTAATAATCCTGTCAACTCGGTCCTGATCATTATCTTGATCAATAATTTGGAAGGTTCCTGATTGATGGTCAGCTATTACTGCGCAGGGTATTTTTACAGCGTAAGCTATAGGTAGTTTAGAAGTGTGAAGGTTGTTCAATAGAATTGATTCTATTTGACCGATGAGCTCATAGGAGAGATAGGCAAACCATCCGCCTGTAAAGGGTAAATTTATGTTTTTTTCGTCTATTTGAACTTTATTTTCTAGCTTACTAAGAAAATTAAAGTCTGAAAATTCATCAAGAACAATCTTTTTGCCCGGAAAGGCAAACAGTATCGAATATCTGTTATTTTCGTTATGATTAACACTTTCAAGTAAAAAAGGGTAACGCTCCTTGTTAAGGTAACAAAGAGATGCTAAATCTACACTTTCTATTTCTAGAGTTTGCACAATTGGAGTAAAGCTCTATCAGCTAGAGCAGCTCTTTAAGCTTTTGTTTAGCTTTAACGTTGAGATTATGTTCAGGAAACTTTTCAAGCATTAGAGTCAGTACATTTTTTGCAGCTTCCAATTCATTTAACTCTATAAGCGCATTTGCTAAGTCATACATTGAATTGGCGAATTTTGCATGTCGAGTGTTTTCATTTTGAAATCTTACAAATACATCTTTAGCTTCGAGGTATGATTTATTTGCGGAATACGCCCTTCCTAGCCAGTATGTTGCATCAGCAAAATTCTTATAATCTTGATAGTTTTCAAGATAGTTCTGAAATAATTCAATTGCATTTTTATTTTCTCCGGCTAATAAAAATTTTCGGGCATCATCATAAATTTTTGCAGCCCGATCATTATTTTTTTTGCCGTCAATAACTGTTTCTTTGACCGCCACTTTAGTAATTTTGAGTTCAAGCATTTCAAACAACTCAGATATTTTTTGAGAGTTTATCCTTTCTTTTTCAGCAAGGAGTTCATATTGCTCTTTAAGTGAGAGGATTTCATTATTTAAGTTATCAGCTTTTTTCTTAAGGTTAAAAAAAGCCATTTCAAAGTCCAATCCCTCAGTTGTTTTTTCTCCGGAAAGTAATTTATATTTTTCTTGTAACGATGCGATGTCATCACTCATCGAGGTGATTTTGATTATCAGACCTATATATGCTTGATCAATATCAATTGTGTCGCTCGCTTGAATCTTAACGACACTAAAAATACAAAATATTGACAGAGCAACTTTAAGAAGTTTCATTTTTATCAGGCGTCAATATGCAAATGCTGAAAACATTGGCAATGATTACTGGTTTAATAGTAGACGAATTCTACGCGTCGGTTAAGTTTCCAGGCAGACTCATCGTGAGTAAAGGCGATAGGACTTTCTTCACCAAAACTAATCACTTCAATTCTGTCTTCTAGATTATATAATCCGAGCACCTCTTCAACGCTTAAGGCTCTATTTTCACCAAGGGCTAGATTGTATTCTCTTGTGCCGCGCTCATCAGCATGTCCTTCAAGTCGAAGATTGACTGAGGGATTGTTCTGCATAAAATTAGCGTGTTGAATAATTACTCTAGTTGCCTCTTCATCTATTTCAGTATCATCATAGGCGAAATATAGGACTGACTCGACACCTGAACTCTTAAGAGAGTCAATAGCCTCCTGATTAGCAGAACTCTGCCCATTTTCATCTTTGGCAACGCCTGCTTGTGCAAGAGCCTCAATCAATTCCTCTCTATTGGCTAGATTGCCATCTTCGCCTAGTTTTATCAAGTCAGCATTTCCAGATTCAATGGCTTTTTGAATTAATTCAGAATCAGAAAGTTTTTCAAGGTCGCTCTTAGTGAGAACGTCACCTTTAGTAAGGCCTGCATCCAATAACGCTTGAATCAATTCCTCTCTATTGGCTAAATTACCATTTTCATCTAACTTAACAATATCCATAAAGCCAGTCTGTTCAGCAATTTTAATTAAATCAGCATTTGACAATTTACGAAGATCTTCTTCCGTAAATATAGCGCTTGAACCTTCAGCGATTAATTGTGCCTCACTTAAATCTGCAACCTCTACAGCGTCATCTGAAGGGTTGATTAAATCAAGAAATTTGTCTCCTAATTCGGATACACTTGTTGAACATGAACTAAGAAAAAATATGCTGGATAAGAGTAAGATTTTTTTTGTCATTTTATTTTTCCTTAAAAGGTTAATTATTATAAACATTCATGATGGTATTATCTCATTAATTATTTAAATAGAAGATTTTTTTTGTTATTCATTTTTGAGAGTAATTTGACCAACTAGGCTCTCGTACTTCTCCATCTTTTTGAGCCAATTCAACAATTTGATTATTGTGTAGTGAAATGACCGAAAGAACGCTTTTATTGTCTCGTTTAGTTGAGAAAATAATCATTCCTCCATTTGGGGAAAAATATGGTGATTCATCTAATTTATTGCGAGTCAAAACAGTTAAATCTCTTGATTTAATATCTAATAAAGCAACTCTATAATCTTTTCCAACTCTATGAACAAGAGCGAGTTGTTTTCCATCCGGTGAAAACACAGGCTTGGAGTTATAACTACCTTCGAAACTGGCGCGCTTAATTTTCCCTGAATTTAAATTTTTTATATATATCTGAACTTGTCCTGTACGATTAGATGTAAAAGCTATACTTTTTCCATCTGGCGAAAAGTTTGCTTCAGTATCAATTGCAATGTTTGTAGTAAGTCTTTCTAGTTTTTTACTTTTGAGATTATAAAGGTAAATATCTTTGTTTCCGTCTTTTGATATAGTCATAGCTATACTTTCTCCGCTTGGATGCCATGTAGGCGCTGAAGCAATTCCGTCAAATTTGGGAAGTTTCAATGATTTAAGTCTCATAAATGGGTATTTAACAAAAACCTCAGACCTGCCGTTTATAAATGAAACATAGGCAATTTTATTTTGATCAGGAGACCAGGCCGGTGACAGTATAGGGTAGCGAGATTTTACAACCGTTTGTGGATTATGTCCGTCTGAATCTGATATTTCAAGTTCATAATAAGTTTGCCCTTTTTTATTTTCAGTTGAAACAGTGACATATGTTAGTCTAGTATCAAAGGAGCCTTTCTGTCCAAGCAAGATATAGTATATTCTATCACTTAAATAATGTGCAATCCTTCTAGTGCCGGTATTGTGTATTGCAATCTTTTTAGCATAGAGTTGCTTCTGAGAATAGACATCATAAACATAAATAAAAACATTGAAAGTTTTTTCACTAATCTTTTCTACTCTGCCAAATACAATCGCATCTTTTTTTTGCTGTTTCCAATAATTAAAGTCAATTTGATTTGTTATAGGTTTAGAAGTGCTGATAGCATTAAATTGACCAGAACGGTTTAGGTTGTCTCTAATAATATTGGCAATGATTGCACCACTGTCGGCCCCACCTCCAACTTTAAAAGGGGCTATCAATATAGGGAATGAATCTTCTTGTGTCTTTACAATATTTACTTCTAAAATGGCATAACTAACAGAGGATAATAGAGTCAACAGTAATAAGCCAGACTTAACGTAATTCAATTTTTTTCCTCAATCCAGTGCATTTGAATTGCCTCTAGAACTCTTTCACCGCAGTGAGAGTCGCCTTCCTCGAATTCATCTAATTCGCTTACAAATTGACGCAGGTCAACAAAATTAACACTTTCTGGATTAATTTTAGGATGAGTTTCATCAAGGGCAATCGCTATTTCTAAAGAGTCGGTCCAATTCATAATTTATTAAAGGACTAAATAATTTGTACTCGTCATTTTAATCAATTGGAACTCAATTTAGTATTGTTTTTTAGTTAATTTCTAGAAGCTGAAATAATATGAGGTAATTCACTTAACTTGTCCAGTACATTGTTAAGTTGAACAATATTTGAGACCAAAATAATCAAATCAATTGATTTTTTTGCTTGAGGTTTGTCTCTTTGAACTATGTGCTCAATATTGACTCTTAATTTAGCCAACACATTAGCTATAGTTGCTAATGTTCCGCTATGGTTATCAACTAAGCAACTAACAGAAACTTCAAAGAGTTCTTTATCATCTGCATCCCAGTCAATGTTCATCCATTGAGGACTTTTTTGTTTGATATGCAAAAGGTTAGCGCAATTTGAACGATGCATTACCATCCCTTTGCTTTTTGTCAATATGCCTGTTACTTCGTCACCGGGAATTGGATAGCAGCAATGTGCAAAGTTTATTGCCATCCCTTTTGTTTTTTGTATTGTGATAGAGTTTATTGTTGTTTCACTGATGTCTTGAATTAGTTTGTTTACAACTACAGCCACAAAAATCTCTGACAAGCCAACCTTGATATACAGTTCTTTTGCTGTTTTGCAGTGGAGTTCTTTTAAACATATCCTCCACCTTTCTTTAGTAATGTCAGAAATATCGATTTTATGAAGATTGAGCGCATCAGTAACCAAATGCTTGCCTAATTTAGCTAATTCTGATTTAGAGTTTTCTTTCAGTTGTGATTTGATAGCAAATTTAGCTTTAGAAGTAGTTACTATATCAAGCCACTTAGGGTTAGGCTTAACTAAACGGCTAGTTATAATTTCAACTGTCTGACCGGATATTAATTCCGTTTCTAATTCTGCTGGATTGCCGTTAATGGTTGCTTTTTGAGTTCTTTTGCCAACATTAGTATGAACGGCGTAAGCAAAATCAAGCACTGTTGATCTTAATGGCAACTGAATAATTTTTCCAGCAGGAGTAAAAATAAAAACTTCATTGGAAAACAAATCCGCCTTAGTGCTTTCAAGAAAATCGACTGATGAATCGGAATTTTGCTGAATATCAAGCAGAGAGCCTAGCCAATTTCTAGCGAGTTTTTCCGTTGGTTTTTTTGTATTTTTATAGTGCCAATGTGCCGCAATTCCATATTCGGAAATAAAATGCATTTCCTTTGAACGAATTTGCATTTCAATAAACATTTTCCTAGGGCCTAATAAAACTGTATGAATAGACTGATAGCCGTTTGGTTTTGGAGTGGCAATATAATCTTTGAATTTCAAAGGGATTGGTTTATACAGACTGTGTAGTATGCCCAAAGCATGATAGCATTGATGGTTATTTTCAACGATAACACGAAATGCATACATATCAAGAACTTCCGAGAACTTCAATGATTTCATTTTCATTTTGTTGTAAACACTTGTAGGTTGTTTTTGACGTCCTTCTACATCGCAGCTAATACCTTCAGATTTAAGCCTATTGTCAATTTCCGTTTTAATCGATGAGATCATTTTCTTTTGATTGCCGTATTGATTCTTGATTTTTCTTTTAAGAACTCCATATCTATAAGGGTGAATCGTTTGAAAACATAAATCATCTAATTCCACTCTGATACTGTGAAGACCAAGTCGACGCGCAATAGGAGCGTGAAGTTCTACGGTTTCCTTGGCTTTTTGTATCTGTTTTTCAGGACTTACAGAGTCAATTGTGCGCATATTGTGAAGTCGGTCAGCTAACTTAATAACCATTACACGCATATCTTTAGACATTGCAAAAAACAATTTTTGAAAATTATTAGCCTGTTGTTGTGAACTAGTTGTAAATTCAAGGTTTGTTAACTTGGACACTCCTTCAACTATGTGTGCTACCTGTTCTCCAAAGGTTTCCGATATCTCTTCTTTTGTAACAATTGTGTCTTCTATGCAATCATGTAAGATAGCGGCAACGATACAATAATAATCAAGTTCTAATTCGGCTAGTATTAATGCCACTGCAAGGGGGTGGTGTATGTAGGCCTCACCAGATTTTCTGTACTGACCTTCATGGGCAATTTTTGCAACTTTATAGGCTTTATTTACTAAGTCAATTTCCTCCTTAGTAAGATAATTTTCCAATACGCTACATAAATCGTTTATTAGAGTTTTTTTATGAAAAAACGTGATTGCCATTGCCTAAATAATATTAATACTACATTAATATTATTATAAGCTTGTTGGAATAAATGGTTCTAGATTATACAAAGGTTTCTATAGATTCTAGAGCCTAGTATAATGCATTTATTTAATCAATTTTGAAGCAAACATTGCATGAAAAAAACCTTAACAATATCTTTAATATCCCTTATATTTCTGAGCAGTTGCAGTTTATTTACGAAAGATAAAACCAAAGGCCCTGTTGCCAAAGGATTAACCCCTAAAGTTTTATATGAACTTGCCCAAGAAAGGCAAGAAGCTGGCTCCACAAACCAAGCCATCGAGCATCTAGAAACTATAATAGCCGCCTATCCAGCATCAAAATATTCAATACAGGCTCGATTGGATATTGCTTATTATTTATTTAAACGCAAAGAATATACACGTGCACTACTTGAGTTGAATGCGTTTATTGATTTCTACCCTGCCCATTCTACCACTCCTTATGCCTATTATTTAAGAGGAGTTATCGCCGAAGAGCAGTCTAGTTCAATACTGGATGACATAGTAACTGATAGCGCTCAAAGAGACGTCCAGAGCGTTCGTGATGCTTATAGTTACTATAAATTGTTGATTGACACATTTCCAAACTCTAAATATTCTGATGAAGCGAAAAATAAGTTAATTAAGCTTAAAAATGTGCTAGCAAGACATGAACTATACGTAGCCATATATTACACAAAAAACAACTCCTTTATAGCATCTATAAATCGCTGTAAATATTTAATCGAATACTATCCTAATACACCTTCTATTCCTGACGCTCTTCATCTCATGGCTCGTAATTATGACGAGATATTAGCTTCAAAACTTGCCCAAGATACGAGAGTTATATTAACAAATAGCTATCCTAACTATAGCCCTAAGTACAGCCTAGATTAATTCTATTTATAGATTAAATATGAATTCAATTGAGCGAATTTTCGCCCTTAAAGTTTCATTGATTATGGCAACAAGAATGCTGGGCTTGTTTATGCTGTTTCCAGTAATCAGTGTATATGCAACCAGTGATTATAATAACACCACTCCTTTTTTAATTGGATTAGCGATAGGAATTTATGGTCTTACACAGGCATTTTTCCAAATACCTTTTGGTTATCTATCTGACAGGTTTGGTAGAAAACCTTTGCTATATATCGGTCTTTGCTTGTTTTTTTTTGGGAGTATTTTGGCCGCTATTTCTACAGATATTATCTACGTTATTTTAGGTAGAGCTCTCCAGGGTAGTGGAGCAATTTCGGCAGTTCTAATGGCATTTTTAGCAGACTCAATTTCTGAGAAGAATCGCTCAAAAGCGAATGCATTTGTTGGTTTCCAGATTGGTCTTGCCTTTATGCTTTCACTTATTATTGGTCCAATAATTGCTTCAATAGCAGGACTTTCAGGAATTTTTTGGAGTATAGCCATTCTTTCTGTCATTTCCCTGACTATAGTTATTAGTTTGCCACATACAAAGCCAATTAATTATTATCGATTATCAATTGAAGAATTTAAAAAGATATTGAATCCGAAATTACTACGGCTTGATTTTAGTGTATTCACTTTACATTTAATGCTAACCAGTACCTTTATTGTCATGCCACTAATACTAGTTGAAAACAATATTATCAATATAGCGGATAACTGGAAACTCTACTTGCCTGCTATGATAATGTCATTTGTTGGTATGGTTCCGTTAATAATTATTGCTGAAAAGTTACAAAAAACAAAACTCATTTTGCTCGTATCAATTACTTTATTGATTATTAGCCAATTATTATTTTATGAATTAAAACTTAACTTCACTATATTCCTCATAATATTAACGTTGTTTTTTATTGCATTTAATACAATTGAAGCAATACTCCCCTCACTTTTATCTAGAATTGCAAGTTCTTCAAAGAGAGGTTTGGCGATGGGGGTGTTTTCAACTTCACAATTCTTAGGTACCTTTTTTGGAGGTGCGATTGGCGGTTTGATTTATGACATTTTCAACTTAAATAGTGTATTCTTATTCACCATATTTATGGCAATTATTTGGTGGCTTGTTATCTTAACTTTGCCACAAAACAACAACAGATCGGAGAAATGATTATGGCAGGCATTAATAAAGTTATATTAGTTGGCAACCTAGGCGCAAAGCCTGAAGTTAAATACGCCTCAAATGGTAATGCAATTGCCAATCTCTCTGTCGCAACAAGTGAGTCTTGGACAGATAAAAACTCCGGAGAAAAGCAAGAAAGAACAGAATGGCATCGAGTAAGTTTATTTGGTAAATTGGCTGAAATTGCAGGACAATATTTAGATAAAGGCTCCAAGGTTTATGTCGAAGGAAAACTGCAAACTCGTAAATGGCAGGACCAAAATGGTCAAGATCGTTACACTACTGAAGTAGTGGTAAGCGGTTTTAATGGAACTTTACAAATGCTTGACAGAAGAGATGACACAAGTTCTAATGCGTCAAAAAATCCTTCTAATGCAAAATCTGATTCAAAACCCAGCAAGCCTGAGCCAAGCATTACCCCTGTCGCTGAGGAAGAGTTTGAGGACGACATACCATTCTAATCTATCGATTTTGATTGCGGCGCCTAACCGTCTATATTCTTCTCTAACTCCAAAATAACAAATGCAATAGCGTTTTTGGTCTCGTCCGAGATGCTCAGATGTGCTTTTGCGATTTTTTTTTCGACCAAGTATTGCCTTAGTTTTTCGCTGGGAATGAAGTATGGTTTGCCGTTTTCGTTGTTTCTAACGGTCAAATCTTGAAAACTAACAACTCTGCCGATTCCAGTACCAAGCGCTTTTGCAAAGGCTTCTTTGGCAGCAAAGCGCTTTGCGCAATACGCCGCATTGTCTGCCTTGTTAGAAAATAGAGCTATTTCATGTTCTGTCAAGACCCTTTTGATGAAGCCATCACGATTTTTATTAAGGATGTTGGATACCCTATCAATGTTAACTATATCAGTGCCAATGCCATAAATCATATGTCTCTAGCCTCAAGCATTAACTCCTTTATTTCGCTAACTGCATTCTCTAAACCAATAAAAACAGATCTAGCAACAATAGAATGACCTATATTCAGTTCCACAATTTCGTTAATTTCTGCAATCAGCTTAGTGTTTTGAATGGTTAATCCATGGCCTGCATTAACTTGCAAGCCAATTCCATGAGCATATTTACAAGCTTTCTTGATTTGAGTGTATTTGTCAGCCTGTTCCTCAATAGTCGTAGAATCGGCAAAATGACCTGTATGAATTTCAATGACAGGGGCGCCGCAACTCATTGCAGCATCGATTTGTTTCATATCAGCATCAATAAATAGAGATGTTCTAATGTTTTCTTCCTTCAGTTGCTGGCAAACTTCTGTCATGCGAGATATTTGTGAGGCTACATCTAAGCCTCCTTCAGTGGTAAGTTCTTCTCTTTTTTCTGGAACTAGGCAGCAGTCTTGTGGTTTGATCTGTCGAGCAATTTTTATCATTTCATCAGTTGCAGCCATTTCTAGATTCATTTTTGTTTTGAGTAAACTACGAATTTCCACAACATCGCTATCCTGAATATGCCTCCTATCTTCACGTAGATGGAGTGTAATACTATCAGCCCCACTGTTTTCACAAATCAAGGCCGCTTCTAGTGGACTAGGATAGATAGTGCCTCTAGCTTCTCTTAGTGTGGCAATGTGATCAATATTAACGCCTAAATAAATACTCATAATCAATAATTAATTTGCAATGAATAACTCTCTACTTTTGAGAGGCTTTCCATCCAAAAGGGTTTGTAATCTTACACGGTTTAATTTTTTCAAAGCAGCTAATTGATTAGAGTTGGGTTTATAGTCGAAGCGACTGTCTAATTGATGCAGGGTTTTGCCTGATATTTTACCATTTTCGCTTACAATCAAACCTTCGTAGCCATCAAATCGATAGCAAAGATTAGGTTCAATTTTATTGCCTAGGGAGTCTACTTTAAATTCTAATCCGTAACCAATATCATTAAGCAAAAGGTTTTCAAACATTCTTAAAGAGAATTCTTTTTCAGATTTGGTTTGATCGCTAATATTATCAATAAAACTATAATATTCATCAAACAGTTTTTGGTGTGCTTCGTTATCTGGCAATAACCGAGACAACAGTTCATTAACGTAGAGACCTAGAACTAGATCATTACCCAAAAAACGTCTAGGTTTATCGTTAATCTCCCAATGCGTAAGATATTTAAGTTCCCCTCTCCCTTTATAGGAAATATTGAGGCGTTGAAACATTTGGAATGAGGTTTTGTTTTTTCTTCCGCTACGAGCAACCAACCTTGTTTTCCCGAAATCTCGAATTATAAAATCAAGCAATAGCGAACTACCCTGAAATGTTCTTCGGTGAATTAAAAAGGCTGGTGTCAATTCAATATTAGTCATAACCCATAGAGGCTAACGCCCTTTTGTCATCGGACCAGCCTTGTTTAACCTTAACCCACAATTCTAAAAAAACTTTTCTTTCTAAAAAGCCTTCGATGCTTAGTCGAGACTCTTCGCCTATTTTTTTAAGCATTTGACCTTTGCGTCCAATAACTATGCTTTTTTGTGAAGCCTTGTCAACAAAAATTCTGGCAGCAATTCGATACATTTTTCCATCTAAATCGAACTTTTCAATCTCAACAGTTAATTCATAAGGTATTTCACTAGAGAGGTTTCTCATTAATTTTTCGCGAATGAATTCAGCTACAATAAAGCGCTCTGAACGGTCGGTTATATAATCTTTTTCGTAGAGCGCATTTTGCTCAGGCAGATATTTGAGTATCAATTCTTTTAAAGCTTTTGTATCTGAAAGTTTAAATGCAGAGAGTGGGAACACTTCATTTACCTTGACTTTTTCTTTTATTTTCTCTAAATAAGGCAAAACAAGATTATTGCTATTTAATTTGTCAATTTTGTTGACACAAATAATAACTGGAATATCGGCTTTATTAATATGTTCTAGTACCCTCTTATCTTCCTTAGTCCATTTTCCAACCTCGACCAGCCACAAAATTATGTCTACCTCAGAAAAACTTGAACTTGCAGTTCTATTCATATATGAATTGATGGCTTTTTTATCTCCAATATGAATGCCCGGAGTGTCGACAAAAACCATCTGGTATTTATGTTGAGTATCTATGGCATTGATTCGGTGCCTAGTTGTCTGAGGTCGATGTGAAGTGATAGATATTTTTTGCCCAACCATTTCATTGATAAGGGTGGATTTTCCAACATTTGGTCTTCCAACTACAGCTACAAAACCGGACTGGAAACTCATAAGATCGACAACTTTTCTAGAATAACTTCAGCACAAGCTTGTTCTGCTCTTTTTATGCTTTTTGAACTTTTTTCAACTTTTATGTTTTCATTCGTAAGAGAGCATCGTACATAGAAAACAGCGTTATGATCTTTTCCGCTAGTTTTAATTAAGTCATATTGCGGCAGGTCAGAGCCCCTCTTTTGCAAAGCCTCCTGTAATTGAGTCTTAAAATCCTTATGAGAATCATCAGGATTAGCTTCGTCTAGCAATTCTTTGTACAGTTTCAATATAACTTTATTAACTGTAAAATAGTCTGAATCGAGAAAAATAGCCCCCAAAACTGCTTCAAAAGCATCTGCCTGTATTGATTCTCTGCGGAAGCCACCACTTTTGAGTTCTCCCTGTCCTAATATCAGTTGTTCAGATAAATTAATTTGTTTTGCTAGTTTAGCAAGTGTCTGTCCTCTAACCATATGAGATCGGAGGCGAGATAACTGACCTTCATCAATCGAAGGGAAGCGCTGGTATAACTCTCTTGAAATAATTGAGCCCAGGACACTATCACCTAAAAATTCCAGTCTTTCATTGTTTTGTTTGCCAACACTCCTGTGTGTTAAGGCTTTCTTGAGTAAGCTGATATTTTTGAACTTAT
>MPLX02195346.1_pt1 | contig 12296 bp, 16 predicted proteins | sample 1617341 | NCBI WGS metagenome assembly MPLX02 (sample SAMN05944804, study PRJNA350692) | marine metagenome | biome: marine; feature: ODZ; material: water; isolation source: 120 m water sample filtered on 0.2 um supor filter | place: Pacific Ocean | collected 2012-04-08 | depth 120m m | reverse complement strand
TTCGTAATCGTCCTGTACATAATAACTTGATTGCGAAATTGTTGTCCTTCAATTGAATATATCTTCTTTGCTTTACCTTTGTATAGTAACTTGTCTTTAATATATTTCACTTTCCCCAACCTGCAAACCCTGCATCGGGGTTAGTATAAATTGAACTATTCTTATCATTTTCACGTGCTTCTACACTTATAACCCACGCTCTGCCGCCTGTCTTCTTACGTAACCATTCATCGGTCCAATTACAAATACGCATAGCAGTACCTTCCATACCCGGCCCTTCTTCTTGTATAACTAACCTAAGAACCCCTGCTTGATGCAACTCTTGAAATGTAGGGATAAAAGGATCATCATGATCTACAACAAATGTATGATCATAATTTTCTTCTAGCCATCTCTTTAATTCTTTTAAGTCGCCATAATCTACAATAAACCCTTCTTTGGTCATTGTAGTTGCACCAAACACAAAATGAAAACTACGACTATAACCATGCACTAACGCACAATTCCCATCGTGCTTATGTTGTCTATGAGCACATGGGAAGTTGTGGAATGTTTTAGTAGAGGTAAACTCTGGTACATAATCGCTCATTTAATAACCCCACCATTGTTCCCAAGGGAACACAATCCAAACATCATCTTCAAGTTTATTAACTGTTTCTACAGAATAATCAACTTCATGAAAATCACTTGCAAGGTTTTCTGTAAGAACAGCAAACCTAATATTACGCCGCCACAATAGCAATCGTTCAGTTGGCGCATGTGGTATAGCGCCATACATAACCTCTGGTGATAATGTTGATCTCCAGTCATTTATAATCCAGTTAAATGTTTCGCCACTGTCATTGATATCATCTACAATAAGAATTTGTTTACCTTCTAATGCGTCCAATGGCATTGATGTATTTGATTCTGGTTGACTTATGTGATCACGCAATTTGACATCTAATGTCAACATTGGTACATTTATAAAATGACTTATCATTACTGCCGGAGTTAAACCTCCTCGATTGACGCCCACAATATAATCAGGCTTCCAGTTATCATTAGACATTTGCCTTATAAGATCCAATACAAGACCTTTAACTTTACCCATAGAGTAATATTCTTTATTTTCCATGGCCCTTCATACTCATACAAATGCTATAAAACTCTTGCTTCGCCGCCGGATCATCAAAGAATGCTCCGCGCATTATAGCAGTAGTCATATCCGACTCATGCTCTCTTACACCTCTATGTGTCATACACATATGTTCTGCTTTAACCACTACAGCAATATTAGGTGTCTTAGCAAACTGTACTAATGCGTCTGCTATCTGCGAAGTCATCTCCTCTTGTATCTGCGGACGTTCCGCAATGTGATGAACAAGTCTATTAAACTTGCTCAACCCTATAACTTCATCGTTAGGTATAATGCCTATCCACGCACTGCCTACTATGTTTTGGAAATGATGGGCACAAGTTGACTTAACACTTATTGGTCCACTTGTATACATACTTTGATAACCCAAGTTTGGAAATGCAGTTATCTTTGGCATAGGATCATACCTTCCTCTAAAGATTTCTTTCATATACATCTTTGCAACTCGCCTTGCAGTATCCTGTGTGTTATGATCTCGTTCAGTGTCTATTACTAATGTATGTAAAAGATTCTGCACACATGACTCTACTTCGTCTTGCAAGACTTCCATCTCTCCTTCTTCAATATAATCTGATATATTATTATTACATCTAAAATCAGCACCTGCTTTTTCTATGCGTTGCCTTATTTGATTACTTATTTTCATTCTGCTTCCTGCATTGATCGCAAATAGCAAATTATCTCATTCAGTTGTTCCTCTGTCCATCCTTGGTTCCGCCACGGTGGCATCATACCAAGTCCATTTACTATACTCTCTATCAATTCGGCGTCTGTTTTTTCTAGACGGGCACCTTGCTGAAACTTCGGTACCATTGTTGCCGGCAATACCTCATGGCAATTAGCACAAAACATCGGATACACTTCCTCACCAAATGCAGTAGAGCATTCCCAGTCCAGGCCATCCGGCTGGCTTCCATTTGCCTGTACATTAAAACTCACTAAACTTATTACTAACATTAAAATAACTTTCATTCTGTTCTCCTTATAAAATTCTCACTATTATACCATTTCCATGCAGTTTCGACAATTGTATTTAGGTCAGAGAACTGCGGAGCCCATCCTAATGTGTGTTTTGCCTTCCAAATATCAGCAACTACTATCTCAGGATCACCGGCTCGCCTGTCGCCTTGCTTTATTTTCGGCAATCGGCCAACTGTCTCATTTACTTCGTCGATTATATCTTTAACACTTTGACCCTCACCGGCGCCAAGGTTAAGTACCTCACTCGGACCGCCTTTAATTAAATAATCAACAGCACTAACATGAGCCAATGCTAAATCCCATACATGGGTATAGTCTCTAATACACGTACCGTCGTATGTATCATAATCATTACCAAATATAGTAAAAGTCTCGTCATTGATAATTGATTCAAGTATGCGAGCAATAACATGAGTTGCATCTTTAACCTGTCCTACTTCTTGATCAAAATCTGCGCCACACGCATTAAAATATCTTAATGCTACACTACGAAAATCATATGCTATATTATAATCTTTTAATACTCCTTCGATTATTTGTTTACTTCTACCATAACTTGTTAATGGTCGTAACTCTGCAAAATCCTCGTTGATTGGAATTATCTCTTGGTTACCATACACACTACTGCTACTACTAAAAACAAAATTATTAATGCCGCGGCTACCTAAATAATTTAAAAAGTTAATAGTGCCAATTACATTATTCTCATAATACAATTTTGGATCACTTACACTTGGCCCTACTAAACTATTAGCCGCACAATGTATTACAGCACACACGTTATATTGCGATGATGAAGACGTTCCACACAACCACGGATCAACTTTATCAATGTATCTGAAATCCATTTTGTGAAATGGTCCCCAAGTATTCGACCATGCTGTTTCTTGCCGGTCGATGTTAACAGGAAGATAGCCAGCTTCACTTAATGCTTTGCATATATGCCCGCCGACATAACCACTGCCGCCTGTTACTAGCACACACGGTTTATCATCGGATTGAAACATACTACGATCTATTGTTTTATTCATTAGAATTTTGCTCTACTTGTATATTTTCTATAATCAACACCTGATCTTAAATACTCCTCACCGTTACCTTCGAGGATATCAACTGTTCTGCCAATTGTGCCATTTTGATAATCACTAATCTTTCCTACATTATCATGTTGAAGATCAAGTAACATCCATAACTTACCGCAAGCATCAGTAATACTCCATGGAATATATAACCTATCATGATCATTAGCCAGCGTCTCTGGAAAACTACGATAAGCAGGATACAAAACATTAGTGCCTAAAGCATCTGCTTCACTGATTGTATTGCTTACCCAATCTTGCAAAGCACAATTAAATAAAACCCTACTTTTAGAAAGTATGTCATAATATTCATCTTTAAGTAAATTTTCTTGCACACGAAGTTTACCATCCTGTGACATTTGTTTAGTGCGTTCCATGTACTCCTCATTATTACTACGCAACCTACCTCCACTTAAAATACAAAACTCTACCTCTGGGTCCCAATCCTCAAGAAACGTTTCAATGAGATCCATATAAAAATTTGGTTGCTTTTCTTGATCCCATCGTGCGGCAAACACTACTCTTTTCGTTCGGTCATCAAACGGAGTAGTCTCTTTAACTCTACTTTGTACTTCGTCTTTACCAAATGGTAATCCTGTTACATACTTGTTTGCCTTCCAACCTGCAACATGTAAGTTAGCAACCATTTCCTCACTTGCACAAATAATACCATCAACAAATGCGTCTACCATTTGTTCATACTTACTCATCCAAGGATACATTCCCCACACATGAACAAAGTCATCTGGATCTATTGTTTGTGCTAGGCACCTTACATATACTTTAGGACGCATTGTTACAGGAACTTGATCCATAATGTATGGGAGACTCTCGATACCTGGCTGAAACATATCCTCAAAGAAGATAACATCCTCAGCAGTTACATCACCCTCACGCATCATTTTAACAAGGTTCATTATTTGACTCATGCCAAAGTAACTGCGTCCGTGTGCGTCTAAAACTTGCCCTGTTACGATTGCTTTACTATTATCTAATGTATCACCGGGTACTAAAACATAATCTATATCACGGCTCTTAAAAACTTGTTCATTCCAGTCTTGTAACTGCAATGTGTATCGACCCTCATAAGGTTCGAGGCCCATATAAAATAATTTACGCATTTGTCATACTCCTAGTAGAATGTATATATTACTACATTTTAACGGATATGTCAAGTATTAAAAAAGAAAACCCCCCGAGGCCTCGGGGGGTTTCCACCCTGCGAACGATTTTAAGCAATGCTACCATAATCGGATGAATTAATTGGAAACCTGCTATCGAATCCGTAAGATCCTTTACCGTAATCCATATTATCAATCCATGTACGATCTTGGTTAATTAAGCCTGTGATACCCTTACCTGTGCCACCACGTGACATAGTACTGGTACCTGACTTAAGAACTCCTGGCCAAGTACTAGCCGCGCTAGTAATGGAACCATAATCAGTAACGTTAGTTACGTCACCAATATGGATTTTTCCCATGCCTCTCATTCTTACACTACCTGCAAATCGAAATAATCGACGAGCTGCCATATTTTATATCTCCTAGGTATAATTTGTCGCCTACCGGTTACAATTGACGACAGTACTATTTAGTGAAATATCGCCAGATATTTTGTTAATACTGAACAAAACACCCATTTTCTTGATCTTCTGAAACCTCTATCCAAGTGTGTCTATTTGGAAACTTATCCGAAATCGCTTGATACAGATCATCTGCAATCATTTCACACGACTTGTAATCTAGTTCCAACGTTGTACCATACAAACTTTCCATCCATCGCTTGAATTGAATAAACTCAATATCACGGTCGTCGTGCATTACTTCAATCCAAACTTTAAAATGAAATGTATGTCGATGTGGGTGTCCAAGAAACGACACATCATATTCATCACCAGTTGCTAATGTTGGATCATCCAACGCCGCTGGATAACAATGTATGCCTTCTTTCTGAAAGCGAACCCAAATCATTCGGTTACTTGCTAACGAACTTTCTATGATATTATTCATAATAGTTTAATAGACCTTTTTAATTTTATCTGCAATTCCATATTTTACTGCTTCTTCTGCACTCAACCATACATCCTGTGGTGGCAGTAAAATTTCTCTAATCTTCTTCTCATTCAAACCAGTACACTTCTTATAATGAGCGAGCATTCTATCCGTACTTAATTCAAACTCTCGCATTACAGCATACAATTCATGCTCCTTACCTCGCGAACCCCAACTATATTGATGTGACAATATTGATGTATTCGGTGTAAGTATTCTACTTCCTTTTTGTCCTGCCATAAATGTTAAAATACCACACGAAGCAATCATACCTAATCCTACCGTTTTAATAGGAATACTTGATGCTTTCATTACATCTATAAGAGCAAATGCAGCGTGAACTGCTCCGCCGGGACTATTAATTATTAAGGTAAGTTCTTTTGGCTTCTTTGCTCGAGGCATAAGATTCTTTTCCATAATAAATTTAATAAGCGGTGCAGTTGATTTTGATGTAAAATCTTCTGCAAAATAATATATACTATTTTCCCATAATAGTTGTCCAGGTGATGGGCCATTTTCTTCCTTATTCATTTGACTCTCCTTTTATTATTTTGTCATTTGTATATACAGTCCAGGGTGTATAGTATGCGCTGGCCGTTAAGTCATCCAGGCGATGCACCCAAACACCATAATTTGTTTCATCAAACCCTATGTCATCGATCTTAATACAAGCATTATAATTTAACATACTCGCAAAAGGTACTTTTATACTAATCAATGGGATAAAGTTATGACAGTCACTGCTTTGATATCCATATATTGATTGTAAGTTTTTAAAATCAAAATCTAATGTAACATATCCTTTAAACTCTTCAACAATATTAATTACAAAAGTATCCCACGACAGATGTTCAGTTTCCGTTTCTGGGGAGAAACTTTGATTTGCCCCAAGAAATATGTGTTCAACTTTATGTTCCTCGGCTAATGCTAATACTTCATCTACATCGTGTATGCCCACTACAAACAATGTTTTTAAATTATAAGCCGGAGTTTTTTCAACCTCAGTGCCTATAAAATAATTTACTATATTGTCATCGTTGTTTGTGTATGGTCGTTCAATAATCATGTAATTCTTAATGCCTCAATTTTATCTTTTAACTGTAACTTTTCCTTCTTTAATTTTTTAATTTCCATCTCTTTAAATGGTGATAATAATTCTAATTTTTTAATTTGCCAATCTAATTTCTTATGCTCTACTACTAACTCACCTATAATATCGCGCATTATGATACCTCCTGTATCATGCCTCCTCAAATAAATTTGTATATGTACTACTTGATAATTCTTTTGGGGCAGGCTTTTCTATTTTTTTGCCCGGGCCTGGCATATGATCTACTAAACCCGACTCGTGAAAGTCTTCCATCATGTTTCTACGAGGTGCACCTGTAAATTTAGCAACGCTCAATTCGTTTAACAAGCCTTTGTGTCGTTCTATAACTTCCATTGGTTTCTCTGATTGAAATACCTCGTTTGTTACATCAACAAACTCAATAACGTTCGATGGAACTTTATTAAAGTCCCTTGCATCACCAAGTCTGTTTGCTTCCTGTACTGCTGTTATATGCTGATAAACATTGTGTGCCATAATGAGAACATAGGATAAACTATCCCAGGATGTTTTGCTTTCAAAGTCTGTTCCCCGCACACATATATCACTTGTCTTAAGGTAAGTGTCTGCGGTTGGATGCATAATTATACTCTGCTCCATCGATACTGTTTTACCTTCCTTATTAACAAACGGTGTAGTGTATGGCTCATCCATACCTACATAATTTTTATTATCCTTTGCCGCTTCCATTACAAATGCAAACCTCTTTGGTTTGTATGAATTGTGCTCGTAGCACAATCCTTTTGCAACACTCATAAACGCACTTGCACTATCAAAACTTACTTCAAGGTTGGGATTAATTTTAACAAGGTTACGTTTAATTGCTGTTAATTGTATAGCCGCTTGTAAATGACTTGTACCTAAAAAGTGTAACCAGTCTTTGTTTTCAAGCAACCCATCATCACGCATTTTAATCATACGATACAATATAAGATACCACCATCTCATATTCTCTCCGCCCATTGCCCAACCTTCAAATGCTTTCTCACCGTGTATCTTTGGATCTGAATAACCTTTAACAGCATCATACCACTGGTCTGCTGTACGCAAATCATTGCCTTGCAATACATTAAGAAATTTAGTAGCACCTGGTGTACGCCATTCCATAAAGAAGTCATTGTTGTGACAAGTGTATTCTAGACACTCTTTAAATGTTTTAAGTCCTGTATCAAAATGTATACTAAAACTTGGAACATCTAATATCATACTCCAGTCTGCTGTGTGCTCAAGCCATTTTAGTATCTTAATACGTACTTCATCACACTTGCCGCCTGGCTCCTTAAACTTATCCCACGGAAACTTTAGCACACCTTTAGCAACTTGGAAGCCACCACTGTCACCTACTAATGTAACTTTACTTCTATCTCGTTTCTGCACGTGGGCTTCGGATATGTCACTTTTCACTGGATCTAATACTGCGTGTCCGGCTGAGTATAACCCCCATTTATATGAGAATAATCCTTTGTCCTCATTTAAAAAGTCCATACTGTCCAGCCCGTGTGGGAAACAATCCGGCACACGGTCGTCAGTAACTTTACTATTGTATGCACTATTGTGACTTAAAAATTTAGTATAGATACTACTAATTGCCGGAAGAAATCTTGCGTAATCTTTATTGCTTTCGGTTAGATTCAATGCCACTGCCTATGATTTTGCAGGTAAAACATAATTGTAAATACCAATGCCACTGTCTAAAGTTATTTGCAATGCACCAACATTTGCAATACTAATTTTACAATTACCAGTAGATGCTAATTTAAGAATTGCCATTACTTGTGCAATCGGCCAGTGAAACTCTGTTGACAACTTCCCCTGAATATTACTTGCAAATATCAAATGGCCACGGTGACTGTTTTCTCCAGTGCCAAATCCTAATGTTAAATTGCTGTCAGTTGTGGCTAAACTAAAATATGGTTCAAATTGCATAATACCTTGCGCGGCATTATTAAACAACTGGATACTTTTCTGGCTAGGTTGAAACTCAACGTCCCAATCAGCACCTCTAAATCGTACCGTCCGTAATTGTTCTTCAACTAACGCACCACTCATAAACCGATAGTACCATGGTGATCCTGCTGAGCCTTTAAATTCTATCTCTTCGGGTTGATCAACACCATTGCGTTCTTTATGAACAACACTGAGAGACGAGCCGTCATCATTGAGATATTCCCAATTTAATAACCAATTTAAAAATCCCAAATTCGCAGCGCCAAATGTTCCTTCAAATTCTGATACTGTATTATGCAACTGACCGTACAGCATAACTGAACGATCTACATCCATTGCAGAAATATTAGTTACTTCAGCTGTGCCTTCGATCTTTGCCGCCTCAATAAAACCAAGTCCGTTTGTATGTTTAACAACATCTAATAATACGTCTTTTAACATTTAATTTTCCTCATTAGTCTAATGTTACTTTTACATTTAATAATGCAATAGTTTCCAACTGATTTAAATCAGTATCATAAGGTACAGTCCACTTTGCACCAAATGCCAAATACTTATTAAGTACAAGTGTATACTCTAATCCAACGTCAGTGCCGGTGTAATCAAACTCGTCGAGCCTGAATTTACCCGTTACAAAAACAGCAGTATCTATCGGTGATATTGAATACTGACCTTTCAATTCACTAGTAATATCCCCTGTCGTCCAGTTATAATCAATTGTTTCTTCTAACAAAAAATTAAACTTTTCCAATGCAAATATTGCCCCAATAACATTCTCATTATCACGAGTGTGTGAAAAGTGGGTACCTACATTAACAATATAATGAGGTACTTTAAACATAAACTCGGCATCAACTACCGTTGAGTCATTTGTTTTTAATGTAACTCCATTCCAGCCGATTGCGGCTTCTCCATCATACTCCATGGCATTTGCTATAGCAGGGATGCACATGCATACGATTAATATAATCTTCTTAATTCTCATAAAAACTCCTTATATGTATATTGTATAACAATTCAAGTAATATGTCAAGAACAATCTTTGTTTACTTGTTTACCTGTGGTTTTCAGTTTAAATAATAACATATCCATTTCATTGGTGAACCTAAATAAAAATGTCCGAGGATATGACCAGTTATCATATATTTCCTCCCAATAATGTTTTATATTAGTATGCATTATCCAATGAATTGCATCATTGATTTCGCTTAATTCTACATCATTTCTTGCTGTCTTTTTTATAGTAAAAAGCATCAACTTAACTCGAACAAAGATTCAAATATTACAGACTGTTGGGTCTCTTGCAAATCCCAATCAAGGACACCAAGTAAATTTGAAATCTTATTATCAATAATTGTATCTTGCATTGCATCGTGATCAAACGGTAACTCCTTAAACCAGTCTGGTATGCGATTTTCATCCGTTGGATATCCAACACTTGTAAATCCCATTGGATTAGGTTTTAATTTACATACAATAGTTTTTGCACCATCAACAATTGGCGTACTATATTTGTCACTATGCAGTTCTCGCAAAGTATTCCAATTTAATGCCGCCCTAACGTGTCCTGGCATATTGGCTTTTTTATAACCTCGTTGCCCTGTCTTTTTATCTATAGGATGCTCTGCCTCCCAAAATTTTGTTAAGTTATTAACACGTTTAGGGGTACCTTTCTCCCATCCTGGACGTTCACCAAATTCTACACGAAATTGTTTAATCTTTGCAAAGATATCTTCTTTAGTGTCGCCGGCTAATAAGTTACTTAAAATTTCATTTAAAAAGTCTTGCATAAAAGCAGGTGTGTCAGATCGTTTTAAATCCAATCCCATTGCCTTAACTTTGCCCAGTGACTCCTCGTTGTCTAGCCGATTGCCCTCTAAATCATATATTAAAACAGCATATCGTTTCTTTGTAATAAAGATACCTTTGCTTGCAACAAGTTCTCTACCTGCTCTAATTAATAATCCTCGTTCTTCTAATACATTGTGTGCTGTTTTCATATAATCAGGAAAACTATCATTCACTGCTTCAGCAATTTGATTATACAATTCTATTGCTATATCTTTGCTCCAAGATATTTGCCCTTCCTCTACTTCCTTTTGTAATGCACTATACGCACTAAAATATACCGAGTCTGTGTCACCATATATTATTGCTTCACCATCGTGCTCGTATTTCTCTGTTATAACTTCATTAGTCTTAGAAGCCATATGCTTGGTAATACTACGCCCAGAAAGAGTAACAGACTGGCCAACCCTAATATCGAAAAACCTACTACCAGGGTTAAGAATAGCACCGTATAAACTATTAAGATTAATTTTCTTAACCAACTGTCGCCTATCCCAAAAGTCTCGTTCAGGCCTGTCTTTGGCATTACGCATATTGTTTTGTAGTTCTTTTCTTTCTGCATACCATCTCTCCAATAAGCCAGGTATTATTCCTTTCTTGCTTTGATCAAATATTGTGCCATTTGCAGTTAAACACCACATAGGCATCTTTTTAAATATAAGATTATATATTTCTGCACCTGTCATTACGTCTGTCTTACCATTCTCATATCTAATTGTAATTTTATCTACTTTGTCTTTATCCATTACTTTTTGATATTCAACTGTACTAAAAATACTTTCCCAAGCATCTGCTAAACTTGCACCTTTAGTTTGCAATCGTTCATTAACAAACTTATTAGTATATGTTGGTTCCAATTGTCCAACAAGAGTCTCAGGACTCATATTCATTGCACGAATAACACTTGGATACAAACTATTAATATCAATACCACCTATAAACTCATGCATACCTTTCTTTGGCGATGCTACATATGCACCTACAGCAGTCTTTGTTTCTAACATACTGTAATCTGTTCTTTCAATTTCTGCCCTGCGAGGAGGTCTGTTAGGAATAACTACATTCTGTTTGTGTGCTTCATTAACAATTGCTTGATCTGTAACTGCAACAGCACCCATTGTTGTTGGAAGTAATACTGTATTGGCGTGTGCAATAACATTTGCTAAATCAATAAACTTATTTTTACTATCTATTTTTGCCAATAGCATTGTATCTTGTCTATTATATTCTACAAATGTTTTAAAATCATTCCTATATAATTGATCAATGCTACCATCATATGCTATTTTCCTTTCACCTAACTCATACTCGCCAATAGCATCTAATGAATACGAATGCATTTCATGATACGTATACTTGCGATACAATTCTAAATAATCTAAATGCAACCTACCTATTAAATCGTATGTTTCTTGATCCTTACCATACTTTATAAACGAGCGAGGTTTAGGCAACTGGTCCCATAAACATAACTTACGAGTATGACTTTTACTTAAGATTGATGTAATCCTATTAACTACATAAGGAATATCATAACCCTCACTATTCCATCCACTAAGTACATCTGCATCATCTATTATATCTAAGAATGTTTTTAACATCTCCTCCTCAGAATTATACAACCAGGTGTTATCAAACTCAGCAACCATCTTAGTTGCGTCCTCCATAGTTAATATAGGAGGAACTTTAGCCAAAGTAATAAGACTGTCAATCCATTGTAAATAAACAGTAATGGCTGTGATGGGTGAGAATGGATCCGTTACTGGTGCGAATCCTTTGTCGGGGTTAAAATCAACCTCAATATCAAAGAAACAAACATTTAACTTTGGTACTTCAGCATCTAAATAATTATCTTCAAGTGTACGAAACACCCAGTTCATATCTGCTTCGTATATTCGTTTTCGGCCGTGTAACTTGAGTTCTCGATTAAACTTCTTCTTGCTACGTTGAACAATTCGTGTTGCTCTGGTACCAAATATAGTGTCGTGACGGCCGTTATGATCTTCATAATAGGCTGTATAATTTACAGGAAATTCTTTAAAGATTCGCTGGCCGTCTCGGCGTTCTACTACGTGTAGAATATCACGCTCTTGCATTAAAAATGCATCAACGTAACTCATTTATAAACGCATACCTATAGC
>MPLX02340352.1_pt1 | contig 12297 bp, 14 predicted proteins | sample 1617341 | NCBI WGS metagenome assembly MPLX02 (sample SAMN05944804, study PRJNA350692) | marine metagenome | biome: marine; feature: ODZ; material: water; isolation source: 120 m water sample filtered on 0.2 um supor filter | place: Pacific Ocean | collected 2012-04-08 | depth 120m m | reverse complement strand
TATTAATTTCATTTTTCCAAAAAAATTATTAAAATTATTTTGTATTTCTTTGTTAAATTTTTTTTTATTTATTTTTTTTAAAGAAGAAGAGGTTTCTTTAGATTGAGTTGTTACGATAGAAGATTGTTGTTTAATATAAGGTAGAGATGCCTGAGTTTGTTTATAACGAAAAAATTCATATGCAATATTACAATGGGGTTTTTCATGCTCCATTCGACAAACGATCATATTTTTATTAAAATTGTGAATAAACGCAGAAATACCCATATTCGATCTCGTTTTTGAAAAGCGACTATCTGCAGCAACAACTAAAGAACTTTTAATTTTTATTTTATTTGATAAGAACAGCGAAGAATATTTTTCATTATTATCTATAGATACACATTCCAATCCATTTATTAAAGTTACATTGGAAATATTTTTCACTCTTTTGTAAAGATATTTTCTTATTAAATTGTTTGGAATCAAATATCCCAAAGATTCTTTGTTTATATCTTGGTGTTGAAAATTCAAAAAATATTTTGAACTACCATCTAAAACTCTAGCTTCTTTAATTGTAGATATCAGTTCACCTGGTATATATTGCCAAACACCAATTTTTTTTAATATATCTACTGAATGATGAGTTAGAGCAATTTCACGACCATCTATATCAGGATTTGCAAGAATTTTTTTAGGCAACTTATCAATCACTGCAACTTTTAATTTTGTGTTGGCAAAACTACAAGCAAAAGCTAGTCCCGTCGGGCCAGCACCAACTATAGTAATATCAAATATCATTTATCAGTATTCGCTATCCTCTTCATAAAAATTATTATTTTTTATATCTCATTTTTTAATTAAAAAGTAACTATTTTATAGGCTTCTATATTCCATTATGCAAATTTTTTTTCATTATTAATTCTTACAAATAAAATTACAAAAGTTTTTTTATCTCTTCTAAAGATAATTCAAAATCATCCTCAAAATCAATTGATTTTAAAAAATTTCCATTGTTTTTTAATAGAAAAATTAATGAGGTATGATCAATTGTATAATTTTCTCCATCAAGTGGAACTTTTTTTGAATATATTCCCCAAGATTTTGCTAAAGCTTTAATTTTTTTAGAGTCCCCAGTTATTCCGATAATTCTATTATTAAAAGAGCTCAAGTAATTATTTAAGACCTTCCAGGTATCTCGTTCTGGATCAAGAGTAATAAAGTAAGCATTCAATCTATTTTGATCTTTGCCTAAGCTTTCTATTAATAGCGATAATCTGTGTAGAGCAAGAGGACAAATGCTAGGACAGTGTGTAAAACCGAAAAACAACACGCTTGGTGAACCAACGAAAACTGCCTCGGTTATTTTGTTACCGTTAGAATCTGTTAATTCAAAAGGAATTCCCAACTTAGCTTCAGATGCATACTGAATTTCATTATCTTTTTTGAGAATAGTAGGTAAAAACAAACCAATTAAGGTTAATGTTATAATAGAAAAACCAACTATGATTAGAGCGCGCACCGAATTAATTTTCACGACTTAATTATTATCTTCTAATTTAAAACCCATCTTCTCAACAGTAAAAACAACCTTAATATTACCAGCTTTTTTAAAATATAAAATTCCTTCATAAATTTCACCCTTAATAATAGGTTTGAGCAAGTTCATAAACATAATATGATATTCTCCAAGTTTCAATTCTACTGAACCGTGAGCAGGAATTTCTAATCCATCTTTAACTTCTCGCATTTTCATCACATCATTTTCCATTATTATTTCATGTATTTCAGCAGCTTTAGCAAAACCAACAACTATCGCAGCCAAATTGTAAGATTGATTTCCTGTATTTACAATCTTCATATACCCTCCTGCGGTTATGGCTCCAGGTGGTGTTTCTATAATATAAGGATGTAAAATTTTTATATTTCCTATTTTATATTCGTGAGCTGTCGAGTTGGTTATAAAAATAGTAAATATAATGAAAAAAATACTTAGTTTTTTTTTTACGTTTTTCATTTTCAAAATATAAAATTGCATAGATTCTTAATGAAAAAAAGTGACAAAATGAACCGTAGCTCATCAAGTTAACTAATGCCAACCATGATACAGGAATGAACCGTTAATTGTCTTAGGATAAGTGTGCTTGCTATTAATTAACGCTTTAACTGACTAATCTTATCTTTTAATCGCAGCTTTAATTTTTTTAATTCTCTTAAATTTTTCCAAGAATCAGAGGTACGATCGTTTAATCTTTTCTTTGTGGCTTTCTTTGTAGTGGTTTCTAGTTTCTTATGCTCTTTTTTGAGATCTTTTAACTCAGTCATAAAAATTTACAGTAAAATATTTATATGACAAAATTATGAAGTTTTAATCACTTTATTGTTGTATTAAATAGATACTTTTTTAATCTTATATCACCAGTTCTAGCATGCGCTTCCATTCCCTCAGCTCTACCTAACCTCGCCGCAGTCGCTCCTACGATTTTGTTGGCCTCCTTGGTCATTCTTTGAAAAGTTAATGTTTTTATAAATTTTCCAACAAATAAACCTCCAGTATATTTACCTCCACCTTTTGTCGGTAAAATATGATTTGTGCCAGAGCATTTATCTCCATAGGCCACTGTTGTTTCTTCTCCTAAAAATAAAGATCCATAATTTCTTAATCTCTTCAACCACCAACCTAAGTTTTCTGCATGAACTTCCAAATGTTCAGATGCATACTGATCACTTATTGTAGCCATTTCTTCATTTGAATCACAAAGTATTACTTCACCATAATCTCTCCAAGCAGCTTCTGCGCTTGTTCTTGGAAGTTCTGGCAATTCTTTAATCAATTCTGGTATTCTTTTCATCACATAGTCAGCTACAGACTTATCTGTTGTAAATAACCAGCCAGGAGAATTGTAACCATGCTCAGCTTGGCCAACTATATCGACTGCAACAATTTCTTTATCTGCAGATTTATCTGCAATAATCGCTATCTCAGTTGGACCAGCAAATTGATCTATTCCAACTTTGCCATAAACTATTCTTTTAGCTTCTGCTACGTACTGGTTGCCAGCTCCAACTAAAAAATCAACTGGAGGATTGCCAAAACATCCGTACGTCATTGAAGCTATTGCAGCTACACCACCTAAATTTAATATAATGTCAGCTCCACAAAGATTAGCTGCATAAATAATTCCAGGATGAGCACCATTTTTATCCTTTGGTGGGCTTGCACAAATTATGGTTTTTACACCCGCAACCTTAGCTGGGGTTATAGCCATTGTTGCTGATGAAATATGGGCATAACGTCCTCCAGGTATATAACAGCCTACTGTATTAACTGGAATAAGTCTTTGACCTGCAAATAATCCCTTTGAAAGTTCTACCTCAAATTCATTATTCATACTTTTAAGTTGATGCTCGGCAAATTTCTTAATTCTTTCATGAGCAAACTGAACATCATCTTTTGTTTTTTGATCAACCTTTTTTATTGCTTCCTCGATCTTTTCTTTTGATAAAATAATTTCACCATCATAATTGTCAAATTTTTTTGTTATTTCTTTTATTCCTTCTTCTCTTCTTTTTTCTATATCATTCAAAATGTTTTGAACGGTAGTTCTTGTTTTGGAATCGTCCGTTGATGGAGTCTTGATTGCCTTTTTTAAATATTTAACTGCCATAAATTACTTACAAGTTTGAATTGTTATGAATGTATTTTTAATTTAGTATATAAATATTTTAATCTATGAAAAAGAATTATCCAAGAAATATGATTGGTTTTGGATCAAAAACACCTATCATAAAATGGCCAAATGACGCAAAATTAGCTCTTCAAATAGTTTTAAATTATGAAGAGGGTTCGGAAAATTGTGTTTTGCATGGAGATAAAAGTTCGGAAACATTTTTATCAGAAATAGTTGGAGCTCAACCAATAAAAGGTAGGCATATTAATATGGAATCCTTTTATGAATTTGGATCAAGAAGAGGTTTTTGGAGGCTTCATGAACTTTTCCAAGAAAGAAAAATTCCAATAACAATTTTTGGAGTAGGAATGGCTTTAGAAAGAAATATAGATGTATGTAATGCAATGAAAGAAGCTAATTATGAAATTGCTTCACATGGTTGGAGATGGATTGATTATCAAAACATACCAAAAACTACTGAAAAAAAACATATGCAACTAGCTATACAATCTATAAAAAAAATTTTCGGTGAAAGACCTTTGGGATGGTACACGGGTCGCTGCAGTCCAAATACTAGAGATTTAGTTATGGAAAACGGAGGATTCCTTTATGATAGTGATTCATATAGTGACGACCTACCGTATTGGGAAACTAGAAGAAAAAAGAAACAACTAATAATTCCTTACACTCTTGATAACAACGACATGAGATTTGCAACTAAACAAGGTTTTAATAGTGGAGATCAATTTTTTACTTATCTTAAAGACAGCTTTGATGTTTTATATGAAGAGGGAAATAAAAATCCTAAAATGATGTCTGTGGGACTGCACTGCAGATTAATAGGAAGACCTGGAAGAATTCAATCATTAAAAAAATTTTTAGATTATGTTTTAAAACATGATGATGTTTGGGTTTGCAAAAGAATAGACATAGCCAAACATTGGATTAGAAATTATCAAAACATATAACTTTATTTATGAATAAAAATAAGAATGTTTTTTTAAATGGATTAATAGACTTAGCTCAATCAAGACTTGGATCAAAAATTGTATATAAGACTGATGAATTTTTTGCTCCAGCAAAAAGAATTATAAATCCTTGGCCACCGGTTTTTAAAGAAGGTGTTTTTGACAAACATGGAAAATGGATGGACGGATGGGAAACTAAAAGAAAAAGAAACAAGGGACATGACTATTTAATTTTAAAATTAGGCAGACCAGGTAAGATACATAAAGTAGATATTGATACATCTTATTTTAATGGAAATCAGCCAAGCAAGGTTTCTCTTGATGCCTGTTACAGTAAAAATAAATTGCCTAATAAAAATTCAAGATGGATAAATATTTTAAAAAAAAAATCAACTAAACCAAATAGTCATCATTTTTTTAATATAAAAAATAAATCTATTTTTACTCATATAAAATTAAACATTTATCCAGATGGTGGCGTTGCAAGAATTAGAATTTATGGAGAAATGAAGATTAATAAAAAATTTGGAAAAAAAATAACAAACCTTACTTCTGTGCTAAATGGCGCAACACCCATTGCTTGTAATAATGAACATTTTGGAAGAGCAGAAAATATTTTAGCTCCAGGATTGGGAAAAAATATGGGTGACGGGTGGGAAACAAGAAGAAGTAGAGGAAAAAATTTTGATTGGCTGATTTTAAAATGCGCAACTGCGGGTAAAATAAATAAAATTCAAATTGACACTCATCACTTCAAAGGCAATTATCCTGATAAATGTTCTGTGCAGGCTGCATACTTAGATAGTCGGATCTCATCTAAAAGTATTGTTAATAAATCAAAAAATTGGAAACCATTATTAAACAAAGTTAAACTTCATGCTCATAAAAAACATAATTTTAATAACAAACTCATGAAAAATAAAAAAATTAATTACATTAGAATAAATATTTATCCTGATGGTGGCATTTCAAGAATCAGAGTTTTGGGTAAAGCAGAATAATGGAAAAAATTATTAAGCCTATAAAGATTACTAGATCTAACTTTGCAACATATGGTGATTTAATATCTACTAACGATATTAATCCTATAGATATAAATGCAGGATACGCAAAACGCTTTGACAACTTAGCTGATCTAAACACCTCAAAAGATGGTGGAAAAAGTATAGTAAGTATCTTTTCTGCTTTAAAGAGAACTTTCCCTATGACAATTGATATGATGGAAAAACATCCTCTCGGTAGTCAGGCATTTATACCAATGAAAGAAACTACATTTTTATGCTTTGTAGCACCACCAGGAGAACTTCCTGAAATAAATAAAATCCAGTCTTTTATTATACCTCCTAAAATGGGAATAAATTATAAACCTGGGGCTTGGCATTTTCCTTTAATTTCAACAGAAGATACAAATTTTCTTGTTATTGATAGAAAAGGTAGTGATGAAAACCTAATTATTCATAAATTCGAGAAGGAAAAAATTATTCTTAATTATTAACCACTAAAACAACTTCATACATGGTAATTAAAAATAATTAATGACAGAGCAAATAATTATATTTTTTCAAATCGTTTTTATTGATCTAGTTTTAGCCGGAGACAATGCGATTGTTATAGGCATGGTTGCTTCACAATTTGATAACGATTTAAGAAAAAAAATCATATTTTGGGGTATTGGGGCAGCAATCATTTTAAGAATTATTTTTACATTAATAACTGCCTACCTTTTACAAATCAATGGGCTAAAAACTATTGGTGGATTATTACTTCTTTATATCGCTTATAACCTCTACAAAGATGTTATTAAAAATCAAATTGAAGAACAAAAAAAAATTAAGGTTGATAATTTAAATTTATCAAAAGCAGTAATAACAATAATAATTACAGACGTCTCTATGAGTCTTGATAATGTGCTTGGAGTAGCGGGTGCTGCTAAAGATCATTATATTTTGCTAGTTTTCGGCTTAATTTTGTCTATTTTACTTATGGCTACAGTTGCTACAATTATATCTAAGTGGATTAAAAAATATAGGTGGATAGGTTGGTTAGGATTGTTGGCTATACTGGCGGTAGCAATAGAGTTAATTTATAGTGATTTAAAAATATTTTTATAAACATGTATCTAAAAAAGATTAATTTAAAAAATAAAACAGCATTAGTTACTGGAGCTGGAAAAGGAATAGGTCAAGCCTGCGCTATCGCGCTTGCAGAAGCAGGAGCGAGTTTAATTATTGTTAGCAGAACACGGAAAGATCTAGATAAAGTTTCTAAAATTATAAAAAAATTTAAATCCAAGTGCGTGTCATATGCTTGTGATGTTACCAATTATAATCAAATAAAAAATATTATAAATAAACAAAAAAAAATTGATATTTTAGTAAATAATGCAGGAGCAAATATCCCTGAACATTTTATAAATGTTCAAAAAAAAAATATGGAATATTTGGTAAAATTAAACACAATATCGACTTTCCATATAGCACAGCTATGCACTCTTAAAATGCTAGAAGCAAAAAATAGAAAAAAAATTGGTGGATCAATAATAAATATGTCATCCCAAATGGGTCATGTAGGTGGCCCGACAAGAAGCGTTTACAACATGACAAAATTTGGACTTGAAGGCTTAACTAAAGGAATGGCTATTGATTTAGCAAAAAACAATATTCGTGTTAATACAGTCTGCCCAACTTTTGTTGATACACCGATGACTAAAAGTTTTTTTAAAAATAAAAAGTTTAAACTAGAGGTTCTTAAAAAAATTCCACTTGGTCGTATTGCCCAAGTTAGCGATGTAGCAACGGCTGTTGCTTTTCTTGCATCCGACGCATCATCAATGATTACAGGAACTTCACTCTTGGTGGATGGAGGATGGACTGCAATATAATGGAGAAAAAACTTATGAGTAATTTTGAAGACGTAAAAACATTTATGGCAACTTTTGGTCAAATGGTTAGAACTAAACCTCAATTTCCTGACGAAAAAACCATACAGCTTAGATATGATTTAATAAAAGAAGAATTAAATGAGTTAGAGCACGCTATGAAAACAAAAAATTTAAAAGAAGTTGCTGATGCCTTGACTGATATTCTTTATGTTACTTATGGAGCTGGTTATGCGTACGGCATTGATCTGGATAAATGTTTTAAGGAAGTGCAAAGAGCAAACATGAGCAAATTAGGTAAGGATGGAAAACCCATCTATAATGACAAAGGCAAAGTTATGAAAGGCCCTAATTATTCTGAACCTAATCTTAAGCAGTTTGTAGAGTAATCGTTTAAGTGGCTATCTATTTTAAAAAAGAAGAATTCTCAGAACGAAAATCTAAAGTTATAAAAGAACTAAAAAAACAACATCTAGATGGTTTATTAATGTTCAGACAAGAGTCAATGTATTGGCTCACAAGATACGATACCTTTGGTTATGTTTATTTTCAGTGTTTAATTTTAACTATCAAAGGAGATTTAGTGTTACTCACCAGAGCTCCCGATTTAAGACAAGCACAGAATACTTCTATCATCAAAGATTAGGTAAAAAAAAATAGATTTAGTTATCGGTTAAAAAAATATTTTATCTGCTAATTTAAAGATTTGGGCAGTTTAAACGTTACATTTTCCTTGGTAAATACGATCTCTTCCATTGAAACTTCGCAGTATTTTTTTATTTCAAATATAAGATTTTGAACTAATTGCTCCGGAGCCGAAGCGCCTGATGTTATTCCTATTTTATTACATTTAACTATTGAATCTATTGGTAGTTTTTCGTTAAAAGGAATTAGTTCAGATTTTATACAACCAGATTTTTTTGCCACTTCGACTAACCTTTGAGAGTTTGATGAATTTTCACTTCCAACAACAAAAAACATATCACATAAAGGTGCTATTTTTTTTACTGTCTCTTGTCTATTTGTGGTGGCGTAACATATATCTTTTTTGATTGGTTGTTTTATGTTTGGAAATTTTGCTTTTAAAACATCAATTATTTCTTTTGTGTCGTCAACTGATAAAGTGGTTTGAGTAACATAAGCAACTGATTTCTTTATTTCATTATTATTTATATTTTCGGCATCTTTTACCGTTTCAATAAGTTTTATAGAATTTTTTGGAAGTTGACCCATCGTTCCCAGAACCTCGGGATGATCTTTATGTCCCACTAAAATAACTTCATAACCATTTTTATAAAGAATTTCAGCTTCTCTATGAACTTTTGTAACTAAAGGACATGTAGCATCTATATAGAACATTTTCTTACTTGAAGCTTCTTTAGGAACTGATTTTGGTACACCATGTGCGGAAAAAATTACTGGTCTTGAACGATCTTTTATCTCATTTAACTCCTCAACAAATATTGCTCCTAGTTTTTTGAGATTTTCAACAACTTGGGTATTGTGAACAATTTCGTGTCTAACATAAACAGGTGAGCCAAATTTTGTTAAAGTTTTCCTTACTATTTCTATGGCTCTGTCAACGCCAGCACAAAAACCTCTAGGAGATGCAAGTAATATTTTTAATTCTTTAGCCACACACTAAAATTAATTATTTTTTTGAGGACACATATCTTTTAAATTTATTCCCGCAACCTTAACTGGTTTCTTCATTGCGTCTCTTCTAAACGGCTCACCAAGTTCTTGATTCAAGATTACTTCTATAAAAGTTTTAATTCCTTTTTTTTGATCTTCGCAGGATTTTTTCAAAGCTTCCGTCAATTCATCTTGCGTTTTAACCCGAACACCTCTTAATCCACATCCCTCTGCTATTTTTGCATAGCTTAAATTTGGATCTAGTTCTGTCCCAACAAAATTATTATCAAACCAAAGAATAGAATTTCTTTTTTCAGCTCCCCATTGATAATTTCTAAAAATTACCATTGTAAATGATGGCCATTCTTTGCGATTACACGAACTCATCTCACTCATACTAATTCCAAAGGCTCCATCACCCGCAAAACCTACTACTGGCACATTGGGACATCCTATTTTTGCTCCAAGTATTGCGGGAAAGCCATATCCGCATGGACCAAAAAGTCCTGGTGCTAAATATTTTCTCCCTTTTTCGAAAGCAGGATAAGCATTTCCAATTGCACAATTATTTCCAATATCACTAGAAATGATTGCATTAGATGGAAGACCAGCTTGAATAGCGCGCCACGCCATACGTGGTGACATTCTATCTTTATCTCTTTCACGAGCATCTTTATTCCACGTTGTTCCAGGATCATCTTCTTCATGATCTAAACTTGTAAGAGTTTGTAACCATGCTGATTTTGTTTGATGTATTAATGCTTTACGTTTCTCTCTATCAGAATCTCCTGCTGTTTTAGAAAGTTTTGATAATAATTGTTGTGATACCAATTTAGCATCACCACAAATTCCAACTGTAACTTTTTTTGTTAAACCAATTCTATCTGAATTCATATCAACTTGTATTACATTTGCTTTCTTAGGCCAGTAATCAATTCCATATCCTGGTAAAGTTGAAAAAGGATTTAATCGTGTTCCTAAAGCCAATACAACATCAGCTTTGGCAATTAACTGCATGGCAGCCTTTGATCCATTATAACCTAAAGGTCCAACGGCAAGAGGATGATTTCCCGGAAAACTGTCATTATGTTGATAGCCTGAACAAACTGGTGAATCTAAATGTTCCGCTAATTTTTTACAATCTTCAATAGCATTTCCGATAACAACACCCGCTCCAGATAATATTACTGGAAATTTTGCATTTGATAATAATTTTGCTGCTTCAGCAACTGCACTAGCTCCTCCGGCTTGACGTTCTAATCTGACAATTGGAGGAAGTTCAATATCAATTACTTGTGTCCAATAATCTCTTGGAATATTAATTTGTGCTGGAGCAGATCCTCTAACAGCTTTTTCAATTACACGATTTAAAACTTCTGCCATACGAGATGGATCACGAACTTCTTCTTGATAGCAAACCATATCTTTAAAAAGATTCATTTGTTCAACTTCTTGAAAACCACCCTGCCCTATCGTTTTGTTTGCAGCTTGAGGGGTTACCAAAAGCATTGGAGTATGATTCCAGTAAGCTGTTTTGATTGGAGTTACTAGACCAGTAATTCCAGGTCCATTTTGGGCTATACACATTGCCATTTTTCCGGTTGAACGAGTATAACCGTCTGCAATTAATCCTCCGTTTGATTCATGGGCAACATCCCAAAAAGTAATACCAGCTTTTGGAAAAAGATCCGAAATTGGCATAAAGGCCGAACCTATAATTCCAAAGGCATGTTCTATGCCATGCTTTTGTAGAACTTTTACGAAAGCTTCTTCGGTTGTTATTTTAGTCATGATAAGTTTCTAAAAATTACTTTAATTATATCAGTTTTGGAGTTATATCCAGTAGGAAAATGCCTCAAACAGATTTGATAATTCACGATGAAAAAGACAACGTTGCTATTGTTGTGATCGATAAAACTTTAGAAAATCAAGAATGTATTGGCTGGATAATGGAAAATGATAAGACAATTAAAATAAAATCAATTAACGAAATTCCATTAGGTCATAAAATTGCTCTTAAGAATTTCAAGGTAGGAGACACAATATTAAAATATGGTCATGACATTGGAAAAGTAGTTGCTTCAATAAAAAAAGGTGACCATGTTCATGTTCATAATGTTAAAACTAAGAAGTGGTAATTTAATATGAATATTCCAAAAACATTTATGGGTTATAAGCGTGAAAATGGAAGAGTTGGTGTTAGAAATTATGTAGTTATTTTACCAGTTGATGATATTTCAAATGCCTGTGCAGAAGCAGTTAGTAAAAATATTAATGGAACGCTAGCAATTCCTCATTCATATGGAAGATTACAATTTGGAGAAGATTTAGAATTATTTTTTAGAACAATAATAGGTACGGGAAAAAATCCAAATGTTGCTGCTGTTGTTGTAATTGGTATAGAGCCCAAGTGGACAAAAAGAGTAGTTGATTCAATTGCAAAAACTGGAAAACCAGTCGAAGGATTCAGTATTGAAGGACATGGAGATATCACAACAACCATGAAAGCATCTAAAAAAGCTCAAGAATTTGTTCAGTGGGCAAGTGAGAAACAAAGAGTAGAGTGTCCTCTAAGTGATTTGTGGATTTCAGTAAAATGCGGTGAATCAGACACGACATCAGGTCTAGCTTCTAATCCTACTGTTGGAAACTTAATGGATAAGTTAGAACCCCTTGGTGTTAATTTATGTTTTGGAGAAACATCGGAACTAACTGGAGCAGAAAAAGTCTGCGCAACAAGAGGTAAAAATGATGAAGTGTCAAAAAAATTTATGTCTACTTGGAGTGCATATAATGATTTTATTTTAGAAAATGCAACTAATGATCTTTCAGAAAGCCAACCGACAGCAGGAAATATTGCTGGTGGACTTACAACCATCGAAGAAAAAGCTTTTGGAAATCTTCAAAAAATTGGAAAAAAAGTTAAATTTATTGATGTGCTTAAACCTGCAGAAGAACCTAAAAAAGGAGCAGGTTTATATTTTATGGATACCTCTTCTGCAGCAGGTGAGTGCCTTACTTTGCAGGCAGCTGCGGGATATATTGTTCATTTATTTCCAACAGGACAAGGAAATATTATAGGCAACGCTATTGAGCCGGTTATTAAATTAACTGCAAATCCAAAAACTGCATCTACAATGGCTGAACATATTGACCTTGATGTTTC
>MPLX02216750.1_pt1 | contig 12331 bp, 7 predicted proteins | sample 1617341 | NCBI WGS metagenome assembly MPLX02 (sample SAMN05944804, study PRJNA350692) | marine metagenome | biome: marine; feature: ODZ; material: water; isolation source: 120 m water sample filtered on 0.2 um supor filter | place: Pacific Ocean | collected 2012-04-08 | depth 120m m | reverse complement strand
GTTATTCATGGGTCAAAATTCGATGCAAATATACGCGGATAATGGATCAATTTTGCGTGCAATTTAACAGTTTTGGGGTGTTAAGTAGTTTGTATTATTGATTAGGCCTTAATGCAGGTTTCGGGGAAGGCTTCACATCTGCAACGCGACCGGTTGGTGATGGTTTAATCGTGCCATCTTCCTTGCTTAGTGCGGGTATAGCTACCAAGTAGAGTCAATCGGAGACTTGGCCCCCTCACTAAAGCAGCAACTCATGGGGAGAGGCCAACATGGAGGAGATCCCCTAACACCATGTCATGATAGGCGATGTGGAGAATTCCACTCGGTCCTTCAGCAATGCTGTTGTACATTCCCAAATTGCCAAAAGCGTCCACCGTCTGAATCGCCCATGCCTCACCATTAAGGGGATAGCTAGCCAGGAAGACGTCTTGAAAGTTATTTTGGGAATAAGCAATATGTATGGTGCCATCTGATGCCACAATAAGAGCAGTATGTTGCCCTACCATTTCGCTGGAATCTGTTCCATCTACTATCTCCGTTGACCATACCCCATTGTATGGTGGAGAACTCCCAGGGGGGGTCATCGCCGCAACCTTTAGCTCACCGTTATCTACGCCATAATAGGCAATGTAGACACTTTCGTCCTCCGCAACATCAAGGCTTGGGAACATCCGCTGCTCCAGCCTAGAATTCTCTATGTACTCAGAAGACCACCCCATAGAGGGGGGCTTCCAAGCATGCATGAGGTTAATATAGTCGGAATCATCCTCATGATGGAGATAAGCGATATGGATCTTCCCGCTGGGCGCCACTTTCAAGCTGCTTTGCTGACCATACGCAGCTCCTGATTTTACGATATCTATAGCCGACCACGAATACCCGCCGCCGCCCATGGTGTAGGCGTAACCAAGGCCAGCCTCATCTGTGGACGCAGAACCATCCCCTGGTGAGGTAGGACTAGTAAAATAAGCGGAGACATGGAGGTTACCATTACCATCAATATCTAAGGATGGTTGCCAGACGAAATTATAGGCACCAGGGGTCGCACAGATTCCACAATCGACAAGTTGGGTTTGCCAGGAAAGTCCGGGCTTCTTCCAGGCGTGCTTGAGTCTGATCTTGAGAAAGTCTGTCAGTACGTCACTGTCATGATTCCCCGTGTAAACGATGTGCAGGGTGCCATCATCCTCGATGGCCATGCTAGTACCAGTACTACCGACACTCCCCACCATCGTCCCAAAAACACCAGAAGGAGGGGCTTCCACTACCTCTGTGGTCCAATTAGTTTCTATTCCGGTTCGCCATGCATGTTTAAGCTGTCCGGGAGCAGGCGTTACGCTACCGTCATGATCATAATAGGAGATGTGTACCGTGCCGTCAGAGCCCACCGCGATGCTCGTATACAAACCCGTTAACCAATCAGTGCTTAAGTTACCCGTTGTCAGGACTGATGAGTCTCCCTCATCCACAGTATATGAAGACGATATAAGCTCGCCCGCTGCGACAGTTATAATACAATTAGCTAAATCAACATCAAGAATTACCCGATAACGTGGATTTGAGGTGCCTTGAAGCACCAGTTCGGGAAGAGTAATTTGGTTAGTGGTAGGGTCGTATATAGCATCTCCATCTGAGAGCGGTTGAACTGAAGGCCCAAAAACGTCAGGGCAGCCAAAACTAAGGGATCCTAAAGGCATTTCAGTAAAGATTGCTTGATAGGCTGGATCACTAGCATCGGTTGCACCCGCCGCTCGAATTACGGGCACATTGAGTTCACCTGTAGCGGGGTCGTAAACCGCTGGACTGGCATATACAAAGGAGCTCAGACCCAGCGTTATTAGAATAAATAAAGTGAATAATACTTGAACATTACCCGCTAATGTTTTCATTTCTCTCCTCCTGGCAGCTTCACAAAGTATCTGCTATGGGAGTCAGTTAGCATCACTGCTGATATGATCGCATGTCAGTATGAGTATAAGAAGAATAAAAGCTATGTCAATTGGAGCCCATGCCAGCCCCCTATATATGTTAAATTGCATCCAAAAGTGACCCACCTAATCAAGTCAGATTATGGTTCATTTCTTCATTTTTTGCCTGGTTTTTTCTCCTTATTGCTGGTTGAGTTTTTAAAGCGATAACTGTCATTCCCGGTTTCAATGATATGGCAGTGATGAGTCAGTCTATCAAGCAGCGCCGTCGTCATCTTTTCATCACCAAAGACATGGGGCCATTCAACAAAGCTCAGATTGGTGGTGATGATAATGCTAGTGCGTTCATACAGCTTGCTGAGAAGATGGAACAACAGGGCCCCTCCTGCCTGACTAAAGGGGAGATAACCCAGTTCATCCAGAATCACCAGGTCCGTGTGTATCAACCGGTTGGCCATACGTCCCTGCTTGCCGATTTGTTTTTCCTGTTCCAGCAGGTTAACCAGTTCAATGGTCGACAAGAAACGAATGCGTTTATGATGGTGTTGGATAGCTTGTACTGCGATGGCGGTGGCCAGGTGAGTTTTACCGGTACCGGGGCCGCCGACAAAAACAACATTCTGGGCTTCTTCCATAAATTCGCAGTGATGCAGTGAAGTAATCAGCGTTTCGTCTGCTTCGCTTTGCGTAAAGTCAAAGCCCGATAGATCCCGGTATGCAGGGAAGCGTGCCACCTTCATTTGATACTGGATAGAGCGCACTTCTCGTTCAGCAACTTCGGCTTTGAGTAATTGCTGTAATATGGACTCTGCTTTACTGTACGCAGGTGATGCCTGCTCAGACAGTTCTGCAATGCTTTGCGCCATACCATGGAGTTTTAATGACTTCATCGTTGCGATCGTGGCATCAACAGACATGGCGTTTCCCCCGCAAGTGATCATAGCGGCCAGTATTAGCTTTGGGTTCCTTTACCAGTGTGAGTTCAAGGCGGGGCTTGAGCAATGCCGGTCTTGGCTTATCCAGCAAGCGGTTAAGGCAGTTAATGACGTGCTGCTTAGAAGGGCTGCCATTAGTCAGTGCCGTGACAATTGCCTGCTCTACCTGATGTTCATCATGTTGCAGCACCAGTGCCAGTACATCGACCATGTCCCGGTCCCCACCAGGGTGCTTGAGTAATTGCTTTTGCAGTTTACGGAAGCTCTCAGGTAGCTCCAGAAACGGGGCGCCGTTACGCAATGCGCCAGGTTTTCGCTGCAGTACCGACAGGTAATGACGCCAGTCATAGACTGTTCGTCCCTGTTGGCTGTGGTCTCGTGTAAACACACGCTGATGTTCTGCAATCACCTTCTCCTCTGCCACCATCACCAATCGATGCGCATAAACATGCAAGCTGATGGGGCGATTGGCAAAGGAAGCAGGCACACTGTAGCGGTTACTATCAAACGTGATCAGGCAGGTGGATGAGACTCGTTTGCTGAACTCAATATATCCATCAAAGGGTGCAGGAATCGACATCAGGCAAACCACTTCATCTTGCCAGACATCGGCAATTGTTCTGTTTTTGTACTCAGGATGGTGGATCTCTTTCCACAACGTTTGACAGCGTTGCTCCAGCCAGGTGTTCAGCGCATCAAGGTCAGAGAATGCTGGCGCCTGATGCCAGAGGCGATAGCGGGAGTCTCTGACGTTCTTTTCTATCTGGCCTTTCTCCCAGCCTGCAGCGGGATTGCAAAAATCAGACTCAAACATGAAGTGGCTGACCATAACCTCGAAACGGGCATTAACCACACGCTTCTTACCGCGATAAACCTTATCAACAGCGGTTTTCATGTTGTCATAAATGCCACGCTCAGGCACGCCACCGAGCACCCTGAAGGCATGGTTGTGCGCATCAAAGAGCATCTCCTGGGTTTGCAGGGGGTAGGCACGCAGAAAGAACGCACGGCTGTTACAGAGCTTGAACTGAGCAATCTGTAACTTGGTGCTCTTGCCGCCAAGAACAATGTAGTCTTCACTCCAGTCAAACTGAAAAGCCTCTCCGGGGGCGAAGACCAAGGGCACATACGTGCCGCTACTGGTTACACGTGAAGCTTGCTGTTGTTGTGCCCGCCAAGTTCTGGCAAAGGCGGCAACACGGTCATAGGAACCGGCATAACCGAGAGGTACCAGGTTATAAAATAGTTGTTTTACTGATAATCGTTGTTTGCGCTTACGTCTTGCTTCCCGGTGCAGCCAGCTAGTCAGCGTATTGGCATAGTCATCCAGCTTGCTCGGGGCTTTGGGCCTTGAATACTTTGGTTCGACCGCACCACTAGCCAGATATCTACGGACAGTATTACGAGAAAGTCCTGTTCTCTTGGCGATCTGTCGAATACTGATTTTGTCGCGGTGTCGCCACCGCCTGATTACACTCAATAATGCCACGTCTATCACTCCTTTTGTCTCCTGCTAGTTCGTCAGCAGGACAGGGTTACACGTGGGTCAATTTTGGGTGCAAATATATGGGCTTAGTGGGTCACTTTTGGATGCAATTTAACAGGATTGGCAATACGAACCGGGGTCGATAGCGCTTCCTGGACCTGTTCTGCCAATCCCTCAATGGCGGCGACTCCGCCGGCCAATAGAATATGGTCAACCTCGTTGTAGTGACTGGACGAGAAGAAGAACTGCAGCGTCTGGCTGACTTGCTGCACTACTGTATCCTTAAAAGGGGTCAGGATTTCGAATTCGTATTCGTCCGGCAAGCCGCCCCGCTTCATAGCCTGTTCCGCTTCTACGGCGCTAAGCCCGAATCGACGCTGTACCTCTTCTGACAACGCATTACCGCCAAACATCTGCTCACGGGTGTAAATCGTGCGGCCCTCGAATATCACATTCAGGGTGGTCATGATCGAACCAATGTCAACGATGGCCACAGTCTGCTCGTCCTGCAAGCCAATCTGTTCGGATAACAGCGTGAAGGCTCTTTCTATTGCATACGCTTCTATATCAACTACCTTCGCTATGAGTCCGCCGATCTCCAGCGCGGTCACCCTTGAGTCCATGTTCTCGCGTCGACAGGCAGCCAATAGCACTTCCACCATGTCCGGATTACGCTCTGACAAGTCCTGTCGCTCGAAGTCGATGGCGACTTCATCCAGTGGATAGGGAATGTACTGGTCAGCCTCCACTACGATCTGGTTTTCCATTTCTGTATCAGTCAGACCGGCGTTCATTTCGATGGTCTTGGTGATTACCGCGGAACCGGTAACTGCAACTGCCGCGTCTTTGAGGGCAGGCCTGAGAATGTTAACAGCCTGGGAGATGCACTCACCCACGGCGTCGATATCACTGATGTTTTTCTCGACCACGGCATTCGCTGGGAGCGGCCGAATTATGTAGTTTTCAACCTTGTACTTATTCCCACTGGGGCTGAGCTACAATAGCTTTACCGAGGTCGAACTGATGTCGACCCCGAGCAAGGTATTGCTCTTTTTGCCTAAACTGGCGAAAGAGCCAATTTTGCCTAGTTTCTCCAGCACTGCAATATTCCCAATTAGCTTTTCTTAGCAGACTAAAAAATCTGGTTTCGGGGTACGCATCCACACCATATGCACACGGGGTCCGAGACCAGTTCCTACCTGTTGGAGCAAAAATAATACTTGCAATTACAGCAGCTTAGCAGATTCTTGCCCAAATTTTTATCTTCCAGATTTCAGTATCGGCCGAATAAAAATTTGCTATAGATTTCAATTGATTATCAAACTTTCAGAATAAACAACTTTACCATTGAATAGTGAACTACGGCCGGGTTCAATTCCTTGACTCAGTTCACGTTTAAGATCTAGTCCATTCCCCGCTAAGCCTCATTCTGCTTGACATACAAGCTTTTGCCACAGCATTGAAGCCAAATTCTGGCTCACTTAAAGTTTGCTGATTGCTGCAGCCGACTCCAGGTGATAATTCCTGGAGTAATTTTGTATTGCCAATTGAGGGTTCTGACAACAGCGATACCAAAAAGTCCTAGAATATCACCGATTTATCGACACCCAGGTGTATAATGAACGGCCCTGCTTGTCCTATATTGAGAGCCCTCCTGGGCCTTTTGGGACTGGATTTGGCAAGACAGCTGCGACCTGGTCAGAGGCATAAAGCGAGTGCAGTCTAAGCTACGGCTCTACATTAAATGGGCAGCAATGCTGGGTATTGCAGCGCTCGCCAGCGTAGCCATGGTAGCGACCGCTGCCTACTTGTACCTTGCTCCCCTGCTACCATCAGCCGAGACGTACAGGGACGTGCAGCTGGAGACTCCGCTACGCATTTACACCGCCGACAATCAGCTGATTGATGAGATCGGCAATCGTCGCAACCCGGTAGAATTCAAAGATATTCCTCAAGTTCTGACCGATGCTCTCATTGCGACTGAAGACGTGCGTTTCTACTCACACCCTGGGGTGGACATTCAGAGTCTGCTCAGAGGTTTTTACGGATTTGTTCGTGGCCAGCGCCTGGGTGGTGGCAGCACTATTCAGATGCAATTGGCCAAAAAACTCACCTTCGACAGCGATAATGTCTATCTGCGCAAATTCAAGGAAATTCCATTCGCGATGCAGATTCAGAGGGAACTGACCAGAGAAGAGATCCTCACCCTCTATCTCAATACGATTTACTTCGGCGCCGGGTCAGACGGAATAGGCGCCGCAGCCTTCGTATACTACGGAAAAGATGTCAACGATCTAAGCTTAGCAGAAGCGGCGATGATGATATCCCTGTTGCCTTGCCCCTCCACCTGTAACCCCTTGAGCGATCCCGATCGAGCCATTAACCGGCGGGAGACGCGGCTGCGCAATATGCTCAATGAGGGCATGATCAGCCAGGCCGAGTATGATACCGCCAATGCCGCTCCAGTTACGGCGCTGCGGCGCAATCGCAACATCGAGATACCTGCACCCTACGTCGCCGAGATGGTGCGACAAGCACTATTTGCCCAATTCGGCGAAGAGACATATTCGATGGGCTTCGAGGTAACCACCAGCCTGGATAGTGAAAAGCAGCTTGCCGCCAACAAAGCCCTGATCGATGGCCTGGAAATTTATTATGACAAAAGCCATGGTTATCGAGGTCCGGATGCCAACTATCCTGCGGACGCGCTGGACCCGACCACGGCCTGGCTAGAGCAGCTGCAAGCTGTCCCTACCTATGGGAACCAACAGCCTGCAATCGTCACCGAAGTGGGAAACCGATCTTTTACAGCATTGCTGAAAAGTGGTGACACAGTAGCTATCGATTGGGAAGGCATGCGCTGGGCGCGCAGCTTCGTCAATCGGAATTATGCCGAGCCAATCGAAACCGCCGCCGATGTCTTGCAACTCGGAGATCTAATTCGAATCAAGCAGGGACCGAGCCGCTGGGAGTTGGGGCAGGTGCCGGAGCTGCAAGGTGCGCTGGTGTCGATATCGCCTTCCAATGGCGAAATCCTGGCGCTGGTAGGGGGTTATGATTTCCAGCGCAGCCAGGTAAACCGGGTGATTACACCCCGTCCACCGGGTTCAAATTTCAAACCATTTATCTATGGAGCCGCCCTCGAACAGGGCTACTCGCCTGCCACGACGATCAACGATGCCCCCTTTACACGCGGTGATTACCGCCCGAACAATTTCGAGAACAATTTCCTGGGCCCAATTACGCTGCGGTTTGCCTTAAAAGAATCCCGCAATGTGCCTACAGTAAGACTCTATGATCAAGTGGGTTCGGCTGCCGTGTTGCCCTTCGCTGCAAAGTTTGGTTTTCAAACTCAGAACTTCCCGGGCAACGATCTCACCGTTGCACTGGGCAGCCAGGATGTACAACCGCTGGAGCTGGTGACCGGCTACTCGGCAATTGCCAACGGCGGTTACAAGGTTGATCCCTGGTTTATCAAACAAATCAGCAGCCTCGCTGACGGCGTAGTCTATCGAGCCAATCCGGTGGTTGTATGTGAAGACTGTAGTCAGAGCAATAACGAATCTGGCGAAGTGGTCTATCCGGCACCACGCATCATCGACGAACGGATAGCCTACATCCTCAATTCCATGCTGGAATCCGTTGTACGCGAAGGCAGTGGCGCTCGGGTGTGGCGAGACCTACAGCGTGGCGATTTGCGCGGCAAGACCGGTACTACCAATGGCCCGCAGGAACTCTGGTTTTCCGGTTTCAATCACGACATCGCGACAACCGTGTTTGTCGGTTTCGATCAACCCGAACCCCTGGGCGAACGGGAACAGGGAGCAACCGTAGCGGTGCCCATATGGATTGATTTTATGCGTTCTGCCCTGAAAGATGCACCGGAAAACACCATGAACCGCCCAGACGGCATTGTCGACCGGCTGATCGACAAGACCTCTGGAGAGCCTGCCACCCCAGGCGATCCCAACGCATTTTTCGAGTATTTCCGAGCTGAAAATGCCCCCGCAGTACCGGAGACGCAATTGCCAGGTGTTGAGCTGGACGAGGAAGAAGAGCAGGAGTTGTCGACCGAAACGATATTTTAGGGCTGTTCTGAAGCCCGCAGATATCGAATGTACAAGGGGAGACCCTAGAGCTTGCGGTTTCCGAAGCGCTTCTTGAATCTATCGACCCTGCCGCCGCTATCCAGGATTTTTTGTTTGCCAGTGTAGAAAGGATGGCAATCAGAGCAAACCTCAATCAGGATGTCCTTGCCCAGCGTAGACTTAGTCTCGATGACGTTCCCACAACTACAGGTCGCCTTGATTGGACCGTAGCTTGGATGGTTATCAGCTTTCATGTCATTTCCTCTCAGTTGATGCCGCCACACCGGATTGTTCAGGGATGCACCACATCTGCTTTACTGTCCAGCTCAACCCGGCTGCTGCAGTTGAATGGGCAGGGCTAGGCTAACAGGGGCGTGCATTCTAACAGAGAATCTGCCAGACACAAGAGTAACAGGGGTAACCGTGCAAAGACTGAAATAGCAGCAGCCGGCTGCTGCTGAGCGCTTTACGAATCCTGCATCACTCTATAGCTCTTGCAGGCGTCGATGGTTACGCACAACCTCTTCCATGATACTGGTAAATAGCACGGTAACGAAATCAGGATTAAGTTCATATTCCTCACAGAGCGCCCTCAGATTGGCTAGTTTTTGAGCTTCGCGGACTGTATCGACGGCTTCGAGTTCCAGGTTCGCCTTCAACAATCCTACCTGATGCGTCAATGCGAATCGCTCCGCCAGCAGTTCGAGCAGCTTCCGGTCAATTGCGTCAATTTTCTCTCTAACTTCCAGCAACTCGGTTGGTACGGTGTTTGAGCCCATCTTGCTTTTCCGAATCCTGTTAAAATCGATTGTTCTGTGTTGTTGTATTGCAAACAGCCTCAACTTTGGGCTGGTCTGCAGCTTGGGGGAGTATAAACTATCATAATTCAGGACTCGCTGATGACATTGAATACCCGAGCATAATCTGAGGACCCTCTGCCAGATGAAATCTACTCCGGTTGTTTGCAATAGTGATTAATCTTAAACTGCTTCATTCTCGGTTTCTCCTGTACTACTAATGCCCGCAAGTGATTCCCTCAAGCATCGCGCCCTGCTTATCAGGGTAGCGATACCCTCACCCCTACGTCGGCTTTTCGACTACCTGCCAGTGGCACATTCTGAGCAATCCCTGCAACCCGGCATCCGCGTACTGGTCCCATTCGGCAAACGGGAGCTGGTAGGCATCGTGGTCGAATGTGTCTCAGAGAGTGTAATTGAAAGCGGACGACTCAAAACCATTAAGTCCATACTCGATAAAGAATCGCTGTTTAGTCCGGCACTGTTTAAGACTCTGTTATGGGGGGCGAGCTACTATCAGCACCCGATTGGAGAGGTGTTGCATTCAGCGTTGCCGACGCGCTTACGCCTGGGTCGGCCGCTACGGGCTGAATCAACTCTGTGGCGAGCCGTGGCTGTAATAACTGAAGCGCAAAGGAATTCACTGGCCCGCGCGAAAAAACAATACGCGCTTTTGCAGTTAATCGAAAACGAGCATGGACTTACCGCTGCTCAAATTAAATCCCATGGTTTCAGTAGCCAGCTCCTGAGTCAATTGCATCAAAAGCAGTTAGTAGAAAAGCACGCGATCCCTGTAAAAACTGAGGAGAGCTTTCAGGCCACTGGGGAAAACAACAGCAAGACGCTGACACTAAACAGGGATCAGCAAACTGCCTTGCTGTCGATTTCAAATTCCTCCGAGCAGTTCTCTTGTTCTCTGCTCGATGGCGTAACCGGCTCTGGCAAGACTGAAGTCTATATGCAGCTTATGCAACAACAGCTTGCCAACGGTCGACAGTGCCTGGTGCTGGTTCCGGAGATTGGATTGACGCCCCAGACTGTGTTCCGATTTGAAGAACGATTCGAGCGTCCCGTGGTCGTTCTGCATTCCGGGCTGAGTGCGACGGATCGGTTGGCAGCCTGGAATCAGGCTCGGGATGGCAGCGCAGCGATCATCATCGGCACGCGATCAGCAATTTTTACACCGCTGGCAAATCCCGGCCTGATAATCGTCGATGAAGAACACGATGCCTCCTTCAAACAGCAAGATGGCTTCCGCTATTCGGCAAGAGACCTGGCCGTAGTACGAGGCAAGGAAGAACAGGTACCCGTCATACTGGGATCAGCTACACCGAGCCTTGAAAGCCTGCACAACTGTGCCACAAAGAAATTCGCCCACCTGAGGCTGGCAGACCGTGCCGGTGGTGCTCAACCCACTTCCATGGAATTGATCGATATATCACAAGCCGACCTCGACAGCGGTTTCTCGGAACAATTGCTGTACAGAATTCAGCAACACCTCGCAGCCAAAAACCAGGTTCTGGTGTTTATTAATCGCAGGGGATTTGCACCAGTGCTCAGTTGTAGCGCCTGTGGCTGGATGGCGGAGTGTGACAGATGCATCGCCCAGCTAACCGTGCATGCCAAACCGCTGGGATTGCGATGCCACCATTGTGAGACTGTTCGAGCCTTGCCCAGCCATTGCCCGACATGTAAATCCCATGACCTCGTAACGTTTGGTATGGGTACACAGAAAATAGAGGCGTTTCTGAAAACTCGATTTCCTGACACGCCGGTGTTAAGAGTCGATAGAGATTCCACGCGCAGCAAAGCCCGCTTCAATTCCATGCTGGAACAAATAAACCGAGGTGAATGCTGCTTGTTGCTCGGCACGCAGATGCTGGCTAAAGGACACCATTTCCCTAACATTACCCTGGTAGCGGTACTGAACGCCGATGGCGGGCTATTCAGTGCCGATTTCCGCGGCCAGGAACATATGGCTCAGACTATTATCCAGGTCGCCGGCCGAGCAGGACGGGCCGAGAGAGCCGGCGAAGTATTGATTCAATCCAGACATTCCGCTCATGCCACGCTGCAATCTCTTGTACAGGGTTCTTATGCAGAGTTCGCGGATCTACTTATGGCTGAAAGAAAGAGCTCGGCAATGCCGCCCTATTGTCAATTGGCGCTGCTGAGAGCTGAGGCAAGGGAATTAAAACCTGCACTCAAGTTTTTGAGACACGTAGCTTCGCTGGCTGGTGAGCTGTGCAATCAGCAGGGGTTTGAAATTGATCGAATTGGACCGGTTCCGGCACCCATGGAAAAGCGCGCTGGCCGCTTCCGGGTACAACTTCTACTAAGGAGTGAATCGCGGGGCATGATGCAGGAGTTCCTGTCACAGCTCTGCCTGCAAATAGAAGCCATGCAACAGCCTTCAGGGCTTCGCTGGGGAATCGATGTGGATGTTCAGGATCTCATCTGAGTGAGGCCGTGTTCACACCTGCACAAAATTCGCCTATAGCTTCTCCATAAACAACCGATAATTGAGGGTGCTAATATGCTTTTCTTCAAAAATAATATAAATAAAACAACAAGTTATATTCAGTCACTCGAAATGATGGAAATTATCGGGTAGAGAATTAGATGACCCAGGACTTCGCCAAGATTCGACCAGAGCCGCTGCTGGAGAGAAAGCCAGTGGAAGCACCCCCTGCATGGTCACTGATGTTTACCGGCATTCTCGTCGGCCTGACAATCGGTGTGTTTGCCTGTGTGCTTTTCTACCTTTCTGGCAACGTGCCGCCACTCAATCTCGGCCCCGCTATGCAGCCAGCTATGGCCAGTGTGGTGCCGGAGCAGATGCCCGAACAGGAAGAATTGTCGGCTGCGGACGAACTGGAGCTGGAGTTCTACCATGAGTTGGCGAATTATGAAGTTTCAGTCGATGCAACCCCTGTCGAATTGACCGCCGAGCAGGCCGGTGAAACGCTGGATAACAACGCTCAGCTTGTTGAACCACTCCTCGTCAGCTACATGCTGCAAACAGGTGCTTTTGAGCAGCAGGACCTGGCCTACCGGGAAATGGAACGGCAACGATTCCTCGGACTGGATGTTAGCG
>MPLX02015224.1_pt1 | contig 12337 bp, 8 predicted proteins | sample 1617341 | NCBI WGS metagenome assembly MPLX02 (sample SAMN05944804, study PRJNA350692) | marine metagenome | biome: marine; feature: ODZ; material: water; isolation source: 120 m water sample filtered on 0.2 um supor filter | place: Pacific Ocean | collected 2012-04-08 | depth 120m m | reverse complement strand
CTCCCAGAAGTGGAGGTGGCACTCACCCTCAGCTCACAGTTGGTTGTCACTGACGCTGACACCAACACCTATCAGGTGAACCTGCAACGCAGCGATACTGATGACAGCAACATAATTCTTCCAGCCGGCACCACCCTCAGCTACACCACCGCTGATACACAACAAAGCTTTGATCTCATTCTTGCCGATAATCTGTCCCTAAATGTTGGCGAAGCTGTCAGCAATGTGAGTGTGATTGCTGCCGCCGTCAGTGACGGACTCGAGATCACCAAGCTCGACCCCGGACTGACCAGCACAACTCCACTCAACCAGGTCTTCACTCTCTCTCTGAACAACGATCTGGCAATCAGCAGCGGCCAGAGCGTCAGTGACATTACCGTCACCGCGTCTCAAATCAGCAACGGGCTTGATCTCACCTCCATCGAACCAGGCCTCAGCAGCAGCTATACCCCAGCCAACAACAGCAGCATCACCATCACAGATAACGACCAGGCTGGTCTGATCTTCAGTCTTGACAGTGGTGGGCAACAACCGATCGACAGCCAAACCAGTATCAACCTCAGCGAAGCCGGTGAGGGTGCCACCCGTTACGTACAACTCACCAGCCAACCAACCAACAGCGTCACCGTTTATCTCGAAACCGATGACAACAGCGAAGCACTGCTGCAAAGCGGCGTTAGCGATCCCGCTCCCGCATCCTCAAGAATAGCCCTCACCTTTAAGCCAGAAAACTGGGACAGCCCTCAAGCTTTCAGCATCCATCCCGTTGATGACAACCTCATTGATGGCAACATCATTCTTGCCATCTATAGCCGCACCAACAGCAGCGATTCCTTCTATCAAGAAACGGATGAATACGAGGAAATGGATGGATACAGTATCAACAAACTAAGCAAGATCCCTGTCAATGTAAGCGATAATGATCAGGCATCAATACTGATTGAACTACAGCAGAGCACTCTAAGCGAAGCAGAAAACGGTTTCCTGAATTTCAGCCTCACCGCTGAACCCAGCGCCGATGTGAGCCTCTCGTTCACCCCTTCCGACAATCAATTCACACTCAATGACCGTGGCATCGGCCAGGGCGAAACCATCATCTTCACGCCAGACAACTGGCAGATGCTGCAGACCCTCGAACTGATTGCTGTTGATGACACCACCGTGGAGGATGTGACACGTAGTGAGCTCAGCATCAGTATCAGTTCTGCTGACGCGAGCTTTGATCAACAAGCGATTGATCCAATCAGCGTGGATATCATCGATAACGATGCACCGATCGCCTCAATCATCCCTATCAGCGATAGTTCAGAGGAAGCAGAGCCAGGGCGCTTCCGCATTGAACTCAGCAACCCAGCACCAACATCAGCTGGCTCTAACGGGGTGCTGGTCAATTACAGCATCACTGACCTCAGCATTGACACAGGCAAACTCACCTATCCATCTGAGCCCAGTTCGATCAACAAGATCAGCCAATCACCTGGGAGCATCACAGGCCAGGTGCGCATCGCGCCAGGCCAGACAAGCAGTGATGTCTTCGTCGTTCCAATCGATGATTTTGTTGCCGATAGCTTTGATAAATCCTTCAGCGTCGGCCTTGATGCAGGTGATGGTTATGAAGTTGACCCTGAAAATCTATACAACGAAGCCACTGTTCAGATCATCAATAATGATGTGGCCGGCATCATCATCATCCTCTCCGGAGATACCCTGCGCGTCAGCGAAGATGGCAACCCTGGCGAATTCAACATTGCCCTGCTAAGTCAGCCCGGAGGCGAGGTTGAACTCACGCTCACAGAAAAGCAACTCAACGGCATCCAACAACTCGGTAGCGCAGCAGGAATCGACTTCAGCCAACCACTCACCTTCACGCCAGACAATTGGTTCATCGCCCAACGGGCGTCCGTCTACGCATACGACGACTTCATCCTTGAAGATAAAAGTCACGCTGGTGACTTGATCACCTTTGATGAGAATGGTCAGCCCATTCTTAATAATGAAGGTGATACTCCCCTCTACTCAGGCCTGCATCCCAGCCAACTGCAATACGAGTTCAGCAGCCCCAATGACACTGATTACGACTCAAGTAGCCACACAGGCGACCCGGATCACTTCACCCAGACCATCCAGGATGTTGATGTCCTCGACATAGAGCTGCCACAGGAAACGGCCGATTCACTCCAAAATGGCCTCACCAATCTTCAGGAAGGCATAGACAGCCTCGCTCTGCCGATGGTCGGCAGCCTTGATGGCAAAACCGGCGGTGGACTGCGCAAATTCATCACCAATCTCAGCAACAGCATCCGTGCAATCGGCACTCCAACACCAGCGAGACTCAGCCAACTGATCACCGATGCGATCAACGAAGCTATCGGCAAGGAGGTTAGCGAAGTCAGCCTCAGCATGGATGGCATAGATGCCATCGATGTTGGTTTCAATTTCTCTGATATATACGAGCTTGGCAGCATTCCCCTTGATGCAGATTTCGGCCTACCCGGACTCGGTCTTCAAAGTCAGGGCAACCTAGACGCAGAATTCAGTTACGACGCCAACCTTATTTTCAGCTTCCCCCGTGACGGCGAACCTGTTCTGATCACAAGTAGTGAAAACGAAGCTGACACTGCAACGAGTGATAGTAAAGATGCTACTGCCGCATGCGAGGCCTCTGATGGTTACACGAATCTATGCGCCAACTTCACCACCAACCTCTCCGAAGACTTCAGTCTCACCGGTGGCCTCGGCTTCCTGCAGCTCGATGCCAAAAACAAAGAAAGCGTCAACAACAACGTTCAGATCGAGGGTGATCCTGCATCCACGGAAATGCAGGTCAACTTCAATCTCGACCTTTCAGGCGGTGCAGGAGCCCAAGAGGAAACTGACGATCGTGGTGAGCTGACATTTAGCGAACTGATCGACTCGGACACCAACCTGGAAGACCTCTTCCAATACGAGATTTCCGGTGATGCCGCCATGTCTTTTGATGTCACCACCAGCGTCAACGGCTCGGCTGCGATCCCCTCCTTCAGTTTTGATCTCTCGAGCCTGTTGCCACTGTTTGATTATTCCAACACTGAGGAAACAGAAAAGGAGGAGAACGAGACAGACATCTATTTCGACAATATCAAACTCGACCTGGGTTCCTACATCACCCAGATGCTGGATCCTATTGTTGGAGGCATTGATGATATTCTGAACCCCCTCTATCCGATTGTCGATGCTCTTTATGCCGACACACAGATTTTTGACACCATTGGACTGACTAAAACCTTTGACAATGACAAGGATGGTCAGGTTAGTCCTATCGATCTTGCCGATTGGTTTGCAGATCTTTATGCAATTATCAGCCCAGGCACAGAAGCTGAAGACCTGAAAGACACGATTGAAACCACCATCGAGTTTCTTGATGTTGTAAAAGGAGTGATGGATCTTGTCCGCAATCTAGAAGAGATGAGTGATCAGGGTAATGTCTATGTGGACTTTGGTAGCTACGCACTTTCAGAATTTGGCGCCGGCGATGAGGGTGAAGTAACTCCTGTGGTCGGAGATGAGGCCGTCAAAGAAGAAGAGTCCGTTGACGATGACGAGATAGATAACGAGCCTGAATCCCCTGAGCAAACCCTCAACAACGACACAGGCGAACAGGCAGATGAGAGCGGCTTCTCCGAGATCATGGCCCAACTCGATGAGCTCGGCTTCGAGATTCCGCTGATCGATGATCCCACAACGGCCATCAATCTTCTCCTCGGCAATCATCCCATTGATCTGTTCACCTGGACGATGCCAGAAATGGGCATGTCTTCAGAAATAGAGGAAAGCTTCCCGATCTACAGCGGTGTTGACGGCATCATCGAAGGTGGCTTTGGAGTTGATGCAACAATCGGCTTTGGTTTTGACACCTCCGGCCTCCAGGAATGGATGGACGAAGGTTTTGTAGCCGATGACTTCTGGAAAGTCTTCAACGGTTTCTATGTCAACGACCGTGATCAAGTTGGTAACGACATCCCTGAATTCACTCTCGAGGCCAGCATGGGTGCCGGCCTCGGCCTAAGTGCCGTCGTTGTTAAATCAGATATTACCGGAGGGCTTTCGGCAGAAGCGAGTCTCGATCTTCTCGATGAAGGCGAAATCGCCGGCACCGCCGACGGCAAAATCTATGGCGATGAAATCATCAGTCGAATTGATAATCCCCTCGATCTATTTGAGCTGGTTGGATCCCTATCCGCCTATCTAAAAGCCAAAGTACAGATCGGAATCGATATGGGCTTCTATTCCATCTGGGACACAGTCTGGCAAGACAAGCTGGCAGAAATTCCCATTTTTGAATTTGGGGTGGGTGGTAGCTATGGGAGTGGAACAGCCTCCAGTGGGTATCTCTCAGGCAGCACAGTCTTCTATGATGCCAACTTCAATGGCCGGATTGATTCTCTTGAACCGAGAACCATCCTAGGCGATGATGCTCATTACAACTTTAGAATTGACCACAAAACATTCGATAGCAACCGCAACGGCAAGCTTGATACAGCCGAAGGAAGATTAATGGTCTTCGGCGGAGTTGACACCACCACAGGTTTGAGTCTGGATATGCCAATGATGGCGCCCGTTGGCAAGATGCTAACACCACTCACCACACTCCATTCCTTTGCCGTCGAACTTGGCTATGAGGCCAGCGAGGTTGATCAGAAGATCCGAAAGATTTTCAATCTTGGCGATTTTGACTATCTCAACGTAGACCCATTATTGGCCCTAGGGAAGGCTCAATCACTATCTGGCAAGAAAATCAGAGGTGCACTTTCAGCCTATCAGGCACACATCAAATTGATGACAAGTCTGGATATCTTTTCCAGCACAATAAAAAGTCTCTTCCACGATGCTGAAAACAATAACCAGCATGATATGGAATTGTTCCGATCCTTCACAAAAGCGTTGTTCGAGTTGGATGAGTCCAAGAACAGCGATGTCGCCACCAGCGATGCCATCTCAGGAATCATAAGAAATATGCACCCTGATGCTTCAGCTGAAGATCAGCAGATACTTGAAAAGATCTCCAGTTTTGCAGCAGAAGTAAGCCTGGAAAGTAGCAAGCTTATGAAAACCCTGGTCGCTGAAAATAAAGCCGACAAAGTTGATCCTCAGAAAGCCCTTAAAGCAATCAACAGACTCAAAAGCAAGTCAATCAGTCGATTCCGCAACAGCACTGAACGCCTCTCAGAGGGCCTGTATCGAATCCCAGATACAAACGCCATGCTTGCAGAAATAGATTCCCGGCTTAATACTGCCCAGAGAGACAGCATCAAAGGGAATAAACTCAATATTTCAGCCCCGTGGACCGATTCTCAACACTTGAAGATCTCCGACAACAAATCATCACCCACTCTTAATATCAGCGAGCCCGTCTCCAATATCGAGGCACGTGTGAATAACAACGTCCTGAAGGTCAAAGGCAGCGAAATCAGCAATTCCTCCTTCCTGTTCTCCAGAGATCGCAACAATGAACTGAAGCATAATTCCCAGAAAACTCACACCAGCCTCTTTGATCTTGGCAAAGGAGATGATTCCGCGAGCTTTAAAGGTGAGAGAATTGTGAAATCAACCATCAGAACAGGCAATGGCTCCGATCAGGTGTTCATCGGCGGTAAGGCAAGCCTCGATCGCAACACAAATATCGATCTAGGCAATGGGAAAGACAAGCTTAAACTAAACGGCAACATCCAAAAGGCAACAATCGATCTCGGAGACGATAACAAGACAGATACCATCACAATCAAGAACCTTGATCAAATCACCGGAAAGCTAACCATCAGCAACTTTGGCAATAAAGACTCCCTTAGCATCAAGGGCCGCAACTACAGCAAAGCCGATCTGCAAGACACAAGCATTGATGGTATTCATATCAACTTCCGAGTTGAAGAGCCTTCCAAGCGCAGCCTCAGCAGCCAACCCAGCCTCAGCAGCCAACGTGTCGAGGATCCCTTCAGCAGCGACCAGCCGAGCAGCCCCTGGCTTGAAGCACAGGACCAAAACCTGAACAGCCTCTGCTGATTCGTTGCTGAATTCAATGACACGGCTCGTTCAATGACACGGCTCGTTCGATGACACAGCTCGTTCGATGACACGGCTCGTTCGATGACACAGCTCGTTCGATGCAACACTTGCTGAAATGAAACGGTTGTTGGTCGCCTGCTCATTACCAGCCTTGATTGCTGTGACGCCAGCGGTTGAGGCCAGCCAGTGGTTGGCCATCCGTGGTGTCGTCAGCAGCTGCCTGCAGACCCGAAACAAGGCCTCTTGCACGCGAGCTCTGCTCGTTGCCGAATCTCTGCAGCAGAAAGCAGCGGAAAGCAACAACTATCGCTGCCAGAGCCAGTTACTCGGTGTGCAGGCCGATGTGATCATGGTGCAGTTAAAGGCCGGCCGTGGTGAAAAGGCCTTGGCAAGCCTTGCGGATGCTGACCAGAACTGCAAGGGGCTGTGAACGCAAGGCGCACAGATCAGCGATAGATCTCTAATCACACTGCATGCAAATCACTCCTCTCAGTTTTCAGCACTCGACCAGCATCCATTCGCAGATTGAGGCCGAACTCTGTATATCAAGTCACTGGGCTCTCGATACTTTGCCTAGCCCCCATAGTGAATCTCTGCTTGATCACAAGCTTGCCAAATCAAAGTCTTCAAGAAAGAGTGGTGGGTTACCTCTTGCTGTTCGGCTTCAATCAACAGCCCAAGCAAGCCATGGCATAGCCATTCACAACCACTTCTCCACCAGCAGGCAAGAGCTGGATTTGACCTCGCCACGAATCCTTTTCACCGCCTCCTTTGCTGGTTAGAAAAGGATTGTGTCCAAGACCCGTTTAGTCAGTAACACTGGAGTCTGATCATGTTCGGGCTACGCCTCTCCGCCACCGTTCTGGTGATCTTGCTGTTGGTGGTGCTCCGTCAACGCAGTTTGCTTCGCGCCGGCTTGCCAAAACCCCCTCTCCGCCTGCCAGTGCTTGCACTACTGGTATGGCTAGCAACGGCGCTGCCGTTGCTGGTGGACTGGTTTTCAGTGAAGCAAGCGCTGCTAGCCACCATCGGACACCTGGCGCTTCTCTATGCAATCCTCAGCCTGGGAGGCTGGATACTTCTTGAAATTCCAGGTGCTCTGGGCTGGTGGCAAACGCCACCCAAAATCCTGCGGGAACTCTGCGTACTGATCGCAGCGGCTGCACTAACAGTGATCATCCTTCAGCAGGCTGGAGTCAACCTGGCCGGACTAATTACAACATCGGCCTTACTCACTGCCGTGGTGGGCTTTGCAGCCCAGGAACCACTTAAAGACATTTTCGGAGGACTGAGTCTCCAGTTTGACCAACCAATCAAAGAAGGTGATTGGATCCAGATAGGTGATGACTCAGGTCAAGTCATCACCCTGACCCTGATGAACACCTATCTGCGCAGCGCCATCGACGGCTGCACCCTGATTATCCCAAACGACACTGTCTGCCAGGCGACAGTCAGAAGGATGCAACCGAAAAGTCCATACGGCAACTATTTTGAAGTTGGGCTTGATTATGGCTTCCCACCATCACAGGCGATCAGTCTGCTTCTGGATGTGGTGAATCGCCACTCCTGCGTTCTTGCCAAGCCAGCCCCGAAAGTTTGGGTGGCGAGTTTTGAAGACAGCGCAATCAGCTATGGCCTGCAAGTGTGGCATCAGGATCTAGGCGAGATCGAACGCAAGCGCATCCGTGGAGAATTGCTAGAGCAGATTTGGTATGCACTGGCCCGTGTGGGGCAGAGCATACCTTTCCCAGTTCGCACATTGAGCCGCAAAAAACAGATCATCTCAAAAAATGATCCAATGAGCGCCGATGATCAACGCAAGCTCAACTGGCTGTCTAATAACGTGCTTTTCTGTGATCTAAATCAAGCCCAGATCGAAACTCTTGCACCCTCCACACGCTGCATACGTTTTGCAAAAGGAGAAACGGTGATCCGGCAGGGTGAGGACGATGATTGTTTTTTCCAGGTCATTGCCGGAATGGTTGAAATATTTCAGAGCGATGCAGACGGTCATGAGCACACCCTTGCCAAACTTGGTCAAAATCAAATCTTCGGTGAAATGGCGATTTGCACCAATCAACCACGCAGTGCATCGGCTCGCACCATGGAAGAATCTGTGTTGCTTGAAGTAGAACGCCGTGATCTGCAGCCCCTGATCGACCAAGACCAGTCATTACTAGAAAAATTAGCTCGCGTTGTGCACCACAGGCAAACTGAAAACCTAAAGTCAAAGCAAGAACTTGACTCCTCAGTAGCAATCTCTGAGAATCGACTGATTCGCTCAATGCAAAAACTATACAATGTTTTTCGTGGTAACTGAACAAGACGCGTTCAAAAACTCACTACAACAAACACTGAATAAGCCGCCAGCAAGGAATTACCTTGGCAACAGTTCAAGTGGCCACAGTTCAAGCTTCTCCAAGCAAGTCTAAGTCTGAGCAAGGGTCTTGGGTTGGGCGGGTCTTGCTGACGAACCTGCTGGGTCACAACAGCAAAGACAGACGTCGATAGGGTGACGATCTGGCCTGGGTCCTATACAGCGAAGATCTGACCTGGCAATATCGAGGAGGAAGAGGAGTTGCAAGTGAAATTCTCCAAGGATCAACCATGGCGCGTTTGGGCATTTGTCCTTGGTCTCAACGTGGCTGGCTTCATAGGCCTCTACCTGATGCGAGGGTTCGATCTGCATCCCAAGTGATCGATCAACACCTCGTCCATAATCTCTCTGACGAGATGCAGAAGCTGATGCTCTAATTTCAGTTCACAAAAACCAGGATGCGTCTGAGCAACTCCACGCCAAATGCGTATTCATCTCGCCAGGTAGTTCTGAGTGTTCAGCCCATGGCAACACTTGATCACATCCCTCCTCATGCTGAGCAAGAGGCGAGCTAAACCTTGTTATGCTCCGCTCGTCAAAGCAAGAGCTCCAATGCAGCACTACCTGATCAAATGGTCATTCCGAGATGTGAAAGCTCAGTGGGAATGCTGCCCTGGTTTTACCGACTACATCAAATCAGGTGGACCTGGGGATAAATTTGAAGGCTTTGAATTGAAGTATCGGGTCTGTGAACCGATCAGCGGCAGTGGAGTTGCAATTGCTGTTGCTTCTGATATCGGTAAGGTCTGGGCCCATCTAGGGCCCTGGATCAAATTTCATGGAATCGTCTTTGACGTGCATGCTGTTGTGACTGATACAGAATTCGCGGCTACACAGCCAGGCGTATTTGCTGCAGCAGAAGCTGCCGGCTGATCTGAATAGACTAATTTTGATAGCCCCCAATTCGGGGGCCTTTTTTTGTCTATAAAACATGAATCGTCAACTCAGAACATTGCTACGAACAATGATGAGATGCAGGAGGATTTGCAGTCAGCTGTGAAATGAAGGTTCTCTGTAAAACCTTTTGCATCTGTGATGCACCCGCCTTTCTGCCCTTGTTATCGAAGCGGTGGGTGAGCTGGCCAGCTAAGAACTTTTTGTTGTAGTCGATCTCGATGTCATCACTTTCCTAATCGCTGACTTCGGGGAACAGCCGATGTGTGGCTGGGGCATGAGCTTCCGTCTTTACCTGGCCAGGACCATCGTCAACAGCTTCGAAGTTGGCGAACTGAATCGAGGTCGCTGATGCAGTTATTTCACCAGGGAACGCTTGAACAAGCTAGAGCTCATGGCGACTGAGACCAGCAGGACCTGCGGAGCTCCGCATTCTTGATCGTGACGGTTTTAATCGTGACGGTGTTGATCGTGGGGGTGTTAATCGTGGCGGTCTTTCTGGCATGAAGGGGGAAGGCATAATGATCTGCCTTGTGATTCCCAGGCATAAAAAAGCCCCGGAGGGGCTGAAGGTTGTTATGGTTTTTTTCTTTCTTTCTTTTCTACAATAGATACAAGCTGAGGAGGCCCAGAGTTCATTTCATAGATCCTACCTTCCTCAGCATGAGCACTCATAGGCACATGACTTAAAGCCATGCCCGTTAAAGAGATGGTCAGTCTCTTTAAGGGTTTTATCTTTTTAATCAGTCTGCTCATAGCAAGGTTGCGTTGATAGGCCTAGTCTCTTCCTTCACCACCCTGCCCATAACCCTTCATTTGAACTGAATTTTTTCAGGCTTCGGCAGGTTTGTTTTCAAGGTATTCACTTAGAGCCTTTCGAACATTCGGCCAAGGCCAAACCATGCAGGAGTGGCCTGGCCCACCAAGAAGGTCGACCAGGCCAGTTCCTTAGATACGGCCTGTGTCAGTTGCCGCCGTTGCAGTAACGAACGGCTTCAGAGCTGGTCTTGCCTTCACTGGTGACTTCAGCGACACAACCGCTGAACAGCTTGCTCTCTTGCTTAACGGCGTGGAGGCCACATGAGATTGCCACCAGGGCAATGGCGGAAACGACGGTGGCAGAAAGCTGGATGATGCCATAGGCGAGCATTGACTTCTTTTTGCCTTTACAGCCCTGCTTGCTGGTGTTCTCCTCGGTCATGGATGCTCAACAACTGAGCAGACCCTATAGAAGAGAGAAGATGCAGCGAGAGCTCAAATGGACGGGATAACCGCCCAAAAGCGTCAGAAGTCTTCGAGCTTGTCTGGGCTCTCCTGACGGACTCCGGTGTCGACCTTCTGATTGCGCTTCCGCTCGGTGGAGTTGGTGGACCGACTGATAGCCATGGGAAGGAAGTGCTGATTACGGCGACTGCTGCAATTGAAAAGAAGTAGTCACCAATTAATCAAGTGAATATGTCGTTATTGCTGAAAATCAACGCAGAGGAATTCTGCAATTTCATCAAGGAGCCTTCATTCATTGCGATCAACAGCATCAGCACCTGAGCCAACCTCCTCGGTGCTACTCATGCCTGGCTGCCATCCACTCGACCAGATCTGCCGACACCTGGCATTGAGAGCATCATGGTCCAGCTTCCACAGCCGCAGGCATTTCTCGATGTCCGCCAGGATGTCGTAGCTGCCAGGAAAGCCGCCATAACGAGAGCACAGCATCCCTGCCGTTGTCAGCTGATCAGGCCCTGGCTCCCCGTCATGTGCAAGCAATCCATCGACCCGGTCGCGATCTATCGCATAGAGAGGATGGGTCTGCTCTGGAGGCTCCTCTGCCTTCATCTCCTTGCTCATGGGCTGGCTTCGGTTTGGCTTTCGATGAGATGACCCTTGTGCTTATTGAGGAAGAGCCGAGCCTGAGCCGCAGCAGCAACTTCGTCAGCCCCGCCGTTCTGGCCGATGATCCTCGCGTCTTCTGAATCGAGCAGCTCCATCAGCAGATCAAAGGCTGCATGGGTCAGTACAACATCACTCATATTTAAAAGGCCCCCTTAGGACCCTGATCAGTGTCGTCCGAGTCGAGCCTAGTGGCCGCTGCTCGTCTTGATGCACTTGGCGGCCATGAAACCCAGGTCTCTACGCCAGGGCTGTGGACGCAAGGGAAACAGGTGAAGGGCTGAACAGATCGGCGGCTGTGCAGCTGTTGCAGCGTCTTCTTGTTGTGCTCGATGGCTGCCAAGGCGGATCGTTGAATCCATTCAGCCTTGCAAGCAAGGGCTGCACGGGATTCTGTGTGTATCTGCAAGTGCCATCAGCAGAAGCTTCGAAGCTGAACACTTGAATTATGAACGTATTTGCTTCTGTCTCACCAGGGAACGATGAAAAGGCCAGACCTCGTGATTCCTTTGGCCATAGGCCACCTTCAAGGCGAAGAATCAGTTGCGCTGTGAATCACCGACTGGGCAAGCTGCATGCCCCATTCACCGATACCTTTGTTTCTGGAGATGTATCTGGGAGTAGTGGCCTTGTCGCATCATCAAAATAGGCCTAAATAGATTCAGTTGCGTGGAGGCAATAGGGGCAAAGTTTCTGGGTATTCACCACGTCATCGTCATCAAAGTTGCTGGCGAAGACTTAAAAGCAGAACGAGGCTCCTTTGGCACTATCTGCATCTATGACAAATCTGATTTTCTTGCCAAATCAAAACCTGCCCTCCCTTACAGATCCCGAGATAAAGCCACTGGGTGAATTCGTTTTGCAACTTCAAGGTGTTTGCTGCTTACTCAGCGCCGTTTCATGAAGACTCATCGCAACCGTTCGGCCTCTCTGATCCCCTGAAAACAAAGAAGTGGCCTAAGGTTTTAATCGAGGCCCCGTGCAGTACATGGAATGGGTCGCCTGAGATTCGAACTCAGGACCAGCCGGTTAAAAGCCGGACGGTTTCACCCCTCTTTTGAGGCTATGACTGGGCCTGCTTTGAAAAAGTATCAGCATTAGTATCAGGAGCACCATCCCCCCTCCCCATCTCCTCGGCCT
>MPLX02269108.1_pt1 | contig 12363 bp, 9 predicted proteins | sample 1617341 | NCBI WGS metagenome assembly MPLX02 (sample SAMN05944804, study PRJNA350692) | marine metagenome | biome: marine; feature: ODZ; material: water; isolation source: 120 m water sample filtered on 0.2 um supor filter | place: Pacific Ocean | collected 2012-04-08 | depth 120m m | reverse complement strand
CTGCTGCTCACCTTCTTCTTCCGCAACCTGCCGGAACTGATCGGCGGCGGTTACCTCTACATCGCGCAGGCGCCACTGTACAAGGCGTCGCGCGGCCGTTCAGCCTCCTGGTTATTCTCGGATGAGGAGCTGGACCGCTGGATGGCGTCGCGAGTGTACTCAAAGCTGTCCGTCACATCGCAGACGAATGAAGGGGTGTCCTTCAAGGGAGGTCCGCTCGGTGGCATCATGTCTCCGGTGCGTGACTTCTCGGATGCGGTCGCCGCTCTACGAACCCTCGGCCTCTCTGAAGAAGTGACGCTCAAGCTTCTCGGCGATCCGGAGCTGCAGAACCTGGACTTCCGCCCGCCAGCGCCGGAGCCGGCGCCCGAACCTGTGTCTGAACCGTTGCAGCCAACGATGTTTGACGACGGCGATCCGTCGGCCAACGGGACAAGGCCTGAGGGTGAAGAAATCGAAGGTTTGGAAGAGTCGGTTGAGCCTCCGCCACCCCTACCGGACATCACGTTCGACATCGATGGCTTCACGCTCACGCGTTCGATCTACGAGCACCCGACATTGAACACGGCGCGCCGGCTGTTCCCGAGGGTGCAGAAGGTCGTCGAGAACTCGCCATACGGCATCACCCGGGAAGAGGACGAGATCGCAAAGGACATCACCTGGAACGATCTCGTGACCACGCTCGAAGACAACGCCGACCGCGGCAACGTGTCCATTCAACGGTATAAGGGCCTGGGCGAGATGAACGCCGATCAGCTGTGGGAGACCACGATGGATCCGGCGGAACGTGTGATGCTGCGCGTGACGGCGGAGGATGTGATGCGGGCCGACGAACTGTTCACGACGCTGATGGGTGACGACGTGGAGCCCCGCAGGGACTTTATCCGAACCCACGCGCTTGAGGTAAAGAACCTGGACGTCTAGTCAAACCGGCAATCAGTCGATAACCGCCCGGGCCTTCCCGTTTTTAGGAGCCCGGGCTTCTTATTCCTGGTCTAAAGGGCCTCAGACACAGCGACGTTGCCGTTGGCGTCCGCTTCAAGCAGCGCCCGGAATGGCACGCCGCGCTTGTGTACCTCATCACTTCCGCCCTGGTGGCGATCCAGCACGCACAGCACGGCGGCGACCTCACATCCGAAGTCCTGGATCGCATCCATGGCGACCAGCAGGCTTCCGCCGGTGGAAACTGTGTCGTCAAACACGACGACCCTGGCCCCGGGCTTGATCGCTCCCTCCACCTGTTTACGGGCGCCGTGTTCCTTGATAGCGTCCCGTACGAAGTACCCGTCCATCGGCGTCCCTGCCTGTCTGCTCCGCAACGCCACCGCCCCGGCGATAGGCACCGCGGCGACTGTGGGGCCACCGACGCCGGCCGCGCGCACCTCGACGGCCATCGCCAGAAACGCCTCCGAAACCAGGTCAGCGCCCTCAGGATCAAGCGACAGGACGCGGCCATCGAAGTAGTAGTTGCTTTTCGTTCCCGAGGTCAGCGTGAAATCCCCGAATCTGAGAGCGCCTAACTCCAGAGCACGTTCCAGGGTCCTCGACGCAAGCGCTTTGAGATCGGTCAACTGTCGCCTCTCCTCGGATCTCCGGGATGTGGGATCACGTTATACCGAGCCTTCGGCCTTATACAGCCCGTGCCGCTCGATATATGCGTTTACAGACGCGCCGACCAGCCCTTGAATAGACACGCCGCTCGCAACGCGGGCACGGATATCGGTCGCGTTTATCGAGAGCATGGGTCCGGAAACGAACTGGGCGTCTCGACCGGGGTGGCCGGCAGGCAGCTCTTCCGGCAGGCCGCTCCCCGGCCGGCCGACACACACCATAGTGCACATACTCACGAGCCGTTCAGGCTCACGCCAGCGCGGGAACTCTTCAAGTGCATCGGCCCCCAGGATCAACAGTAGCTCGGACACACGACCGTACTCGGCCCTGAGGTCAGTGATCGTGTCGACACTGTACGACGGCCCGCCACGTTCGGCGTCGACGGTCGATAGCTCGAACCCCTCACGATCCTCCGTCGCTAGCTTCACCATCGCGATCCGGTGGTCGATCGAACTCACGCCGACGCCGAACGTCTTCATCCAAGGTCGCGCCGCAGGAACGAACAGCACGCTGGTCAACTCGAGTACGTTGAACACGGCCGTAGCGATGGCCAGGTGGCCGTTGTGAACGGGATCAAACGTCCCGCCCAAGACACCGATCCGGCTGCGTATCCGGCCGACCCTCGAACTGTTGGCGCCAGTTAGCTCCACTCGAGCTCGGCCTCTCCTATGAAAACCGTGTCCCCCGTTTTGACGCCCAAGTCTTCGAGCGCCTGTACGACGCCGATCCTCTCCATAAGACGGTGTAGCTGAAGCTGAACTTCATACATATTGAGATCGCTCGCACTGGCTACCCGTATCGCCCTATCGTGCAGGACGCGAAACGTCGATCCTTCCGCGACAACAAGCGGTCGGGAAGACCTTGCTTCCGGTCGGAGCACCCTCACCAGGCTATCGTCGTCTTTGATGGCCTCGCGAGCGTCCTGGTCGGCCCGGATGGTGTCAAGCGTTTTAAACAATATGCCTGACAACTCTTCGAGACCGTCATACGTCGCTGCCGATACGCAAACCGCTTCACCGGTAGACACGTTTCGAGCCAGGTCGTTCTGCATCCCCTCGAAAGTCTCGGACACCTCTGGCCGGTCCGACTTATTGATAACGGCTATCTGGGGCGTCTCCGCCAGCTTCTCGTCAAACGCCAGGAGCTCGGCATTGATCAGCCGCATTCGATCCTCTACGTCGTCTTCGGTTCCATCCACCAGGTGTACGAGCAGCCGGGTTCGCTCCACGTGTCTCAGGAAATCGTGACCCAGGCCAATGCCTTCTGCCGCCCCCTTGATCAACCCGGGGATCTCCACCAGAACGATCGAGTCCAGTCGGCGCGACAGCACTCCAAGTGATGGCTCAAGGGTAGTGAACGAATACGCCGCCACCTTTGGCCGGGCGCCCGTGAGAGCTGCCAACAAGCTGGATTTACCGGCGTTCGGCATCCCAATGATCCCCACGTCCGCAAGAAGCTTCAGTTCTAAACGTAGCTCTCGGCCGTCCCCTGTCTGCCCACCCTCTGCCAACAACGGTTCCTGGTTCTGCGCGGTCACATATTTAGTGTTGCCCTGCCCTCCCTGACCACCTTTAGCGGCTACGACCGTATCCCCATGCTGAGAGAGATCAGCAAGAAACTCGTCTTCAACTCCAGGATCTGAGATCACTTCCCATACTTCTGTACCCACGGGAAGGGTGATCACGAGATCATCTGCGCTCGCCCCGTGCCTCTTCTTGCTAGATCCGTTTCCTCCAGATTTAGCCTCGAACCTCTGGCGGTATTGAAATTTCTGGAGAGTGTTTAGAGATTTGTCGGCAACCAAGAAGATGTCCCCCCCATTCCCTCCATCGCCACCATCGGGCCCGCCGTTTGGTGCGAACTTCTCACGACGGAAAGAAACAACTCCATTTCCACCATTCCCGGCACGGACATGGATAAGAGTGGAATCAATCAATGCACATTCACCAGAAACGAGATGTGTCTTGGAACGTTCATCATCTTAATAAGTCGGTGGAGACTTCGGAAACTGGCCTCGTATACGAGGCGAATCCCATTCCGGGATCTGAGGAGTTTATGCGGACAGGCTGTGGACTTGATGCTAACGCGAAGAGGGTTTAACTCAACAGGGTGAAAATTCGGGAACTGTTTTAACAAGAGATTACAGTTATCCACAAGAAACAACAGTGTTTTCCACAGGTTCTCGATGGAATGATGAAATTCGTGGTGGTGCACCTGTATGACGAATTTCCAAAATAAAGCGCGTCAAAACAGGGCATTTATGGCTGAAACTTGTTAGCGAGGCTGACTGGCGAGCCGCTGGCGGATCGTTGCTATGATGCTTCTGAGTTCCGGATCCGTCTCTATCAACTGCTCGACCTTGCGTTGAGCGTACAGGACCGTTGAATGGTCACGGCCGCCAAGGGCCAAGCCTACCTGAGGAGAGCTTAATAAACTTGTTTCTCGAAGCAGGTACATCGCGACGTGACGGGCTCTGGAAACCTCTTTGGTCCTCCGCGGGCCTTTGAGCGTTTCTGAATCAGTGCCGAACTGCTCCGAGACCGCTTTAATCACTGCGGACGGCGTCATGGGAGCCTCCTGTCTCGTCGTGAGCAGGTCGCCAAGCCCCTTGCGGGCGACATCGACCGTGACAGGGGTGCCCGTCATCTGGGCGTACGCCACGATCCGGTTCAACGATCCTTCGAGCTCCCTGACGTTTGAAGACGGACGAGAGGCGACAACGTCAAGCACATCCTCGGGTAGTTGAGCCTGCAGACTCTTAGACTTCTCACGCAGGATCGCCGTGCGCGTCTCATAGTCGGGCGGCTGGATGTCCACCACCAACCCACCCTCAAGTCGTGACTGGATGCGCTCTTCAAGGAGCGACTGGCGGGCTGGCTCGTCGCCCGTTACGACGACCTGCTTGGTTCCCATGTGCAGCTCGTTAAACGTGTGGAAGAAGCCTTCCTGCGTCTGCGCCTTACCGGCGATGAACTGGATGTCGTCCACAAGAAGTGCGTCGGCGCCCCTGTAGAAAGCCCGGAACTGTTCAGTCGTTCCGTCCTGGATGGAGCGGATATAGTCGTTCGTGAAGCGTTCACTGCTCACGTAGATCAAGCGCATACCACGGGACGTCAACGCGTTTCCGATGGCCTGTAAAAGATGCGTCTTGCCCAGTCCTACGCCCGCGTACAGGTACAGGGGGTTGTAAACGCGACCTGGCTCGGCGGCGACGCGCGTGGCCGCCGCATGTGCGAGTTCATTTGAGGGGCCGACGACGAATTCGTCAAATGTGTAGCGTGGATTCAGCGGGAGCGACCCAAAAGGGGAGTTAGGATCGGGCGGCTGACTCGCCGGCTTGTCGGGCCGCTCGTCCCGGCGGTCTCCGATCCCGTTTGCCGACGGTCCGTCGGCGTCAGAGATCACCTCAAAACGTACCGTGATGGATTGGCCTGCGATACGCTCTACTGCCCGGGAGATCGTCGCGGCGAGACGTTCTTCCAGCATGGTCGCGGCGAACGCGCTCTCCGTGCCAACAACCAGGCATTCATCATCGAAACGCAGCGCCTGAGTGCCTTTTAACCAGGTCTCGAAATTTGGCCTGGGCACTTCCAGTTGAAGACGGCCGAGCGTAGCGGTCCAGAGTTGAGATGGTGCTTGAGTGGTCAGAATGGCGTCCTCTGGCAGGATCAGAGAGGCGGGTGCTGGATAAGGCGGTCCCTGAGCCTGAGCCGGAACCAAAAGTGTGCTCACGGAGTCGGTTCGCGCTGCACCAGCGCACCATCCCGAAGCCGCTGTGACGTTACCATGTACCCCGGGAAACACAACCCCTCCCAGGGGTTATTTTGGGCCGACATACCGGAAAATTTGTTGTTGCTGAACCGGGCGTGAATATGCTGATTTCAGGTTGGGGAATGACCCGGAACCGTGTAATAGCGCGGATGAGTTCCGCGCATCAAGTCTTGGGGCAATTCAATTCTTATGGGTACGGTCATATTCAGGTAACAAAGGGCTTGGAGCGATGACCCGCATCGTCTTTTTCGGCACGCCGGACGCCGCAGCGAAAGCTCTGCGCTCGCTGGTGGTAGCCGGGCACGACGTGAGCGCCGTTTACACGCGCCCGGACCGGATTTCCGGACGCTCACGCACACCGCGGCCGACGCCGGTGAAAGAGACCGCGATGGAGTTGAACCTCCCGGTCTACAGTCCGGGCAGTCTCCGCGGCGACGCCCTGCTAAATGAGCTGAGCGCGACGCCGACCGACATATTCGTCGTCCTAGCGTACGGCCGCATTCTGCCGCCGGCGCTACTGGACCTGCCGGGACGCGGCGTCCTCAACGTCCACCCGTCACTGCTCCCTCTCTATCGCGGCCCGAGCCCCGTCGTGACCGCCGTTCGTGAGGGTGCGTCGGAGACCGGAGTCTCGGTCATGCTTCTCGACGAGGGGGTGGACACCGGACCCGTGATCGCGCAGTCGGCGCCGGTGCCGATTACCGGAGAGGACACGGCCGAGAGCCTCACCGATCGGCTTTTCATGATGGGCGTGAACCTTTTGGTGGAGATCATCCCGGCGTGGGTGCGTGGCGATCTGACGGCGCGCGAACAAGATGACGCGACCGCGACCGTGACGAGTCTCGTCAAAAAATCGGACGGAGAGCTGGACTTCGAGGCGACTGCGATCGAGATTACGCGTGCCATACGCGCCTATCATCCGTGGCCGGGAACCTTCACCCGCTGGGCCGGCGAGAGTCTGAAGATCATCGAAGGGGTGGTTGCCGGGGACGGCGCCGGTCAACCGGGCGTCGTGTCGGTATCAGATGGCCGCCTGCTGATCACAACAGGCGAAGGGGGGCTTGAAGTGAAGCGCATCCAATTGGAAGGCCGCGGCGTTGTAACGGCGGGTGAATTCCTCCGTGGCTACCCGGCGATCGAGGGCGCTCGCCTCCCGGAAAACGGCTGAACACGGGACCAGTCAGGCTCGAATCCCGGCCGGCGTGTTCGAATCGGTTCGCAGAGTTCGAGTTATCAAAGGATCCAACAAGTGCGTTCTACGATCACGACCGGCAGCCACCTGGAGACCGTTCTGGGAACGGCGACGCTCGCCGTCGTCGGAGAGCGAGTCTTCTCCTCCGGTCTGATCCCCGCGCAACGCGGCAGCGCCGTTTCCGAAACTAGGCAGGTGTACGAGGCGGCCGCCAACGTGATGCACAGGGCCGGCTCCTCGCTCGCCGATGTGGTCCGGGTGCGCGCCTGGTTTACGAACGGGAATCGAAGCGATACGCGCCACCCATCCGGTGTTGTTCGACGACCCCGGACCCGCGCTGAGCGTGATCGGAACAATGTGCCGCGCGGTGCGCATGGGCGACGTCGTGTACGTGGCCAGGACCACCTCGACGGTGCCCGGCGAGATCGTGCAGCATCCGTATGAGGTCGCCGGACAGGTCGAGAACACGCTGTCGATAATTCGCTGGGCCCTTGAAGAGCACGACCTCGCCTGGAGCGATCTTGTGCGAACCCGTACCTACATCGTGGGCGGCCCGGACAAACTGACCGAGGGTGAGGCGGCGCTGGGTGAGGTGATCGGCGGCATGGACACGGTTGCGGCGGTTGTCGGCGTGCCCGTGCTCGGCAGACCGGAGGTCGTGGTCGAGATCGAGGCGACCACAATAGCGGCCTCCGGGTGAACGCCACGATGGTTGGTTTCACCGCCTGAACCTCAAACCAGTTCATGGTCCTCTGATCCCCCTGAAGAGGTTGCGCGTTATATCGCACCGCGCTTCGTCAGGACGTGATTGATGGATCTCGACCCGGGCCGATAGATCCGAGCTTGACGCGGGCAACCGGTCGCTGCCGTTATTTCGATGGCCGTTTTCCTTGCCGTCGCTGCGTGCAGCTCGTCATCTGACGCCCCACCGGAGGCCCCCGGAGAAACGATGCTGACCGGAACGCCCGGCGTGACTTCAGCCCCGGGTCCAACGCCGATACCGGAACCGCCACCGGTCGATCTCAGCATCCATAGGGTCCCACTGGATGAGGTGATCTTCGACACCTTCGACGGCGGAACGGTTCGGCTGAGCGACGCCAGCGAATTAACGATTCTGAGGCTCCGCGACGCCAACCGGCCGCTTTATGAGCCCGTGCGTTACCAAGACGTGGACGGTGGAGATTGGCTGTCCGACTCAGACACGGTGATCGGTTATGCCGTCGAATCAGGCGCGTTTGCCTATTCATGCTCCTCCTGGCCAGCGCTAATTTATCGAGTAGCCGGTCGGCATTATATGATCGTCAGAAAAGATTCAGCGTCCACGGAGAGGGCGGGGCGCTAAAATCAGCCCATGTGCGGCAGGTTCATATTGATCGACGTGACCGGCCTCGGGCTGCGCCTCCGGGTGCAGGTAACCGGCGACACGCCGCCCGTGCCTCGTTTCAACATCACCCCGACGCAGCCGATCTGGACGATCACGAACGAGAACGGCACGCGGCGCGCTGAACAGATGCGCTGGGGCCTGATCCCGCCATGGGCGAAGGCTGCAAACCAGATCCGCAGCTCCTTCAACGCCCGCGACGATAAAGTGGCGACCTCGGGACTGTGGAAGCGGCCTCTGGCACGCACCCGCTGCCTGATTCCTGCCGACGGGTTCTACGAGTGGACCGGCCCGCGTAACGCCCGGAAACCGCAACTTATCCGGCTAATAGGCGGCGGCCTGCTGGGCTTCGCCGGGCTGTTCGACACCTGGCAAAACAAGGAGACGGGAGAAACCGTCCGCTCCTGCGCCATCATCACCACCGACCCGAACGCCCTGATGGAGCCGATCCACGACCGCATGCCGGTAATCCTGAACGGGGAAGCAGAATCACTCTGGCTCGACCCGGCTACCGAAGACCCGGACCGCCTCGGCGCGCTGTTACAGCCCTACCCGGCGGAAGAGATGGAGGCCTACCCCGTCTCCACAGCCATCAACTCATCCCGCGAAGACAGCCCGGAGATGATCGAGCCGGTAGCGCAGCTGGGCCTGAACATCGACACGTCACTCTGACCTCTAACGAGTCGTCTCGTACCCCCACATGTCATCCTGAATCAAGTTCAGGATGCCAAGCGGATGTGAGCGCGCGGTGTCAACCCCTCCCCTCTCCCGGTGGAGAGAGGGGAGGGGTGAGAGAAACCACCAGCAGGCGGTCAACGCTCCAGTGCGTTCTCGTACTACCCGGTCCTTCGGAGAACCTCAGGACACTATCGGTTGGCCCCCTCCCCTCCACGGAGAACGCCCTCGCTCACCCCCTAAACCGTAATCGCCGTCGAGAAGTCCGGGATGCCTTCCCAGCGGCCCGGGTCGGTCGCACGCATTACGGCGATCGTCTTGATCACCTCGGGGTTCGCCAACCCGTGCGGCTTCTCACCCGTTAACACGCGGATCACGTTCTCCGCCTGCCGTTGCCCTGACTGTTCGATAAAGGTCGGCGACCAGCCCGCCAGATGCGGCGTAATGAGCAGGTTGTCCAGACCAAGCAGCGGATCCTCGGCGTCCACCGGCTCGAACTCCGTCACGTCGATCCCTGCTGATTCGATTTCGCCGTCACGCAACCCGGCATGCAAAGCAACAGGATCCACGATCGGTCCCCGTGCGCAGTTGATCAGGATGGCGGTTGGTTTCATCTTCGCCAGAGAGTCGGCGTCGATCAGGTGATGCGTCTCTTCGGTCGCCGGCGTGTGGATCGTGATGAAGTCGGACTGGGTTAGCAAAGTGTCCAGGTCCACCATGCGGACGCCGTACAGGTCGCCCACCGTCTGCGGCACGTACGGGTCGTACGCAATGATCTGCTCGGGGCCGAATCCCTTGATCCGGGTCGCAAACGCCCGGCCGATGTTCCCGAGGCCGATGATCCCCATCGTGTTGCCGGCGATCCGTCGGACGTTTCGACGGTAATCGTTCATTTTCGCCGGATCGTCACTCCAGCCGCCGGCCTTCGTGAACTGGCCGGTTTCCATCAGCAAGCGCGTCTGCGCAAGCAACATCGCCATGGCGTGGTCGGCGACCTCCGTTGTGTTCGCCCCCGGTGTATTGCAGGCCAGTATCCCCAGCTCCGTCGCCGCGCCCAGATCGATCGAGTCCACCCCGACGCCCATGCGGCTGACGACCTTCAACTTGGGGCACGCCTCCAGAACTTCACGATCGTGGAGCGGCCAGATGCCGATCAGAGCGCCGTCCGCGTCTTTCGTGATATCGATTAGCTCTTGTGTAGTGGCTGCCTCGCCTTGAACGACCTCGAAACCGGCTTCTGTAAGAAGGTTGAGTGGCGCCATTGAGCGGCCTGAGATAACGACCTTGAGGGCCATGTAGGGACTCCGTAACTCGATTCGGGTGATGATGAAGACGGGGCGGTGTTTCGGCAGAGCGGCAAGTATCGCGCCATTGATGCCCGTTGCGACCACTCGGAAATCACGAAGAAAGGTTGACGCGGCACGGTGTGGATAACTAACCTCGTGGGGTCAAAAGCTACGAAGGAGCCGAGTAGTTCCGGCAAATCCGCTGAGCGAGTCCCGTACGGTGTGAGGGGGCGCAGGAACCCGGAACGAAGATCTCTCCCGAGCTTCCGGCCGAAACGCGAATGCGTAAATCGCCCCGCCAAGTAGACCCGGACGGCAAGTCGACCGTTACAACGACGACGGTTTTCGGTCCCGAGCACCCTGCAACGTTTCAAGGGTTTCCGAAGGGATATCAGACCGGTAAAGCGTCCCGATCCGCTCGGGAAATGCAGGGTGGTACCGCGGGATCTCTGTTCATAGAGCCCGTCCCTCGATTGGGATGGGTTTTTTGTTTTCCAAATAATCTCAGGGCGCCAGGAGCCAGTGAAAGAAATGACGACGACAGACCGAACAGCCGGGCCGACCCCCCAGGATTCTGGTGATCGCTTCGCAGCAGTCGACTCACGGGCTGACTTCGTGGCGATGGAGCAAGACACGCTCCGCTGGTGGAACGAAAACGACATGAACGCGCGCTACCGCGCAAAAAACAACGACGCCAAAGAACACTTTTCGTTCATCGACGGGCCGATTACTGCTAACAATCCGATGGGGGTCCACCATGCATGGGGGCGCACCTACAAAGACCTGTTCCTGCGCTTCCGCAACATGCAGGGCTACCGCCAACGCTTCCAGAACGGGTTTGACGGCCAAGGACTCTGGGTTGAGGTCGAGGTCGAAAAAGAGCTCGGCTTCAAGTCAAAACACGACATCGAAGACTACGGGATTGACCGATTCGTCGAGGAGTGCAAGGCGCGCGTCGAGCGTTTCGCAGACGTGATCTCGGAACAGTCCAAGAGACTTGCGATGTGGATGGACTGGGACGACTCATATCACACGATGGCGGACGAAAATAACTACATGATCTGGCAATTCCTGAAGCGCTGCCATGAGAAAGGCTGGATCTACGAGGGACGAGACAGCATGCCTTGGTGCCCGCGCTGCGGCACGGGGCTCTCGCAGCACGAGATCGTGACCGAGGGCTATCAGGAGATCACCCACAACTCCGTCTATCTGAAGTTTCCGCTCCTGGACCATGAGGGCGAGAGCCTGCTGCTATGGACCACTACCCCGTGGACGCTTCCGGCGAACGTAGCCGCGGCTGTGCATCCGGAAAACACCTACGTCAAAGTCAGAAACAACGGAGACGTCCTGTACCTCGGCAAAGAGTTACTGAACATCTTGAACGGCGACGTAGAAGTTCTTGAGGAGATGCCCGGTTCAAAGCTGGCCAGCTGGCGCTACCAAGGCCCGTTTGACGAGCTTCCGGCGCAGTCAGAAGCGCGTGATGCGCATCGGGTCCTGGAGTGGACCGAGGTTGGGTCGGAAGAAGGCACGGGCATCGTCCACATAGCCCCCGGCGCAGGCGCAGAGGACTTCCAGCTTGGCAAAGAGCACGACCTGCCGATCGTCGCTCCGCTGACCGAGGACGGAGACTACATCGGCGGGTTCGACTGGCTGTCAGGACGAAACGTTTCCGAAGTGAACGGCGACATTTTTAAGAGCCTTGAGGAAAAGGGCGTCCTGTACAGCGTCGTGCCGTACACCCATCGCTACCCGGTGTGCTGGCGTTGCAACACGGAACTCGTATTCCGTCTGGTCGATGAGTGGTTCATCGGCATGGACGACCTGCGGGAGCCGATGAAGGAGGCGACGCGAAGCATCACATGGGCGCCCTCGTTCGGTCGCGACCGCGAACTGGAATGGCTCGACAACATGCACGATTGGATGATCTCAAAGAAGCGCTACTGGGGCCTCGCGCTACCGATCTACAAGTGCGATTGCTGCGGGAGGGTCGACGTGATGGGCTCCGAGGCGGAACTGGAAGAACGCGCCGTTGAGGGCTGGGATGAGTTCGAGGGTCACTCACCGCACCGGCCGTGGATCGACGCCGTCAAGATCTCCTGCTTGGGCTGCGGCGAGACCGTCTCGCGCATCCCGGACGTCGGAAACCCTTGGCTGGATGCCGGGATAGTTAGCTTCTCGACACTCAAGTATCGAACCGACAAAGACCACTGGAAAGACTGGTTCCCGGCGGACTGGATCTCTGAGAGCTTCCCGGGCCAGTTCCGCAACTGGTTCTACTCGCTGATCGCCATGAGCGCAGCCCTCGAAAACACGGCGCCGACGCGGACTGTTTTCAGCTACGCGCTTATGCGTGACGAGACCGGCGCCGAGATGCACAAATCGCGCGGCAACGCCATCTGGTTCGAGGATGCGGCCGACAAAATGGGCGTGGACACCATGCGATG
>MPLX02294648.1_pt1 | contig 12379 bp, 8 predicted proteins | sample 1617341 | NCBI WGS metagenome assembly MPLX02 (sample SAMN05944804, study PRJNA350692) | marine metagenome | biome: marine; feature: ODZ; material: water; isolation source: 120 m water sample filtered on 0.2 um supor filter | place: Pacific Ocean | collected 2012-04-08 | depth 120m m | reverse complement strand
TCACATGACATGGTTCTGCAATCGAGTCTGGGGTATTTTATCAATCCATTGGTCAACGTGGCGCTCGGCTTGATTTTTCTAAAAGAACGATTACGCCTGTTGCAATGGGTTGCGGTTGGTTTGTCGGTTATTGGCGTTGGCAATCTCATCATCCAGCACGGCACCATCCCCTGGGCTGCCCTTACTATGGCAATATCATTCGGTCTTTACGGACTGGTTCGAAAAATTGCCGTCGTCGATGCCCAGACGGGCCTTTTTGTCGAGACGACTATTATCCTGCCCCCGGTGCTGGCTTACCTGATTTACATAGGCATCGAGGGAACGGGCGCTTTCAATCCCATGGACATACAATTGACCGGCTTGCTGATGATGGCCGGATTGATGACGGCCACTCCACTGGTGTTATTCGCCATTGCGGCGAAGAGATTGCTGTTATCTACGATCGGTTTTTTCCAGTACATAGCGCCCACGGGGCACTTTCTGTTAGCTGTATTTCTTTATAACGAGCCCTTCACCGACGCCCATAAAGTCACCTTTGTATTAATCTGGCTGGCCCTGGCGATCTATACCGTGGATACCCTCATCGCCCATCGTCGGAAATGATCGTTAACCGGCTAAAGTCCTGACGTTTTCCGGATTTTGTCCAACGATTTCCTGATAGAGGACAGGGTCGCTGGCTCCTTCCGATCCGAAAATCAGGACGCTGGAGTCCGAACCAAGCCCGAATGCCTTGGTTAGCGCCGGGTCGTTTTCACAGGCCAGAACCGCCGCAAGACCGGCGACAGCGGATTCACCGGCGACAATGGGCGTATCCCCCCCTGTTCCATCAGCCAGCAAGTGCATCGCCGGGCTTACAAGGTCATCGGGCAAGATGACAAAATCGTTAGCGCCGGTACTTAAGATATCCCAGGCAATCAGCGAAATTTCACCGCAAGACAAACCGGCCATCATGGTTTCAAGATCACCAGTTGCCGGAGTTGGTTTTCCGCACTGGGCGCTTTGGTACAGGCAGTCAGCCCGGTCCGGCTCAACCACGATGACGCGTGGGCGTTCAATTCCCAAAGTTTCCCAATAGTGTCCGCAAACAGCTCCGGCCAGGCCCCCCACCCCACCTTGAAGAAAAACATGCGTCGGCAAACTGTCGTTGGGCATTTGTTGCAGGGCTTCGTCTGCCATCACCGTATATCCCTGCATTACATTTCGCGGGACATCCAGGTACCCTTCGTAAGAAGTATCGGAAACGACAAACCATCCGTTTTCAGCGGCGGCGGCGGCGATTTGACGAACGGAATCGTCATAGTCTCCGTCCACGCGGTGAACCGTGGCGCCATATGCTTCGATGGCCTTTTTACGCCCTTCACTGACTCCGCCATGAATGTAGATAATACATCTGCACCCGAACGTTTGCGCCCCCCAGGCGACCGAACGCCCGTGGTTGCCGTCCGTAGCGCAGGCTACTGTGACGGTTTTGGTTATCTCCCGAAAGCGTCCTTCCAACAGGTCGGAAATCCCAATCCCGGCATCCGGATTACTTTCCTGAATGATGTTCATCAGTAGCCGTTGGGTTGCATAGGCACCACCCAGGGCCTTGAAACTGTCCAGGCCAAAGCGAAATCCTTCATCTTTGTAAAAAAGGGACCCAACACCAATTTTCCCAGCGAGCCCGGGCAAATCCACCAATGGCGTCGGGCTGTACCCAGGCCACGATGAAATATAGGTATAAGCCTTCTCGAAGCTGGTCCGATTTACGATGGTGCGGGCTTTTGCAGGGTATCCGGCATCTGGCGAAGCGGCCTTCGCGTTTTCCAGGACATTTAGAACACCAAATTGTTTTCCGGTCGGGGTTTGATTGGAAGTCATCCATGCCTCTCTAAATTGATATTCTTCAGGTGTCGGAGTATTTCACGCCCCAGCGTCACTGTCCGGGCAAAAATGAAATTTCAGAAGTTTAGCTTTCATTAATAGTTTGCCGAGACAATGATCTTTCGGCTTCAGAATCATCACACTAGAAGGGATTTATGTTATGTCGAAGCAACCAATAGTTTCCTGTATCGCCAGGTTTTCCAGGAGAATCGCCCGCGCTTTTGGGTACAGGTTTGACCATCCTGCTGAAGTAATTGTCGGCTTCAGGCCCGGCGCGTTTCGCTAATTAAAACCTCGCGAAATAAAGTAAAGAATTCCCCATTAGCTAATTACCCCAAGCCTCTACCCCGGTGTATAAACATCCGCCGGGCGCATAATTTCGCACACCGGTTACGAATGGGTGGCCGAGAGGTTGAAGGCACTGGTCTTGAAAATTACTTTCAAACGTTCAAGGAAATCCGTCGGAGTTCAATAGCGTACGAAGACTAAAGGGTTTTCTTGATTTAATTCCTCATTACGTTCCGCCAAATTCAATTGAGTTCAAGATAGTCCAGCCCTATAAGTGGGCGGAAGTAAGTGGCACGATCCAAAAAAGACCAGTGCTTATGAGGTGGGTTGGCCGAGTGGTTGAAGGCGTCAGTCTTGAAAACTGAATTGCGGGAGACCGTAACGAGGGTTCGAATCCCTCACCCACCTCCATTTTTTCCAAGAAGCGCGGAAAACCGGTAATCTACTGAAATTCAACGATTAATTCTTCTCGCTGCTCCATCAAACTGTTACATTGGGAGCATGGAGAAGGTGTCAGGACACACCCGCCTTTACCGCGCCGAGGAGCCACATACTGGCACCGTGCTACGATACCCGTCGATATCAAAGAATCGTATCCGAGCAAAGGAAATGAACAACCCCGCCGCAAGTAGCGGGGTATCAGGAGCCTAGGTTAGAAAAGAGCAAGCTGTCTATCTTCGTGTATTTTTTGATATTTTAGGCCCTGCCCCTTCACATAGTCCTTTATTGTATTTTCATCGCAGTCTACGCCCCAAGGGGCGGGGAATAAATCCCGGAGTGATTCAAACCCAAGGCGAGCCGCCAGTTTCCAGGCAGGGCTTCCGGTGTTCAAAAACCACTTGTTATGTGAACCATTGACCCCTTGCAGAAGGACATGGGGGAGGCATGGGCCATAGGGGGCCATTGACAGGCAGAGTGGAAGTGGGTTATATGGGGTTATGCAGGGCCATATGGGGCTGTAACCTTATCGGGAGATATGATCATGAGTATTGTTGAAGTTCGCGATTACGCACTCTGGCCTAAACACATCCACGGAAACGACCAGTTGAAAGAAAAGCTGATTGATATGAATGCTGGGGACTTGATCGAACTTGAAGTCGATGGTTTTCGAGGCACCTGGAAGAAAATGGATGATGGAAAGGACGGTCGCCCAACTCCTGGCATCAAAGGTATCGGCAAGGCCAAAGATCATTGGCATGAGTTACAGGGCCAGCGCGGTGAACTTGTTTCCATCACGGAAGCATAATCATGAACAAACGAGCAGCCATCTATCTTCGTATAGCTTGACTCATATCCTGACGAGCAATGCAAGAAAAATCTCTATATGTGGTGCCGGTAGGACAAAAAAAACTGTCTAGGGGTGGGTTGAGTAGTTACCTTGGGAGAATAGTGCACCATTAAATGCCGGGACAAAACACCTAGGCGTTTCGGGCGTCCATAAACTGGCGCAGGGTCAGCGTCAGGATCAGTTCCATCGCCAGCCCCATTTTGCCGCCCGGGACAACGATAGAATTGCGTCTGGACATCCAGGAATTGCTGATTTTCGATAATAGAAACGGAAAATCGATGCCAAATTTTTCCGGGTCGCTGAACCGGATAACGATAACGCATTCATCGACGGAAGGCACTTCGGTCGCGCAAAACGGATCAGAAGTATCTACGGCGGGCACAAGCTGGAAGTTGATGTCCGTCAGTTGAAACTGTGGAATCAGATAATGCACGTAGTCATGCATACGCCTGAGAATGGTATCGATGACGGCTTCTTCTGAATACCCACGCTGGTTGGTGTCGCGGTGGATCTTCTGTATCCATTCCATGTTTATTATCGGAACGATGCCCAGCTTCAAATCCACGTACTGCGCGACATCGGCGTCGTCGGTCATTACACAACCATGCAATCCCTGATAAAATAATAGATCTGATTTTTCAGGCAACGCCTCCCAGGGGGTGAAATCACCCGGTTTCAGGCCATCAATCCCCGCCTTTTCAACTTCGGCCCGATTATGCAGATAGTGCCGCCCCTGCCCCGTTCCATTTTCGGAATAACAGCGGAACAGTTCTTCCAGTTCTGCGAACAAATTAGCTTCCGGACCAAAATGGGAAAAGTGCGGATTGCCGTTATTAACGGCCTTTTCCAGCTCCATCTTCATGTTGGCTCGACTGTAGCGATGAAAACTTTCACCCTCGACAATGGCTGGCGTGATTTTTTCACGCCGGAAAACGTGCTGGAAGGAATCCATGACGACCGGTGTCAAAGCGCCCGATGGCCTCGCCAGCGCGACGATAGGGTGTTTTTTGGACACGGGCCTACTTACCCAGCATTTTTCGCAAGATAGGTGCCAGAATCAGTTCCATCGCCAGTCCCATCTTGCCGCCAGGAACGACGATGGAATTTCGCCTGGACATCCAGGAATCGTGAATCATTTGCAACAGATAGGGAAAATCAACGTCAAAATCGTCGGGATTTCTGAAACGAATTACCACCAGACTTTCATCGGGCGTCGGAATATCGCGGGCGATTATCGGGTCAGACGTATCAACCACAGGTACGCGCTGGAAATTGATATCGGTGCTTTTGAACTGCGGCACGATGTAGTGCACATAATCGTGCATGCGGCGCAGGATGGTGTCCATAACAGCTTCGTTTGAATACCCCCGCTGGGAGGTGTCCCGATGAATTTTCTGAATCCATTCAAGATTAATCACCGGAACGACGCCAATCTTGAGATCCACATGCTGAGCCATATCCACATCTTCGGTGACAACGCAACCATGCAGCCCTTCATAGAACATAAGGTCGGTACCTTCCGGGATGTCCTGCCAGGGGGTAAACTCACCCGCGCCCAACCCTTCATAAGGGGCGGCTTCATTGTCGTTATGCAAATAAAGACGGCGCTTGCCCGATCCGGTTTCGCCGTACGTCTTAAACAGTTTGGCTATTTCCGCGAACAGATTGGCTTCCTGGCCAAAGTGGGAAAAATGGTGGTTTCCCTGATCAGTGGCATTGACCATGGCCAGCTTCATCTCGGCTCGGTTATAGCGATGGAAACTGTCTCCTTCGATGACTGCGGGATTGACGCCTTCACGCAGGAAGACATGTTCAAAGGCGTCCTTGACGGTGCTGGTTCCTGCACCTGATGATCCGGTAACTGCAATGATTGGGTGCTTCTTCGACACGTTTTGATCCTTCTCCTTCAATCAATCCCGAGGGCACTCTATATGATTCATCTAATATAATCGCCACCCGGTAAGGTAGGAACCTTGAGCGGAGGGGTGGGTAAGCTATCCGACGACGAAGCAGTGATGTTCGCCGACGCGGTGCATCCGGCACATGCGGCCCGGCCCGTGGGATGCCGGTTGAGCAGACGAGTGGCCGTAAATTCCCTGTCTCGCCTCATTGACATCAGCCCTTATGGACTCTATCTCTTGCATCGACCGGGGGACAGTCTTTCGGTCTACCCGCCAACCTGATGCCCAGAGGTCACCATGATCGGCGCAATTGCCCGGCGACTGTTCGGTTCTGCCAACGAGCGTTACCTTAAAACACTGCAAAAAGACGTCGATGCCATTAATGCGCTTGAGGCGCAACTGGAAGGCCTGAGCGACGAAGAATTGAGCGCCCGAACCCCCTGGCTGAAGGAACGTCTGACTGCGGGTGAGACCCTGGACGATCTTCTCGTGGATGCCTTTGCGACTGTGCGCGAGGCAGCCAGGCGCACCCTTGGTCAACGCCATTACGATGTTCAGTTGTTAGGCGGCATAGTCCTGCACCGGGGCATGATCACCGAAATGAAGACCGGTGAAGGCAAGACGCTGGCATCGACCCTTCCTGTATACCTGAACGCCCTTGCCGGCCAGGGCGCCCATGTGGTCACGGTGAACGACTACCTGGCTCAACGCGACGCCAACTGGATGGGCGAGGTTTATGGCGCCCTGGGCATGACCTGCGCGCACATTATTCACGGACTGGACGACGACGAGCGCCGCGCGGCCTACGCCGCCGATGTCACCTACGCGACCAATAACGAGCTTGGCTTCGACTACCTTCGCGACAACATGAAATTCAGCCTGGAAGAAATGGTCCAGCGACAATTCAACTACGCCATCGTCGATGAAGTAGACTCGATCCTGGTCGACGAAGCCCGCACACCCTTGATTATTTCCGGCCCGACCGAAGACGCAGCCGAAATGTATAACGCAATCGACAAGTTGATTCCGAAACTGCAGCCTGACGATTACGAAAAGGACGAAAAGAGCAAGGCCGTCACCATGACGGAGACCGGCACCGAAACCGTCGAGCAATTGATGCGCGACGCCGGACTGCTTGTCGAAGGCAACATGTACGACCTGACCAATATTTCGCTGGTTCACCACGCCAACCAGGCCCTTCGCGCCCACATCCTGTTCGAGCGCGACACCGATTACATCGTCAACGACAATAAGGTGATCATCATTGACGAATTCACAGGTCGCATGATGAAAGGTCGGCGCTATTCGGACGGTCTGCATCAGGCCCTGGAAGCCAAGGAAGGCGTTGAAATCCAGAACGAAAACCAGACCCTGGCCTCGATCACCTTCCAGAACTATTTCCGCCTGTATCCCAAATTGGCCGGTATGACCGGTACGGCAATGACGGAGGCTGGTGAATTTTCCGAGATTTACAGCCTGAAAGTCGTCGATATCCCGACCAACGTGGACTGCATCCGAAAAGACATGGATGACGAGGTCTACCGCACGACCGCGGAAAAAGACGCCGCCATCATTGAATTGATCAAGAAATGCCAGCAGCATTCGCAGCCGGCGCTGGTCGGTACCGTCAGCATTGAAAAGTCCGAACACCTTTCGGCGCTGATGAAAAAGGAAAAAATAGAACATAACGTCCTGAACGCCCGCCATCATGAACAGGAAGCCCTGATCATCGCCAAGGCAGGTGAACCGGGTGCGGTGACGATCGCCACGAACATGGCTGGCCGCGGCACAGACATTCAGCTGGGCGGCAATCTGGAAATGCTTCTGGGCGATGCCGTGGGCGGCGTTACCGACGAAGCCAGGATCAAGGAACTGAGCGAAACCATTACCGCCGAAGTCAAAGAACGAAAAGAGAAGGTTCTGAACGCAGGCGGGCTGTTCATCATGGGCACCGAACGCCATGAAAGCCGCCGTATCGACAACCAGCTTCGTGGCCGCGCCGGCCGTCAGGGCGATATCGGCGCTTCTAAATTTTTTCTGTCGCTGGAAGACGATCTGATGCGCATTTTTGGCTCCGGGCGCATTGACACCATGTTGCAGAAGCTGGGCCTTGAAGAAGGCGAAGCGATTGTTCACCCCTGGGTCAACAAGGCGCTGGAAAAAGCCCAGCAGAAGGTCGAGGCACGCAACTTTGAAATTCGTAAAAACCTTCTGAAGTTCGATGACGTCATGAACGACCAGCGCAAGGTCATCTTCGAACAGCGCAAGGAACTGATGGCGACAGACGACGTTTCCGAAGAAATCACCGAGATGCGCGCCCAGGTAATCGACGACATGGTCGCCCGATGCATTCCTGAAAAAGCCTATGCCGAACAGTGGGATACCGATGGTCTTCATGAAGAGGTCATGCGAGTTTTCGGCAAAGACCTTCCGATTGCCAACTGGGCCAAGGAAGAAGGCATTGCGGATGGGGAAATCCGCGAACGCCTGATGGACGTCGGCAACCGGCTGGCGGCGGAAAAAACCGTCAATTACGGTGCTGAAATCATGCGTTCGGTTGAAAAAAGCCTGCTTTTGCAAATGCTCGACCAGGTCTGGAAGGAACACCTGCTGACCCTTGATCACCTGCGCCAGGGTATTGGCCTGCGCGCCTACGCACAGCGCGATCCGCTAAACGAATACAAGCGGGAATCCTTCAATCTGTTCGAGGAAATGCTGGATGGCTTACGGGAGAAATTAACCCAGGTTCTGTCGCACATTGAATTGCAGACGTCGTTGGGTGAAGACGAATTACTGTTCCAGCGCAGCAAACAGGAAATGACGGAAACTCGGGAAGACCCGGCGTTCCAGCAGGCTGGTAGCGCCGAAGCCAAGGAAAGAAGCGAGTTGGCGACCCCAATCAGAAGCCGTCAGGCGTCTTCCGAAGTGAACCCGGACGATCCATCGACCTGGGGCCGGGTGGCCCGAAATGCTCCCTGCCCTTGTGGCACCGGCAAAAAATACAAGCACTGCCACGGCAAGGTTTAGGAATTACGATACAAAAAACCCAGGTTTCGAGCAAATGACGAGCGAGCCAAAATCCGCGTTGTTCACCCCGGTTCTGATCGCAGGTAGCCTGATACTGATGATGGGGTTTTCTATTCGCGCCAGTTTTGGCGTGTTCCAGATACCCATTGCCGAACAATTCGATTGGTTAAGAATCGAATTTTCCCTGGCAATCGCCATTCAGAACCTTGCCTGGGGAATAGGTCAGCCTTTGTTCAGCGCCCTGGCGGAGAAATTTGGTGACCGGCTCGCCATTATTCTCGGTTCGTTCGTATATGCCCTGGGGCTCGTTCTCAGTAGTTTTGCCGTAACGCCGGAAGCCCATCAATTTTTGGAAATTCTTGTCGGCTTCGGGGTCGCGGGAACCGGGTTCGGTGTCATTCTTGCAGTCATCGGGCGCAGCACGGCCGAAGAGCACCGTTCCCTCGCGCTCGGCATCGCCACGGCAGCTGGTTCGGCTGGGCAAATTATTGGCCCCCCTGTCGCCGATGCCCTGCTGCAACAAATGAACTGGTCATCGGTATTCTTGATTTTTGCGGCAGCTATCATCGCTGTGTTGCTTGTCTTGCCATTCATGAAAGGTGAGCCGGCCGATATTTCTCATGAAATGGACGAAAGCTTTGGCGAAGTTCTGAGCAAAGCCCTTCGCGATCCGACCTACAGCATGATTTTTCTTGGATTTTTTTCCTGTGGATTTCAACTGGCTTTTGTCACCGCACACTTTCCAGCATTCATTACCGAGGTATGCAGCGCCATTCCACCCAACAGCGTCATTCGTAGCCTCGGTGTGAATTCCACTTCGGCACTTGGAGCTTTTTCAATCGCCATTATCGGTGCAGCCAATATAGTTGGCGCAATCACAGCGGGCGCATTAGGCAAAAAATGGCCCAAAAAATACCTGCTATCCGGCATTTACACAGGGCGAACCATTGCCGCGGCGGCTTTTATCATGCTGCCAATGACGCCAACGACAGTTGTTGTCTTTTCCATTGTCATGGGATCCCTGTGGTTGGCTACGGTTCCCCTGACATCTGGGTTAATCGCCCACATTTACGGCCTGCGGTATATGGGTACGCTTTATGGAATTGTATTTTTTTCCCATCAGCTGGGCTCTTTTTTTGGCGTCTGGCTGGGTGGCGAAATGTATGACCAATTCGGGTCGTATGATTTGGTTTGGTGGGTCGGCGTCGGCGTAGGGGCATTTTCCGCCGTTATCCATCTACCCGTACGCGAAGCGCCAAAGCTGAGCCGAAGATCCGCTTAATGGTGCCTGGATCTGCCTGCATAAAAATAACGGCGGACGGCTCTTCCAGCATGTAATCAACCCACCTGATTGTTCACATCATGGGGTTATCTGGAAAGCCGTGGCACCTTGCCTTGGATCGCACGAACTGGAAGTTTGGGCGAATGAGTAATTCACTGTGCTATATCACCCGGATATTTCATCGGGCTCCTGGCCAGCACCGAACACAATATTGGCAACAAGGATGCCCATACCCACAAGTAGCCCTCCCACGCCAAGAAATGTCCATAATTCCGTAATAAACGCATTATGGGCCGCTCCTCGGCCCATGGATGGGGCCAACAGGAACATACTAAACCACGATAGTGGATAAAGGCCACCTAATCCGATGAGAATAGATGTTACGGTTTTCAGTTTTCGGCGCATGGTGCTTATTCCGACTACTATGATCAGAGCCATTGTGGTTGATCCCACACCCATGGCGTGAAAATGTGACCGTTGGGAATAGCGCCAGATTTTTGAGAAACTTTTTTCGTCATGCAGTGTCTGATGCTGGGCAACACCATCTTTTATCCACCCCTTGACGTTATCCTCATGTGTACCGAAGACGATCCCCATACCGAGTCCAAAAAGGATGGTTAACGTAGCAATGATAAGTCCGGGACGAATTGGGGAAATAAGATTATCCATTAAATTGCTCTTTCACTAGAGGATGGGGCCTTTATCAGACGTATTCAAGTCTACAAAGACTTGCATTTTTGCTGATTTGATGTCAACAGGAATTCAGGGGAATCGCCAGGGGAATTTTCGGCGTGTTTTCAAGACCTTGACGATCCCCGTATTGGTAATGCCGGGCGTCATGAGCTGCCCGAAATTTTGATGATCTCGCTTTGCGGGGGGGCAAACAGCCGTTGATATGGCTGAATTTGGTGTGGCCAAGGAGAGCTTTTTTGCGGCGGATAAAGTATCACCAGCAGTATCTGGAAAAACGAGGTGGGGTGTGATCGTGTTATAAGGCGGGCTTCTTATAACCGCCAAGCCACAATCAACAAAAAGCCGCCATTTACGATCAGCAGGATCGGTGCGATCCATGTCATTGAGCCCCGCCAACGCCCGATGGCTATATGCCCGCCAAAGCCGACGGCAAGCAGAGCCGGTATCGTACCGACTACAAAAACCAGCATGGCGAAAAAACCCGCTAACGGGTCCGCCGTCGACGATGCCGCCGCCAGGGCTCCATAAAGCAGGCCACAGGGGATGAAGCCAAGCGCCACGCCCAGCAGGTAGCCGCGCCAGCCAAGGGGGCGATGAAAAAGGGGCCGGGCAAGTCCACTTAGTGCACTGGCCAAAGGGCCCAGTTTGCCGGACGAGCCAAAACCCGGCAGACCAATTCCCAACATCTTCGCCGCATAACCCAAAAAAAACAGCCCGGCAAAGATCAGCAGGCCCGTGGCTAGGTATTTGAAGCCGCTAGCTTGAATAATACCACCGGACAAGAAGGCCGCAGTGGCGCCAAGCAGGGAATAGGTTATCATCCTGCCCACATGATAGGGAACCAGGGCCGCGCCCTTCAGGCGGCTGAACTCGCTCATGGAGACAGCAGGAATACCTTCGAGCCTGGAGGTCACCTGCGAGAGTACAATCGGCCCACACATACCGACGCAATGGGACCCACCCCCGGCAAGTCCGGCAAGAAACAAACTGAACAGGGTGGCGCTGTTATCAATAGCGCTGGCGCGGCATATGGCATAGCCCGTTGCCAACAGCTCGATCAGCTCATTTCCATCCATTTGCGGGTTCCCCGGTTCTCATGTCTCACCCTTCGCTCAATTTTCAGATCAGCACAGCTATTTATCGTTTCCTACAATATCTTTCCATGATAATTCATTGCCCGCTAAATGTAACTACTCAACCAGTTCGGATCTAGGTGTTTAGTCCCGGCATTTGATGACCCTTATGATGGAGCTCAAACGACGATAAACAATAAAATTGTACGTATAAAGGGCGCTTCACTTAATAGGCAGGATGGAAGTTTCCACAGCTATCAAACAGGAATAGTTTATAGAAAGGGAAAGCATTGGCTTTGCGTTTGTGCAAATGCGAATTCCATAATTATAGAAGAAATTTATGACGAAAATGGCAATGAGTATGTTTGATGAAGTCGTCGTTATCTCCATCATTGATAGAGACTCTTTGAATCATATTTGAGTTAATATTCCACCACCAAATTTCATGCGATTGCCCTGTTCAAACGCCCGGAGTCGGTTGACCTCAAGTCCCGGTGATGGTAAGGACAGTGCCTCAAAGCAAGCCCCTTGCCCAGGTGGCGGAATTGGTAGACGCGCTGGCTTCAGGTGCCAGTGATCGCAAGATCGTGGAAGTTCGAGTCTTCTCTTGGGCACCATAAATATTTCCTGTAATGTCCAGTTTCCCTAGTAGAATCTAGGAAAACTGGGCTGTTTGTGGTAATGCCTTGTCCGTGAACGTCCCATGAACATCAGTGACCAGACTCGTAATACCAGCGGGCATTACCCATCTGGATGAACTTTATGAGCAAGCGCAATACGTATAATACAGAATTCAAAGCAACGGCTGTTGCCCGCATGCTTGCCGAGGGATAGGCACCGAGTGCCGTTTCCCGCGACCCTTAGTGTTACCTGACCCAATTGAAGACAGGGTGCGTCCACCGCACCAGGTTCAAGACCTTCAAACAGGCAAAAGCAGCCTTGTTCGATTATATCGAAGTGTTCT
>MPLX02213044.1_pt1 | contig 12390 bp, 5 predicted proteins | sample 1617341 | NCBI WGS metagenome assembly MPLX02 (sample SAMN05944804, study PRJNA350692) | marine metagenome | biome: marine; feature: ODZ; material: water; isolation source: 120 m water sample filtered on 0.2 um supor filter | place: Pacific Ocean | collected 2012-04-08 | depth 120m m | reverse complement strand
TTGTAGAGAAATCTGCTCCCTGATCAATATATAAATTTGATACTGCTGCCATCCCTCTTATTACTATTTATGAATTAGAAGATTTTAAGTCATCTAATTCTGTTTTTAGCTCCTTAATTGATTCTACTAATAATGGAATAATTTTCTGATAATTAACAGCTTTCTTACCATTGGCTCTTGTAATTACTACTTCAGGTAGAACTTTTTCTATCTCTTGTGCAATGATACCAACATCATGTCCTTCACCTAGTACATCTGGATCCTTATGATCTTTCCAATCAAACATATATCCGCTAATCTTAGATATTTTCTCTAAAGGATTAGGTATATTGATAAGATTTTCTTTCAATGCTATATCTGAACTAGCAAATGCTGTGATATCACCTGTTGCGGTTATTGCTCCACCAACTGATAATAATCCACTACTTCCATTGAATGTTAAATTACTTCCAGTTTTTGGAAGAAGATTACCTGTAGCACTACCGACAAACAAAGGATAATAAGTTTGATTATCAGATCCGTCTCCAACTACAAACTGTGTAACTGCATCGTTCGCTAAATGTTCGTTGTCTATTGAACCAGCTGCATAATGTTCACTATTAATAACATCATTTCCGATCTTAGCAGCTGTAACAGCATCAGCATTTATCTTAGCTGTAGTAATTGCATTACTAGCTATATCTCCTGCTACAATAGTTCCATCAACAATCATTGTAGAAGTTACTACACCAGATGCAATAGTTGTAGCACCATCTGCAGATGATGTTACATGACCACTATGATTTGGGTGAGTATAGTTATTAGCACTGGCTGTTATTCCATCTAATTTAGTTTTTAATGTATTTGTAAAGTTGTTTTGTGTTAATCCACCATCTCCAACTGCAATAGCTGAAGTATAGTGTGGAGCTGCTGTGTTTGTTGCACCTGTTGCTATTCCATTTAATTTAGTATGGTCTGCATTTGTAAAATCGTTTGTTGTTAAGCCACCATCTCCAACACTATAAGTTGTATTGGTAGCTGTTATTGTAACAGCTCCCGTTGCTCCACTAACAGATATATTAGAACCTGCAACAGCCGATGTTACTCCTGCATTAGTAAGTGTAACAGTTCCAGATGTTCCACCACCTGACATTCCTGTTCCTGCTGTTACTCCTGTGATATCTCCTGTTTCAGTTGTATATCCATATGCTTCAATCTTATCTGCAATAGCTGCTGATGTCATCAATGATGTATTATTATCAGCAAATGATTCAGAACTTAATTGAATCATACCTGCATTTAAATGTTCTAAGTCAATACTTCCATTTACATATTGATCTGAATCAACTGAGTTAGCTGCCATATGCTCTAAGTCTATTGAGCCGCCTGCATAATGTTCACTATTTATAGAGTCATTAGCTATTTTGCTTCCATTAATAGCGTCTGCGGCAATATAACTTTGAGCGATCGCCGTGCCTTGCCATACTCCTGTTCCAATTGTTCCTACTGTTACAAGACCCGTCATTGTTGTAATTGAATTTTGAGTTGATGTTGCAACTGTTCCTGTAAGAGTACCCGCTACATTTCCTGTTACATTACCTGTTATTGGCCCTGCAAATCCTGTAGCTGTTAAAACTCCACTTGATGAATTAAATGTTAAATTTGATCCAGTTTTTGGACCGAGATCACCAGTAGCTGCAGTGAAAAATGCTGGAAAGCAAGTAGTATCAGAAGATTCATCAGCTACTGTAATAACAGTAGGATTAGTAGAAGATGTTTGTGCTATAGTTAAATTATCTCCTGAAGGAGTTACTGTAATTCCTGTACCTGCTACAATCGTAAGATCGTCAGTACCAGCACTACTGTCTGTAAGTCTTAATATAGCATTATCACCACTGTCAACCCATGAAGTACTGTATGTTGTATTCGTATTAGATACATTAGTCCATGAATATGAACCATCTCCATCTGAACTTAAAACTTGACCTGAACTTCCGACAGCTGCTACTGCTAGCATGTAGCCATCTTCTGCATCTGGTAAAGTTAATGTTCTGTTTGTGCCTATTGAAGCTGGTGCTTGAACGGCTACATAATTTGATCCATTACCACTAGCTTCTTTAAATCTTAAATCTTTTTGATTATTAATGTATACATCTTCAACAGCATATACTGGTCCATTAAATTGAAATGAATTTGCTACATCTAAAGTTGTGTCTGTTGTAGAAGTAGAATTGAAAACAATTCCAGCATCATTTCTATTGTGAATTACACCACCAGCTGTTGACCAAATATAATTTGATTCTTGACCAGCTGGTGTAGCTGTATATGAACCTGTGTATGAACTGATACGAATAACATCACCGTTATTTGCTGATGATGTTAAAGTAACTGATGTACCATTTACTGCTGTATAATCTGTTCCACTTCTAAGTAATAGTCCGTTTTTATAGACTAATACTTTAGATGCCATGTATTGTAAAGTATTCCCAGCATTATCTACTCCAGAGAATACTGTATTAGAACTAGCTCCGTCTGAGCCGTCATAGTCAAAGTCTTGGAAAAAGAAGTATTGATCCATGATGTAGTTAATAGCATTTACTACACTTGATTTATCAGCTGTAGTTAATGCTGTCGGATCACCAACATCAGTAGCTAAACCGTTATAGCTCTGTCTCCAATTTTCAAAAGTTGAACTTGTTGTTACTGTTCTTGCCATTTCATTTTCTCGTTAATCTGTGATAAAATTTCTTTCATTTCTTTAACTTCTCGTTTTAAAGTATTTATCTCACTAGCTTGTTTTATTTGTCTAGCCTTTCTCGCTCTTGCTTTAAACAATGCGCTCGTGTCTGTATTAATAATGGCCATATTGCCATCATCTCTAATTAAATTTGTTTGTCCTTCTATCTTACTCATTATGTACTTAGTGCTATTGCTCTAAAATTTTCTATTAAAGGAACATTACTACTATTAACTGATTGTAATACTACTTTAATAGAAAATGCCGTGAAGTCTTCTAGACTTTCAATCTCGTAAGTGTGTTCTTTAAAATCTGTCGCGTCTGATTGAACTGTTGCTTTTATAGTTGCTGATGTCCAACCCATATCATTAAACTGTAAATTATCATCAGGTCCCATTACTTTATAATAAACTAATATTTGTGGATTTGTTCCTGATGCATCTGGTGCTTTGTATCCATCAAACAATACATGAATAGCATTGGCTGGATTTTCTAGTTGAATTTTCTTTGTCATATAGATAGCTGCATTGTTATCACCTTTAGCTAATGAGGCTGGAACAAAAGTTCCTGATTCTACATCTGTTGTCGAATCTATATTATTAATTCTATTTTGTATTGCTATACTTCCAATAGTATCTATATCTAAGACAGGTGAAACATTATTTGCAGTAGAACTAAGTTGTGTTGTTAAACTAAAACTTTTTACACTACCCATTTCACTTGACTCATTAATTCCTGAAGCAACAATCTTTGGTGTAGATAAAAAGTTATTATCGTTTAATGTTATTGTTGTTGAACTAGTATCTTTAGTATATGATGCTGCTGGACTAGCTAAATAAGTAGCTTGTGTTGCACTAGTTGCTAAAAATGTTGGTAATATCGTTGTATTAGGTAATTCTACACTAGGAACCATTGTATGTAAAGCATCAAAGTAAATATTAGGTGTAGCGGTAACATTTTCACCACCTCCAGATGTACTTTCTGTAGATCCTTGATAATTTGGAGATGTAGCAGTTCCACTTGTTCTAGCTGGCCATGTTGCGTCCGGTATTGTAATTAGATATTCATCTATATCACTCATAATTTTAGCACTAGATGTTGCTCCTGAAGCACTTGTTCCTGCACTATGAGTTGTATTAATGTATTCTATAGGTATTCCACCTAAAGTTTCTTTCACCGCAGCGATGGTTAATACTAATGAATTTGTTTGACTATTTTGATTTGTAAATGTTACTGTTTCTCCAACCAAATAGTTTTGTCCTGGATTTACAATAGTCAATGAAGTAGTAGCATCTGATGCCACTACCATTGTGACTGTTAAACCTGAACCATTTGGGGAATCATCGCTTGAAGGCGCAACTGCAGTATATGTTCCATTAGATAAAGTACCACTAGCTAAAGCGACAGTATCATCACTAAATGAAAATACTGAACCTGATCTATCTCCTTCAACTCCAGCAATTGTTATATTTGATTTTGATTGATCATAATTACCATGTGAATAATGATAAACTCTAAATGTTTTTGTACCTAATACTGTTTCTATTGGATCTGATCCAAGTGTATCAGCTGCTATTGCTGAATTTTCAAAAACAATATTCGCTGATGTTCCTGTTGTAAACTTAGCCCTATTGAGAGTCATTTTTAAATCTCTCATTTGATCTGGCGTCCATGTTGAATTGTTTTGTGATTTGAATAAACTTCCTGCATATGGTTGTTGATCTATAAAGTCATTAGTTTGAATATCTCTACCACCCATTTCAGAAACCCAAGCAGTATATACATTAGAATTTGTCATTACAACTATACAATACTCATTGCCTGCTTCTAAAAATACTGGTGAAGGAAAAACAAACTTAGTAGAAGTTGATGCGTCTGATGTAACATTTACCGATGAAGGTGATAATGTTTTTTCACCAAAAGGTAAGATTTTTTGAGTTGGAAATCCATTTTCCATGTGTCTAAGTTGAACTGAAACAGGTAAACTTGTGTCTTTTGCTGCAAAGTATAATTCTACTGATGTAACAAATATACCACCAGCCACATCAACTAAAAATGATTGTGCTAATGGATCTACCCAATTAACTGGATTAGGTCTTACCCTTCTTTCTACAGAAGTTGTCATTCTTGATTCTGAAAGTTCTTCTAATACAATTCTCCCATTTCTTGTTGAAATAATTTCTTCCTGCATAACTTTGATTTCACCATTCGCTGCATATTGTGCTGTTCCTTGAGATGTTGAATCAGGATCATTAGTTGAACTATCTGTAATTTTTAATGTTTTACTACCTGTTGAAAAATTTAATTTAGTAGTATTTGGTATAGCGAATGTAGCTGATATTGCACCTAAATCATCAGCTTTCAATGTTGTGCCTATAGCCTGACCTGCAGGAGTTACATATTCATTGACATCAATACCATCAAAGAATATATAATATGGTGAACCCGGTCTAAAATTTTCTCCTGTAACAGTAATATCTCTAGCTCTCATAGTTTGAGCAATGTTTGTAGATACTACTCTATCGGCTCTTGTTTCTGAGAATTCTTCTACTACAGAAGTAGTTACACCAGTACGAACTTCTCTAGAAGTTACAGAAGTGTTAATAACACTTGGTATGTTAAATCTAAATGCACCGTTCATTATCTTTCCTCAAACCTTATTTCATCTGGATTCCACATTCTACCACCACCTCTACCAGGAAAACTTAAAGCTCTTTGTCTTGGTGTAGCAGCCCATGATGCTCTTCTTGGTGTTGGAGATGTAACTGTTCTATTTACAGGCTCTTCAATAGTTGTAACAGGCTCTCCAGTCCAATCTGTTTGCCAATTATTCCAAACAGTTCCTAATGCATTACCTACTCCTTTTAATACAGTATCATAATCTCCTTCAACAGTTCTTCTAACTGAAGGTAATCTATTTGAATCAAACCATAAATCTCTAGAAGGACTTAATGAAACAGTACCATTAAATAAAACTATGTCATAAGGATTAACAAACTCTGTTTCTGATGCCTTGTCTATTTTAACATAAGCTTCTTCAGTATAAGGTAATGTAATTAAGTCACCTGTCTTTGTATAATTAGATGATGCACCAGTATTTAATGTTAAGTCAATAAATCTTGAATTATGCATTGGTCTTAATGTTCCAGTTGTTCTATCTACACCTATCTTATAGTCTGGGTGATTAACATCACCTGTTTTGTGTCCCCTAAAGTTATCAGTTACAAAACCAGATTTGAATCTATCTAATCCATCTGCATCTTGTACTTGATGTAAACTTGTTTGTTGTTCTAATGTATTTAAACTTGTAACTCTTTCTAAGTTTTTAACTCTACCTTGAATTCTACCAATATCTCTCATTGTGAATCGTTTATGGTCTTGAGCCTGTACACTTATGTTTGCTAAACTTTTAGTATAAGCTGGAATATAAAGAGTATGTAATAGTATTGCATTAGATGGTGTTGCCGGTGCTGCAGGGCTGTCTGCGGATTGTCCTGCAGTTAAAATAAACTGACCATCTGAACTTAATGAAATCTTATCTATTCTAGGTAAATAATGTACCATTGCAGTTGTTGTCAATGATTGATTGCTCTTAGGTAAATCAAATGTTACTGCTCGAGCACCTGCAAATTGTTCTGTAGCATACGCGAATGGTTGATCAGTTATAGCAGTAGATACATTTGGAGCAGATGTAGGATCTAATGCTGCAGAGACATCATGTAATGAATGTACATAAGACCTATAATCTACTGCATCTCCTAATTCAATTTCACCATCAGGCTCTAGTCCTGTAGGATCAGTAATATTTGGAATATAATTTGGCATATTTTCAAAATTCATATCACTATATGAATTAACTGTAAAGAAATTACCACTACCTGCTGTAAAGAAATCAAAAATAACTAATAACTTTCTTGACGGTGTTGGTGTATTTGCTTTTCTTTTAATTGAAGCAAGACCATAATAACCATCTCTTTGGCCATCATCTAATAACCAGTTATTTGTGATATCTTTAGAAACTACTGTAACTCCACTAGCTGCAATAACTCTACTATTTGATGTAGTATCTGTTGATGTATCGTTTGTAACTGTTTCACCTACTACAAAATCAGTACCTTTTACGACATAATAAAAATAAACTGATGTCCCAGTTACTTGAATAATTTTACCTATAGCGCCTGATGTTCCACCTGATATTTTATCTCCAGGATTTCCTGCGAAACCTGAAGCTAATGTTAGTTTTGGTGGCTCAGCATCATCTGTATCATTCGATTCATAAACTGCTCTTAATGCATAGACATCTGGAACACCTAATGTTATTATTTCATCATTGATATTTGTTCCATAAACTTCTGCAGAAACACTTCCACCTGGTGCTGCTGATGCAGTTGTTGTAATTTTAACTCCTCTAGACCTTCTTATTGTCTTAGTTGCATTGTCATCATTTACATCTTTTTGAACAGCATAAATAACCTTTAATACATCATCAGCATCTAACGCAGCTGACTGAGCATGAGTAATTGTTATGTTACCATTAGTAGTTGTTGCAACTTGTAAAGCAGTTCCCTGTTGAGTATTAATAATAGCACCCTCATTATCGGAATCTGTATTTCCATCGTGAATGGAGATAATATAATCGTTAGCATCTTCTGATACAAAACTTGAATCTGATCCTGCTGCATGTGTTATAGTAGCACCAGCTAAAGTAAGTATTGTTTGTTTTCTAATTGTAACTTGATTTGGAGTTATAGAAGACACAAAATCTTTTGGAGTTGGAGATATTGCTACTGTCTTTTCTTGTTCTAGTAATCGTGCCCTTTGTCTTAGGAATTTACCATTTTCTACTGCTGCCGGTGCTGTTTTAACACTAAAAGTTGTATCTGTTATAGCTACTGTTTCATCAACAATCAAAGTAGCACCACTAGGCATTACAATAACATCTCCTCCTTTTAATTCTTGAGTAAATTTACTATTAACACCAGTAACTACTTTATCGGCTGTTGCATCACCGGATAAGTCAGTAACACAAGTACCTGATAATGTATATTGGTTGTCTGTTAATAATGTGTCTGCTGTAAAGTCAGCTGTTCCAGATGAACTTCTACATTCTTGAAATAAACTTCTTACATCATCAGTTGAATATTGTCTAATACCCATTTCTGGATCAGCAAGTATGGCTGTTGCATCTTCTGTTTTATTTGCATCTGTTGAAGTTGAAGAATCCCATTCCACTCTTATATATTCATCATTTGCAAAATTACCTTCTACATCCATTAACATTAATACTGTTCCAGAACCTGTTCTACTTACTGCTACGGTTCCTTTGGCTCCTGATGATACTCCAACAACTCTTTGTCCTGCTGTTAATTCATAAGCAGTCATGTCAGCTTGTATTGTGAGTTGAGTAAACATACGAATATCGAATAAATTAATTCTAAAATAATGACCAGAAGTAGTTATTGATGAATGTAGATTAGACTCAGCTGTTCCTGCTTGAAAGTTAAAGAATCTAACTCTTGCTTGTCCTATCTTAGTTCCAGACGCTGAACCATCAGATGAAATTTTTGTGTCATATAAATCTACTGTTCCAAAAGGTTCTATAGTACCAAGACCTGTCCCAAATTCTGGTTGACCATGACAATTATTAAGATTATAATAATTACCTATCTCAAATGGAATAGCTAATGCTCCAGAATCTTGTGTATCTCTAGCTTTACTAATATTGATAAATGATTGAGAAGGTTTATCTATCTCAAATCCCTTGACATATCCTTTACCAGATGATACAACACCAACGAACTTTGTTGCGTCTCCTGGTGTCGCTGCAGACGATAAATACACACCATTATTGATTGTCGTATTTAAATGTTCTCGTAATTCTAGATTATATGGTCGAACTATATAATCTCCACTTTCATCATAAGTTCTTCTAGCTAATGTTCTTTCTAATACATTGTAGGCTGTGACTTCTGTTTGTTTTGTAATATCACCTACTTCCACTCTTGACATTTCAATAAAGTTATCAACATCTTGAGTACCTTCCATAGCCTTTTTGACTAAAGTTAGTTCTATTTTTAGACGATTAGCACCTGGAGCATTTTCATTTGATGTTCCAGTTGCGTTATCTAATAGAGATGTATCGTCAGTAGAAGATTGAAGACTTTCTGTTATTTGTAATCCAATTCTATATGAAGGATTAGCTGAATATTTATCTAGTAAGATTGTCTGTTGATCAACTCTTACAAAGAAACCCCTTACATATAGTATACCACCACGAATTGTGGCCGCTGAGCCAGTTGCTATAGCACTTGTATGTCCTGTGACATTATCTGGATTGATTGTTTTAAATTCATTGTTTGAATTATTAGAATTTGAATATGTACCGTCAGCTGATAATGCGACTTCTTCTATTTCTTCTCCAAGAAGTGGTTCAAATGTAGATTTTGTTTCAGTAGTCGCAACATAGTTTACATATAAGGTTAAAGGATCACCATCAGTGGTCTTAGCAGCGGTGTTTATAACTTTACCAACTACTAATGAAGTCTTACCTCTATAATATTTACCTATAGCAGCAGTTCTAAAAGATTCTGTTGTAGCTGTTCCTGAAGAATTTGGGTTGGCGTCTTCTACTTTGACGGCCTGATATAATCTATTAACCGTGATAGTTCCACCCATAACGATCGCGCCTTCATCAAATATATGATTACCAAATCTTTCAACCTGGTTTTGTAATATCGTTTGAAGCTGAGTTAATTCTCTTGCTTGTATCGCATTAGATGGACGAAATAGAATTCTATGAAAATTCTTAGTTTCATCATAATCATCATAATAAGGCGATACATTTAAATCTGTATTCTGCGCCATTTATTTTCCTACATTTCGACTATGAGTTTTATATCTTCAATCTGATCAGAGGCTCTTGATACAGCTCCTCTATTTTCCAGATAAATTATGTCACCTGAATGTCTCTCGACTTCTTCTGTGACAAGTGCACTTGAAGCTTTTAATGTTCCATGTGCTGTATTAGTACTTGAATAGATACTATTACTATTTGCAAATGCTACAAAATTACCAGCTTCATTAGGATATGGTAAGTAAGAGATGATTCTTGTTGAAGAATCTACTGATACAACTACTCCTACAGCTGTTGTTTTTAATTCTGTTGATGCATTTCTAATAATAGTGTCTACTGTTGGTGCACTAAATCCACTAGATACAAATTCCATAGTCCCATATGCTTTTCTAGTTGGATCAGAACATACAGTATTACTATTATAATTAGTTGGATTAACAACTACTCCTATTTGTCTAAAATCGTTATCAGTTGGAAAACCACCTTCAGCATATTCTAATCTTGAATTAAGAATAACATAGTTACCACCCAATTCTTCTATTGGATCAGCACCGTGACCATTCTTTGGAGAAATAATGAATTCTATATTAGCTGAATCATTTGTTCCATCAGCTGGTTGATTGCCATCATTATATCCTGGAATATCTTCATTTGCTATAAAAGCATATGTATAACCAGAACCTGCTGTTGTAATTGATACAGAGCTCACAGCTTGAGAACCATTAGTTACTACTTGAGCTACTCCACCTGTACCATCACCACGAATTGCTATACTAGATGTAGTTGTAGATGCTGTATATCCAGATCCACCTGCTTTGATTCTTACTTTCTCTAAAGAGCCATCAACTGCTCCGTTCTCAACATCCCATTGTGCTGAACCGTCATCTGACGCCGCATCTCCTAATCTACCATCTTGTGGTGTAGCTATAGAATCAACTCCACCAGCTACTGCTAGTTGAGCTCCCATTGTTTTAACTGGTATGAAATCGTTAGTAACAAATTTAATTACATCAGATGCTGCTATGGAATACATATATTTCCATTGATATTGATCTGCACTTTCTGTTGGTGTTGCTAAAGTTGTATGATCTGGTTTTACTGTTGATGCGTTAGCTGCGGATCCATCTGCAGTTCCATTAGATATACATTTGTATACATTGTAATCATCAGTCACAACATAGAAAAGAGAGTCCCACAAAGTTGTTGGACTACCAGTTGAATCTCCTGTGTTACTTGATGAATAATTATGACGATATTCGTCATATTGAGTTCCACTCGTCCAATCACGTCTAACAATCGCATGTGAAACATCTGTCGATGCTATTTGTTTCAACGCCACCATATTACGATATGCATCAAATTCGTCATTAGGACTGTCTACGGGAGTTGGCGGTGTTGAATCGTCTGTCCAAGCATGTCCTCTGCCGATAAATGTATATATAGACGAATTCGCCTCTGTCACATCTTCAACAAATTGCTTCGCATTGTTCAAACGAAACTTTTCAGTTATTATTGCTGCCATTGTTATTACCCTTTAATTTAATTAATTGTTAATAGTTATTTATATCACTTAACCTGTCTGAACTACAGCAGAATGATTTAAATTTGTTCTTCTACCTAATTCTCTTTCTAGATTACTTACTAATCTGTTCGGATATATAGTACTTATGTCACTAATCTTGAGTCCTTCTGAAAGAGACTCTTGTAACATATGCTCTCCAGTCTCCAATACAATATCATCTGATTCAGATACAACTAAAGTACCATCTTCCATTAAGATATTATCGCTATCAGTTTCATCAAGAACATAAAAATTTTCTTCATATACTTTATTCATTATACCATAGTTTTCAGTAAACATGATATTTCTTAAATCACCTATAGTTGGTCCAGATTGATTTGATTCTTTCTTTCCAATCATAAGTGCTTCTTCATATAAGAAACGATTACCACTCTCATCAATAATTCTTTCTCCAGATTCGGAGATCAAATTATATGAAGCGATCTGAGTAGATTCTTCAGATACAAAATAATGTGCTTCGTCTTGATGAGTTCTTCCTCTTTCAGATAATATTCTAGTATCATCTTCATTTAGTAAGATACCACCTTTGTCTCCTGGATAAGAACTGATTTCAATTCTACCAGGATATTCTTCCATTATAAATTTTTCATTTGCTTCAGAGATTATATTCTCTGAAATAAAATTCGTTGTTTCATATAGTTTTTGTCCAGCTGGCCTATATCCCCAATTCTCTCCACCATGTAAATCTACACCTGTTCTAGAACCAGTATCTTTTCGTATTGTAATACTAGAATCACCTGGTGCTGAAGTTACACTATTCTTAATATCATCTAATCTTAATGATGTTCCATTAATTGCGAGATATGGTGGAGCTGTGTCTCCAGCTACTATTGTGTTTGTTCCTTCTGTTCTTGCACCTTTCTGATTAAGTGGTGTTCTTGCTTGTTTAATACCTGCTGAGAATGTTTTTCCTCGTTGTGTTACTCCTTGTGAGAATATTGGAGATGAAACTATATTAAATTTTCTCTGTTTCATCTCTGAATCATAAGTTTCTGATTGATCTGTTGCTACTAATACTTTACCTCTACCATGATAACCAGCTGTTGATCCAGGATTAATTCCAGAAGATGTCCACATTTCAAATGTATCTGCTCCACCTTCTGTTGCAGTCTTTTGTGCCTGAGATGTTATATATGTGTCTGCTGTAATTGCAGATGGCTCTTGTTTTGTTACAACATCTTCTGGAGTCCAATGAAGTTCTATTGATGTTGCAGTAAAGTAATTTGTAGTAGATCCATC
>MPLX02090192.1_pt1 | contig 12402 bp, 7 predicted proteins | sample 1617341 | NCBI WGS metagenome assembly MPLX02 (sample SAMN05944804, study PRJNA350692) | marine metagenome | biome: marine; feature: ODZ; material: water; isolation source: 120 m water sample filtered on 0.2 um supor filter | place: Pacific Ocean | collected 2012-04-08 | depth 120m m | reverse complement strand
GTGCCAATGGAGCGCCTGCACGAACTCCATATCAAGCTTAATCTGCCTCCGGTGAAAAAAACCGACGGGGAAAATGACGACGGCGATCAATCCAAAGACAAAAAAGCGGAGAACGGTGGGAAAAAATGAATTACCTCCTGGCGTGTTTATACCTTCTGAACCGGCTTTAACCGGGGCTCCAGGGTTTATCCCCATAGTGAAAAATCACAATAATTTTATATAGTTGCCTATAATATTTGTTGCTTTTTTTTAAAATTCAACTATCTTTGCCTCAAGTTCGCGCTTGATCCTATTGAAATACATTAGAAAATATTATACAATCATTTAAGTTCGCCACTGATCCCGTTGAAATACATTAGAAAAATAGTGGTTACACTATAGTAACAAATTAAAAAACTGGATCTGGAATTCAATAACCGCCATTAAAGGCGGAGAGTGGGAAAGATTTATTGTTGTCTGGCAAGCTTGTTTTTAAAGGGCTGTTCATAGCCTTATTTCCCCTATTGATTGCGGGGTGTGCCCCCCCTGCCATCCACCAGATTGCTTCTTGGATGGCGGATGGATTGCTGTACGTCACCACCGGGAAAGGCACTTCCGATCACGTCATTTCCATTGCCATGCAAAAGGACTGCGCCATGTGGCGCGTGATCAGGGGCATGGAGATATGCATCGACCGTGCTCCGGCTGTAAATGACGACATCATGGTGGCGATGGGCGAGGACGGGACGTTGGCCCAAGACGACCTGGACGCTATTGCTGGACAGCTTTCCGCGATCGAAACGGCAGCAGACGGCGAGGTTGCCCCTGAATATCGTGGCGTTATGACCGCTAATCTTTCCTTTGGAAAAATGGTTCTTTCCCCACGTAAGAAGCGCTACGAACTCTCTGCGGGTATTGCCGACACGGAAACGGATACCGCCACAGCGCGAGTTGTTGGCAGTCTGTCGACACGAGTGGCCACCGCAGCAGCCGACAATATCCAGGAAGATGGTGTATCCCCGATCATTCCAGCCACCATGTCTTTTGGCAGGCCGGTGACTTTCGCCGACAAATTTATCCGGTCGCCGAGGAAGAGAAACAGGTTTATGCTGTCATCCGTTCCGGCGAGACAGCCCTTTGGACGTCCGGTGCTTACCGATTATTCCCAGCTTTCAGAGTCTGTGCCAGAACCCGCGGTCACCTCTGTTTCTGAACGGGCCAAGCTCCAGGCCGTCAGCACCTCTCCCCGTGATTTTTCCAACGGCGGGTCACGTCAACTAGCAGCTTTGTCTATGGCAGATGATTCTTTGTTCTCCGTTACCGGAATCACTAAAAAGACCCCCGCTGTTTCTTCTAAAATTTCAACAGTGGTCCCTGCTATTAAGCCTGTCCCCGGCACCTCATCCCGGCATCTTGTTCTCGGCAGTTTCCGTAACCGGCTCAATGCCGATGCCTTTTCCAAGCAACTTGGGGCGTTCAAGGCATTTGTGGCTACCGTCCAGCTGCCGAGCGGTACTTACTATCGTGTTTTGGCGGGTCCATCCTCTGGGGAAAGCCTTGAGGGCCTGAAGAGCCGTTACATCCAGGCTACGGGTGCAGAAAGCTGGGTGGTGACGCTATCGCAGCCCATGCCATCTAAAACGGCGGTTTTACGCTAGCTTATTACCGGTTTTTTCGTTTTCTTCCGTCCGGGCGGTTTGTCAGACTGCCCGGTCATGTTTAGTTGTGGCATGATATGGTTGAAAACTACCTATTGCATTAGGAAAAATAATGTTTTTGCGCCGAGTAATTTTATACCTGTTCGTAGCCCTGATCTGTTCCCTGGTTTCCCATCCGTCGGTGCAAGCCACGAACCTTCCCTCCTATCGGGCGGTCTATACCCTTGCCCTCGACAAGGCCACGCCTCAGAGCGGCCTTGTGGGCGCACCGGGGTCCATGACCATTGAATGGCAGGACGTCTGTGACGGCTGGAGCGCCACCCAGCATGTGACTGTCAACCTGGATGAAGTTTCAGGAAATATTATTGAGACCGATTCACGTTTTGCCAGTTGGGAATCCAAAGACGGTCTTATCTTCCGGTTCGATGTAAGAAATTTCCGGGACGGTAGTCTTTACGAGCAATTCAACGGTCGTGCGACCCTTTCCAGCCAAGGTGGTCCAGGTCGTGCAGTGTATTCGACGCCAAAGGGTAAAACCCTTGATCTTCCCAAGGCTGTGGTTTTTCCCTCCGAGCATCTGCACCTTCTTGTGGATGCAGCAAGGAAAGAAGAGAAGATTCTCTCCCGCATTGTTTTCGATGGCGCCAGTGAGGAGGGAATGTTCGAAATCAATGCCGTTATTGGTGGCTTGACTCCAGTTGAAACACCAAACCCAAAGCTGGTTTTCTCACTGAATACGAAATACTGGCCCATGCGCCTGGCCTTTTTTTCTATGAAAGCCAGTGTTGATCTTCCCGACTATGAGACCACGGTCCATCTTCTGGAAAACGGAATAGCCAGGGAACTTCTCCTCGATTACGGAAACTTTAAAATAAGGGGGACTCTGGATGAGGTGGAATTTCCTCCCAAACCGTCTTGTTAGCATGATGTATATTTATCACGGATAAACTCCAGCTTTCCCATCCTCCAAGGCAGGGTAAGGCACAAGCTGAACTCCAGCGATGCGATCGATACCCTGACGAACCTGTTCATTCTACGCGGCTAAGGGAGAAGGCCGTAACCGCGTTGTTTCCACGTTTGAATCAGAATTTAAGTCCCCGGGAAAAAGCGCCGCCGGTTAATCATTGTTCTGAAGAAGAGAGAAAGCTGGGGAATATCGTGTTGTGGCCGTTTGCAGGGATGCGCTGAACCTTCGGATAGGCATTTTCAGTTTTATCTAAACGTTGGGGAAGTGGGGCGAAGGGGCCATCCCTACTTGATCTTTTCTTCCTTAAAATCCACATGCTTGCGCGCCACCGGGTCGTATTTGCGGAACGAGAGCTTCTCGGTTTTCTTCTTGGGGTTCCGTTTGGCGACGTAGAAATATCCGGTGTCGGCCGTGCTGGCCATTTTAACGACAATGGAATTTGGTTTGGCCATATTTCTTCCGTGAATCTAAGGGGCAGATGTGAAGGCGAGAACATACCCGCCCTCGACAGACTGTCAAGTATGATTGGTGATGAAGCCGGCCAGCCTATCGGTTAGCGATGGCAGGAAAGGAAAGATTCATAGCGCGGTTGTAGATCGTCGGCTCGGAGAGAAGTTGTTTCGCCACATCGATGTCTTGATCCGAGGTCTTTTTGCGCGACGGACAGATGGCGCGTAATTTTTCAATAGATTCCTTATTTGGAAGTTCCTCAGCCCGCCATTGCGAAAAAACGGCTTCCGAAACAACAACGCCGGCATGAAGCTTTTTCAGGCGTCGGACGAATTCAGCATTTTCCTTTCCAGCGTTATCAATGTTTTCCCGGCTGGTACAGATGGTAGGTAACACGCCAAGATCGTGAAGGGTGTAGCCAGAAGGGGCATGAAAGCGGGACCATGTAAGGGTTAGCTCACCATTATTGGGAAGGGTGATGACGTTTTGGACAGTGCCCTTGCCATAAGAATTGGACCCCATGACAACAGCCCGGCCATGGTCCTGAAGAGCGGCGGCGACAATCTCGGCTGCCGATGCTGTATTGCCATTGATAAGTACCGCCATGGGAAAGCTCTGCGCTTTATCGTCTTCGCCAGCGAAAAAGCTTTGATTGCTGTCAGGATGCCGGCCGTTGGTGGAGACGATCGTTCCTTTGGTTAGGAACAGGTCAGCTACTTCTACCGCCTGATTGAGAAGGCCTCCAGGATTCGATCTCAGGTCAAGAATAATCCCCTTTATTTCCCCTGTTTCGATAGCTGGCTCCATCTCGGCAAGGACGTTTTCAAGACTTTTACTGGTGCGTTTGTTGAAAGAGGTGATGCGGATATAGCCCAGGTCATCCATGATTTTATGGGTCACGGTGACGCCTACGATCAACCTGCGGGACAGGGTCACGGAAAAGGTAGAATCGCTGTCATCGCGGTTGATGGTAACGGTGACATCGGAGCCAATTTTTCCCCGCAAGCGGCTAACCACATCACGGATGGTCAGTCCGGCAACAGGTTCATCATCGATATGGGTAATACGGTCGTTGTCCTGAAGCTCCTTTTCCTCGGCGGGTGTTCCGGGGAGAACTGACACCACTAGGACTTCATCGGCATCCACAAGAATTTGCACGCCGATGCCGCCGAATCCATCACGAGAGGCGCGGCTGCGGCTCGCTTCGGTGGCGCTGGCGTAACGTGAAAAACCATCGAGCTCGGCAACCATGTTTTGAAAGATATTGGAGTAAATGTCTTCCGCCTGCATTTCCAGAAGGGGAGTAGAGACAATGCGGCCATTTTCGATCATTTCCACCGTAAGGTCCGCCCAGGCCTTGGTGTCGTTGTCAGGAGGGGCAGGCATTGAGCCCACAAAGCTGTTGCCAAGTGAAAGGTTCACATAGTCACCATTTCGGGAGACATCCAGTTGCGGATCAATGGCTGTTAGTCCATCAAGCCCGTTCACGGTCAAGTCGCCAATATTCACATTCTCAATGAACCGTTCGGAAATATAGCTGTAACCGGCAGAAAATACCGGGGTAGCGTCCCTCTCGGTAAAGTGGGGGGAAATTTCTTCAACGGGAAGAAAGGCGCAGGCAGACGAAACCAGCGCCAGCAGGGCGCTGAAGCCTTTCATCTGTCTTGAAAAAAGTCCAATTCCCATAAAATTTCGTTCTATCAACCGCATGAAATGACCTTATCCCTTGATATCAAGCACCCAGTGTAAAGCAAGAACCGCGCCCTCACAGAGGTTTCCGGAATATGGGAATTGAGCTGCGTCATTACTTGGTGGTTATCTCAAACTATTGTCACAATATGTTTGCAATGATCAATCTGAAAAAGCGCCACAGATAATCATTATATAGGTACTGAAAGTTAAAATTGTCCTTTCCGCGCCCCATGGGGGGGTTGGGGTGATGGCGTTTTCGGATCCCGGGTTTTTCAGAAAACAGGAATAAAAATTTAACCTGCTCTGAGCTCCTTTACTTTTTTCCTCTGCGTTTCCGCCGCCCGGATGAGCCAGCCCCGCGCCTTTTCATGACCCGTCTTTTTTTTCCAGTCGTGGCTGGAGCCGGCTTCCCTTCGCGTCCCCCTTCGAGAATTTTAAACTGCATGCTGCCGGTTACTGGGTTGGCTTCTGTCAGTCGTACAGTGACAGGATCCCCCAGAGTAAAGGTTTTCCCCGTGGCGCGTCCACGAAGGCAATGGCTGGATTCGTCATGATCGAAGAATTCCGTGCCCAGGCTGCGCACCAACGCCAGACCATCGGCGCCTGTTTCATCCAGGGTCACAAACAGGCCAAACCGAGTAACACCGTTGATGCGGCCGGAAAATTCCGCCCCTATTCTTTCGCTGAGGAAGGCCACGGCATAGCGGTCGAAGGCATCCCGTTCCGCCGCTTCGGCGCGGCGCTCGGTATCGGAAATATGCTCGGCAATATCGCCAAATCGTTCAATGGAGTGGGCGCTTAACCCATGTTCGCCTAGTTTCAGGGCATTGATGAGGGAACGGTGAACAAGAAGGTCCGAATAACGGCGGATGGGCGAGGTAAAATGGGTATACCGGTCCAGCGCGAGGCCGAAATGGCCGAGGTTTTCCGGGCTATAGATCGCCTTGGACTGGGTGCGCAGGACAATCTCGGAGATCAAAGGCCCATGATCGCTTGCTGAGGCCTTATGCAGGACGTGGCTGAAATTCAGGGGCCGCAACGCCTGTCCGCGGGGCAGGGAATAGCCGAGGCTTTTCAGGAAGTCCCTCAGGGCATCCACTTTGAAAGGGTCGGGAGGCTCATGGACCCGGTACATGCAGGGCCGTTTGCGGCGTGACAGGGTTTCGGCGGCAGCCACATTGGCGGTAATCATGAATTCCTCGATCAGGCGATGACTGTCGAGTCGGTCACGGGTCTCAATACCGGTCAGATTCCCTGATTTATCGAGAGTTACCCGGCGCTCGGGCAGATCGAGATCTAATACCCCACGCTTGTCGCGGGCTTTGGAAAGGGCCGTAAAAGCGCCGTAGAGGGGCTGAATGACAGTATCGAGAAGAGGCGTCGTGTCGGCATCGCCACGGCCGTCTTTTGCGTCCTGGACTTGTGAATAGGTGAGGCGGGCAGCAGAGCGCATCAGGCCTCGGACGAAGCGATGGCGCCGCAAGCCGCCATCCCGGTCAAGCCAGAGATGTACCGCTAGACAGGGACGATCCTCGTCGGGATGCAGCGAACACAACCCATTGGACAGGGCTTCGGGCAGCATGGGCACGACCCGGTCGGGAAAATAGACGGAATTGCCCCGGCTCTCGGCGCAGCGGTCCAGGATATCGCCGGGGCGCACGTAATGGGCCACGTCGGCAATGGCGACCATAAGGTGCCAGCCGTCCCTGTTATCTGGATCAGGGTCGGGTTCGGCCCATACCGCATCGTCAAAATCACGGGCATCCGCCCCGTCAATCGTCACCAGTGGCAATGAGCGCAGGTCCTCTCTCTTGCCCAGGCTGACGGCGCGCGCCGCTTCGGCTTGGGCGGTGGCTGCATCGGGGAAATCCGTAGGAATATCGTGGCTGTGGATACAGACGAGGCTGATGGCACCCGGGGCGTCTGTATGGCCCAGCCGCACCGTTACGCGGGCCGTGGGCAGGCCGCGATGACGCCCTGGCAGGACCTCACCTATAACCAGTTCCCCGGTTTTTGCCCCTGAGGAGTCCTTTCCCAGAACCGCAAACTCGCTCTTGTGGCGGCGATCGGTTGATTCGATGCGACCTTCTCTCGCAAGCTTGCTGAACAGGCCTAGCACCTTACGTGGACGGCCGGCAATGACACGAATGGTACGGGCCTCATAGCTAGTTTCGTCGATGCGCTTGAGGCGGGCCAGCACCCTTTCGCCTGCACCAAGCGCTGGCCGTCCACGATGCTCAGGTGCCATGTAAATCACCGGTGGCGGCTTCTCGTTATGCCAGACAGTGGGGCGCCCCGTGAGCTCGCCGTCAGCATCGGGGCCGGTGATTTCTATGACGGCCACGGTGGGCAGACCGCTTTCAGCCGTTACCCGTTGTCGCTCCCCACGTTTTTCACCACGCCTGGAAGCAATCAGCCCTTCTTCTTTCATTTCCTTGAGAAGACGGTTGAAGGGAATACGGTTGGCGCCCTTGATGCGGAAGGCGCGGCTAATTTCTCGCTTGCCCACACGGCCCGGACTTTCCTTGATGAAGTCAAGGATCTCCTGCTTGCTGGGAAGAGGGGATTTTTGCGTCTTGGTCAAGAAATGACAGAAAGGTTCAGCCGGCAGTCGAGGACTTGGACTTTGCCTTGGTTGATTTCTTCGATTTGACCGCCTTCTTCTTTCTGCCGCTGCCCGCCGGCTTGCCATTTGCGGCAAGAAGGGACACGGCTTCTTCCAGGGTTATGGCATCGCTGGAAGTATCCTTTGGCAGGGAAGCGTTGATTCGGCCATGAGACGCATAGGGGCCATAACGGCCGGTTTTCAGGAATACCGGCTTGCCATCATCGGGATGAGCCCCCAATTCGCGGCCGCTGCCGCCCCCCCCCTTACGCGACCGGGAAATAAGGTCCACAGCCCGGTTGATGCCGACGGTCAGGACATCGTCATCGTCCCCTTTCAGGGAAGTATAGGCCCCGTCATGCTTGAGATAGGGGCCGTAAGGGCCGATATCGGCGGTGATGGTCTTGCCGCTTTCGGGATGGGCGCCGACGGTCCGGGGCAGTGCGAGCAGGGCCTGTGCTGCGGCTAAATCAACGGAGTCCGGAGAGAGGGTCCGGGGCAGGGATTTACGCTTCGGTTTCTTGTCTTTTTCACCCTCGCCAAGCTGCACATAAAATCCATAGGGGCCTTTTCGCAGGCTGATTTCCTGACCGCTTTGTTCATCGGCGCCGAGGTTGCGGGGCCCGCTTTCCGCACCGCCTTCGCCGCCATTGCCCACAGCCAGGGACCGGGTATAGGTACAGTCAGGATAATTGGAGCACCCTATGAAGCCCCCGGTCTTGCTGAGTTTTAGCCCAAGGTGGCCATCGGTGCAGGAAAGACAGACACGGGAATCCGTGCCGTCAGCCTTTTCGGGAAAGAAGTGAGGGCCGAGTTCTTCATCCAAGGCGTCAATGACCTGACGTACGGTATACCCGCTGGCGTCTTCCACGGCTTGGGTGAAGGTAGACCAGAAGTTTTCCAGCACTTTTTTCCAGTCAATGAGCCCGCCGGAGATATCGTCGAGCTGGTTTTCAAGATCAGCGGTAAAGGTGTACTGGACGTAGCGCTGAAAAAAGTTTTCCAGAAAGGCGGTGACGATCCGCCCCCGGTCCTCGGGAATAAAACGCTTTCTTTCCAGATGGACATAATTGCGGGCCTGAAGCACATCGATGATGCTGGCATAGGTGGAAGGCCGGCCTATCCCCAGTTCTTCGAGTTTCTTAACCAAACTGGCCTCGCTATAGCGGGGGGGTGGTTTGGTGAAATGCTGTTCCCGTGCGGCTTCCACAAGATCGTGGGCCTCGCCTTCTTCCATTGCAGGCAGGATACGCTCGTCGGCGTTCTCATCCGGCGTATCATCCCGTCCTTCCTGATAGAGCTTGAGGAACCCGTCAAAGAGAATGACCGATCCCGTGGCCCGAAAACGGGTTTTCCGATCGCTGCTTTCAAGGTCCACACCCATCTTTTCGATGTTGGCGGTAGCCATTTGGCTGGCGATGGTGCGCTTCCATATCAGTTCATAGAGCCGGTGCTGGTCTCGGTCGAGATGGCCCGCCACATTCTGGGGTGTTCGGGTCGGGTCGGTGGGTCGGATGGCTTCGTGGGCCTCCTGGGCATTTTTAGCCTTGGTCCTATACATGCGAGGCGCATCGGGAAGATACTCCCCGCCAAATTTCTCACCGATAAGCTGTCTGCAGCCGGCCACGGCCTCGCCAGCAAGGGTAACGCTGTCGGTTCTCATATAGGTAATCAAACCTTGCGTCTCTCCGCCGATGGTGACGCCTTCATAAAGCCTCTGGGCAAGATTCATAGTGCGCGAGGTCCCTAAACCCAATTTTCGGGACGCCTCCTGCTGCAGAGTCGAAGTGGTGAAGGGAGGGTAGGGGTTGCGCTTGACCGTTTTGCGTTCGACCGAGGCTACTGAATAATTTTCCGCCTTGGCTGCGGCTTTGGCCTTTTCAGCGGTATCGGTGTCGGCGAGTGAGAACTTGTCGAGTTTCTCGCCATTCAAATAGGCCAGGCGGGCTGAAAATTGTGCCCCGGAGGGCGTGCGAAAGGTGCCCTCAACCGTCCAGTATTCCTGTGGCCTGAAACATTCGACTTCAGCTTCGCGCTCACAAATCAGACGCAACGCCACCGATTGCACGCGCCCGGCGGAACGGCTGCCGGGAAGTTTGCGCCACAACACGGGCGAGAGGGTAAACCCGAAGAGATAATCAAGGGTACGCCGGGCAAGATAGGCCTCCACAAGGGCGTGGTCGAGTTCGCGTGGATGTGCCATAGCCTCGAGAATGGCGTTGCGGGTGATCTCGTGAAACACGACACGGCTGATCTTGATGTTCTCCAGGCCCCGGCGTTGCTTGAGAATCTCGGCGATATGCCAGGAAATGGCTTCCCCCTCGCGGTCGGGATCGGTGGCAAGATAAAGATTTTCAGCCCCCTTAAGGGCCTTGGCGATGGTGTCGAGATGTTTTTTGGACTTGCTCTCCACCTCCCAGGTCATGGCGAAATCCTGGTCCGGCTGCACCGACCCGTCCTTTGAAGGAAGATCACGCACATGGCCATAGCTGGCGAGCACGGTGTAGTCGCTACCGAGATATTTATTGATGGTTTTCGCCTTGGCCGGCGATTCGACGACAACGACGTTCATGGAGCAGTCCGTATTTAACCCGGTTGAAAGAGAGCAGCGGCTCTCATACATGATAAAAACGCCCACAGCTGTTGGTGACAATTGGCATCGCAAATAGGATTCGTCAACCGTCAGCAGACTTGGCGGGTGGTTTTTGTTAACGGTGGGATGCGCCCGCACCGGCTAACTGCACAGACGATTCCAGGCTTTCCGGCCACGCCGTCAAAGGGATGTTTTTTGACCGTTTACGGCTTGAGTCTTGTTATGGCTCTGGGCTTTAATTCGGGTTGCGTCATGCACTGAGGGCAAAGAAGGGTCTGAATATCAGGGAGGCCTTGGCTCCATCCATGAGCTTCGAAGTTCAAACATACAGAAATGAAAATCCGCTTCGAGTGCAGAGACGTTCCGTCGAACAGCAGTTTCAGAATCAGATTCTAAACGAACAGCTCCGTAACAAGCTGGTGACTAGCAAGCCCGCCTCTCGCTGATACCGCTTCTTATTCCACAAATCAATCTGCGCCGATTTTCGTTTCCTCACCGTTGAAAAGGCGGCGGATATTTTCGGTATGCTGCAGCCAGATGAGGGCAGCGGCAAGGGTCGCATAGACGGCCATGGGCGACTCATCCCACCACAGGGAAAAGAGCGGCGCTACCGCCATCGCCGTCAGGGCGGCTAGCGACGAATATCGGAAGAGAAAGCCAACCGTGATCCACGTGATACAGGCCAGCAGCCCTACCAGCCAGTTGAGCGCGATCAGGGTTCCCAGGGCGGTGGCGACCCCCTTACCACCCCTGAATTTCAGCCATAGCGGAAAAATATGACCGGTCAGGCTGCCGGCCGCCGCCACCAGGGCCGCATCCCGTCCCCAGGACGCGAACGCCAGCACGGCCAGCGCTCCTTTGCCGCCATCCAGGAATAGGGTCAGGGCGGCAAGGGCCTTGTTGCCGGTTCTCAGCACATTGGTGGCGCCAATATTGCCAGAACCCATGGTGCGGATATCGCCCATCCCTCCAAGCTTGGTCAGGATCAGGCCAAAGGGAATCGTGCCGAGAAGATAACTGCCCAGCAACGCTATGAAGAGCATCAGGATATCGCCTCCAGGAATTTCCATTGCCATCACCAGCCCATGCTTTCAGGCGTCAAGATCGGAAGCATGAAAGACGGTATGGCCGGAGATCACGGAGCGAACCACGCGACCCTGGGTGAGCTTGCCATCGAAGGGGGTATTCTTTGATTTGCTGAGCAGCTGGTCGGCGTCGATCTTCCAGGGTGCGTCCGCGTCGAAGATAACGAGATCCGCCGCGGCGCCTTTTCTTAGCCTGCCGGTATCCAGGCCCAGGATATCCGCCGGCACACAGGTGACTTTCCCCAGCATACCGGAGAGTGAAAGCGAGCTCTCGCGGGTGAGGTCGAGGGCCACCGCCAGCAGTGTTTCCAGCCCCACCGCCCCGCTTTCGGCCTGGGCGAAGGGCTGGCGTTTGCTGTCTTGATGGTGAGGGGCATGGTCGCTGACGATGGCGTCAATGGTGCCGTCCTCAATCCCTTCCACCACGGCGCGGCGGTCTTCCTCGCAGCGCAGGGGCGGGGAGAGCCGGGCAAAGGTGCGGTAATCGCCCACGGCGATCTCGTTGAGAGCGAAATAGGGCGGCGCCGTATCGCAGGTGACGTTGAGCCCGCGCGCCTTGGCCCTGCGCACCACATCCACCGAATCAGCCGTGGAGAGAAGAGAGGCGTGATAGCGGCCTCCCGTCAGTTCCAGCAGCCTGATGTCGCGCTCGAGGCAGATGGTCTCGGCGGCATTGGGAATGCCGGCCAGCCCCAGACGGGTGGCGATTTCTCCCTCGTTCATGACACCGTCACTGGCAAGACTGTTGTCCTCCGGGCGCTGAACGATGAGAAGGCCGAAGCTGCTGGCATAGCTGAGCGCCCTGCGCATGACCAGGCTGTCATCGATGGAGGATATACCGTCGCCGAAGGCCACGGCGCCGGCTTCGGACATCAGGCCCATCTCGGTGATTTCCTTGCCTTCAAGTCCTTGGGTCAACGCTGCCATGGGGTAAATGTTGATCAGTCCCGCCTCGCCGGCGCGGCGGCCAATGAATTCCACCAGGGCGACACTGTCGATGACGGGGTCGGTGTTGGGCAGAACAATGATGGTGGTGATCCCGCCCGCCGCTGCCGAGACCGTCGCTTCCCTGTGCTCGTGACCGGGATCACGGAGCCGCACCCGCATGTCCACAAGGCCGGGAGCCAGGACACGCCCCCGGCAGTCTATGGTCTCCGCGTTCTCCGGCGCGCCGTTGGCAAACAGGCCGGATCCAAAATCGGCGATCATTCCGTCCTCGCTCAAGAGGCCGCCAGGGGCGTCGAGACCGCTTGCGGGATCAATCAAGCGGGCGTTCACATAAGCAGTTCTGGGAGCCGCTCTAGAGGCGGCCGTGGCAGTGGTTGCTGCGGCTGCCTTTTTCTTCACCGTCCTGGTTTTTTTAGCGCCCTTCG
>MPLX02105458.1_pt1 | contig 12409 bp, 17 predicted proteins | sample 1617341 | NCBI WGS metagenome assembly MPLX02 (sample SAMN05944804, study PRJNA350692) | marine metagenome | biome: marine; feature: ODZ; material: water; isolation source: 120 m water sample filtered on 0.2 um supor filter | place: Pacific Ocean | collected 2012-04-08 | depth 120m m | reverse complement strand
CGGCAGGGCCTGGAACTGGACGGCAAATGGCGTTTACATAATATTTGCGTTGCTGCTCAATCCATTCATCGCCATCAGGAGATCCCCTGAATTCCGCGCGCGAAAGCTCGCTTCTTCCCTGTCAACAGATACCCTGTGATCTGACCGCCAATTGGCACAGACTGCTTGCCTGGAAAGTGTAGCAAAATCATTAGCACTTTTATTGCCAATTTGAGATATCGCGTTATCCCAGCGGTGAGTTTTACATGCCCTGTCAAACACATAACACATGCTGACTACGGTATCTTTGGTATCTTTCTCAGCCATACTTGGCACCTACTAAACAGAGATATTAACAACTAATGCAAAAACAGTATGTTTTTGAAATCAACCCGTCAGATTTTCACAATAGCCCCAAAAAGCTGTTTCCCGACATGGCCGTAACAACTCCATACGCATGTTGAAATGCAATGTTCCGTTTGATGTTGAGGAAGGCAGTGGTAACTGCTACCGATTAAATGAGGCTACGCAGCTTTTACCTGCCGGTCAAGTTTGCTTCCGTTGGAACTCCAATCTTCCAACGCTCTCAGACGATGTTTTCATTCTTTGTTCGATTCCCGTGATAAGGGCATTGCTATAACCTGGATCGGTCCCTGCATTTCCCTCAAAAAGTTTTACACTCTTGTGTGCAAGCCCTTGATATACTATGCAATAAACTGGCCATGAAACTGTAAAACCCCTTTGAAAACAAAGGATTCACATGAATTACGTCAATCCCGATGCTCTGGTCAGCACTGAATGGCTGGAAAAGCATTTGAACGCGCCTGATGTTCACATTATTGATGCTACTTACTATTTGCCCAATGATGAACGTGATGGAGCCGAGGAATATTCGTACCGTCACATTCCGGGAGCGGTTTTCTTTGATATTGACGATATATGCAACAGCGACATCGAACTGCCGCACATGCTGCCAGGCCCCGGGAAGTTTTCTTCCAGGGTTCGCAAACTTGGGTTAGGGGACGGCTGCCGAATTGTAGTTTACGACAGTTCCGGCGGTTTCATGGCGGCTTGCCGGGTGTGGTGGATGTTCAGGGTCTTTGGCCACACGGATATCGTGGTGCTGAATGGCGGACTGTTCAAGTGGATGAAAGAAAAGCGCCCGCTTAATGATGAAGAGGTCATTCCCCGGCCACGGCATTTTTCAGCCAGCATGAACAATATGCTGGTTAAAAATATGTCCCAGATGATGAAAAATGTTGAGACGCAAGAATTTCAGGTTATTGATGCCCGAAGTACGAGTCGTTTCGACGGCGTTGATCATGAACCCCGCCCGACGAAAAAACGTGGGCATATTCCGGGTAGCATCAACCTGCCCTTTACGTCCCTACTCAACGCGAAGGATAATTTTACGTTCAAAATGGCCGATGAAATTCAGGCCGCTTTCGACGAAGCCGGGGTCGATATAGGCAAACCCATCGCCGCCACTTGCGGGTCGGGGGTAACGGCTGCGGTAACGGCGTTCGCCCTGAACCTTTTAGGACACGATGAAACCGCGGTTTATGACGGCTCGTGGGCGCAATGGGGCAACCATCCGGACACCCCCGTCGATCCCTGACAAATGATGACCAACTTTTCCATCCGCCCCTATGATGACGGGGATTATCAGGCCGTTGAGGCGTTGTGGCAGGCCTGCAACTTGACCAGATCCTGGAACAACCCGGCGAAAGATATCGAATTTTGCCAGCACTCCCCAGCCTCTGAACTGTTCGTAGGCGTTATTGAGACGCAGATCATCGCAACGGTGATGGCGGGTCACGACGGCCATCGCGGCGTCATCTATTATCTTGCCGTAGACCCGGATCAACAAGGCAATGATCTTGGCCGTACAATGGTTCGCCACGGCGAAAACTGGCTGAAGGAACTGGGCGTCTGGAAAGTGAACTTGATGATTCGCGACGATAACCAGCCGGTTCGCGCGTTTTATCAGGCTATCGGTTATGAAGAAGAGCCCCGTATCGTCATGGCGCGTCGCCTGGAGGAAAAACCGGATTGATCAACGACAATCAGCTTGAGTGCATTATCACCTACTTGCAAATGTTGCGCCCGCCTGCCAAACCCGCTCGCCCGGCCCCGGCAGGGCACATAGCCTTGTTGAGATGCGAAAAACCAACCGTCGGTTTTTACCGGTTTCTTTATGAAGGCGTCGGCGCGCCCTGGTTATGGTACGAGCGTCGGGTGATCGATGATCGCACTCTGGCGGCCCAGATCATCGACCCTCTGGTTGAAATATTCGTGCTTTACGTTCGTGGCGCACCAGCCGGGTATTTCGAGTTGAATTTGCGCGAGCGACCTGATGTGGAACTTGCCTATTTCGGCCTGATGCCGGATTTCATCGGCATGGGGTTAGGCTCATTTCTTTTGCGCCAGGCCATTGATCGGGCCTGGTCCCACGAGCCGGAACGGCTTTGGGTTCACACATGTAATTTTGATCATCCCGATGCGCTTCGCGTTTACCAGCGTGCGGGGTTCGAACCGTATGTTCAACAAACAACCCATATCGATGACCCCCGACTGATCCACCCGGACCTCGATTGGCCATCTGTTTCTACTTAGTGGCCTGCCCCTTTACCCCATTGGACGAATTCCTGTCAGATTGACGTGACTAAAATACTCGTGTAAACACACAAACATGCGTAACTCGAACAAACGAAAACTGAGCAAACGAATGATGAGCAGCGCCATGAAAATGGCAATGCCGATTTCGTTTGATTTTTTCGTTTGTAAAAAGAGTACGCACCATGTCCACGCTCCCTGTATCTGACACCACCGAAGATTTCCGAATCAATGACCTTGCCGGAAAGCAGGTGTCCCTCGTCGTCCGCTTGACGGCAACCCCGTCAGCGCGTCTGACCTGCGAGATCAGCACGCTGATTGGCCGCAAGCTGAACCAGCCTTTTGCCTTCCTGGTAAATGTCGGCGATACCCTGAAACTGGATTTGCACCTGAAAGACCCAGGCCTGATCACGACCGAGGCCCTTGTTAAATCTCTTTTGAAGATCAAAGGGGTGAGGAAGTTGAAGGCAGAACGTATTTGCCCCCACCGGGGAGCGATTTACGCCATCAGCCTGAAATCGTAAACATTGTTTTGGCTTAACGCATGGAAGACAAATTTGCCATCAAAGCCGTGTTAACGCGGCGAATTTCATCGGCAATCTTGTGGGCCTTGTCCTTGTCTTCCACGCAGCATTGGAAGGCCACATCGGCGCAACGGTGTCTTTCTTCCAGCAACGCCTTGATTATGGTTTTCTCGATGGCGTCGGCCACTTCCTGCGGATGCCCCCCCTCCTCCACTCCAAGAATGGAATGAACTTGTTTAGCTGCATCTTCGGCGCGTTCCCTGAGACTTTTTGTCATCACAGCCTCCTAGTTAATGGTGAAGAATCTGGCTCAAGAACATCTTGGTGCGATCATTTTGTGGGTTGTCGAAGAATTCGTGCGGATTATTTTCTTCAATGATCTGGCCCTCATCCATAAAGATAACCCGGTTGGCGACGGTCTTGGCGAAGCCCATCTCGTGGGTGACGCAAAGCATGGTCATGCCTTCCTGGGCCAATTCGACCATAACATCCAACACTTCCTTGATCATTTCCGGATCAAGGGCTGACGTAGGCTCATCAAACAGCATGATTTTTGGGTTCATGCACAATGAACGGGCGATAGCGACACGTTGCTGCTGACCACCGGATAGCTGGCCGGGATACTTGCTGGCCTGTTCAGGAATTTTCACGCGCTCCAGGTATTTCATGGCGACGTCCTCAGCCTCGGCCTTGGGCATCTTGCGAACCCAGATCGGCGCCAAAGTCAGGTTATCCAGAATGGACAGGTGCGGGAACAGGTTGAAGTGCTGGAACACCATGCCGACTTCACGGCGGATTTGCTCAATGTGCTTCAAATCTCCGGTCAGTTCCGTGCCTTCGACGACAATCTGCCCCTGCTGGTGTTCTTCCAACCGGTTGATGCAGCGGATCAAAGTTGATTTACCGGACCCGGATGGGCCACAGATAACAATCCGTTCGCCTTTTCTGACCGTCAGGTTGATATCCTTCAGGACATGAAATTCACCGTACCATTTATGAACGGCATTCATGTTGATCATGACATCGTCAGAAACTGTCATTTCATGTGTCGGTTGTTGTACCGCTTGTTCAGACATAATATTTATTCCGTTTCCTTAATGACCGGTATGCAGCTTTTTCTCCAGGTGCATGCTGTATCGGGACATGCTGAAACAGAAGACCCAGAAGACAAAAGCCACAAATGCGTATGCTGTAGTATGAAATCCGCTCCATTCGGGATCGGTGAAGGACGCTTGAGCCGCACCAAGGAAGTCAAACAGGCCGATAATCAACACCAATGTCGTATCTTTGAACAACCCGATAAAGGTGTTGACGATCCCGGGAATTACCAGCTTCAGCGCTTGTGGCAGAATAATAAGGCCCATGGTTTTCCAATAACTCAGGCCCAGGGCTTCGGCAGCCTCTGTCTGTCCCTTGGGGATTGCCTGCAATCCACCACGAATAACCTCGGCCATATAAGCCGCAGAGAACAACCCAACACCAACCAGCGCTCTGATCAATTTATCGAAGGTCATGCCTTCAGGCATGAACAGCGGGAACATCACCGATGCCATGAACAACACGGTAATCAAGGGAACGCCGCGCCAAAATTCGATGAAGGTGACGCAGATCGCCCTGACAATAGGCATTTCGGACCGTCGCCCCAAAGCCAGAACGATACCGATGGGCAGTGACGCGACGATACCGGTAAGAGCGATAACAAGGGTCAGAAACAATCCACCCCAAAGCGGCGTTTCAACTTCAACCAGATCAAAAGATCCGCCGACAAACAGGAAGAAGGCGATAACCGGGTAAATAAACAGCAGGAATATCGCAATCCAGCCCTTGAACCTAAAACCGGGAATGAACAGCGGGATCATGCTTCCGACCAAAATAACATAGGCCGAGTTAATGCGCCAAAGCTCCGCATCCGGATAGCGACCGTACATCAGGAACTTGAACCATTCCTCGATATATATCCAACAGGCTACGGGTAGTGGTCCGCCCTGGTCGTTGCGGCAGGCCTTCGCTGAATCGCCCGTCCAGATGGCGTCAAGAAAAGCCCAACTCATAAACGGCGGCAAGAGCAAATAAACAATGTAAAACGCGACCAACGTCAAGCCAATGTTGAGCGGCGAAGACAACAGGTTGGCGCGAACCCAGCCGACAACGCCAACGGTGTTGGCCGGTGGCGGCAGATCCGGGTGATTGCCTAGTTCATGGGTAAGGGGTGTTTGTTCAGTCATCTTACCTCTCCACCAGGGCCATTTTATTGTTGTACCAGTTCATGAAGGCCGAGATCAGCAAGCTGATCGTCAGATAAACCGACATGGTAATGGCAATAATTTCGACCGCCTGACCGGTCTGCATCAGCACGGTGCCAGCAAATACAAGGACCAAATCCGGATAGGCAATTGCGGCTGCCAGCGACGAGTTTTTAGTCAGGTTCAAATACTGGGATGTCAGCGGTGGAATGATGACACGCAAGGCCTGTGGGATGACGACCAATCGCAAGGTCGGCCCCGGTCGCAGGCCCAGGGCGTAAGATGCTTCGGTCTGGCCATGACTGACAGCCATGATACCGGCTCGTACGATCTCGGCGATAAATGTCGCCGTGTACAACGACAACGCCAGCGTTAATGAAACCAGTTCCGGTATCAACGAGAAGCCACCCTTGAAGTTAAAGCCCTTCAACTCGGGATACTCCCAGCTTAAGGGGAAGCCGGTTATGATGGCGGCAATAAAGGGTAAGCCGATAATCAGGCCCAGGGAATAATAAACAGTATGAAACTGCTGACCCGTCTCCTGCTGACGCTTATGCGCCCATTTGACCATGAAGTAGATAATGACAAAAGCGGCGACAAGCGACCACGAGATCAAGGCAAAGCCATCCTCGAATATCGGCGAGGGGGAATAGAGGCCGCGGTTATTGAGGAAAAAAGAATCAAAAAATGCGATGCTTTCGCTTGGTGACGGAGCATTTCGCCAAACGCCGAAATACCAGAAAAAGATTTGCAGCAACAACGGAATATTGCGCAATGTTTCGATATAGACAGCGGCCAACTTTGAGATAAGCCAGTTGTTGGACAGGCGCGCGACACCGATCAGGAAGCCAAGTATGGTGGCGAAAAAAATACCAATCGCGGCGACAAGCAGTGTATTGAGCAATGAAACAATGAAGGCCCGGAAATATGAATCGGATTCCGTATATTCAATCAGGGTCATCAAAATAGAGAACCCGGCCGTTGTTTTCATAAAGCCGAAGCCGGAGGCTATGCCCTGGCGTTCAAGGTTATGCAATGTGTTGGAGACAAGAACGTAGCCTCCGTAGATAACCAATCCCAGGACCAATACCTGGAAAAACATCGCCCTGTAGACAGGATCGTTCCAAATCGGCGGTTTCGCCGGTTTTCGGGTTTCAACAATATCCTCAGCCACGAAAAGCCTCCCCAAACTCTATGCCGATAATGTTGTAAAAATTTTGGAGGTAAAGGAGATGTGCCAGATCCTTAAAGACCGGGCACACACCTTTAAAATTACCGGAATTAACGTACCGGCATCGGGTACATCAACCCGCCATTGTTCCACAGGTTGTTAACACCGCGCGGAAGTTGCAGCGGGGTGTTCGGTCCAACATGAGCTTCAAAGCTTTCGCCGTAGTTACCAACTTGCTTGATAATGTTGTAAGCCCAATCCGAGCTAAGGCCCAGGTTTTTGCCTACATCACCTTCGGTACCCATCATACGCTTGATGCCCGGATTGTCGCTGCTTTTCATAGCATCGGCATTACCGGAATTGATACCCATTTCTTCGGATTCCTGCATAGCAAACAGGGTCCATTTAACGATATCAAACCACTGGTCGTCGCCGTGACGGACAACAGGTCCAAGAGGCTCTTTGGAGATAACTTCCGGCAGAACCGTATGATCGTTCGGAGAGCTCAGTTTCAGACGTTGGGCAGCCAGACCAGATTGGTCAGTGGTGTAGACGTCGCAACGACCGGCGTCGTAAGCGGCGACAACTTCATCAGCTTTTTCAAACGCGACCAGCTTGTATTCCATGTTATTGGCACGGAAGAAGTCAGCAACGTTCAGCTCAGTCGTGGTACCGAGGCTGGTGCAAACAGCGGCACCGGCAAGTTCCATGGCGCTTTTTACGCCTAACGATTTACGAACCATGAAGCCCTGACCGTCGTAATAGTTAACGCCGGCAAAGTTCAGGCCCAGTACGCTGTCACGAGTGGCCGTCCATGTGGTGTTACGGGACAGCATGTCAATTTCGCCGGACTGCAAAGCGGTGAAACGCTCTTTATTGGAAAGCGGCGAGTATTTGACTTTGCTGGCATCGCCCAAAGTAGCGGCGGCAACAGCGCGGCATACATCAACGTCGATTCCGGTCCAGTTACCACTGGAATCCGGGTTCGAGAAGCCAGGAAGGCCCTGGCTCACACCACACTGGACGAAGCCCTTCTTTTTGACATCATCTAGCGTGCCCGCAGTGACAGCTGAGCTTACAAAAGCCGCAGCAGCAAAAACGGACAGAAATTTAACGGATTTCTTCATTAGTACATCTCCCTGATGTGTTAATTATTATTTTAACCTCTGACGAAAGACACTCTCGCTCATGTTTTCACACTCAATATGAGTAAATGAGAATGTTTCGTAAAAAAAGAAGTTACTGAATTCGTAGCATGAAAGTCTCAAGGACCTCAAGACCTAAGTGTTTGATCCGCAGGGCAATCGCATTTGAACTTTTGGTTATGCCCTGCTCAACGCCTGAGAAAACCTATCCAGCGAGCCGCGACAAACAGAACCAGCGCAGCGACAACGATCGAGGGGCCAGACGGGGTATCGTAGCTGAACGACCCCCACAGCCCGCCTGCAACGGACAAACATCCTACCACCGCAGCCAGCAGGACCATCTGTTCGGGATTAGACGACAAAGGCCGGGCGGCGGCGGCCGGAATAATCAGCAGCGATGTTACCAAAAGGATACCCACCACCTTCATTGCCAGGGCGACAACACCGGCAAGGATAAGCATATAGATCAGTCGCAGGGTGTGAACTGGCACCCCTTCGACCATTGCCAGTTCCTCATGAACAGTCGCCGACAGCAAAGGCCGCCACATAAACAACAAGGCGATTGCAACGAAAATTCCGCCCCCGTAAAGCCAATATAAATCGGATGTACTGACGGCCAGGGTGTCGCCGAATAGATAGGCGTTCAAATCGAAGCGAACGTTTTCCAGAAATGCAACGGCGACCAGGCCCAACGCCAATGTTCCGTGGGCGAGAATCCCAAGCAGAGTGTCTTCGCTGAGCATTTCCTGCTTCATTCGCCAATGTCTGCCCCCCATCAGCAAGGCGACGACGATACAAATCGCCAGGACACCAAGCATTGGCTGCATCCCCATAAGCAAGCCCAGGGCAATTCCCAGCAGTGCGGAATGGGAAAGGGTCGCCCCGAAATACGCCATCCGGCGCCACACTACAAAAGCTCCCAAAGGCCCGGCAACGGAGGCAACGGCACAACCGGCGAACAAGGCTCGGATCAGGAAGTCGTCATACATGATCGTGCACATGATGGTCGTGGTTAATAACATTGCCATGCACGTCGTGATCATGATCATGGTCGTGGTGATAAATGCTCAGTTCGGCCGCAACGCTTTCGCCAAACAGGGATACAAATTCCGGGTGGCGGGAAACAGTTTCCGGGTGACCGGCGCAACAGACATGCTGATTCAGGCAAACGACCTGATCGGTCGCGGCCATGACCATGTGAAGATCGTGCGATACCATCAGCACACCGCATCCCCGCTCATCACGAAGACCGCGGATCAGGGCATAAAGTTCCGCCTGACCACTGACATCAACGCCCTGCACCGGCTCATCGAGAACCAGCAGACCGGGATTGCGCAACAATGCGCGAGCCAACAAGACCCGTTGCAATTCACCACCGGAAATTTGCTGGATCGGACTGTTGGCGATATGTCCGACACCGGTTTCCTTGAGCACGGCATGACGCAAGCCATGTCCTTCGTCTCCGCGTGACAACCCCAAGGAAAGGAACCGGCTGACAGTAATTGGCAAGGCTGGATCAATATTCAGCCGCTGCGGCATATAGCCTATGCGCAAGCCCACTCGACGTTCGATTGCTCCCTTATCAGGCACATGCAACCCCAGCATAGCCCGAACCATGGTCGTTTTGCCGGCCCCGTTAGGACCAATAAGTGTGACGATTTCACCCTCGCCAACCCTTGCTTCCGCATCGCTCAAGACCTGCCTGCCGCCGAACGAAACGTCGACTCCGTTTGCCTGGATAAGAAAATCAGTCATGGCTGGCAATTCGGACATTGTCCCTCGACTTCCACGGTACGGCGCAGGATCGAAAATCCGACGTCGGCGGCCAATCCTGAAATTGCCTTGTCCAGTCGGGGGTCCGAAATTTCCGCCGCAGCGCCACAATCCTGGCAAATAAGAAACTGTGACGGATGAGACGTATCGGGGGCGGTACATCCGACATAGGCGTTCAGACTTTCAATTCGATGGATCAGGCCCAGCTCCAGCAAAAAATCCAGGGTGCGATAGACCGTAGGCGGCTGGGCGTTGTGTCGTTCTGCTTTCAAAATATCCAGGAGTTCGTAGGCCCCGACGGGTTGATGACTTTGCCACACAAGCTCCAACACCCGGCGACGCAAATCCGTTAGCCGGGCAGAACGTGCAGAACAAAGACTTTCCGCCGTTTTCATGGCGCTTGCGATACAGCGCCCGTGATTATGACCGGATTTTTTGAACATCTGCTGATCCCGAGTTGATGATACAGATTATGGATCAAGGTCAACTCCTTGACTCTTAAACGTTACAGTATAACATATCATTACTGAAGTCATTTTTTCCATACGGAATACGGTCATGAACGCAGGCAAGATTTATCTATTCTGCCTTTTGGGGTTGTTTTCTCTATTCCAGATACGCATAAGCGAAGCGTCCAACGCGCCTTTGGTAAGCGTTTCGGTCCAACCCGTGCATTCTTTGGTGGCCGGCCTTATGGACGGAGTTGGCGAACCTGAGTTGATTATCAAGGGTGGTCGCTCACCGCATACCTACAACATGAAACCGTCCGACGCCCACACCCTGAACCATTCCGATATCATCATCTGGGTCGGACCGGGACTGGAAATGTTTCTGGAAAGACCTATCGCCACCCTATCCAGAAATTCTCGGGTTATCACTCTGGCAAAAAATCCGGAAGGCGACCCTCACATGTGGCTGTCGCCCATGATAGCTATTACTATCATCGAACAGGTCTTAAGAGTCCTAATCGAAAATGACCCCAAACATGGTGAACACTATAAAAGGAATGCCCTGAACCTGACGGATCGGTTGAGCAAATTGCAAAAAACTGGTGAAGATCGATTGCGCCCCCATCAAACAAAGCCATTTCTGGTTTTTCATGACGCCTGGGGCCATTTCGCCAAAGCCTTTGGATTAAGCGTTGTCGGTTCCGTCGCTATAAATCCTGAACGACCACCGGGCGCAAAAAGAATTTCGACCATTCGTCGGCAAATAAAACAAGGCGGCATACGCTGCCTGTTTCGGGAGCCTCAATTTCAATCCCCCTTGTTGGCCACCCTTCTGAAAGGTCAGGAGAATATAAGGGAATTCGAACTTGACCCCTTGGGATCGGCTTTCGCACCGGGCCCCAATTCGTATTTCAATATGATGGAAAGCAACTTCGAAGCCGTTGCATCATGCCTGCAATAGATCAATTTTGGTAACCACTCAACCCACCCCCTAGTGGGCGGCGCCTGGCGAAGGCATTGTCAGATACATGGCAAGTCCGTCAGCTTCTTTCCCTTGCTGAAATTTATGACGGCGGCAAGCGCACGAAGGTTGCCCGGATGGGAAGTGTCGGGCTTCAGGTTATTCGCGACTGGGTGCAGCGGTTCCGCAAAATATCAGCACGTTCGCGACACAAGGGGCAAAATGAATTTGCTGTGAAGCATGGAACAGGCTCATGAATCAGCCGTGGAAGATAATGTCCATCGGTATGAGGGAATGGGCACATGGGTTCTGATCAATGCCCGTTGGTATAAACCGGGCGGAAAATCAAGTGGTAACCGAATTCGGTTTCGATAACGTCGCTGGTTTCACCCGCTTCAAGGCTGAAAGCGGCGTCTTCGAAGGTTTTGACCATCTGGCCACGGCCAAATTCACCAAGGCTGCCGCCATTCTGGCCTGACGGGCAATCGGATACTTCACCGGCAATTTCAGCAAAATCGGCACCATCGGCAATCTTGCCCTTCACGTCTTCGATGATCTCCAAAGCCTCGTCCTTGGTGCGGGTTTCGTCAGAACGTGCGGAACCTTCGTGCATGACAAGAATGTGGGACACGGTGACCTGATCGGACATAGAATTTCTCCAAAAACAGCTAGAATTAAGGTCGCCCTTCTAAAGCATTAACAAAAATTAACCAATAGGAAAGGTTTGACGAACCAGAATAACGATTAGCCAGAAGGCTAATACGATAACAGGACAGAATGTTATGGCGACGCATGTATCAACACGCCCACCTACCCGCGACGCCTTTGCCGTGCTTATTGTTTTTGCTGGTTTTTTTGCTCATTTTGGCCTCGCCGAAATTCCAGTATAGGACAATTATGTATAGATGCCCGACAAATCAATGAGTTTTTTTTGAGATTTAGGGAAAGTCGGTTTGCAGAGTGTAGATGTTACCATCATCGGAGCAGGAATTGCGGGAGCCTCGCTGGCCGCAGAACTGGCGGACGGTTTGAATGTGGTTCTGGTCGAACGCGAAGACCAACCCGGATATCACGCTACGGGGCGTTCCGCCGCCATCTATACTGAAGCCTATGGAAATGAAACCATTCGCGCCCTTACCTCTGCCGGACGGGATTTCTTTTCCAACCCTACAGCGGAATTTAGCGAAATACCCTTGTGGCGAAAACTGGGTGTGATGTTCATTGGCCGAGAAGATCAAGCGGACAATGTGAAAAAGCACATCGCCACGGCGTCCAAGTACGCCAGGGAAATTCGCGAGGTATCCGCCGAAGAAATCCAACAGATGGTGCCTATCCTAAAAAAGGACGCAGGAGCGATTGGCGCCCACGACCCCGACGCCATGGAACTGGACGTCGCAGCCATTCACAGTGGTTTCCTGCGTCAAATGAAGCGTCGGGGTGGAAAACTGGTCACTCATACCAATTCCCAAAAAGTTTAACTTATTATTGATCTATTAAGCTGGACGTGATTCAAGGTGGAAAACAGAGGAGTTTTCCATGACACGCGGT
>MPLX02023129.1_pt1 | contig 12419 bp, 15 predicted proteins | sample 1617341 | NCBI WGS metagenome assembly MPLX02 (sample SAMN05944804, study PRJNA350692) | marine metagenome | biome: marine; feature: ODZ; material: water; isolation source: 120 m water sample filtered on 0.2 um supor filter | place: Pacific Ocean | collected 2012-04-08 | depth 120m m | reverse complement strand
GGCTGACTCAACGATGTTGCGACGCCCCCAGGCCTTCCACCAGGCGGTGGTCCCGAAGATGGCCTTCTGGTCGAGAAATGTCGCGTCGGTGTCGGCAGTGACGATGCCGTTGCAGCAGGTCTTGGCGGTCTTGCCGGGCTGGTACTTCTCACTACTTCCTGACCACCACCAGAAACTGTTTACCTAACACTCTCCATAATGGTGGAAGCCTCAGATAGAGGTTGATGAGAAGGCTCGGTGGCGGTGGTTTACCTGCCATCGTGTACGGGAGAAATCGGCCAAGCACAGTCTCTGTAGTAAAGCCAATGAGTTCGGTGACCTCAACGAGACTAGTTTCTGTCAGCGGGACGTAGTGGTCGAAGAAGTCCCAGTAGGCACCTCCTACGTACCTGATGTTTGGCCCCATGAGAACCAAGTGACCTCCAGAGCGAAGGCACCGGTGTGCCTCAACAAGGGTGCGGCGAACTGAACTGCGGTCGGGAAGGTGTTCGAGGAAGTTACTGCTAAACACCAGATCAAGGGAGTCGTCGTCAAGTGGCCAATGGATGTCAGCACGCTGTTCGAACAAGGTGACTCCGGAGTCAAGATGGTCGCGGACATCGGGGTTCAGGTCGATACCGAAGCGATTTGCGGCACTTACATGATTGATGAACCAACCCCACCCGCAACCAAGATCGAGTACATCATCAACATCCGTCATGTAACGGTTGAACCACACATCCACAAGTACACGCCAGACTCGTTGGCGTGTAAGGTCGCCCGTCCCAAAGCGACGCCGATATTGATCTCTCAGAGGTTCACCTAACCCACTCACGAGCACCGAATCTATGCCTCTCGGTTCGGCCTTCATAGGTCGCTAAGCGGACTACGACCCTGCAAACGTCGCAGCGTACATGTTCGAACCGGATGACCAGCGCGGCTAAGACCTAGCCCTTGTCCCGGCTGGCCCACCACTTGCCCACCGGCGGCCGTCGGGACGAGGCATTTCCTCCGAAAGCCCGGAAAGACTGACTTCAGTGCCCCGATGCCACGTACCTCCGAAGGCGGCCGATATCGGAAGCGAGCCACGGAGTGAAATCGTTAGCCTCATGCTTCCAGACATCAGTCAGGTTGAGTTGCGTGATGTCGAGAATTTCATCCATGACCTCCCAGTCCTAGACCCTCCTGACTAGGAGGAAAGCCGGGTGCACCCTCGTAGTTCTAGCAGTCCTGCTGGTTTGCCCGTAGCGTCGAGATGTGGAAGTAAGCGTCGTGTGGCTTTCCGAGGTTGAGACAGGGCGGTGCTAGATGCCATCGACAGAAGTCCGGTGGGAGATCACCTACGAGTCCCTCGCTGCACTTGAGGAGTCGCAGGCCTGGAAGAACTGGCCTGCCGTTGAGGCCAATGGCTTCACCACTCTCTTCGCCTACGGACCCGACGGGAGGATGGGCTACTGGGGCATGGTATGGAATACCGCCCAAGACATGCGCAGCACGTTGTGTCAGAACATGGGCGGCGGTGTCCCGATTGAGGTGATCGACAAACTTGTGAGCCTCTCGGTGCACATAGTTCCTCACCAAGACTGACGAAACCGCCTTTCCAGCAGCCCTGCTGGTCGGCCCTACGCGTGTCACATTCTTTGTCACAGAATGCAGACCACCACACGGACACAGGCTTACCCGACAGACACACAGGCCTGATTCCAGGGGCGCTAGTGGTCTAGGTGGACACCTCGGACAAGTTTCTGTGATCTCATAACCCGAAGGTCGCAGGTTCAAATCCTGCCCCCGCTACCAAGCGAAATCGCAGGTCAGGGTCGGTCTTTAGGAACTGGCCCTCTGCATGTCCGGGGTGACAAGCCTTTTGACGAAGACAACATTGACATTGCCAGCAATCTTGGGATTGGGCTTATCGAGGTCGATGAGCATCAAGAGATCGAACGTGTACTGACCGCCCCGGCATGCTGGGACCCTATCGGTCACCCGGATTTAGGGTACGGCAGTTAACTGATCTAGGCAGTTGGTGAGCGAACTAGGGATGGTTGGGTTTCCATCACGGGCAAATCAGTCGGATCTATGGAGTAAGGCGGCTCTGTACCCTTTTCATGAAACGGGTTCGTTGTCGTAGGGTTGATGTGTCTAGGTGGTACATCGCTATCCAGTCAGTCCGACACTGGCGACTACAAAGAGAGCGTAAACCCCTAAGGATCATTCGTTTGCCACCAAATCCCTGTAGGTAGTTGCGGATGAGCCCTGAGCCATGAGTAGTTACAACAGAGAGGCGCTCAACGTTGTCTAGTCGACTAGGGATGTTGACTGTCGCACTGGGATGGGTGGACAAGGCATCGTTTACCCAGATCTGGTCAAACCAGCCTTTCAGCATTGCAGGTGTGCTGCTCCACCACGTGGGATAGATCAGCACTAGATGGTTGCACCAACGCAGGTGTTCGACATGTTTGGTGAGGTCTGGCCGGGTTGAGGGTAGGCCTAACTGAGAAGTCCACTCCTGGTCGCTCAGAACCGGTTCGAAGCCTTCGGCATACAAGTCCACACTGCATACTTGGTTACCAGCAGCGAGTAAGCCCTCGACGACACTGTTGCGGAGCGCAGTGTTGAATGATTCGGACACCGGGTGGGCGTGAACTACCAAGCAGTGGTTGCCGAGGTGTCTTTGAGTCATTTGCGGGAAGTCACCTTCCTTTCAACCTTTTCGAGAAACGCCCGACAGCGGTTTTCGTTCCCTTTGTCGATGCGATCGAGGCAAAGCCAGGTGTGTCGAGCCCTTGGATGGACAAGAAAGCGAAGGGTTCGCCCAACGCACCAACGGCCAGCGTTGCCAAACGCCCAGTTCTGCCACCAGGCCGACTTCGAGGTGGTGATGCTGATCAGGTGCCGGACGTGGCGGAGTTGTGGTTCAATCTTGCCCGTGCTGGGGTGGAGTTCGAACGCAACAGAGGGAACCAATACCCGGTCGAACCAGCCCTTCATGATTGCGGGCATTCCGAACAACCAGGTCGGGTAGATGAATATGAGAATCTCAACATTGGCCAATAGTTCCGCCTGTTGGGCGACCATGGGGTCGACTACGGGCTGATCACTGTGGTATGCGCGATGCTCCTTTTCGCTCATTGCCGCGGTGAAGTTCCGGCTATACAAGTTGACAACCTCGACTTCGTGCCCTACAGATCTCAAGCCCCGCACCGCAACAGCACACAGGTCTGCACCGAACCCTTCAGGGTTTGGGTAAGAGTGGACGACTAGGGCCTTCATGTCATGTGACGGTACTCAAGCACCAGGTTGTTTTTCTCAGGTTGCATAGAGGGTCTGCGGGAACGCCAGCATGGGCGGGGATCACAGCATCTAACTCCCCGTTTGGGAAATGCTTCAAAGGAGGCTGGTGTCGGTATCCAACCCGAGGAGAAGACGTCCGGTTAGTTCGTGGATGCGTTCAGCGACCATGCCATGTGTAGCCGCCACCTGGGCATCGCGTACCGCCCGTTGGAGGGGCTCAGATAGGTATACGCCTGAGCCTCCAGCTTGGCGGTGGAGCCTGATCAGAGAGTCGCCGCACCGCTGAGCGGCATCTGCTGCTGCCTGTCGGATCTGGCGCCGGTGTTCGACGGTGAGGGGGTCTCCCTGGGCCGCTACTTCCCAGGCCTCACCTAGGGCCTGGTCCAGATAGGCGCGTGATGAGCGGACAGTCGCTTCAGCCCGCGACAAATCTGCTTGGGCGGGAGTCCGTTCTGCTAGGGCCCGGGATGACCCTTGCGGGGTCTTGCCAGGGGCTATTTCGACGAAACGTTTCACGGCGCCGGCAGCTATACCAATGGCCACCGAGGCCACGCCGGCGGCCAGCATGCCAAAGAAGGGGAACCGCCATAAGGGGCCATCCACAACGGGGATTGCTCCAGCAACTTGCACCCAGCGGCCCTCCGGCACGAAGGTATCAGTGGTAGTGAAATCGGTGGAACCAGTGCCGGCGAGGCCCATGACATGCCAGGTGTCCACGAAGTCGATGTCATCAGGCTCGAAGAAAACGTAAGGGGTTGCAAGCCCGTCAGCCCGCTGGGTTGGGTTGCCATCATCATCGACTAGACGAACCGTCCCTCCGATCCAGGTGCAGTGGCGGGTGCCCGAACCCCACGCCCAGGTCCCGTTTACCAAGAGGCCACCGTCTACCACTTTGGCGGTACCGGTGGGCACGGTGTATCCACCGGTGATGACGTTGGGTTTGCCGTAGATGGTCTCGGCGTGTTCGGGGGGTAGGTATCCGGCTAGCAGGGCGGTGGTGTTAGCGATCATTACGCACCAGGCTGCTGACCCGTCCCAACTGCCCAATTCGGTCAAGGCAGCCATTCCGGTCAAAATGTCAGTCTCGGCACCTCCATAGACGGTAGGGATGAAAGTGCGGAACATGTCCGCGGCCAACAAGTCCTCGACTACATCATCGGGCAGGGTCCGGCCTGTCTCTATGCGGTCAGCCCGCTGGGCTATTGATGGGCCAAGTTCTCGCGCCCGAGCCTCGGGGTTGTGGGTGGCTAGGTCATGGATCGTATTGGTCATGACAGAAAATTAGAATGTATACCTAGAAAAATCAACCAGTTCTAGATAATAGATATATAGGTGTAGAATCAAGTTCTGATGGTCGCTGACACTCTGGTCTTGCACTCACCCGGTCGGGCAGAGCGAACTCGCCGCGCCTTAGGTGCCGCTGCCCTGATTCGCCTGCGCGCTAATGGATCCTTCACAACTGAGGAAGTGGCGGCTGATGCGGGGGTGAGTCTGGCCACCGTTTACAACCGTTTCCCTGAGGGAAGAGACGGCCTCATGGCCATGGCGTTTGGTGCAGTTCTAGACAGGGTGGTCGAGGTGACTGGCCTGCTTGGAGTCGAGCGACTCTTGGAGGATGGACTCGAGCAGATTGCAACCGACTTGCTCGAAGGCCTAGCCGCCGTGTTCGAAGAAGAGAGCTTGGTCATGCGAGCTGCCCTGGCCGAACTTCCTGGAAGCCAATCCTTGCGTCACGCCTACCGGGACCATGAGGCACAAGCCCTCGTCATAATCACCCGGTTCATCAGGTTGGGCCAGGTCGCAGGCCGCGTAGCGACAGGCGACCCAGATGAGCTGGCGGTAGCGGTACTCGTCTTCGGCCAAGGCCTCAACAACCCAACCTTGTTGGGTAGCACCAAGCGTCCTCAGGTTGTGGCGCGACTCTCAGCCCTTTTGACGTCAATGCTGTCACCCGAACAGTGACGTTGCGGAGGAGGGCCTGACACCACCGCCCTTGTAGTTGAAGTCATGATGGTCCTTGAGTCGCGGTATGTGGCTTGTCGATGGTGTCAAGGAAGTGATCGTCGGCTAGGAGCCCCCTGGGGTGATCTGGCTGGCAAGGTAGGCGTCTCCGTTGCCTCAGGGATCAACGTTTCTTGGATCTAGTAGTTGCTGCCGATCCAAATGGGGCAACTGATGCCTTTCAAACAAGGGTCAGACGTCAGGGTGGTTATCGAGGTAGGTGACCTGCAGGTCGCTAGCGAGGATTGGGGCGAGCATGTCCAGTAGACCGGTCTCGACTCTCCATGCCAGGTAGGCCTCGTGATGTGCTCTGGTCTCAAAGGACTCCCATAACACGATTGTGTCCGGGTTGTCTGCATCTGTGAACACATCGATGGATTCGCATCCGTCAAAGGCTCGGGTGTCAACGAGAGCTGTCTTCAAAATTTCAAGAAGACCAGCAGCCTCACCCTCTCTACACGGGAAAGCGACGTGGATAGTTTGAGACATGGTTTCCTCACTTCTGCATGGTTTCACCGAGGCGAGAGGTCCCCACCCGGCCTAGGGGAAAGACTAGTCAAGTGTCTGGCGCTTCAAATGGCTTGGACGCAGTTCCGGGGGCGAAAAGATCCCGGAAATGGCGCCGGGTAGAATCGCACAGTGCCTAGTGATGGAATGCTCAGGTTTGTTAACCGACTCCACCGAGGGCTGATTTACCTGAGTGCTGGGAGGATGGGTTGGGGAATGGCTGGGATGCCAGTCCTTGAGTTGACAACGGTCGGCCGCCACTCCGGACGGATGAGAAGGGTCATGTTGACTACCCCCCACCAGGAGGGCGAAACGCTTGTAGTTGTCGCATCCAAGGGTGGGGAGGACAGCCATCCAGCCTGGTACCTGAACCTCCTTGACAATCCCAACGCAGTGGTGGCAAGGAAAGGAAGGCAGGTTCAGCGGATGCGTGCCCGCGTGGCCTCAGGCGCTGAGCGGGAAAGATTGTGGCCAGCCGTCACTGGCGCATATTCAGGATACGCGACCTATCAGGAGAAGACTGACCGGGAGATTCCCCTGGTCCTGCTAGAGGCCGTACATGGCCAGAACTAATGCCAGCGGTTAGTACATCGTGGTTTGCCAGCGACGCGGGTAAAGGGTAACTAAGACCCCTCCGTCGCTGTCGGGCGGATAGCTCTCGGCGTACCGCACACCGTCCTCATCTCCCAGATAGCGACTGGCCAACTCTAGGACCAGTTCGTAGCGTGTCTGGCCACCCAAGGCCTCGACAGTGACATGGCCTTCGGCTGTGACGTACTTGTAGGGAGGTGATTCATCTTGGATGCAGATGCTCGCCCGCCCTGCCCGTTGGAGGAGCAGGGACTTTGCTGAGTCGCCCTCCATTGATACCTGAAATGAGTCGTTCACATAGCGATACCAGACCGGTGCGCACAGGGGCGCCTTGTCGGTCCGTTCGATAGCGAGGACAGCTACTCGGACCTCCTGGAGGAACCTGTCGCGCTGGGTGTTGCTCATTTCATTCATGAGCGGATGGTAACCCGTGGACGACACGGGCTATTAGAGGAGAATCTTGACTTGTGTTCTGGGATGCCCCAAGGCAGGCAGTCTCAGGACCCCGGGGGGCTGTATGCCATGGCCCCGTCGACCGTGGCGGCAGCGGCATCAATCTCCTCCGGTGTCAACAGGACAGTCATACTGCCATTGACCATTCCCGATGCCGAGACGGCGAGGCTCACGGCAGCGGCATCGGCGTTTGAGGGGAAGTCGGCAATTATCACAGCATCGTTGGCACCAAAGGTGAAGTAGAAGGCCTCGAGCGTTCCTCCGATCGATTCCATGGCGGCACTTGCGGCTGCGACCCGCCCTGAACCTCCATCGGAAAGGAGACCCCGGACCCCCTCGGTGGTGTAACTGGCGTTGAACATGTACTTGGGCATTTAACTCTCCTTGTCCTCTCTGGTGAGTTCGTAGCACGAGAATATGGGCATTCCCCGCGGGTTGCTAGCAAGACTCTTACCAACCTTGTGATCGATTTCGTCGCAATGCGGCTAATTTGGAATATCCGGCCATTTCATTGATCGTTGGTCGAAACTTGGACCACCGACAGGAACTCGATGAGCATTACCCTGACCTGCGTTGCAGGCGTCCTATTTGCTGTCAATGCCACGTTCACACGGGTGGCTCTTGATCGCACAGGAATCCGAACCGATGTAGCGGCAGCGGCCACAGTCATGACAGCGGCGATCGTGGCCGCAGCCATTGCTTTCACAGGCGGCATTCGACCAAGCGATCTGAATTGGACGGACTCCCGGGGGTTTTTCATCATTGGAGCGATTGTTCCAGGTGTTGCGCAGTTGACCTTCTACGCCGCAATCCGCATGGCTGGACCGTCTCGTTCCGCCATCATGCTGGGCACAGTGCCGGTGTGGTCAGTTGTTCTAGCCAGTATTTTCCTGAACGAACAATGGTCGGCATCAGTAGTAGCTGGCACTCTTCTTGCTGTCGTAGGCGGCATCGTTTTGGCTACGGAAGGGGTCGCGAAGGTAAGGACGTCGCGGTTGGGACTTGTTTTTGCTGGACTAACAGCTCTTCAGTTCGCCATACGGGATGTTCTAGCTAGGTTTGTTACCCAAGGAAGTGATCTGAACAGTTCAGCAGCCGCTGCTGTCATTCTCGGCGTTGGGGCTGTAGTTCTGATTTCAGCATCAGTTGGAGGTGCTGGACTGCGGCAGTTCTTCGAGAATCTACGACGCAGCATGCCGGCGATGCTGATTCCGGGTGTCGCTGTCGGTCTCGCTATGCCTGCCCTGTTGGCTGCATTTGAGCGGAGTCGTGTTGGAATTGTGTCCCCGTTGCTGGGGGCAACACAAACTGTCGGAGCGGTCCTACTCTCCGGTCTACTGATTGGAGGCAGTGAAATCAGCAAGAGAGTGCTCCTCGCTGTCGGTGTGACCTTGGCAGGAGGAACGCTGATCGGCATCACTCGCTGATGGCACATTGACTCTCGGCTCGGTAGTCGCCCCCTAGAGTGGTTTCGCCGATGGGTATAGCCCGATTCGGGGGAGGGGCTCGTTGCTCTGCTAGGCCACGATTAGGAGTGATCAGTGAAATATTACATTGAAGCCTGGAAACGTTATGTCGATTTCAAAGGCCGTTCATCGCGGCCCGCCTACTGGTGGCCCTTTCTCTTAACCATCATTATCTCCTTTGTTCTCGGCGGTATTTCTGCCTCCGTCTTTGGGACTGCCTCCGATGAGGCAGGTCCCTTGGAGACGATCTTCCAACTGGCCTGGCTTTGTCCCGGTTTAGCCCTTGGCGCTAGGCGCCTGCACGACATTGGTCGCAGTGGTTGGTGGTTGCTCATAGCCCTCACCGGGGTTGGAGTCATCGTGCTAATCATCTGGGCTTGTCGCCCCGGTGAAGACGTGGCGAACGCTTGGGGTTCACCGAGTATCCCTTTACTGACTGAGGACGACACAGAGACTGGGGTTGGCACCCGTGAAAAGCCATTGCCAGATAACCCAATTTCTTAAGACGGCTAAGGCCACACAGTGAGGTTTTGGGTAACCCGGAGGGTGAGTTTCCTTTTGTTCAACCTTCTCCCAATCTCTTTGGTCGGGCCCAGCGGGCAGCGACAAGGGCGGTGAAACTGTAAAGGAGATAACCGACGGTCATAGGGGTTGTAGAAGTTGAAATTTGAGCGTCAACCAGAGCTGCTAGAACAGCTCCTCCGACCAGCGATGAGGCACCGATGATTCCCGAGGCGGTCCCCGCTAGAGCGCCCATTGGTTCAAGTGCTAAGGATAAACCAGTTGGCAGTATCTGGCCGAGGAGGGCGTTGGCAATCACCATGAGGGTAAACCAGATACCAAAGGTTGGGATCCCACCTGTCGATAGAGAGGCCGCCAGTAGCAGGGCGCTGATCACGGCCGTAGCTCCCATCGAGAACATGGCAACCTTGTGTGCCCCGTGGCGAGTGATATAACGATTAACGGTGAAGAAGCCGATGGCTTGTAACACCCCCCCGGCACTGAAGAAGAACGCAAAGTGGTCTGCTCGGCCATAAATCAGATCAAAGACTGGTTGGGAGCTGCCTAGCCAGATGAGAAAGGCTCCATTGGCGAAAACCATCGCTACCAGGTATCCGACCGTGGTTTGGGTGCTGAAGATTGCTCGTAGAGCCTGATTGGAGGAATGCCAACTAAGTGAGCGCCGATTCTCGGGTAGGAGGGTCTCGCCGAACTGCAGGCTCCACAAAGAGGCCACCCCGGCCAGTACCAGCCCCAGCCCAAAAACCAGTCGCCAAGAGCCCATCGCTAGGACTGCCTCGGCCACCAAGGGAGTGATGATTGGTCCTGCGATGAAAATGCCCATGCTCCAGGCCACTATTCGGGCCATTTCATCACCGCTGTAGAGGTCCCGGGCGATTGATGCCCTGAGTGAACTGGGCCCCGATGCTCCTAGGCCCCACACTGCCCGGCTAACCAGAAGCAACGTCAGGTTAGGAGAGACGATCGTAGAGATCACTCCGACCCCGTAGAGGGCCAAGCTGAATCGCAAGACTGGAATCCTGCCAAAGCGGTCTGCAAATGGGCCACAGAGGACCTGCCCTAGTGCCGTGCCAATCACATAGAAAGTAACCATCAGGGTTATCCGGTTCGAACCGGAGTCCAGGCCGACATCGGGTCGGATCTCATCGAATGCGGGAAGGGAGGAGTCCACTCCAAATGCGGTCAAGATCCCCATGAAGGCCAGGAACCCGATCACGGTGGTTTCTGATCGGTATGGCGGCACCCCGGAAGTCTGCCCGCAAGTGTGCTGTTTAAGATCATGAGATTCTTGAATGGCCAACAGTCAAGTTGGTGTAGTGAGCTAACGGAGATGGCTGGCTCACCCCCCTGAATTCGGTCTTGTCTCTTCCCAGAGGTTGTTAGCCTCGGAAGTTCGCTGGGATGGCGTCATGGTGCAGAGTTATCGGACGAGATCACCGATTCAATAAATTGCTCTGTGGTATGTCCTCCGGACAAGGCAGTGCTTCCGGAACCATTGCTGTCTAGTAGTGCTGGTTTCCGGAAATGTGGAACCCCATGGGCTCAATCCCTAAACGAGCGCGTTGCGGGTAGTCGCCCCGTGACTCGGCCCGTAGTTTGGGGATTATGGAGGTCAACGGCTACGAGATTACTCCCGGCGCCCGCCTCAGGCGGGCGGACCTCGCCGGAGCGGTCCTTGTCGGAGCGAACCTCGCCGGTGCCTATTTGGTTGGGACAAACCTGAGGTACACAGACCTTGCTGGAGCGAACCTTGCCGGAGCGAACCTTGAAGGATCGGATCTTGTAGGGGCGAACCTCAGCCATGTGAGACTCAGCCATGCCTTCCTAGAGGGGGCACTCCTCGAAGGGGCAAATCTGAGACGAGCGAACCTGATCCACGCCAAACTCAAACGGGCGAACCTCTTGAGGGTGAATCTCCTCGGGGCGGATCTTAGGTGGGCGAACCTCAAACGGGCGAACCTCGCTGGGGCGAACCTCGCTGGGGCGAACCTCGCTGGGGCGAAACTGAGGCGGATCAATTTGACCGGAGCGACCTCTGACAGAAAAACCGTCTGGCCTTCTGGCTTCGACCCGAAAGCCGCCGGAGTGATTGTCGAGTGAACAACGGTAGCCGTTGCTGAAAGTACCGCTACCTAGCCCCTCCCTGATGACAGGCAGAGGAATCGCTATTGGAGGCACACCCAGCAGAGCAGGACACTAAATCCGAAACCTGCGGCAATCGCTCCGCTGCACCGTGTCGATCTTGGCCTGTGAGGAGACGAAAACCCCTTTGAACATGCTTGCTACCATCGGCCCGTGCCCTTCTTTCTATGGAGCCATGACTTCAAGACTGACTTGCTTGGAGCAGCAGCAAGGGACGTTTGCCCCCATTGTGGTAATGACACAACCTTCCTACTGGGGAAGATCAGGTCCACCACCAAGGCGTATTTCGTTATCCCCATCATGAAGCGCACTAAGGGGTATCTCGTGATGTGTAAGGGATGTGGAATAACTACGCACCTACCGAAGCAATGGGGCAAGGAACTGGCTTCGGTAGTCAAGAACATGAATGACAGGGCAGAGACACCCACCAAGTCTCTAGTTGATCTTGGGATCGGCAAAGCGACGTGCTCTAGGTGTAAGACACTCGTAGGTGCGTTTGATCAGATCTGTGAAGGTTGTGGGAAGTTGTTTAAGTAGAAGGAAGCAGAATTGTCGGTCGGCCACCAAGTCGACGAGCGGTAGGATCTGCTGCCGCAGGCGCCTCTAGCTCAATTGGCAGAGCATCGGACTCTTAATCCGCAGGTTCCGGGTTCGAGTCCCGGGGGGCGTACAACGATCGGCACCCTAAGCCGTGTGTGTTGTCCCGCCCATTTTCGCTCTGAACGGGGCACACAGCAAGCCTCGGGGGCGTACCACCAAGTACCAACTGCCCGTGTGTGTTGTCCCGCCCAGTTTCGCTCTGAAAGGAGCCGCAGCGCGGCAGGGTGACACCGCCAGGGGCCGACCAGCAGGGCTGCTCGGCTCGGCCAAACCGGTTTAGAGCGCCGCAAATCATTGGGAACTATTGTCCAGACGGTGAACCGACTATCAATTCCTTTCGTCTGTCCCCAACATCGGGAAGTGCTTGAAGTAGAAGGAGAGGTTCTCACTTGCCCAACTGGGGCACACCATTTCCCAATTCGGAATGGAATTCCTCGGTTTGTCGATGACTCGGCCTATTCAGGAGGGTTTGGTACCCAGTGGCATGCATTCCCACGTACTCAGTTGGACAGTCATTCGGGCCTTCCGGTCTCCCGGGACAGACTTCTCGAAGCACTGCGGGAAGATCTATGGAAAACGCTGCCGGGTAGTCAAGTGCTTGAGGTTGGATGTGGTGCAGGTCGATTCACAGAGATCTTGTTGTCCCAAGGTGCTGAGGTCTGGTCCGTTGACTTGAGCAGTGCTGTGGACATCAACGTCGAAAACTGTCCGTTGTCGAGCCTCCACACCGTCCTTCAAGCAGATCTAGATCGACTCCCATTCAAACCCTCACAATTCGACTTGGTCCTGTGTCTTGGGGTTCTACAGCACACGCCCTCCCCTGAGGCATCGGTACTCCACCTAAGCCAACAGGTACGGCAGGGAGGC
>MPLX02022112.1_pt1 | contig 12419 bp, 9 predicted proteins | sample 1617341 | NCBI WGS metagenome assembly MPLX02 (sample SAMN05944804, study PRJNA350692) | marine metagenome | biome: marine; feature: ODZ; material: water; isolation source: 120 m water sample filtered on 0.2 um supor filter | place: Pacific Ocean | collected 2012-04-08 | depth 120m m | reverse complement strand
TCCCCAGCGGGCCTCCACTCCGCCGCGGGTGGCCGTGAGATCCTCCCAGACCCGCTCGCCGGTGTCGGCGCGCAGACAGCGCAACTGTCCGTAGCTGCACACGCCGTAGATGTGGTCGTTCTCAAAAAAGGGCGTCGGCATGATGCTGTGGAGCTCTTCCGTGTTTTTTTCGCTGGCGCGTTTGCTTCTCCACGCCAGCGTGGCCGCCGGCTTGTCCGGGTCGAGATTCATCATCATCGACCCGTTGTAAAATGCGGTAATGAACAACCGGTTGCCAAGCAGGCGCGGGGTGGGGATCGACAGGCCGGAACGCACTCGGAAAGGCTGCGTCCAGTAAACTTCGCCGGTGTCCGGGTTGAGCGAGTTGAGCGACTCAGGATGCCAGATGATCAATTGCTCCACACCGCCAGCATGGATCAGCGTCGGCGGACAATAGCCCGGCTCCTTGGCGGTGAGACTGCGCCAAACCTCTTTACCGGTGAGTTTGTCGAAGCAAACCACCGTCGAGCCGTCGCCTCGGGCGAGGCAGATCAAGTGCCCGCCGCGCACGAGCGGGTGCGCGGCAAAGCCCCAGACCGGCGTCTTGATACCGTACTCCGTCTTGAAATCCTTTTGCCAAAGCACACTGCCGGAGTCGGCGTTGAGGCAGAGGAGGTTGCCCTCCGCACCGAGCGTGTAAACACGGTCGCCATCCACCGTAGGCGTCGTCCGTGGCCCGGCCGGATAACTGACCGTGTAGCCGCAGTCGTACTCGTGCATCCAGAGTTGGCGACCGGTTTTTTCGTCGAGACAAATCACCCGCTCCGAGCCGGGGATGTTGCCGCGGGCAAATGGATTGTTTGGGTTGGTGGCACCTTTGGCCAGTTGCCGATCCGTAACATAAACCTTCCCCTTGGCCACAGCCGGCCCGGCGTAGCCGCCACCGATCGGCACCCGCCAATTCACCTTCGGCCCGCCATCGGGAAATTCTTTGATGATGCCACCCTCACGCCATACACCATCGCGCTTGGCCCCGAGCCACTGCGGCCAGTCATCTGCCAACGCCGACAAGCCAAGCGCTTGGCCAAGCGCCAAGCCGAGAAGGAGAGATTTGGGTTTCATGGCCGGAAAAGAATGAGCTTGGCCAAGCGAAAAGGCAAGAAGTGGCGTCTCAAGTCCAGTTATCTGCGCCTGGCCAAGCGTGGCGTGACAAATTGCACGTTCACCCCTACCGTGCCGCGCGTGGAGAAACAAAAACTCACGCTCGGGCATTCGCCTGATCCGGACGATGCGTTCATGTTTTACGGCTTGGCCAAGGGCTTGGTCGATGACGGTGGTTACGACTTCGAGCATATCCTGCAGGACATCCAGACGCTGAACGAGCGGGCGAGCCGGGGTGAACTCGACATCACCGCGATCAGCATCCACGCCTATGCGCACGTGTGCGGCGAGTACGCGCTGCTGCCTAGCGGCGCGAGCATGGGCGACGGCTACGGGCCAATGCTTGTCGCGCGCGAGAATTTCCCGAAAGAGGAGATTGCCTCGCGCCGCATCGCGGTGCCGGGGACGATGACGAGCGCGTTTTTGGCGTTGCAACTTTGGCTTGGGCGGCCGGGCGAGCGGATCGACTACACCGTCGTGCCGTTCGACGAGATATTTGCGACGGTGAACCGGGGCGAGGCCGATGTGGGGCTGATCATCCACGAGGGTCAGTTGACGTTTGAAAACGAGGGGCTCGTTTGCTGCGAGGATCTCGGCGTGTGGTGGGGTCGCGAAAACGATGGGCTGCCGCTGCCGCTGGGCGGCAATGTCATCCACAAACGCATTCCGCCGGAGGAGCGCGTGATGATCTCCGGTGTGCTCGAGCGTAGTATTCGATATAGCCTCGAGCACCGGGCCGAGGCGGTGGAGCACTCGCTGCAGTACGCCCGCGACATGGGCATTGACTTGGCGGACAAGTTCGTCGGCATGTACGTCAACGACTGGACTCTCGACTACGGCGAAGCCGGACGCGAGTCGATCCGCCGATTCCTGCGTCGAGGCCACGAGATGGGTGTCATGTCCGTGATGCCCGAATTGGAGTTCGTCGAATAGAGCATTTGCGCTTGGCCAAGAGGGCGCAGCTTGGTTAGAATGCACCCCTCACCGGCGTTGAGTTTGATGGCTTGGCCGGGAGACTTATTTTCCATGAAACACATGATCAAAAAAACCGTGGCGCTGGTGACGCTTGGCTTGGTTTGTGGCCTGGTGGCCGCGCCGGAGGCCGAGGCGGCCAAGCGACCGAATGTCCTCTTCATTTTCACCGACGACCACTCGGCGCGGGCGATCAGCGCATACGGCTCGCGCATCAACCAGACACCGCACATGGACCGCCTTGCGCAGGAGGGCATGCGGTTCCGCAAGTGTTACGTCACCAACTCGATCTGCGGGCCAAGCCGCGCGGTGATCCTTACCGGCAAGTACAGTCACTTGAACGGTTTTTTCCTGAATGGCCGCACGCCGTTCGACGGCTCGCAGCAGACGTTCCCGAAGTTGTTGCGCAAGACCGGCTACGAGACAGCGATGATCGGCAAGTGGCACCTCAAGAGTGTGCCAACCGGCTTTGATTACTTCGACGTCTTGATCGGGCAGGGGCCGTATTACAACCCGCCAATGCGTACGACCAACGACGCGGGCGAGGTGGTCGTCGAGAAAAACACCGGCTACACGACCGACATCGTTACCGACAAGGCGCTTTCGTGGCTGAAGAGCGATCGCGACGCCGACAAGCCGTTCATGCTGATGCTCCAGCACAAGGCGCCGCACCGAAACTGGCAGCCCGGCCCGGCACACCTTAACACGTTCAACGACGTGGAGATTCCCGAGCCGGAGACGCTGTGGGACGACTATTCCGGCCGCACCTCCGCCGCCGCAAACCAGGCGATGACCGTTGCTCGGCATCTTTCCGAGAATGATCTCAAGCTCAACAAAGGCCCGAACAACCTGACACCGGAGCAGAAAAAAACCTGGGACGCCGCCTACGGCCCGAAGAATGATGCGTTCCGCAAGGCCAACCTGCAGGGCGAGGCTAGGGTCAAGTGGATGTACCAGCGTTACATCAAGGATTACCTGCGTTGCGTGCAGTCGGTGGACGACAACATCGGGCGTGTGCTCAAGTACCTCGACGACTCCGGCCTGGCCGATAACACGGTCGTGATTTACTCGTCCGATCAGGGCTGGTACCTCGGTGAGCACGGTTGGTACGACAAGCGCTGGATGTACGAGGAGTCGTTGGTGATGCCGTTCATCGTGCGTTGGCCCGGCGTGATCGAGGCGGGCAGCATCAACAACGACATCGTGTCGAACCTGGATTTCGCCGAGACATTTCTCGAGATTGCCGGGGCGAAGATCCCGGGCGATATGCAGGGCCGCAGCCTTGTGCCGCTGATGAAGGGCGAGACGCCGGTCGACTGGCGAAAGGCGTTTTACTACCACTACTACGAGTTTCCCGGCGCGCACAGCGTGGCCCGCCACTACGGTGTGACCGATGGCAACTACAAGCTGATCAACTTTTACGAAAACCAGGAGTGGGAGCTGTTCGATCTCACCGCTGACCCGAACGAACTGCAAAGCCTCCACGGCCGGGCGGAATACGCCGGGACACAGGCGAGGCTCGAAAGAGAGTTGCAGCAGCTCCGCAACCGATACAGGGTGCCGGCCGAGGATCCGCCCTCAACGCGCCCTCGGCAACGGCGGAGGAAGTGAATTTGTAGCAACCCGTCAACCCGAACGACAGAAGCCGGCCGCAAGGCCGGCTTTTGTTTCTTTCAAGGCCGTGCTTGGCCAAGAGCTTGGCCACTCAATACAGCAGCAACGGCGAAAGGAAATAGAGCCGGCCAGTCTTGAGCTTGGGAAGATCAATGCCAAGGTCGATCTTGATCTCCTTGGTTTCGCTCTTGCCGAACAGGCTAAAAAGATTAGCCAGGTTTATCGGTTGACGATATTGAGTCAGGTTCGCGTCCGGAATACCCTCCAAGCTGAGCACTCGCTCATAACCAGTGTCGAGATCGCCAAGTTCGTCGACGAAACCCTGAGCGAGTGCCATGTTGCCGGAGAGGATTCGGCCATCGGCGAACGATTCCCAATCCTCATCAAGTGACTCGCCGTCCTCTGTATCTCGGTTGTCCATGTCACGTCCTTCGCGGACGATTTTCTTAAAACGTTCAAACGTTTCGTCGATCATGCCCTGCACGATCTTTCGTTCCTCCGGCGTGATGTCCTCTTCGCGTTTGCCCAAACTGAGCATATCCTTGTGTTTGCCGCTTTTGAACACGATCGGCTGCACGCCGACTTTATCCATCAGGTTGCGTATGCTGTAACCGGACATGATCACGCCAATGCTACCGGTGATAGTGAGTTCGTGGGCGACGATCCAATCGCTAGGCGCGGCCACGTAATATCCGCCGCTTGCCGCAAGCGCGCCCATTACGGAGATCACCGGTTTATTGCTCTCACGAACGATGTCCGCGATCTTATCCGATGCCAGCACCTCGCCACCGGGCGAGTTGATGCGAAACAGAATCGCCTTCACGTAGTCGTCATTGTTCGCTAATTCGAATTGGCTGCGAAGAGACTCGATCATGTTATGTCCGCTGGCATCAACGCTGAAACTGGCTATCAATCCGGAGAGGTCGATCACCGCAATCTTGTTTTTGCTATCGTTATTCCGAAGGATGACTTCTTCGAAGTTGGAGCTGTCGTTGGTAGACATTGACATGCCAGCGGAGCCGATGGCTAGTGAGGCGATCAGGAAGCAGCCGAGCAGCAGGCAGCCCATCAGGCACAGGGATAACCACATCCAGCCACGGCTTTTCTTGACTTGTACCGGCCTTGGGGCGGAAGGGATCACGGGTGGGGCATATTCGCTCATGACGCGGGGTAAACTACCCTTGGTCGAGCGCAACGGCAAGCGGGCGGTTTGCGCTTGACCAAGCGCTTGGGTAGCATCGGGGCGTGGAGCGTAAAACCTGGCTGCCGCTGGTGTTGATGCTCGTCTTTGCGGCGAGCCGTTGGCCCGGCATGCTGCCGCTAAATTTCAGCGCTGCGCATGCGCTGTTGTTCTGTGCGGCGTTTTGGCTGCCCGGCTGGATGGGCTGGATACTGCCGCTGGTCACCATCGTCGTCACCGACATCCTGCTCAACCTGTTCCACTACGCCGAGCCGGTGATGGTTCCCGAGCTGATCTCGAACTGGATGATCCTCGCGCTGTTTGTTGTCCTGGCCAAGTGGCTGGCTCGTCGCCGCAGCTACGGTCGGGTTTTCCTCGGCACGCTCGTCGGCGCACTGTTGTTTTACCTTGTCACCAACACCGTCTCTTGGCTCACCGACCCCGGTTACTCCAAGACGATCGTCGGTTGGGTGCAGGCGCTGACGGTCGGCCTGCCCCTGCCTGGTGTGCCGCCGACATGGTGGTTCGGCCTGAAAACCTTGTTCAGTGCCGGGCTGTTCACGGGTCTGTTCGCCGGGGCGATGAAATGGAGCGAGGCACTCGACGCCACCGAGCCGGAGCCCGAAACCGAAGACAACGACGAGGAGGTCGAAACTCCATCAGAGCCAGCGCCTGAAGCTGCATGACGACCGTCGGGATCCTGTCGGACAATCACGGCGATTGGCCGCCGCACATCACCGAGTCGCTGGCCGGTGTCGATGCCATCATCCACGCCGGGGACATCGGCCCGTACAGCCTCGTGCTCGACATGGAAGCCATCGCGCCCACGACCGCCGTGCTGGGCAATACCGACGGCGACATGCCGCTCGACGAGACCGCGGTGGCGACACTCGGCGGCAAAAAATTTCTCGTGCAGCACATCGTCGATCCGCACCGGCTCCGGGCACCGCTTCGCGAGCGGCTCAAACATATCCAGTCGGATGTCGTTATATTTGGGCACACGCACCAGCCATTCTGCGAGACCCTTGGCGGTGTCCTGTTCCTCAATCCCGGCTCGGTGACGCAGCCGCGTGGGGATTATCAGCCAAGCATGGTTCGCCTAACCATCGACCACGGCAAAATCACCCCAAAATTCATCGAGTTCTAAGCCGGGCGCCGAGTTGGCGGGCGAGGTCTGGGAGATCGTACCAGGCGAGGGCGCCGGGCACCACGTGGTCGACCATCTCGCGGCGGAGCGGCTGGGCCACGACATCGTCCACCCAGCTGTTCACTGTCGGGTTGCGTAGCTCGACCTGGCTGATGCGCGCATCCAACACCGCGGCGTGCAGTGCCACCGGCCCGGCGGCACCGACACCGACCACGCGAATACTGCGAACACGTTCGCTACCGACTTCATTGAGGTAATCGACGACCGCCAACAAATCGCGGACGCGTTGGCCAAGCAGCGGTTGCCCAATGTGTGTGGCTACGTTACCGACCCGGTGCGAGTGGCTGTGGTATTTGGCGTTGCTACCCTGGTCACGCGTCTCGCCGAGGCCGCGCAGATCCATGGCAAACACCGCTGTCGACTCGTTCACCAATTTCCGGATCGGGCCGTTGACGTGGGCGGCGCTCCGCATGCCGCGGCCGTCGGCATAAACGACCACATCGAGCGCTTGGCTGGTGTTACCGGGTGGCCGAAAGAGCAGGGCGGGCACCGGCATGTCGCCGGGACGCTGAAGCGTGAATTTGTCGATACGCGCCCAATTGGTTTGGGTTTGGTCACCACGCTCCACCGCGGGCTGCGGAAGGTTTTCGGGCAGGCCAATCAATTGACGCACCCTGGCTAGAGCCTTGGCAGGGTTGCCAGCCCAGAGACGTCGCCGCTTGGTTTCCAACTGCCTAGCCAGGCGCAGGTTGATATCGGCGACATTGGCTTCGTCGGCGAAATCGTTGTGAACCTGCCCTGTTCGGGTTACCTGAAGTTCGGCATCGGTGAACAGTCGGATATCCTTCGGCTCGGTGAGCGGGCGAGGATCGTTGTACAGCCATTGGCGCATCCAGCGAGTGGCTTCCTGCCGGTGCCCGACATGCATGCCATGCTCCGCGTCTGCCTCGAAGAACGCAAACCTGTCCGCTTGGCCTAGCGCGCCAAAGACCGCCTTCGCGTCACGCACCGTCTTGCGGGTGGAATCAATTTCAAAAAAATCCTGGGTCGCGGCGAGGATGACAGTGGGCCGCGGAAATCGCATCAATGAGTAATCGATGTGGTCGATACCATGAAGCCCCTCGCCTGCCAGGTGCTGGCAACCGTCCGCAGGCCCGCTTTTGCCATTGAATTTATCGGTGCGCTGCATGGTGTAGCAGGAAGGCGCAGCTGGTCCGATCCGGTCGTCGATGGCCATCAGGAAGGTTGTCTGGGTGCCGCCGCCGCTGGTACCGGTCATGCCGATCAGCTTGGAGCGATCCACCTCCGGCCGTGAAAGCAGGTAGTCGATCGATCGCACGCCGTCCCATGCCGAGTACCAAACCACGCTGCGTCCGGTGAGCCGCGCCCCGTGGTTCAGCAGCGTGTGGGTGGTGGTGCCGTAGCGCGCGGCCTTTGGCAGTTGTGTCCGTTCGCCCTGCGAGATCGGGTCGTAGCTTAGTACCACAAACCCGTTTTGTGCCAGCAACGCACAGGCGATTTGATACGATGGGTACGCTTTGCCGTTGGTCGAATGACCGCAGGCGAACAACACCCCCGGCCAAGGCCCGTCTCCTTTTGCCGGCAGATAGAGCAGGGCGGTGACGTGATGATTCGGCAGGCTCTCGAACAACACTTTCTCCACGCGATAACTAACGCCGTCCAGTTTGCCGGTGACCTTGGCATCAAGAGGCGATTTCTCGGGGAAGGAGCCCAAAATATTAAGGTAATCATCTCGCAGCTTGGCCAAGTGCTGCTCCAGCGCGGCCGGCGACTTGAGTGCCTTGGCTAGGCGCTCCGCCCGCTTCTGATCCAACAGATCGCATTGAGAGGTGAGATGGTTCCAGAGCAACTGCCGCTGATCCCCCTCCAATACCTGAAGGTCATCCAGTGAATTCGCCTTTTGGCCAAGCGCTTGAGCAAAATCTGCCACCAAGCCAAGCAGCAGACAAAAGAACCTGAAGTTGCAGGAAGGCATGCGCTGAACTTACGCCACTCTTGACCCAACGCCAAGCAGTCAACTGGGCCAATGGCGTTTGGATTTCATTGTTGTGACGATTCCTGTTAGGATGTGACTGGCCAGTGCAATGAAACCCATTCCAAAGATTCTCCAATCTGACAACTTAACCAAATCATTTCGCTTGGTTGGCTTGGCTTTACTTGGCTTGGTCGCCCTTAACCAAGCCGATGCTGCCAAGAAGCCAAACATCCTCTGGATCGTCGGCGAGAATTTCTCACTCGATCTCGCCTGCTACGGACAGAAGAACGTTCTCACACCGAACCTCGACCGCCTGGCCAGGGAGGGCACGCGGTACACGCGGGTGTATTCCACCTCGCCGGTGTGTGCACCGAGCCGATCGGCGTTGATGACCGGATGGTATGCCACCACCACGGACATGCATCACATGCGCAGCCATCGTTCGGATGGATTTCGGCTGCCGGCTGGTGTGCGGCCCATCACGCATTTGCTGCTGGACGCCGGCTATCACACGGCGAACATCACCCACATCGGTGAGCGCGAGGTGGGCACGGGCAAACTGGATTTGAATTTCGCCAAGGAAGGCCCCGTGTACGCCGGCAAGGACTGGTCCGACCTGAAAAAGAAGCAGCCTTTCTTCGCGCAGATCAACATGCCCGAGGCGGAGTACGATATTTACGACCGCAAATCCGCCGAGAAACCGCGCGTCAAATGGGTTGGCGAGGAATGGCATCCCAAGGTGGCCACGCCGGAGAACGTCACGCCGCCGCCGTATTATCCCGACCACAAAATCACGCGCGAGGAATGGGCGCGCTACCTCAACTCCGTCACCGGCACCGACGTGCGCATTGGATGGATTCTCGACCAGCTCCGAAAGGACGGCCTCAGTGAAAACACCATCGTCATTTTCTTTGCCGACAACGGCCGTCTCGATGCTCGTGGCATCCACTGGTGCTGGGACAGCGGCCTGCACGTGCCGATGATTATTCGCTGGCCTAAGAACTTCCCCGGGCCAAGCCAGGTCAGCGCCGGTCGCGTGGACGAACAGGTGCTGAGCCTGCTGGATCTCTCCGCCACCACGCTATGGATGGCCGGCGTTCCCAAGCCGTTCGGCATGCAGAGCCGCGTGTTTCTTGGGGCCAACGCCGATCCGGCACGCACCTACGCCTTCGCCGCGCGGGATCGCATTGATGAGACGGAGGTGCGTCTGCGCTCGGTCCACGATGAGCGCTATCACTACATTCGCAACTACACTCCTGGCGCCGGCTTCCCCACGCCCAATCGTTATAAGGAGAAATGTTTTCTGGTCAAGCCGCTCATGCGCCGCCTGCATGCGCAAGGCAAACTTACCGGCCCCGCTGCCGATCTAATGGAACCGTTCCCGTACGAGATGCTTTACGATACCCAGACCGATCTGCACGAAATCCGCAACCTGGCTGCTAACCAAACCCCCGCCCACCAGGCCGCCCTCAAGCGTCTGCGAGCCGCGTTGGACACTTGGATGATTTCCACCCAGGACCGTGGCCATATCCCCGAGCCCAGGGAAGTTGTCACCCCGTTCACCAAGGAGATGCACGACTGGTTTGGCACACCGGATTGGGTCAGGGAATAGGCAGCGCTTGGCCAAGCGGAAAATCTGCTGACACCATCCCATCGGATGGCCGTCATTGTCGTGCCGGTTGGGTGCCGTAGGGGATGAGCGAGTTGGCTACGTACGATGGCTATAGGAAGGCTTAGTCGCTAGCAGCTTTCAATTCTAATTCCCGCTTTCGCCGCCGTGTTTGCGGATCAGGTCGGCGATTTTGGTATTGGAGGCCAAATCCAGCGGTGTCATTCCCTTGTAGGAACCAGACGCAACTTTTGCATTCACATTGGCGCCGTTGGCGATAAGAAGTCCGACGGTTTCCTTACCTCCCATAACAGCCGCATGCAGGGGAGTCCAGCCACGCTTATCAGTCGCATTTACATCTGCACCTCTGGCGATGAGTAGTTCGGCGATTTCTTTTTTTCCCGCGTTATACAAAGGAGTCCAGTCATTTACATCCTTCGCGCTTACATTCGCACCGGCATCAAGATGCTGTTTGATGGATGCAATGTTCCCATTCATTGCAGCATCAAGTAGCGCACTGTCCGCTGCTGGGTTGGCTGGTTTTACCGTCAGCGATTCCTGTTTTGTATCTTTGGCAGCTTGTTCTGTGGGTTTTGATTCTGCTGTAAGAGATGGTTGCTGCGCTGGCACTTCGGCAACCGGCTTAGAGGGTTGTGCTTCCGCCGGTGTGGCCGTAGCTACAGGCGGTTCTGGTTTTGCGGTTTCAGCCACGGGTTCAACCAGTTTCACTTCAGTGGGGCTAAGAGTAGTCTTTTTTTGCGACTCCCCACACCCCATCAACAAAACGGCTGTGATAGTTGTGATGATTAGTTTCATAGGCCCGATAAACGGAAGACGATAGTTGATCACCGATAGCCGTCAAATACCAATCTTTTCTCGCTTGGCCAAGCGGGTGGAGGCTTGACCGGGGGGTGTTTTTTTGCGGGACTACCCGCATCCGAACTACAGCCGTTTTCAAATCATGACCCACTCAATCCTGGCTCAAGCCGCTGACTCTGTCTCCTACTGGCCGTTGGGCGTCCTGGCGATCAGTGTTTCCTTCATTGTCATCTCGATCATCAAACTGAAGTTGCATCCGTTTTTGGCGCTGATCCTCGCTGCGGTGTTGACCGGTTTGTTGACCGGAGATCTGCCGGGTATGACCACAGAGAATATAGGCCTGTTTAAGGACCGGGTGGCATTGGTCGAGACCCCCGATGACACCAGCAATGACATGTTGTTGGCAGTGAATTGGTCGTTGCTAGGATTTGGTAATACAGCCGCCGGTATCGGTTTTGTTGTAGCTCTGGCGGCGATCATTGGAACCTGCATGCTTGGCAGTGGAGCGGCGGACCGTGTGGTTCGTTGGTTGCTTGGAATTTTCGGGGAAAAGAGGGCCGGATTAGTGCTATTGATGAGCGGGTTTCTCCTGTCGATTCCTGTTTTTTTCGACACTGTTTTTTTTCTGCTGATCCCGCTGGCGCGGGCACTCAGTTTGCGCACGGGCAAAAGCTATACGCTTTACGTGATCGCGATGGCGGGTGCGGGTGCGATCACGCACTCAATGGTACCGCCGACGCCGGGGCCATTGATGATCGCCGATGGTCTACAGCTGGATTTGGGTGTTGCGATGATGGCCGGCTTGGCCGCGAGTCTGTTGCCAGCATGGCTGGTGCTGTTTTTGGCCAAGCGGTTCGACGCTAAGTTCAATATTCCAATGCGGGAGGCGGCCGGGGCATCGACGAGTGAGCTCCGGACGATTGTGGATAAAAAAGATTCCGAGCTCCCTAACCTGTTCCTGTCGGCTTTGCCGATCGCACTGCCGGTGGTGTTGATTTCGTTAGTCTCGATTTTGAATCTGGTTGCCAAGGACACGGTGAGTGGCGCGGCTTGGTTTCGGTATCTCGAGTTTTTTGGCTCGCCGAATATCGCGATGCTGCTCGCTGCGCTGCTGGCGATCTACACCCTGGCCGCGCAGATGATTCGAGAGAGCCGTCCGATGGAAGGTGGGTTAATGAGCACCTTGGCCAAGGCGCTTGAAGATCCGCTGCAAACCGCTGGGGTCATTATCCTGATCACTGGCGCGGGCGGTGCATTTGGCGGCATGATCCGTCTGGCTGGTATTGGCGAAACAATAGAGACCTTGGCAAAAAGCTACGGTATTTCCTATATCCTACTGGCTTGGGGGGCGACTGCGATTATACGGATTGCACAGGGTTCGGCGACAGTGGCGATGATCACTGGCGTGGGGTTGATGAGTGCCATAATCGGTGATGGTGCTGCCTTGCCATACCATAAGTTCTACATCTTCCTAGCGATTGGTTTCGGCTCCATTACATTGTCGTGGATGAATGATAGTGGCTTTTGGGTGGTGCAGCGGCTGAGCGGCTTCACCGAGAAGGAGACGCTTAAGACCTGGAGCGTGTTGCTGATGGCGATCGCGGTGCTGGGCTTGGTGCAGACGCTGATCTTCTCAGAAGTCCTCTCGTTCAAGCCGGAGGCTAAGCCTGCCGAGGCGGTGGCTCTGGTGGTGCAGCAGAAATAGGTTGAACCGGCGGGGAATCGCTTTTCTTATCTGTCTCAGGCGCTGGCCGCTTGGCCAAGCGCGCAGGGAGTAACGTGAAGCCGACCGATCTCAGGGGAATTCTCCAGTACATTCCGAAGTTTCGGGACAGGATTTTTGTGGTCAGTGTCGATGGCGCGATTGTCAGCGACGAGAATTTTCCGAACCTCCTGCTCGATTTTGCCGTGCTGCGCTCGCTGAACATCCGCGTCGCGCTGG
>MPLX02126673.1_pt1 | contig 12441 bp, 14 predicted proteins | sample 1617341 | NCBI WGS metagenome assembly MPLX02 (sample SAMN05944804, study PRJNA350692) | marine metagenome | biome: marine; feature: ODZ; material: water; isolation source: 120 m water sample filtered on 0.2 um supor filter | place: Pacific Ocean | collected 2012-04-08 | depth 120m m | reverse complement strand
CTTTAAAGCCATTTTTAGGCTCGCTGAGAGCTTTTGATGTATTTTTTCTCAAACCGTAACTTTCCTCACTTTATTGTGAAGCGAGTCTAATTACGGCAAAGACAAGCAAACGCTGCCACAAGTCAATGCCGGGGGGCAACATGACTTCAAATTCGGAGGCAGCGTGCCCATACAGGACCCACCCGAGGAACAGAAAAAAGATCGGATAGGCCAATGCAAGTTTTAACGTAAGGTCATAAAGTCCATTACTCCACGGCGAGAGAACTCCACTACTTCGCGGCGTGAGATAGCTGGACAGGTCATTGTACTTGCATGCTGGCTTCTCCAGATATTGATCGCCTGCAAGTTTATCGAGCCAGGAATGCAGTAGTCTTACGGCACTCATGTAGTAATATTTTAGGCGTTTGTCCCACTTTCCAGAGAATTCGGCACCTGATTTGCGAGCCGTATCTTCTTTCCGTTCGCTGCCCAATATGCTACGGGCAAACAGAAACGAAAGATAAAATACAAGTCCGGCACTGACCAACCCAGGGCTAACTGTATAGAGCCAATTCAGAAAACCCATCTCCGGCCACCTTACCTATCAAAGCCTCACCTTGAAGAGAGTTTCGGGAAAGACATGCGCTAAATCAACAAAATTCTTGCCTGGGCCTTCCAAGGTGGCTCACGGGACGGTCCCCACAGACAGCCATTTTCAGCAGGGCAATCCATCCAGGCCGTCATCGTCGAGGAACCCTTGATCAAAACAGGTTGAGTAGTTACCTTGACAGGGACAATGGCGACAACGACAAACGATAAATCGTCAGATACCGAAGTGAAAATACCGGGGTTGCAGGTGTGTCTGGCTCAGGACGAGCCCGTTCGTCTGGATTGCGGGATAAACCTTGGGGATATCAACGTCGCTTATCAGACTTACGGCGAGTTGAATGCGGATAAAACAAACGCCGTCCTGATTTGTCATGCATTGACCGGGGACCATTTTGTCGCCGATACCCATCCCGTGACGGGGAAGCCCGGCTGGTGGAGCGAACTCGTCGGCCCCGGTAAAACCGTTGATACGGACCGGTTTTTTGTCATCTGTTCCAATATCCTTGGCGGATGCATGGGAACCACGGGACCGAAGGATATCAATCCTGAAACGGGCAATCCCTGGGGGCTTGATTTTCCGGTTATCACGATTGCCGATATGGTTCGTGTACAGGCACGTCTGATTGATCATCTGGATATTGAAAGGCTATTTGCCGTACTGGGTGGGTCCATGGGCGGCATGCAGGTATTGGAATGGGCGGCAAAATTCTCGGACCGTGTTTTTGCGGCCGTGCCAATAGCGACCGCCGCCCGGCATTCATCCCAAAATATCGCTTTCCACGAGGTTGGCAGGCAGGCGATCATGGCCGATCCCGATTGGTGTGCGGGGGATTATCATTCCCATGACAAACGTCCCCATCGCGGCCTGGCGGTTGCCCGTATGGCTGCCCATATAACCTACCTTTCCCAACCCGCCCTGCATCGGAAATTTGGTCGGCGGTTGCAGGAACGCGACGCCATCAGTTACGGGTTCGATGCGGATTTCCAGGTCGAAAGTTACTTGCGTCATCAAGGCATTACCTTTGTTGATCGCTTTGACGCAAACTCGTACCTGTATACGACGCGGGCGATGGACTATTTCGATCTGGCCGGTGATTACGACGGTGTCCTGGCCAATGCCTTCAGGGATACCCAGACCCGCTTTTGCGTCTTTTCGTTTTCCAGCGACTGGCTGTTTCCGACCGGGGGAAACCGCGAGATCGTTCATGCCCTGAACGCTGTTGCCGCCAATGTCAGTTTTGCCGAAATCGAGTCTGACGCCGGTCACGATGCTTTTTTGCTGCATGAACCGGAATTTTTCCGGGTGATGGCGGGCTTTATCGATGGCGCGGCGGAACTGCGCGGTCTGCCCCGGCGTGGGGGGGAACTAGTCAGATGATGGAGCATGAAAGCCAGCGCAAATCCATTCGTGTCGATCTGCAAATTATCGCCGACATGATCGAAACGGGAACCCGTGTCCTGGATGTCGGTTGCAGCAGCGGCGCCCTGCTGGACTACCTGGTCCATTTCAAACAGGTAGATGGGCGTGGAATCGAGCTCAGTACCGAAGGGGTGAATACCTGCGTCAGCAACGGCCTGTCCGTCATTCAGGGCGACGCCAATATCGATCTGAAGGACTATCCGGATCAAGCCTTTGATTATGTTGTCTTGAGTCAAACCCTGCAGGCCATGAATAATCCAAGGGCTGTGGTCGAGCAGATGCTCAGGATTGGACGTCATGCAATTGTCTCGTTTCCAAACTTTGCCCACTGGCGAGTTCGTTATCACCTGGGGCTAAAGGGGCGTATGCCGGTTAGCGAGACATTGCCCTATCAGTGGTATGAAACGCCGAATATCCATTTCTGCACGATTAGGGATTTTACAGTCTTGTGTAAGGAAATGGGAATCTCGGTAGAACGGTCCGTATCGCTCGATAATAACGGATCGGCCGTTCGTCGCGTCGATATGACGCCATTTCTGTCGAACTTGTTTGGCGAACAGGCAGTGTTCCTGCTTAAAGGATAAATACTAACCGCGTGTCGGCGCGCCCGGGTTGCGTTGCGGCAGGCGGATAACCGTGCGTTTGCGTTTTGGCTCGCTGTGACCGGCATAAATCTGTTTTGTCGCCTCTACGATGGTAACTCCGGCGAATGCGGGGAACCAGCGCCGTCCGATTTCCTCGATTGCCGGTGAGGACGACAATATCATGCGCGAACGCGTCGGCGGTAAAAACAGGGCCCGTTCGGTTTGACAGGGCGTAAACATGTTTTCTCTCAGAACCATTGACAGTTGGCTTGAGGAATAAGGCCTGCCACGTCCGAATGGCGTTCGCTCGAAACGCGCCCAAAGGCCTCGCCGGTTCGGTACGACGACGATCAGGCGTCCACCGCTGGCCAAAACCCGCCAGACTTCACGCATCAACGGGCGCACGTTTTCCGCACTTTCCAGGGCGTGCACAAGCAACACCCGGTCCATGGAGACATCGGGGAACGGTAAATCCGATTCATCGACCAGGGTCGTCAGGCCCGGATCATCATGCGGCCAGTGCAGCACACCCTGGGCGGCGGGCATGGCGGCGAGTGTGCGCGTGGCTTCGGGTTTCAGGGCGCTGATGTAGGGTGTCGCAAATCCCAGGCCCAATACATCCATGCCGGTGACATCCGGCCACAGGGTGCGGATACGCCGCCGGATCATACGGCGTGTTACGGCTCCCAGGGGGGTAGCGTAAAAGTCTCTTAGATCAACAGCGTCTGTCCACATAATTTCAGTTTAGAGGAAATGCGCAGGGGATCAAATTGATGTTATGTCCTGCGCATGGTATTATTCTCATAAACAGCCAACACCATTTATCAGGAGCCCCCATGTCCGACCTAGTCATTCACCAGATACCCGTGCTTGAGGATAATTTTATTTATCTGGTTCACGATCCAGAAAGTGGCGAAACGGCGGCCATCGATCCAGCCGTCGCCGGTCCGGTTATGGATACCCTGAAGGAGAAGGGATGGACCCTGAGCCATATCCTGATCACCCACCATCACGGGGACCATACGGATGGCAATATTGATTTGAAGAAAGCCACCGGCTGTACCATCGTTGGCGCGGCCTCTGACGCTTCGCGAATTCCCGGCATTGATGTTCGCCTGAATGAAGGGGAAAGTATTTCCATCGGGGATCACTCGGCGCAGGTTTTTGATGTGTCGGGTCATACTGTCGGTCATATAGCCTTCTGGTTTGAACAGGACCGGGCCCTGTTTTCGGGCGATGCGTTGTTTTCGTTAGGGTGCGGCCGCATGTTCGAAGGCGATGCCGAACAGTTCTGGGTATCGTTGAAAAAACTGCGTAACCTGCCTGACGAGACACTGGTTTATTGCGCCCACGAATACACCAACGCCAATGCGGACTTCGCCCTTGGTATCGAACCGGCAAACGAAGACCTGAAGCGCCGGGCCGACGAAATCGTAGACTTGCGCAAAAAGGGCCTTCCGACGGTGCCATCCAGCCTGGGAGAGGAAAAGAAAGTCAATCCGTTCCTGCGTGCAGATAATGATGATCTTTTACAAGCTGCGGGATTGGTTGGTCAGGACGCTGTATCGGCCTTTGCCGAAATTCGTCGTCGTAAGGATAATTTTTAGCTGGATTTTTTACCGAACATATCCCTGGAAGCCAACACGGCCCCACCGACGATCAGCGCACAGGCGATGGCGACTTGCAGGCTGGCTTCGCCCTGGCCGAAGGCTATCAGTAACAGGGTGGACAGCAGCGGCGCTGCGTAGGCCATCGCGCCAAGGGCCTGAATATGACCATGTTTAACGCCCACATCCCATGTGAAAAATGCCGCCCCGACGGGGCCCACGCCAAGCCCCAACACGGCGAGCCATTGACCACCCTCTGGCCAGACCGTTGCCTCGAAGGCGACATGGGAGATCACGGCCAATACTGCGGTTGCGCCGCAAAAAATACCCACGGCGTCACTCGGCACATGGGAAAAATGGCGTGAAAGAATGGAATAGAAAGACCAGGTCAGCGCACAGACCACAGCCATCAGGTAACCCAGCCAGTATTCGGTTTTGAAACCGCCAGGATCACCGCCCTGATCGCCGGTGACCAGGACGACACTTCCCACCAATCCTGCCAGTCCACCCATAACATGCCACCACCTTAATTTCTCGCCTGGCAACAGGGCCGAAAAAACAACGATCAGGAGCGGCCACATATAGGCTATTAATCCGGCTTCGACGGGTGGCGCGTTCCTGAGCGCCATGAAGTAGAAAAAATGGTAGCCAAACAGGCCGCCCACCCCCAGAACCCAAACCGGTAGGGGCAATGTCAGGTGCCGGGTGATGCTTTCACCCGAAAGACGCCATTTCACCACACTGAGGGTAAAGGCGATGGAAAAAGCCATCGCGGTAAGTTGGAACGGTGGCACGTCGCCTGTCAGGGTCGTCAACAGCGCCAGCGTTGCCCACATCAAGACTGCGCTGGACCCGATCAGGGTCGCCCTCGTTCGATTATTGCCAAATTCAGAGACAGCCATGCTTAATGGGATTGGACAGGGTGGGGGGAGGGGAGCAGCAACCTCTTTATGTATGGGATGTATAAGAAGCGAGATTTTTCCTGATTCTATCCAACACCGGGACGCCATCGGCTTCGGCTGTAAAATCGAGACCGGTAACGCTCTCGAACAATCGAATATAGCGGCCCGAGAATTCAACAAGTGTATCGTCTGGAATTTCCGGAATTGCATCCTTGTAGGGATCACAACGCTCATTGACCCACAGGCGAAGGAATTCCTTGTCCAGCCCGTCGGGGTTTTCTCCTGCTGCCATCTTTTCTTCATAGCTTTCTTGCAGCCAGTAACGCGAACTGTCAGGGGTCAGGATTTCATCAGCCAGGCAAACCTCGCCGTTTTCATCCAGCCCGAACTCAAATTTGGTATCGACAAGAATCAAACCTCGCTCGCCGGCCAATTCACGCCCCCTGGCAAAGACGGCCAGTGAAAGTTCGGCCAGTTCATCCCAACGGTCTTGCGTCAACAAACCCTGCTCGACAATGCCTTCCGGCGTAATCGGCGCATCGTGCTCGCCCTGTGCCGCCTTGGTTGTCGGCGTCAGAATGGTTTCGGGCAACTTCTGGTTTTTGTCTAATCCGTCGGGGAAGGTAACGCCGTACATTTCACGCGCGCCATCGCGGTACATTGGCCAAATTGAAGTGTTCGTTGATCCGGTCATGTAATCACGCACAACCATTTCGACCGGCAGCATGTCCAGATTCTTGCAAACAAGGACATTGGGGTCTGGATATTCGATTACGTGGTTGGCGCAAATATCCCTGGTTGCCTCGAACCAGAAACGCGCTGTTTGGGTCAGGACCTGTCCCTTGAAAGGAACGGCCGCCAGGTTCTTGTCAAAAGCGCTTTGACGATCGGTGGCGACAATAATCATGCGGCCATCGTCCAGAACATAAGTGTCGCGGACCTTGCCTTTATAGTGATTGGGCAGTTCCGACAGGGTCGCGTCGGTTAAAACGTTGTTGATCTGGGAGCGGATAATTTCATGGTCAATCATAGCTGCTTTGCATTATCAATCTGAAACAACTGGAACGAAAAGCGGCAGACACCGTCTGCCGCGATTTCTACTCTTGTTGATTTCCCCGATATTGAGGAAAAATTCAAGTCTTTTGCTAAATTTTTCAGGATTTAGTAACGAAGTCGACCGGGGGTATTGGTGCTATCGCGAAACACCAGGAGACGATACCCCCGGTCGATCAGGGGATGATTTGGTCGTTATTCCGCCGCCTCCGGAGCGTTCACTGGCGACGCCGAAATGTCACGGGATTTCCAGAGACTGATGGCGTAAACGACATAAGATGCGCCCAGAACAAGACCCAGGATAAGCATCCAGTTGCCCCATACCATCCATCCACCTTGCACCCAGTCCGCATGGCGGCGCGGCATGCCGTCCGCACCCCCCATCAACATCACGATGGCGATGGCGGTGCAGCTGAATGCACATAATTTGACGAACAAATTACCGAGTTTCGGATCAAGTTTCCTGCCCGTCATAACCGGATAGTGGTGGTACAAAACGCCCATCCACATCAACGCCATGGCGACCAGAACAGTCATGGTATGGCCGCTTTGCCACATGGTTCCATGCAACTGGAACGCCCAGGCGACGTTCGAAGTAACGACGGCGCTTGCACCATCCAGGATATACAGGACAAACCCTGCAAAAATCGCCAGCAGGCCGGGTTCAGGTTTGATCCCATGCTTCCAAACTGTCGCCAGAATGGTGAAAATACTAAGCGCAGCGCCAATACCGGTACCCCAGCTCATGATCATACCGTGGTATGCGAGCACGGATGGCAAGTTGGGGAACAAGGTAATGAAATGGTGCAGGAACGAAGTAACCGATGTCAGCAACAAAATCCACAACGCCAGATTTGCCAACTTGTCACTGTACAGTTTACGGGACCCGTCCGCGAGGTAGAGCGGCAAGGTCGCATATACCGTAGAAATGATCATCAACGCCATCGCTTCCATCAAATTGTGGGCGAAAACGAAGAACGCAAACTGGAACACTACCGGTTCGGCTGCCCATGCGATCCATTCAAAGGGCAAAATACCGTACAGGAAGAACAACACCGCGCTGGCTACTAACAACAATGGAAGACCTGCAATCAGCAATGTCAGGGCTGACAAGATCATTCCCAGCATGCCGGGATCCTTCAAGGAGCGTTCCGACAGAAGCAAATCCTGGCGTTTGTCGCCGAAGAACAGCATTCTTAACACCGTAACCGGATATAACAGGATCATCGTAATCAAAACCAGGGCGATGCCGGAAAATCCAAGTACCACCGTCCACATGTCCCATTGTCCTGTCGCCACACCAACAACGGGTAGCGGATACATGGTCACCAGACTAATGCTAAGCCCCCCCAGGATAGCCACCGTCAACAGGGCCGCGCCCAAATTCATGAAAATGAAGATCGTCGCCGGAAAAAAACCGGTGAGCGGTTTTCCGACACAACCGGCCGTGCGATGCAGCCCCACACCAACCATCAACTGGAAAGTGAATGGAAAGGCCAACGCCGCACCATGCGCGGTCAGGGCGGTGTAAAACAGGTCGGTGTCCAGCTCTAGAATCTGGATCAGCGGCATTGCAACGCCAAGAAGGCCGGCAACGGCGAGCCAGATAAATGAAGCCATTATCATAAGAGCCGGCCAGGCATTTATTTCTTCAAGGCCGGTACTCGTATCGACTGGGAACATTCGACCGAAGATCGGAACGTTCTGAACGATTGCTGTAGCTTTAACCATTTGAATTCCCCATTTGGTTATTTCTTATTGTTTTTATTAACTGGTTGCTTTTACGACGACGAGTTCGTCTGTCATGTTGTGATGATTGTTGCCGCAGTATTCCAGACAACGCACCGTGTACGTTCCCGGATCACTGAACGTGTGAATAAGCGAGGTTGGATTAGTCAGGCCCGGCATCAGCATCATGGTGAACAACACGTCTCCGTCCGGATGATAAATCGCGAACCCGTGCATGGTGTCCGTGCTTTTTCCGGAAAAACGAACCGGGCGGCCTGCCTCAACCGTTTCACCGGACATTTCGTATTGCCATGAACTGGCGGTAACATCAATTTTCTGCAAATTAGCCGGATCGACAGCCGCCGCCTTAGCCGTTTGAACCGTGGGCATGTAGCCGATGCTAACAAAATTGACTCCAATGAAACACACGACAACAAGCGCCAGCCAGGCACCTTCCGTCTGGGTAATTTTCTTGGGATCGGTTGTGGTTGGCCCCTGATCCACCGTCGACTTTTTATGAATTACGTAAACAAACACGGCCAAAAACGGAACCAGGAAAAACATCGTTACTGCAAACGCCCCCCAGCCGTTTAAAAACAAGAAATCGAGCATAACAAAGAACCCCTGTTAACTATTATGTTTATAGATATAACCACATTGTACCACATTGTACCACATTATAAATGACATTAATTACTGTCAATGTTATATTAGTTTCCAATTAAGTATTGCTATTTGTTGATAACCAAAAATTAGACTCGCTTCACAATAAAGTGAGGAAAGTTACGGTTTGAGAAAAAATACATCAAAAGCTCTCAGCGAGCCTAAAAATGGCTTTAAAGAGCATATTTCATGTTTTTGGCTTTTTGGAGTGTTTACTCATTTTCTTGTAAACAAGCCACTCTGCGGGCATTTATAGGCCTCGTTTTTTGAGACGCCTATTGTGAAACGGGTCTAGTAGATAGGGACAGACTTCTTTTTTAGATCAATACTTCCCGTCCTTACCGCGCCCTTCGCCATTAATGTGCGTAGTGTTTCAGGAACGACCGACCAACTATATTGCTGGCCGTTACTATTTGGTGGCCAGACCGCTACGGTACCTTCGGGAGGTTCTTGAGGCTCTTCCTCTCCAAGCAAGACGGTGTCGCCAATGGAATGTATCCCTGATTCCTCTTCGTTAACGTAGATTGGATACCAAGACCCGGGATTATGCGCTCTTAACCCTTTGCGGCCAGTGCGTGCGAGGCCGCGCCAACGAACATCCTGGTCAAGAGCATAATCCTTTTCGGTCAGCATGTCCCAATTCCAACGGGAAAGCTTAACGTCTCCAATTTTTACAATAAAATTGTACTCATCCACACGAGCAAACTCGTTATCTCTGGCAGTCCCTTTCGGATTTATGACACTACTGATCATCTGGATTTCCGCCTCGGGAAACGTTTGCTCAAGAAGCAAACCAAGCCTCATGTATTCCTTCTCATCAATAGTCGCGATTAGAACGCTGCTGGTAGGGTTAAGCAACTGGCTTGCAACCTTCAATCGTCGTTCGATGAAGGCGAGCCATTTTGAATGACGATAAAGGTCTTCCCCTTCAACGTAGTCGTTGTTGTACTTCCAATCCTTCGCACCCGTATTATAGGGCGGATCAATGTAGATCGCGTCGATCATGCCACGATGGGTGAATGTCAGAGCCTCCAGGGCATGAAAATTCTCGCCGTTAATGACTGTGTGAAAGGGCTTATCACCACCGCGCTCGACCTTTCCGGTACTGACAAGACCCGGATAGATATAATCCTTGAATTCAGCCACGATGACGAGGTCTTCGAGCGCCACAGATTGCCGCTCCGGTTCTGCTGCATTCAACAGTTCAACTTGAGCTTTCTTTGTCTCATCGGCCTTCTCAAATCCGAGCACCTTCCATAATCTATGGGTGACCTTTTTGGTGGACCCGCGCGGTGGCAGGATGCGCACCTTATCGCCCTTACGAATAGGACGGCCAGGCAGTTCCACACTTTCCGGGCGGTGACGTTCGAAATTCAGGCCGAAAGAGCGGCGCGACGAGAGAACTTTAAATTCCTGCTCCAGTTCCGCTCCCAAGTCCGGGGTTTTTGCCTTCGCCTGTGCTATCAGATCAGTCAACCGCGACATGCGCCACTCTCCCCTATAGTGCGCAACTATGCCGCATGCTGAATTCGCTCGACCTTGATTTCGTCAGCATGTTCCATAGCACGAGTGAGGTCGTAAGTGGCCTGCAGCCGGTACCATGTGTCGGCACCACCGCCGAAAGCCTTATCTAGACGGATCGCCATTTCTGGCGATATCCCGGATCGGCAATTCACAATATCCGACATCTGTTTGCGACTGATGCCGAGCTTGCTTGCTGCCGCCGTCACGCTAATCTCCAATGCCTCCAGGCAATCGTGGCGAACGGACAGTCCAGGATGGGGTGGGTTTTTCATTGCCATGTTCTTGTCCTCCTAATGATAATCAACAAAGTCCACGTCGCAGACATGTGCGCCGTCAAACCTGAATACGATGCGCCAGTTCCCTGAAACGCTGACCGACCAGCACCCTGCAAGACCACCCTTTAAAGGGTGAAGACGATACCCCGGCAAGTCCATGTTGGCAGGCTCTGCCGCCTCGTCTAAACGTGCCAGAATACGTTCCACCTTATCGACATGGTCGGGAGATACCCGCCGCCGATCACCCTTCTCGTAAAGGAGCTTGAGACCTTTGTGTCGAAAACTGACGATCATTTAAATAATGTAACCTGTAACCCCTCAGCTTGCAATCCTCAACATGCGCTACTGTATATTCACAAACCTTCCCAGTTGAGGCCGCCGCCGATCAAAGCCGGTCAGCTACCGCAAGCTCCATGGGAAAGTTCTTACTCACTGTTTTTGCAGGGCTTTCCGAGCTGGAGCGAAACTTAATCAATGAACGAACCAATGATGGCAGGCTGCAAAACAACTCGGTATAGGTAGGTCAACAGCTTGTAGAGTAGCCAAAGCGGTGAACTGACTTCGATAGTTCCTTAATTGTTCCGCCTTAGAGTGGTTCTACGCACAAACCTTCCGATGGGGCCCTGTAGCGGGAAATATTAATTTCGGTAGAAATTACCGTGTGGCCGGCTGGCCATGGAATCTTCGATCCTTTTTTTAGGGTTTGCGGCCTCGCCTTATCGGCGGGGCCTTGTCGATCGCCGCTTTGAATTCATCATCGCTTGCATTGTTCAAGGCGTGTAATCCAGCCCGTACAATCAGGCTCTTTGTAGACGCCTCGCTCATGGATAAGAGCCTGAGTTGAACAATTCTTAGAGAAGCTTGCTCGATGAGCTCAAAATCCTTCTGAGGCAGCGAAAAACCGTCCCTTACCATCTTAACCGGATTTGCTTTCTTTACCTTCGGCCTGGGTGCCCTCTCAGAAGCCCCACTATCAGACTCTGTTTTAACTTTTTCTTCAGCCGCTTCGAAACGATCGGCAAACTTTCCTTTGTTACCGTCCTTTTCATCCTCAAGGGCCTTGCTGAGCGCTTTAAATGGTTTACCAGTCATGATTCAACCCCCTACCCTGTCTTCTCTAAGATTTCCGGATGGAGATACGCAAGAATCTCGTTCGTCAAAGCCTCAACCTCGGCCATCGGCGTAGATCTGTTAGATCCTACGTCGTGAACGGTTCCCCCTACCCCGAAGCTCTCGGAATACCCGATAAGGTTATGTAGTGCGGTCCTGGCTACTGGAAGATTGAAGTCCTCCAAGGCTTCTTCACAAGCCTTGCCAATGTTCGTTTTGCCAGGTTTCCGGCTTAAAACAATTACGCCCTTCAGGGTCTCGTTGGTGTATTGGGCATTCTCAAAGAGGCTCTGGATCCCGATTGTCGCGACGATATCAGGCGGTGACGGTATAACTGGCACTATGACCAGATCCGAGACCATAAACGCAGATTGTGGGATCGGCGATTCAGCCGATGGGGGGCAATCGATTAGGATATAATCGTAATCATTGACCACTTTTTGAACTTCGCGGTGAACTCGGGCCTCTGTACCCGCTAATCCCATGACCATTGCAGGGAAAGGCCGCTCGTCAGGAGCGCTAGCAGACCAGCGGAGCGCTGTCTGTTGGGTGTCAGCGTCTACGACGCACACTTTAGCCCCGCGACGACCTAACGTCCCTGCTACGTTCATTGTGATGGTTGTTTTACCTACACCACCTTTTTGGTTGGCGATAGAAATTATCCTAGCTTCGCTATCACTCATAAAATTACAACCTCCAATCATTACAAGATTATACGATATGCAAACGTGTACGATATATGTCTGCATAAAGTTAAGACATATAACCATATAATAATCAAATAATAAGAGGATTACAAAGAATAATTATATAATCTTATACCCTTTCTCAGCTAATTGAATAACAGGACTATGGGTCTGTCTTAGCGTTACTCAGCGAACAAACCTTGTGATGACGCCAAGACAGTAAAATCGTTTCGGCATATTTGGATAAACTTTTTGCCAAGTCCAAAAGCAAGGGATCGGACAAAAAGGGAAAAACAAGGCG
>MPLX02343653.1_pt1 | contig 12501 bp, 8 predicted proteins | sample 1617341 | NCBI WGS metagenome assembly MPLX02 (sample SAMN05944804, study PRJNA350692) | marine metagenome | biome: marine; feature: ODZ; material: water; isolation source: 120 m water sample filtered on 0.2 um supor filter | place: Pacific Ocean | collected 2012-04-08 | depth 120m m | reverse complement strand
CGCTGACGAGCAATCTCGTAGAGCACATCCAATCCACCCGGCACATCGGCCAGCGACCCGGCGATGGCTTCCAGGTGGAACTCAAAAGTTGAGGTGGTGTCCAAACCTCCGGGAGCTGTCTTTGAGCCCGCATAACCCGTGAAGGTCTCTTCCAGGGTTTCGGCGGCCAACTTTTGCACCGCAGGCCCGGCCGCCTTGATCCTGGACCGGATCCCTCCAGCAAGACCTCTGGTAACCGACACACGCTGATTCTTCCGGATAAGATCCCCGATCGCAGGCAAAACGCGCTTGTAGCATCGTTCGTCCGCTACCACTGGAGTCAGGGCGGTAAGCGTTGCCTTCCTCAGCCAATCCTCCTCATGCTTGAGATAAGGAAGCAAAAGATCGACCAAGGGTACGATCTGGTCAGCAGAACCCCGACCAATGACCTGCAGGGCAGCATCCTTGACCCACCAGGATTCGGCCGGGTCCTTGACCGCCTTTACTGCGAGTTCAAAAACCTCAGCAGTAATCGCATCGGGCTTGTTCAAGATTGCCCCAAACATAACCCGACGAACGCGGGGATCATGGTGTTTGAGGAACTCCATCACCAACTCCTTGCGCATCTTGCCTCCCGGCGCCTTCCATCCTATGTAGCCACTATTGATGCCCAACGCCTTGAAGGCGGCAATGTTGCGGATGTTGTGTTCCTGATGATGGATATAACGACGGATCTCATCATCACTGGGTTGCTCAGCACCATGGAAACGGCGGATGAATGCCAAGCTGGAATCCTCGGCCAAGGTCTCGCCCGACAAATCCTGTTTTTTACCCTGCTTATCGGGCACAGCTTCCAACGAAAGGAAGAGGTTGTCCGTCTTTGTTCCCCACAACTGCTTGGGCAACTGGTAAGGCTTGGAAAACCTGGCAGGCGCAGCACCGGTGATGCGCAAAGTTTTGCGCGGGATGGTATAGGAAAGCGGGTAGGCCACACCCCATTGCTCCTTGTCGTAACCGGCACCACCCAGAATACCGAAGGAGCCATCAAAACGGCGGGAAAGATCGTAATGCCATTGGCGGTTATCCATGAACTCGCGGTATTGTTTGGGCTTTTTGTCATGGAGTAGACCCATGGCCGCACTGCGCCAGATTTCGCCGATGCCGCCACCGGTGTGTCCGTGCAGCATGAATGTCGTGGTATAGAAACTCTGGATTGCACAAACGTCACGGGCTTGGGCGTAGAGGGAGTTCTCCCCGTCTGGAGTCAGCGCGGCGGCGGCAGCCATGGCAAAGGCGAGTTTGCCGTTTTTGCCGTTATCGACAAAACCCACTTCCGGATGATTATCGCCGTAGGGAGTATTGCCCCTGCCAGCGTACCGGAAGAAATGCCGCAGAGAACGCAGGAGCAAACGGTCCGGCACTTCAGCCCCACATTCCTTGGCCAGCATGAGAAAGGTCACAACATGGGTGCCTGCCGCGTTGAGGTGTCCGTTACCGTAGGTGGTCAAGGCTCCTCCTCTTCCGGCCCAGGCATCGTTGTGTTGACTTTTGGCCGCGTTATCGACTCCTACCTGAATATTCTCCAAAATTTTGGGATCACCCGTGCGAAGGTAACATTCGGTGAGCGGAATCCCACCATAGCCGATGTACCACGGATACCTGTGAGGTTTTACATTCCGCGCCCATTGGCGGACGACCTCCAGATCCTTCTCTTCCCCGGTCGAAAGCAGGAACAACATGCCAATTCCCGCGAGCCCTTCATTGGCGTCGGGGCCAGATAGATAACCGGCGACCTGCCGCACAATCTTGTCAGACTTCGGGCAATTTAGCGGCCAGCTCTTGCTGTAGGCCCCCAACACCGGAATCTTCACTGTGACCGGCTCGGCCTCGCCCTTGATTGCGAACTTGAGGGTGCCATCAGTTGCCTCTGCGGCGGCAAGGATTTTACCCAGTTGGATACGCGGATCGATGTCGAACAGTTTCTGTCCATTGATCGACTCGATAATCTGACCCTGCTTGAGTTTCCCGGTCGCAGCGGACGGCGAACCTTCCTCGATGTGACTGATCCGCATGACAAAAGCCGGCTGGAGCAGGTCGATCCCCATGCCGACAGGGCCGAAGCGTTTGATGTTTTGCAGCGACTTGGTTTCTCCGGGGCGAGTGGAAAAAAGGCTGTTGGGATTCTTGTAGAAGGTTTTCTTCGCTGCCCAGACAGATGGTTGGGCTATCAGGAAAACCAGAATAGAGAGGATGATGCGATTCATTTTGTTAATCGATAAACTTATTTTTTATGAGGAGATTTTCCCTTCGGTCTCAGGCGCAGAATCACCTGTTCCCCAATTTTGGGCAACCCATTGGGGTTCACCTGCCAGGTAAGCCCATCATTCTGGTGCCCATGAATCCCTGGCAAACACAGAAGTTCATCGCCGAAAGTCGAAATGGAAATAACGTTTCCACTTTGCTCACAAACATACTTTCTGGGCCCTGACCCATTCTCCACCAGATGGGACCCGGCGAAAAGAAAACTGTCAGGAAATGGAACCAGCTTTTTTTTTGTGGGGATACCACTGATCTCATCGGGTTGGGCAGATGAAATGAACTTACCAATGGGATGCTCCTGCGGCTTGCCCTTCGAATCAGGAAATACAAGCGATACGCGAACCGGATCGCCGGCAGGTTCAACGGGAACCCAGCGCGTGTGCGCCCCTTCTAGAGCCTTTCTCATAGCCGGAGTCCCGGGACTGGCTCCCATCAGGAGCATGGCCGTGTGGATATGCATGGGCCGGGCGGCAACCGAGAGAATGGACTCGTGCTCCTTGGTGCCTTTCGTGCAGGCAACCAACTCCAGCAAACCTTTGTGGAGGCAAACCGTCGCATTCACATCGACACACCGTTCCTCCAGATTCAACTTGATGCCGGGCAGGTTCAGCTTGCGAAGGGCTTGCGCCGCCCCTGACGAGAGTTCCGGGACCGGCTCGCCACCCCATCCGGCACATGAGAAAAGAAATATCCCGAAGACAAATTTAAGTCGAATAGCCATCCAAGTGTATGCTTAAAGGAAATGGTAGAGGGACACACGACAATAGCGATTATATTGTAACGCTTGTTTGCGTATTTTTTATGTCTTTTTGCGACACATCCGGCTTGCGCTTGAACTGACAATGGGCCTTTATTGCGCACCATGAAACGCCGCAAACCCAAACGGGTCGCCATCGCGCTGGAGGTGCAGTGGGGCTACAAACGGCACTTGGAAACCTACGCAGGTTGCCAGCGCTATGCTGATGAAGCCGGGTGGGAGTGCTCCATTACCCCCACCACGGCCCGCCTGCTCAGAATGGAGAACGGGAAGCCCACCTTTGATGGCGTTCTGGCCCGGGCCACTCCCCCGTTGGCGACCGCAGCCAAACGAATGAATGTGCCCCTGGTTAATCTTTGGCTCAATTCCCCGGCCCAAAATCTACCCAGTGTCTTTGCGGATTTTGAAGCTTCAGGAATCATGGCTGCAGAACATCTTATAGGTCGCGGGGTCAAACGTTTTGGTTACCTGGGTTTCCTGCGCGACAAGGATGCAGGACTGCAACTCACCGGGTTTCGCAATCGACTTAAGAAAGAGGGTTTACAATGTGCAGCTCACCGGTTTTCACGCGTCAGCGTCACCGAAAAAGCGCAAGGGTGGAAAACCTTTATTGATGACCTTGGAAAATGGGTTGATTCCTGGGAACCCCCCATCGGGATCTTTGTGGTTAACGACCTCTTTTGCCGTTATCTGAATGATGTGTGCCGGGCAAAAGGCCTGCATGTATCCCAGGACGTGGGAATTGTGGGATGCAGTAATGAACCCACCATATGTTCCTCCCCGCCCCCTACCCTAACCAGCATTGACCTGGGCTTTGAGCAAATCGGATATCGGGCCGCTTCGCTCCTTGACCGAATGATGAAGGGAGCCAAACCGTCCAAAAGACCGGAGCTGGTGCCGGCCATTGACCTAATCCCGCGCCAGTCCACTGATTCCTACGCCGCCGATGACCCAATCGTCTCCGGTGCCCTGCGGTTTATTGCCGAGAGTGCACACCAGCCCATCAAGGTGGCCGATGTGGCAAATGAAACGGGTATCAACCGGCGCACCTTGGAACGGCGCTTCAACGAGTCGGTGGGGCGCAGTATTGCCGGCGAGATTACCCGGTTGCGACTGGCACGCGCCAAGCGGCAATTGGTGGAATCGGGTTCCCCATTAAAAACAGTGGCCCGCGACAGTGGCTTTCGCAATACCGACCACTTCCACAAGGTCTTCGCGCGCGCCGAGGGAATCACCCCCACCCAATACCGTAAAGAGCGCAAGTAGGCACCACTGATTTGCGTATTTTTGCGACATCCTTGCAGCCCTACAACCACGCATCATCACCGACCTTTTTCTTTGGTCACGTAGTGAATTTTGATCCCATGTTTGGATTCCACCTTAATGGCGTTATTCTCCTTGTAGTCAGGTGAATTAGACTGCTTATAGGACACCTCAAGATTTTCATCGTCAATCCACTTCACTTCAATATCAGCGAAAGCTTTCCAAGTCTTGTGCTTGCCTAGCAGTCCGTCGCGTTGATCCAACTTTTCGCCCGCTTTGCGCAGATTAACATTAAAATAGAAGTAACCGGCGGCCCCTCCACCGGAACAGGAAAAACTTGTGGCAACGAATTTTCCATTCGGTGATTTCTCTTCACCAATAATTTCAATTTTATCTGTGTCAGGCCCTCCTCCAAAATCAATACAACCCAACGAGAGCATGGAAAGACAAAGCATTAAGCCCAACACAGGTATCTTGCCACTGAAACACATTTTCAGTGGCTATTGATGTTATCTGGAGGAAACAAGGTGCGTACTGAAAAGCTAGCGTCCAGTTGGCCGGAGACCGGCTCGTACTTGCCATCCTTGTGTTTCTTTAGAAAGAGCAGATACTCAGGCTGGCTAATTTTTCTTAGTTCCTGCCTCTGCTGATGCAACTTGCCTTTTTTCTTCACATTTTGCTTAACCTCAATTTGCAGAGGCTCCTTCAAAAAAGCAACCAAGTCAGGGCCGTCATTATAACGCACAACCCCCTCTTTATATCTAAAATGATCTAGCCAAATGCATAGAGGCGGGTCGCCTTTCAAGGTAAAGGCGGCTCCGAAAATAGTCATAACACCTTCAAATCGCCCCTTATCGAAAAACTTTTCATTCCACTCTTTTTTAGTAACACCCCATCCTTGGACGTGAGCAATGACCACAAGATCCGATTCCTTAAAAAGACGCTCATAAGGCCAGTCTTCCACTTGCCGTGAAAAGGCTATTGATGGAATCAGCAAGCTACATATTACAGCCCAGGCAAAGATTGGTTTTAGATTTTTCATTCTTCTACTGCCTCTTTTTCGGCCGCCCAATCCAATTCACCACAAACCTTACTTAACCGGTGTGAGCGTGAATTCCTTGATGGCCACGCCTTTTTGGGGTGGGTTGTCGCGCCAGAAACTCAAGGTGTTTTCTCCCTTCAAAAGGGTGAGTTCGACCGGTTTTGAAATTTGCCACTCTCCCTCGGTAAAGGGCATTTGCATGGCGATTCCGGCTCCGTCATTTGCCGAGACATTGAGTCGCTGATCGTAATTCGCCGTGACTACCCTGGCTTTCAACAAGTAGTTTCCCGGCCGTGGAGCCGCAACCTTGTACTCGAAGCGGGACTTCGTGGCTTGCTTGGGTCCGGTAGGATCGACCTTGGGGCTGATAGCATAATAGTTCTTGGCATACTTGTCGGATATCCGCTCACAGACGTTTCCGTAGATATCGTAAAAACCCCAGGGGTTTGGTTTTTTCTGTCCGACCGGATGTGACTTGGCCCCGGCGTTGTCCTTGAACCAGGCATAGTCCCCGATCTTGGAAGGGTCATCACCGAAGAACCACTTGGTGTCGCCTCCCGCCCGGCTGGCATATTCCCACTCGGCCTCGGTGGGAAGCCTCGCATCGGCCCCGGTAATCTCGCTGAGCCTGATGCAAAATTGGTGGGCATCCGCTTCGGAGACGTTGTCGACTGGACAGTCCGCGGCCTTGGTGGATTTACCCGGGTTCGATCCCATGGCCGCTTGATATTGCGCTTGGGTCACCTCGTACTTGCCCAGGTAAAAACCCTTGGTTAGCTGAACTTTGTGTTTCGGTACCTCCACGCATTCAAAGCGGCTCCCCTTCTCGTTCTCTCCACCCATAACGAAGGTTCCCGGCTTTACGTAGAGAAACTCAATCTTGATGCCATCACCCAGATCGAGCGTGAGTTCCCTCGGGGGGTTTTGCCCGGGTGCGGGACTAAGGGCGGCCCGCAGTCCCCAGTTCTCATACCTGCCGTAACCCGCGCTGAGCATGCGCTTGCCAGAGGCGCACGCATCGGCATCCCCCTTCCAGGTGCCGCCACGCATAACCGTGAGGCCCTGTGGGGAGAACCGGGGGAGGAAGATCTGCATGCCTCCGCCAAAGCTCTTCATGGCAAGAACCTCGCGTGCGTTTTCCGAAGTTTTCCCGAAGGCAACTGAAGGGATCGAGATCGAGCCGTTTTCAGCGTAAGCAATCTCTTGCTCCTCTTGCTTGACCGGGGAGGCGATTACTTGTTGAGCAATGGTGGGCTTGTTGGACTCGCCTAGTTCCTCTCCCAAGGGCTCAAGGGTAACGGCCTTCAAGGCGTTGATGATTTCCCGCTGGGCGGCCAAAGCTAATCCATTCCAAAATGGGGGTTTTAGTTTTACGAGGCTGTTGAATTTGAGGCTTTGATCGTTTTCCCCGTAAACCCTTTTCTCACCGAAAACATCGCCGATCCATTGAGCCCGCTTGACCATGAGGAAAGCCTCGTGGTCGTTACGCGCCTTGGAACTGGCGAGAAAGTCGAGGTCATTCCGATAGCGCGTGCTTGTCCACCCGGATCCCCAACCCGGCCCCAAGTTGACGCACCAACCATCGGGTGTCCACCGGGCCAGGGCACCATGTCCCCGACTCGGGCGGGCCGTGGTTGGCACCCCGAAGGAGCGCAGAATAAAGCGGCCAAAAAATGCACGCCGTCCGCAGACTCCACCGTTCATGAGAATGTTCTGATACTTCTGCAATTCGGGCCTGTCGTATTTTTTATCACCCGATCCGTACTTGACGTCCGAACCCACGACGCCGACATACCGCCACCCGAAATTCGAGCTGTATATGTGATCGGGCCTGAAGTTGCGGAGCATCCGGCGTCCCCAATCCAAGGTTTCGTCGGGTTCGTCCCCGTTAACGACCATGCGGAGATTCCAGACGCTCAAATTCCTGAAGGTCGGATCGAGTTCGCCGGCAAAAAAGGCTTTTTCATAGTGAAGGTAGCGCTTGATGGGATCGATTGTGGCAGGCGCCTTTTCGAGGGACTCGGGGTTCGATTGCTTCACCGCAACGGCATGCTCCAAGGCAAGGGCGAGGGCCAACCGGTTGAGAACCCCGCCTGCCGACTTTTTGCTGACCTTGCGGATCTTCACGTAAATCTCCATGGCCTCCCCGTAGCGGGCGGGTCCGTATCCCTTTCGGATCCGCTTGGCCTTGGCTCCATCTGCGATCAACATCCGTTTCAAAAGATCGTGGTCCGCCAGCAATCGTTCGGTAAGCGCAAAATGCTCTTTGCTCTGTTGACCGAATTCCGCGAGACCCCGAGGCGTGGCATCAAGCAGCACGACGTACTTGACCAACAACCCGTCCAGCTTGTCGCTGACCATAAAGGGAGAAAACTTCTCTTCCCGCGCCGGCCCCTTGCCCTTGGGAGTCGGTTTCTTTCCTCCGCCCAGCAATTCCTCCAACGAATTGTCACCACCCTTTTTCTTACTCCCCAACTCAACATCCGGAAAGTCGAATTCCTTCTTCCGAGCTTCATCGGTTGTAGCCGCGGGCACGAAGGGAATTTTCTTTACGATCTGGGAGCGGAGATCCTCCAATTGCTTGGCATAATGGGCCTCGATCCCCTGCCCGACCTGTGTAAGAGACGGCCCTTCATCCTCCTTGGGTTTAGCCGCCCAAAGGGTTGTCGCTCCAAGGCAAAGGACGCTCAATCCACCGCAAATTAGTTTTGTCATATTCGTTTTCATATTTTGTTACTCGTCTTTCTTAATTAATCCGACCATCGCCTCACCCATGGCGAGGCCCACGTCCATGTAGGTTTGGGCGTTTCCATTGTAGTGGCTGTTTGAGGCACCGCCCTGACTAAGTGGGTGTGTGTAAACGGCAGCCACGTTGCCCTTGAATTCGGGGTACTTGCCGGTCTTACCATCGACGGCAAGCTGAGCGTCCAAAATCAATTTATCATTACTGGACGGGGCATCCTTCGCGGTTTGTCCGAGGGTTGCGACCACAAACTTGGCGTCCTGCGCCTTGAACTCCTTACGCAAAGTCTTGATCAAGCGAACGAGATTTTTCTCGTATTGAACCGCGTGACCATCATTGTAGCGATCCTTATCGCCCTGCCACCAGGCGAAGCCTTCAATCTCGTAGCCTCGTCCCTTCCAATGGGGGAACTGTTTGTCAAAATTGTCCAGCACCTCGTGGGCGGCCCCGAAACAGTCGTCGTATTGTTTACCGGCATACCAGTTGATAGGCTTTGGCTTCGTGCCTTTTTCCCAAGAGAGCGGAGATTCCTTATACCCGGCATAGATCTTTCCGCCGTATTCGAATCGCTTGCTTCCCGGTGTAAGGAAGTCCCACGAGAGTGAGCGATTTCCCTGGGAGGTTTTCAGAATCAGAACTGGTTCCTCATAGTGATTACCAACGGCGTGACCGAAGCCCAGTTCGGGACCAATGCGCCCCCCACTGACACCCAACCACCGACTACCCACAGCTGCCACGACACCCTTGTACCAAACGTCGTCGCGGGGCTTCCATTGCCTGTTCTTGTCAATCAGATAGGGGTACATTCCCTTGAATTTAACCATGGTCGAGAGGGCGCCGGGCACGTCGAGGCGAACGATCCAACCCAGCCCATTCGCATCCTTGGAGAAGTAGGTGATCTTAAAGGGCACTTTCTTCCCGCCCTCAAGCTTGATCTCAGTGCGTATAGGGTCCTGACCTGCCTCTTTGCGATGCACCACCTTGCCATTAACTTCCATAACGTTGTTCATGGAGCCACCATAACCGGGACGAAACTCGTAAATCCCTGACTCCTTAACCTTAACGAAACCTCTCGTCACCCGAACGCCTCCGCCAGGATAAGGCGTGGGTTTGACACCGCCGAATGCGTCGAGCTTCAAGGTCTTGATTGGTTCCATGGAGTCGTAGTCTCCGAGGGGTGGAGGTTCGTAGTCTCCCTTGTACACAGAAACCACTGGATCGAGAAACTGTGATCCCCAGCGACTGCTGCCACCGTCCACTTTTCCCGCTCCCACCATGTTGGATTGGCCGGAAAGGATGAAAACCTTAATTGGCTTGCCCGCAGCTTCAGATTCCCCAGCAAGCAAGAGGGATAAAGCAAATGTGAACAGGAACATCGCGCCTCTCAAGAAGAGTGATCGAATTGAAAAGAAATTTTCCATCAAAGATTGTTGAACCATATTTTAAAGAGAGACTCAGTCGGCTTACTTCAAGTCCACTGGCCTCGGTAACGAATTTTTATCTACTTGTTCTTCAACAGTTCGACCATGGCTTTGCCCATACCCAACCCCACGTTCATGTAGGTCTTGGCGTTTCCTCCATAGTGAGCGTTGGAAGAGGAACCCATGCTGATCGGATTAGTGTAAACGACCGCAGCTTCCCCCTTGTGGGCTGCGCCGAAGGCAAACATGCCATCGATGATCATCTTTTCATTACCGGCGGCCTTCTCCTTGTTTGTCTGGCCGAGAGTGGCAACCACCATCTTGGCTTTGGGGGCATTGAATTCCTTGCGGAGAGCCTTGAAAAGTTGCACTAGGTTTTTACCGTACACAGCTGAGTGAGCCGCATTGTAGCGGTCCTTATCTCCCTGCCACCACAAGAAGCCGGCAACCTCATAGCCCTTGCCACCGGGATAGTATTTATCGAGATCCTTGAGCACTGCCTTGGCCCGGGCCACGTCGCCAATGTATTGCAAGCCGGCGTGCCAGTTATGCTTGGGAGGCTCGGGCACTTCGCCCTTGGTCCAACTGGAGTGCCTCACCTCGTCCTTAAAAGCCGGAGTAACCAGCGTAATCTTCTTCCCAGTCTTCTTTTCGGTCGTCTCGACCTCGTGACGCGGACTGCCCGGAGGCAGGAGGTCCCAACCGAGGCTCCGGTTGCCGATCGAGCTCTTGAGAATGAGTACGGGTTCATCCAGTGCGTTACCCAAGTGATGGCCGATACCGGTCTCGATACCGATCTTGCCTGCGGAAACAGTCAGCCAGTCATTACGCCGAACTCCGCCCCGGCCGCCCGGCCCACCGCTGCCCATCGTATGGACATTGCGAACATCTTGGCGTTTGGTCCAGTTACCCGCGTCATCGGCCATAAAGGGGTAGAGTTTTTCAGTCTTAACCGCATGTTCAAGCGTGCCTTCCTTGTCGCCTTTCACTCGGCCCATCTCCAACGTGTTGGATTGCCCCATGATAATGAACACCTTGACCGGCTTGGACATATCAGCCGGTTTGCCGTCCGGATCAGGCAATTCGGCTGAAAGGGACACGGTTAACGCAACCATCATGGTGACTGTAGTAAGAGTTTGGATGAATATATTTTTTAGTTTCATGATTTATTATTTCTGACGCAGATGATTACCCTCAATCAATCGATTAAACACATTACCTCGATCCAACCAGAACAACAAATTCTAAGAATCGCGTTTTTGCGTTTTTTTGATGTCTGTTTGCGACAAACCAAATAGAGACCTTTTTCACTTTTTTCCGGGCGAGGCCACACCGGGAATTAGTTTAACCATATTCTTTAGAGGTTCCCAGGGAGCCCCTCCTCCATTAAAGCCGATACCCACCACAAGTGCCCCTTTCTTCCCTTCCCTGATCGGGAAACGGTTGTTGTAGGTGGAATAAAGCAGATCTCCATCCAGCAGAAACAGAAACCGCCCGGGACGACCACCGGCAACAATGCGTAGTGGCGCAATTTTGTCACTACCCACATACCCGTAGCCTCGAATCCATTTGGGAGGAGTTACCTTAATCTTTTTCCCACTGACGGCCGGCTTGTAGATGGTGTGCACCTTAATTTCTCCATGGCCAGCCTTGTTGTATTTGAGAATGGTGGCATCGACGATCATCGCAACCTTGGGATCGCGGATAGCCTGATCCAGTCCAGGCGGCAATGGATCGGGATGGTGACCTGCTTTATCTGCCGAAACCTCTGGAACCAGTCCAAGAACGAAAAACGAGGTGAAGGCTAATGGGGCAATTCGTTTCATTTTGTTTTTTCCTTATTCCGTAAATTTGAAAAAACGTTGCCTGTGGGTTTTGCCGGTAAGGTGCCCTGCCATTGGGTGAGCATCTTTTTGAGCTCACTTACCTTGATGGGATGTTTTTCCTTAAGATCCTTCTTTTCCAGCGGGTCAGCCACCAAATCGTAGAGTTCGACGTATTGGGCATCCCGATTAGTCACGAGTTTCCAGTTTTTACTCACCACCGCATAGGACACCCAATGGTCGGGCTTGGTTTTGCGGGCCGGCCAGGGGGCAACTGTCTTCCAGAAAAGCGGTTTTTCACGCAGCGCCTTCCCTTTCCCTTTCAGGGTCGTCACTTGGCTGACTCCATCAGGTCGGTAGGAAACCGGCAACTTTACCCCTGCAATTTCACAAAAGGTGGGCAGTAAATCCACTGCTGAAAAAATGGAGGTTTTATCCACCTTACCGGCGGTAATCTTACCGGGCCAACGGGCAATAAAAGGCACCCCTACTCCCCCCTCAAAAAGGGCGGCCTTGTATCCCTTGCGCCCTCCGGTAATGCCCTTGGCTGCTGCTATTCCATAACCCAGTCCTGTTGCGGAATCATAACCGAGGGTTAAGGGCGCATCCGGGGCTCCACGGGCAGGTCCATTGTCTGAACTGAAAATAACCAGTGTATTATTGGTAATCTTCAGTCGATCCAAGGCGTCGAGCAATTGGCCTATCCTCAAGTCGGCATGAAAAAGAGTTGCCGCATAGATCGCATCCTTCTCCCCGAGCTCAGCAAAGCGCTTCTGCAACTTGGGGTCGACGTGAAAGGGGGTGTGTGGCTCATGAATCCAGAGGTTGATAAAGAAGGGTTTATCCGCCTTATGGCTCTTCTCAATGAAAGGGATCGCGCTCTTGACGTCATCATGCACGTACATCTGGGGACCGGAACAATTGAAGGCTCCATATTCATCAAACCCATATTCACTTGGAAAAGGTGCATCAGGGATCATGTCATTGGCCAAATGCCATTTGCCAAAGTGGGCAGTCGCATACCCCGTACTTTTAAGGAAGCGTGACAAAAGCGGGGCCTTGGGGTCCAGCCAATCGGGCATGTTACGCCTGGCATTACTGGGCACCCAGGCGAAGTGCCCATCAATATTGTAGCGTGCGGGAAAATGCCCGGT
>MPLX02013012.1_pt1 | contig 12505 bp, 10 predicted proteins | sample 1617341 | NCBI WGS metagenome assembly MPLX02 (sample SAMN05944804, study PRJNA350692) | marine metagenome | biome: marine; feature: ODZ; material: water; isolation source: 120 m water sample filtered on 0.2 um supor filter | place: Pacific Ocean | collected 2012-04-08 | depth 120m m | reverse complement strand
CAGTGTTCCTTTTGGCCGCAAAAAGGTTGTTGGCGTTGTTTTGGCAGAAAAAAATAAGAGTGATTATGACAATCTCCGTGCGGTCGAAGAGGTTCTTGACAAGGACGAAATCCTTTCAAAAGAGATACTCGATTTTTTGTTCTGGTCAGCTAACTATTATCACCATCCAATCGGCGAAGTCTTGCTCAGCGCCCTACCGAAAAACCTAAGACTGGGAAAACCAGCAGTAGTCAAAAAACTTACTACTCATGAAAAAGAGTTGACGCCTTGCATTTTCGAAACCACGAAAGAACAAAAAAAAGCAATCGATACAGTCTTAAAATCTCAAGACAGTTTTCATAGTTTTTTAATTCATGGTGTTACTGGTAGCGGTAAAACAGAGGTCTATCTAAGGGTTACCGAAGCTCTACTTAAAAAAGACAGACAAGTTCTCGTACTGGTGCCTGAGATTGGTTTAACACCACAGATGATTTCGCGTTTTGAGGAGAGAATCAAAACTAAGATTGTCTCTATCCATTCACAACTAAATGAAACACAAAAGACCGATGCCTATTTGATGGCAAAAAATGGTGAGGCAGGTGTCATACTTGGAACTAGATCGGCAATATTCACCCCAATTCCCAAACTCGGTCTAGTAATAGTGGACGAAGAGCATGACGATTCTTTCAAACAGCAATCTGGCTTCCGTTATTCTGCCAGGGATCTTTGCTTCATGCGTGCAAAACTTGCCAATATCCCCCTTCTTCTAGGCACAGCGACACCTTCACTGGAGACACTCAAAAATGTTTTGGATGGCAAACTAACTAGGCTTGTATTAAGTTCACGCCCTGGCTCAATGATTATGCCTGAGATTAATCTGATAGATATGCGTGCCCAGACTAGCGAAGCTCTATCTCAACCTCTGGTTGCAAGAATGCGACACTATCTCAATGACAATAAACAGGTAATGTTATTTATCAACCGTCGCGGCTATGCTCCCGTATTTTTCTGTACCGAATGTGGTTGGCGTGCAGAATGTGATTCTTGTGACGCTACTCTAATTTACCATCGCCACATCAATCGCCTTAAGTGTCATCATTGTGGTTCCGAAAAATTGCCTGAAACCTCATGCCCTGCTTGTCGTCAGCCAACATTAAAAGTTCTCGGGTATGGCACTGAACGACTAGAAGAAAACCTAGAATCCTACTTTCCAAACATCCCGGTAATCAGGATTGATAGAGACACGACAAGAAGAAAAAAAGCCTTTGCAGGGCACTTAGAACAAATCCATTCAGGCAAGTCTTGTATTTTGGTTGGCACTCAAATGCTAGCCAAGGGTCATGACTTTTCTGAACTCGCTTTTGTTGGTGTATTGGATGTAGATGTCGGTCTTATGTCATTAGACTTTCGAGCTACGGAAAATATCGCACAACTATTGATTCAAGTCTCTGGTCGTGCCGGCAGAAGTAAAGATAGCGGTGAGGTTGCAATCCAAACACGTTACCCAAACCACCCAATATTCAGTCATATCAAAAAATATGCATACAGCAAATATGCAGGAACTTTACTGAAACAGAGGGAGGAGGCTCAGTTGCCGCCCTATGCTCATCAAGCCTTGATCTGCGCTAATGCTAAAAATAAACAGAGTGCAGAGCAATTCCTAAATGAGATTTTGATACTGCTTAAGAGTATTGACATGGATTCAGTTGAAATCTGGGGGCCGGTACCTGGAGTCATCGAAAAGAAGTCAAACTATTACTACTACAATTTATACCTTCAATCGACCAACAGGAAAGATCTCCACCTGCTACTCAAGACTTTCTATTTAAATATCGACACTCTCAAAGCAAGCAACTCTGTTCGTTGGTATTTGGATGTCGACCCTATTGAGTAAGGCAACACTTAATGCAATCTAGAGCGAGCGCTAATCTAGTTTGGCTTGCCTAGTGCATGCCTTTGAAAGAAAGACTTAAGTATAGGTGTGTCATCGATAATATTCATACCTATTCCTCTAAGCCATCGAACCGGCTCGATGTTTTCTTTGTAAATCCAATTCAGGCCAGTCATAGTTTTTGCCATCAATTCATTGTCCAATCTCCGCGCCCTTGCATAGTTTCTTAATACAGAGTAGCTTCCTAAGGTCTTGTCAGGGTGGCTTAAAATCTGCAAGTTAAGTTCCCTACAATCAGCAAATCCTAGGTTCACACCTTGCCCTGCCAGGGGATGAATATTGTGGGCGGCGTCACCAATTAGAGCTAGGTTTGGTAAAACATAAGATTTTGAACTTCTCTCAATGAGCGGAAAAGATTTTCTTTCATTTTGCAATGAAAAAACTCCAAAACGATACTCGACTGCATCAGCCAGCGCCTTTTCAAATTCTGTGTCTTCTAGAGTGATTAGTTTTTCTGCCAGTTTATTTTCGCATGACCAGACAATAGACGCCTGTTTGTCAGATAACGGCAACAGGGCAACAATACTGTCAGACAAAAAACGCTGCCATGTGGCATCTTCAAAGGACTTTTCACTAGCAATATTGGCGATAATTGCCTTTTGCTCATAGTCATTCTCGCTGATCTCTATTTCGCTGATCTCTCTTACCTTTGAGCGTGACCCGTCGGCACCGACTAGTAGCCTGCATGTTAATTTATCTTTATCGCCTAGTAACAATTCGTAGCCATTTTCCGTCTTTAATAGATTACTGAGTTTTGTCGAAATAAAATCAATCTTTGACTGGTCAATTGCACCAAAAAGCGCAGACTGGATTAGGTCGTTCTCTACAATAAATCCAAGTTGCTCTAGATTTTCATCCTGTGCATGAAAGTTTAGATGGCCATGCGAATTTTGATCCCATACCTTGGTAGCAATAAAGGCCCTCTTTCTGCTTATACCATCCCACACATTTAGCGAGGCCAAGTAACTCTTAGAAGACGGAGTAATTGCGCTCACTCTGGAATGAAAGTTGTTGTCAATATTGGGATTACTATTACCTGGCTCAACAATTGCAATGGAACAGTTATTTTTTTGCGAGAGCTCTAAGGCAAATGCCAGTCCGACCATGCCGCCACCGATTACGATAACATCATAGTGTTTCACTTAACCCTCTCCGGCGATCGTCATTTCACTAATCAATGTGGCTCCTACTTTGATGTTGCTTCTCGGGTCGATATCGTCACCAACATGGACTACATTAGCGAGCATATGTTTCAAATTACCAGCAATTGTGATACCTGATACCGGGTACTTTATCTCTCCACACTCAACCCAAAAACCACTAGCGCCGCGCGAATAGTCGCCAGTAGTCATATTGATTCCGTGCCCCATTAAGTCGGTAACGATAAGCCCTGTGCCCATATCTTTGATTAACTCTTTAAACCCACCGCTATAATTAGGATTAATGCAGCAGTTGCTTACACCGCCAGCGTTGGCGGTTGATTCTAGCCCTAGTTGGTTAGCTGAATATTGACCCATTATGTAACTTGAAACCCTGCCTTTTTCAACAAAAAACTGCCTCCTCTTCATTACACCGTCCTGATCGAAGGCTCTCGCTCCAATCGTTTTTGATTGTAGAGGGTCCTCAAAAACGCTAATAGTTTCGGGCAACACTTTCTGACCCAGAGATTCCAACAGAAATGAGGTCTTTTTGTATTGCCTAGAACCGCTAAGCGCCCCAAGTAACTGTGAAAATAATCCTGTCGACTGCCTTGGAGAAAAAAGTATGGGGCATTTTTGTGGGCTTAAGTTTTGCGATCCGAGTTTCTGTTGGGCTAATCTTGCCGCCTCTATGCCAACTTGTTTTGCGGGGGAAAGTTCTCTAGCATCAAGTGTAAGTGAATATTCATAAGCCGTCTGCATTTCCTTCTCCCTCTTAGCAATCAAAGAGCAATAAAGTGAGTGTTTGGTGTTTTTCGCTCTGGCAACTAAACCGTTAGAATTGGTATAGATGCTTTCACCCTCAAAACTTGAAATTTCTGCGCCGTCGGAATTATCTATCTCCGGCTGTTGGAGTGCTATCTCTTCACACTCTTTTGCAATATCGATACTGTTTTTAGCGTCTAGATCCCAGAAATGGTACAGATCGAGTTCTGGAACCTGCCAGGCCAATCTTTCTTTCGGCGCCAATCCATTGAATGGATCTTCTTGGGTATACTTTGCAATCAAACAGGCAGACTCAATTGCCCTAATTAAACTCTCCTTTCCTAAATCAGCGCTTGATGCCTTACCCTTCTTTTTGCCAATATAGACGTTAACATCAAAACTTGTATCGAGGTGATACTGCAAAGTTTCAACTTCTGAAAGCCTGACTTTCGTGGAAACTCCGGAACTTTTGCCAAGTGAAAATTCGTAGTCGGTTATTTTCTGCTTTTTCAGCAATTCTGTTACGAGTTGCGTTGTCTTTTCAAGAGAGTTCATGAGACCAAATTATACTAATAAAAAAATAATCTTGCGCTCATCGAAACAATCTTAGCATCAGGAATGTTTGACTTAATTTATCTCGGAATGAGAATCAACAATCTCTTGAGCGCGCTGTACTTCAATCAAATGTATTCTCCGAGAGTCAGTCTTCAAAACTTTAAATTGAAAGCCTTGCAGGGTAATTTCGCTCATTTGTTCGGGCATATAGGTGAAACCTGAGATAACCAGTCCTGCAACTGTATCAAAGTCTTCAGTTGAAATTGATACATCAAAATACTCATTAAACTCTGCTATAGGGGTATTTGCTTGAAGTAAATATCGGTCATCTCCAAAGTCAATAATGTTGTCCTCTTCTTGGTCGTGTTCATCCTCTATCTCTCCTACAATTTGCTCAAGTACATCTTCTAATGTCACTAGTCCGGCTATCTCTCCGTATTCATCTAAAACAATAGCCATATGAGATTTGTTTTGCTGAAATTCTCTCAATAGTTCACCAAGGGGCTTGCTTTCTGGGACTGATAGTGCATCTCGAAGATATTCACGGTAGTTAAACTCATCTTTTTCGTCTCTGGCAAAATGGGCGAGCAAGTCTTTCGCCAAGACAAGACCTAAAACTGTATCGCTCTCCTGGTTATGGATTGGGAATCGCGAGTGGTAAGAACCTACCATAACCTTAAGTAACTCGCTTGTTGAGGACTCGGAACTAATCATAATCATTTTCGATTTTGGTACCATAACATCGCGTACCTTTAAACTCTCGAACTGCATCGCTCCTTCAATAACTGAACGGCTATATGGATCAATAACGAGATTATCTTCAGCCTCCTCTATGGCTCTCATTAGTTGTGCTCGGGGTTTTAGTGTTTGGTTAAAAAGCTTGTTGATTAGTCTTTGAAGTAACGACTTACTCGGAGGTTTTTCTTCGCTCATTAATGTATAGGTTGTATTGTAGAGGGTCTATTTTACCCTGAATTAGATTTTTTTACATTGCGCATAGCTTTGCCCTTCGCTGCTCGCTCTTTGCGTACTTTTTTAGGGTCAGCGATAAGTGGGCGATAGATTTCAACGCGATCTTTTTCTCGCAAAACTGTATCAAGTGTAGTGAATTTAGAAAAAATGCCCACTCTATCTTTCGTTAGGTCGATTTGTTTGTATCTATCCAAAATCCCTGAAGCTTCGATAGCCCCCTGCACAGTAATACCTTCTTCCACTTCAAGACTAAGCAAGGTTTGCCTATCGGCTAGTGCATAGGCGACTTCAACTATCATAGATATCACTCATTCTTTGTGCATCTGCAAAATCAAGCGAGCCTTCGTAAATAGCTCTTCCTGTTATCGCTCCTATTATACCGTGATGCGCATTTTTCAAAAGTGCTGCGATGTCATCAAGATTGGTAATTCCACCCGAGGCAATTATCGGAATAGTTGTATTGATTGCAAGCTCTGAAGTTGCGCTGACATTAACACCTAGCATCATTCCGTCACGCGCAATGTCAGTATAGATAATCGAACTTACACCATCCTGTTCAAACTTTTTTGATAATTCGATGACATGAATATCTGTTTGGTTCGCCCATCCATCTGTAGCGACAAGTCCATTGTTTGCATCTAGTCCGACAATAACTTTGCCCGGAAACTTTTCACATAAATCGCTAACAAATTGCGGTTTGGTCACAGCCATGGTGCCAATAATAAGATAACTAACTCCAGCTTCAATATAGGCATTTGCAGTATCGACGTCTCTTATACCGCCGCCAATCTGAATAGGTAGGTCAGGGAATTTTCTGGCTATCTGATTTATGCACCCTGCATTCATCGGTTTACCCTCGAATGCGCCATTCAGGTCAACCAGATGGAGCCTTCTGGCACCCTCATTTACCCACTTAGCGGCCATCTCGCAAGGGTCGTCGGAGAATACTGTTGTGTCCTCCATTTGGCCCTGCCTCAAACGAACGCACTGCCCATCTTTTAAATCAATTGCGGGGATAATAAGCATCTAAAAGCGTATAAATTAAAAGAAATAATGTAGTCTTAGGATTTTCAAGCTAACTATTATAAGCATTTGAATTAAGTTTTCGAATAGTTTCGCTATTTTCAATATTTTTTTGACTTTTCCATCAATCAAACGACTTGCAACTCCTCTAAGTTCCAACGTGGTCTAATCTTAATTTCATAATCATCATTAGATTGCCCAGACATTAAACGGTAATGGCCAGCAAGGGCAATCATAGCGCCATTGTCTGTACAAAATTCTGGATCAGGATAATAAACATCAATGTTAAGGTTTTCAGCCATTTTATCTAATGTCTGCCGTAAACGATTGTTTGCACTAACACCGCCCGCAACCACAAGAGTTGAGAAATTTGTTTTTTCAATAGCCCTTCTACACTTAATCATCAAGGTCTCTGTTGCTGCAATCTCGAAAGCCCTTGCAATATTAGCTTTTTCCCCAGGATATTTAAGGTAAGTGTTTCGAGCGAATGTTTTGAGCCCACTAAAACTAAAATCCAAACCGGGTCTATCAGTCATTGGTCGTGGAAAATCAAATCTGTCTTCATCACCTTTTATTGCTAAATTTTCCAATGCTGGGCCGCCGGGGTAGCCTAGACCTAGAATTTTTGCAGTCTTGTCGAAAGCTTCTCCAACCGCATCATCCAAAGATTCGCCCATTATGTTGTATTGGCCTATACCAGCAACCTCTACAAGTATTGTATGACCACCAGAGACAAGAAGCGCAACAAAAGGAAAATCAATTTTAGAAGATACTAGCAATGGCGCCAATAGGTGTCCTTCCATATGGTGCACTCCTAGCGCAGGAATACCTAACCCCCAGGCTAGGCTTTGTGCGATGGAACTGCCAACCAGCAAAGCGCCGGCTAAGCCAGGCCCTGCTGTATAAGCGACACCGCTGATATCTTGCAGCGATATCTTGCTTGACCCGAGTGTCTCTTTAATAAGGGGTATGGTTTTTTGAATATGATCTCGAGAGGCAAGTTCAGGGACCACACCGCCATATTCCGAGTGCAGTTCTATTTGCGAGTATAGTTTATGTGAAAGAAGTCCTTTTTCACTACTATAAATACCTATACCAGTTTCATCACATGAAGATTCGATCCCCAAGGTAATAAAATTTTTCTTATCCACCAACGGGTTCGCCTAAATAGACCTTTTTAACCTCTGCATTAGTCAGAATTGTTTCTTTACCGCCTGAGGCAATTATTGCGCCAGTATTTAGAACATATGAATGGTCACATGTATCGAGCATTTCTCGATAATTATGGTCTGTAATCAAAACTCCAATTCCTTTGTCTCTTAATTGATAAATAATATCCTGTATATCTCCCACTGAGATTGGGTCAATACCGGCAAATGGCTCGTCTAACAGGATAAACTTTGGCTCCATCGCAAGAGCCCTTGCTATTTCAACACGCCTACGCTCTCCGCCAGATAGAGTAATCCCTTTGATGTGGCGGATATGTTCAATATTGAACTCATTCAATAATTCTTCAAGTCGGTTCTTTCTTGACTTAACTGAAAGTGTCCTTTTTAGTTCAAGGATCGCCATAATGTTGTCTTCAACATTCAATTTACGAAAAATAGAGGGCTCTTGAGGTAGATACCCTAACCCCAGATTAGCGCGTTTATGCATCGGCAGATGGCCTATACTTTTTTGATTCAGAAATACTTTGCCTTTGTTAGGTCTGACTAGGCCACAAGCTATATAAAAACAAGTTGTTTTTCCAGCGCCATTCGGACCAAGTAGACCAACAATTTCCCCACCTTTGACTGAAAAAGAGACATCATTGACAACCTCTCGCCTAGCATAAGTTTTATGGATATTTTTTACTTCTAAAATATTGAACGGTAGACTATCTGGCATTTGTTTATTGCTGTTTGTTAAAGGGTGCAACTATCTTACCCTAAATATAGTTAATATTCCTAGAGCTGTATATCTCTTCCTCTTTGTTTTGGACAAATATCTTTAATGCTCCTTTTGAACTAACACCTAGAACTTCTGCTGTAATAAAGTTGCCCTCCCGTTCAATACTAATTTGTTTGCCTTTGAGCATATCATAGCGCTTCCAATCCATCTGAAAGTCAGTGAAGCCCTTTAACTCAAATCGATCTGACAACGTGAGGATGTGGTTAATTATTGATGCAGTTAGATTTCTAATATCAGGCAGATTATTACTTAGTCCTGCCAAATCAACCCAAGGTATTCCGCAATTCATGTCTTCATTCAAAGCATAATTTATGCCGACCCCGATAACTACTAATTGATTACTAGAGAAAGTCTGACTTTCAAGCAAGATACCTGCCAGTTTCTTATTATCAAAATATATATCGTTAGGCCACTTGATAGTCAATCCTGAAATTGAAAGCTGATCTTCGAGAGCTTTTATTATCGCTAAACCAACCACCAGGCTGAGTCCATTTAAGTTGCGTTTTTGAGAAAAACTCCTTCTGATGGAGAACAAAATACTGCCATCCTTTTGTGATTGCCACGCTCTTTCATATTGACCCTTGCCTCGGGTTTGTTGTCTTGTAACACAGAGCTCGGTAGTGTTAGAATATGCTCTATTGGAAAAGAACTCATTAGTGCTCTCTATTGATTCAAAATAGTGGCACACTAAATCCCTTGGCAATAAACTGATTAAATAAGAATAATAATCCACGTAACAAGAAAAATGTAATTAAACGTCTCTACAAAGAAGAGTCTAGGTAGGACAGGTTCAATACTTTGTTAAAATATTACTAACAATTTTACAATAAAAAATAATTGATTTTGCTTATGAAAATAGCACTTGGTGTTGAATATCTAGGAACAGACTTTCATGGCTGGCAGATACAAGAAGAAGGCGTTAGGACAGTTCAAGGAGTTGTTGAATCGGCATTGTCTGAAGTTGCAAACCACCCAGTTAGAGTATTCTGTTCTGGAAGGACAGATGCTGGAGTTCATGCAAAAGAGCAGGTTATTCATTTTATTACTGAAACTCATAGGAAAAACAAAGCATGGCTCTTTGGTGGCAATGTAAACCTGCCTCACGATGTTAACTTTAATTGGGCAAAGCAGGTAAATGATGATTTTCATGCAAGATTTAGCGCTTACGCGAGATTATATGAATACAAAATACATAATCACCCGGTCAAATCCGCACTGAACGCAAATTATAGTCTATGGGAGCCGAGAGAACTTAACCTAGATCAAATGTCTGCAGCCTCTAAATTGCTGATAGGAAAGCATGACTTTTCAGCCTTTAGAGGAAGCCTATGTCAAGCAAAATCACCAATCAAGGAGATAGAGAGCTTCAAGATAATAAGAGACGACAGAACTATTGTAATCAAAATCAAGGCCAATGCATTCCTTCACCACATGGTAAGAAACATTGTGGGAACTCTGCTTAAGATTGGTAGAGGCGAGAGAGAAGTTGGCTGGATATCAACGGTTCTTGAAAGCAAGGACCGCCGCAAAGCTGGCGTAACGGCCGAACCCCAAGGTTTATACTTTACAAAGGCTTTTTATCACAACCTATAGAGGGTCGACTATAAAGTCTCGGTTGAAGCCTCAACTTCTTCACTTTCGCCTTCAATTTCTTGCCATGCAAACCTTAAAGCTTCAACTCTTCGGTTAAAGAATCTACCCTCGCCGAATTTTTCTTTAAAGCCTGAGCGTCTCAATACAGTCTCAATTCCCTCGGCTCTGGCAAAAAGTATTTCGATGCCAGAAATTGAACTCAACTCAACTAGGCTGCTCAGAACTTCTTCACCACTGGCATCTATCTGGTTAATTCCGGCAACATCAACAATAATGTATTTTAGTTGTTCTCTATTTTTGGCGATCAGTTCAAGCATTCTATTTTCAAAATAAGCAGCATTAGCGAAATACAGTGACCCGCTAAACTTGACTATCTTTACGGCATTAACGCTTTCATCTTTAGTTTTATCTTCGTCATTATCGCTAACACTGATAAAGAACTTTGAACCATCACGAGCGGAAAACTCGCTAAACTTTGGCTGCATTGTTCGATAGAGAAATAGTCCTAAAGACATAATTATCCCGAAAGCGATACCATTTTCAAGATGTGGAGCAAATATTAGAGTTAGAACGAAAGTTAATGCCCCGACCACGCCGTCATGCTTCTCTACTTTCCAGGCATGTCTGATTGGTGCAAAATTAATCAAATGCAGAACTGCCATTACAATTATTGCGGCCAATGTTGCCTGAGGTAAGTGATAAAGCAGAGGCGTTAACCAGAGTAAGGTTAGCCCAACAATTACTGCAGTAACAACAGATGAAAATCCCGTCACCGCGCCAGCGGAACTATTAACAGCAGAGCGTGAAAAAGAGCCTGAAACTGCATAGCCCTGAAAGAAACTAGAAACAACATTTGACAAACCTTGGCCAATCAACTCTTGATTAACATCTAGTCGTTGCTTTGTTTTAGTAGCCATCGACTTAGCTACAGATATTGCCTCCATAAAGCCAATCAAAGAAATAGTTATTGCATAAACAAACAAAGTACCCATGACCTTGAAATCAAAACTTGGTGCTTGAAAACTAAATACGCCACTAATTTCAATAGAAGAGACAATAGAGCCTCCCATGCCCTCGTAGTCAATCAAGAATGAAACCGCGGTTGAAATTACAACCACCGACAAGATAGATGGCGCTCTTGGAAAGAAGCGCTTTAAGCCAACCATCACAATTATTGACATAACTGCCATTACTATAGTCGGCAGGTGTGCGTAGTATATTGCCGCCTCAAATAGACGCCAAATAGTTTCATAGTTCTGGTCAGCATTGCAGATAGTATGAAGACCTCTTCCTCCAGCTGTCTCTAACCTCTCCATTAAAGTGAGTGGCTGACAAGCAGATACCCAATCCGTATCCGAACTATTAATTACCCTAATACCCAAGACTCTTGATAGTTGGGAAGCTCCGATAATTATTGCCGCAGCGTTAGTAAAGCCATTGATGACTGGATGAGATAAAAAGTTGGTGATAAAACCCATCCTTAATACACCTAAAGTAAACTGAAATATGCCCACAATTAGAGCCAATAAAGAGGCATATAGTACGTAGCTAGAGGTATCTGTAACGACCTCGCCCAAAGCTGCTGCTGTCAGTAGCGAAACTACCGCCACCGGTCCTGTTGAGAGTTGTCTTGAAGACCCCATTATTGCGGCAATCATGACCGGCAAGAATGATGCGTAGAGACCATACTGAGGGCCAAGCCCTGCAAGTTGTGCATATGCCATAGATTGGGGCACTATGACCATAGCTACAGTCACCCCGGCTATGGCATCTGCTTTCAACACCTTAGGGTTTTTTAACTCTTTAATCCAATATAAAAAAGGAAATAATTTCAGCGCCCAATTCATGAGTTTTTTGTTTTATCACTAGTGATAGCAATAGATTCTATTACAATCTGCGCTACATATGTGACTTTATGATGTATTGATTAGGTCAATTGAGTTGTGATTAGAACCGATGAGACCTGTAGTAAATCAAACTTTAAGTAATATAAATGCTAGAAATTTTCATCCCAATCGACAACGATTTTTCTATTATCTTTTTCTATCGATATTAAGAATGGCTCAATATAGGGGATCCAGTGCTCTTTGTTGCCTTTAACAACTAATACATGGTTTGCACCAGTATCTACAAGGTAATCAACCTTACCTAATTCAACTTTCTCTAAATTTATAACATGAAAACCAGTCAACTCATACCAATAAAATTGGCCATCACTAAGCTCTGGCAATTGACTTTTGTCTATATAGATATCTCTCCCAATAAACTTTTGAGATTGATTGCGATCATTGATACCTTCAAGTTGAACGACTATGGTTTTTGATTGTTCACGACCATCTAATATTTTGTATGACTTCCAAGAGTCATCTTCAAAAAGCCACCAAGGTTGATATGAAAGAATATTGACTTTGGGCTCAGTATAAGAGAATATTTTTACCCAGCCCTTAATACCAAAAAAGCCATTAATCTTGCCGATCAATAGCTTTTTATTATCTTGCTGTGGTGCGATATACACCAAATTACTTAGAGTCTTTTTCTTCCGCTTCTGGTTCTTCTGCGGGAGCCTCTTCAGCTGCTG
>MPLX02385898.1_pt1 | contig 12516 bp, 9 predicted proteins | sample 1617341 | NCBI WGS metagenome assembly MPLX02 (sample SAMN05944804, study PRJNA350692) | marine metagenome | biome: marine; feature: ODZ; material: water; isolation source: 120 m water sample filtered on 0.2 um supor filter | place: Pacific Ocean | collected 2012-04-08 | depth 120m m | reverse complement strand
TATGATCCAACGCAATTTCGCTCATAAAGCGGCACAATAGGGAGGCTTTCCAAAAAGCGCAAGCGTCAGTTTTAATTGGGAAAAATTGCCGGTTCAAGAATTTGGCACAAGGCCAATTCACGGTTACAGTGCGAGTCTATACAGGTTCTGCAGCAGGGCCCATGTTCTGGTCATCTTTTTGTCTTTCGCGGTCGTTGCGGTGATCTGATCAAGGTCATCTGGTTCGATGGTCAGGGGTCGTGTCTATTCTCCAAGCGGCGACAGCAGCCATAAAACACAGAGAACAAGAGCAACCCTCATGGGCGGCTCACTTCACCGCAACGATGAACAGACGGCGGAAGGGAAACAGGGTGCGATCATCGTTGCGTTTTGGATAGGCCTCGTTTAGGCGTTTTTTATACCGGTCCAGAAATTCTTCTTTCCATCCGGCCTCGTCGGCCCGGTCAAAAGCATCAAGATAGGGCTTAAGGGCCGTTCCCGATATCCATTCAAGCACCGGGTCATCGCCATCAAGAATATGGCTGTACTCTGTTTCCCAGATATCAATGGACGCCGCCCCCGGTGCCAGAAGGTCATAGAAAAAGTCGGGCGGCAGAACCGGCGCTTTTCGATGCAGGGGCGCAAGTAAATCCGCCCAGGGGCCGGAACTTGCGACTTCGTCCCTTAAAGCATGGGACGGCGAGGTAAAATTTTTCGGCATTTGCACTGCCAACACACCGCCCGGCGCCAACATCGAAAGCAGTTCCGGAAACAAGGATTGATGGTCATCCAGCCACTGCAGGGCGGCATTGGAAAAAATAACATCGACGGGATCGTCCACCGACCAGGCGCTGATGTCCCCTTCTCGCCATTCAATTTCTGGAAAATCCGCCTTCGCGCGGGCCAACATTTCGGCAGAAGAGTCAACGCCCGTCACGGACGCGCCTGGCCAACGTTCGGCGAGCAGGTTCGTGATGTTTCCCGGTCCGCACCCCAAATCGTAAACCCGACCGGGATGATCGACGGGAATTTGATGAATCAGATCAAGGGCCGGTCTTGAACGATGATCGGCAAATTTCAGATACTGTTTCGGACTCCAACGCATTCGTGAACTCACTAGGTTACATCCTCTTCCAATTTGGCGATGACGAGACGGAAAGTCGTTCCTTCCTCCGTAGCTGAAACGAGAGTGGCATCGCCGCCGTGGGCGCGCAGGATATCGCGCACGATGATCAATCCCAAGCCGGTTCCACCGTCCCTGCTGGAACCGGCAAAAGGCTGAAACAGTTTTTTGCGGGCAAGCCCAGACATGCCGGGACCATCATCCGAGACTTCGATAACGACTGACGATTCGCTTTTTTCCGCCGTCACCCTTACAAGGCTCGCACCGATTTGCCTGGCGTTCATGACCAGGTTGCTGATCGCCCTGAAAAGCTGGTCGCGGTCCGCCTTGATGTCCAATTCGAATTCAACTTCATTGATAACGTTGAACCCGGGGTGGCTATCAAGGACAGCTTTCTCGACACCGACCGTGATCTCGTCGCGAATAGCGACGGCGACCTCGACAATGAGCTCACGCAAATGAAAATGACTGATCTTCAATTCAGGAGTTCCACTGCTAACGTAGTTCAGCGTCTGGCTACATAACACTACCGCCTTGTCGATCGCCGTATAAAGGCGCGGGGTTACTTTTTTAACTTCGGGGTCGTCAATGTCAGCCAATCGGTCAGACACCAGCATCGCCGTAGACAACGAGTTTCGCAGGTCATGATTAACCTTGGCGACGGCGGCCCCAAGCGTCGCCAGACGATTTTTCTGTTTGAAGGCAGCGCGTACTTCTTCTTTCATCAAGGCCAGCTCACGCATGGCGATGCCAATTTCGTCAGCCCTGTCGGTGGGGGGAATGCGCCGTGTTTCGTCTTCGGGATCCTCGCGGAAGCGGACCAGCGAGCGGGTAATCCTTCGCAGGGGACGCACCATCAACATCAAAAGCGAAATATAAACGAGCCCCGCCGTCAGCAGGGAAATAACGATGGAAAGTTGAAGAATGCGACCCGAAAAAGCCAGCATTTCCTCGCACATGGGCGCCTCATCCAGGGTCACCTGCACAACCACATCCATCGCCTTGGGGGAAACGCCAATGACTTGCATGACCCGGCTATCCGTTCGCAGCAAGGCGTCGAAGGCATCCATTATCCATGTCAGGGAATTGCCCTCGCGCATATCGAAAGTGACATCAACGTCGGGCAGGTCAGGTCTGCTCAACATCAACACCCGGCGTTCAGGATGTTTCAAGGATATGGAGTAGGCGTTAGCATGAAAAAGCAGTTCAGCTTCCAGTTCCCGGTTGACCATGTGATCGGGCGTCGCCTCAAGGGCCAACGTGGCCAGATGAGCCGCCGCGATATGTTCTTCCAGGTAGGCCTTGCGAAAACGGGCGATGGATGGAGTGTAAATCAACAACTCTGCCAGCAGGACAAAAGATATCGTCAGAACAAGCAACTTGGCCGATAATCCCGATAAGGCCTGAGGCATGGACAGGGACTGGTTAGGTTCTTTGGGTGAAGTGTTTTTTTCCTCGCTCATCGCGCTAGCATAGCATTATCCGAAGAGTCTTAAAAAGCGCACGAGTTTTTTCGTCCGCTCCCCGAACAAGGATGGCGTATAAAAGCTGCCCGCGGCTCGTTTGGAAACTTCTCCCAGGGTGGGGTAAGGCGCAATCATCGAGGCCACATCGCCGATTTTCATTTTTTTGCTTAATGCCAGAACCCATGTCTGAATAAGCTCGCCGGCATGGGGGCCGGCTATCCCGGCGCCAAGAATATGACCCTTTGGCATCGTCACCGCCTTAATGAGACCCTCCGTTGATTTTTCCGCCTGGGCGCGGTCATTGTCGGCGAAGGGCCAGCTTAGCACCTTGATGTCGCCATGTTTATTCCTGGCCTGGACTTCCGTCAGGCCGACTTGAGCCAGTTCAGGCGACGTGTACGTAACCCAGGGCACGGCCCGCATGTCGGATTTGGCAGGCAGGCGAAACAAGGCGTTACGAATAACGACCCCGGCCTGATATCCGGCGACATGGGTAAACTGATATCCACCAGCCACATCTCCGATAGCGAAAACCTTTTTGTTGCTTGTCCTTAAGCGGGCATCGACGGTGATCCCCGTGGGAGTATATTCAATACCCGCCTTCTCAAGCTCCAGACCGGATACGTTAGCCCGTCTTCCCGCGGCGACCAGAAGATGAGAACCATCAATCCTGATTTCAGCGCCATCTTTTTTGATTGTGACCGAGACACCATGGTCGGTTTTCCCAACACCCAGAACCTTGATGGCTTCGTGAATGACAATTCCATCCCTGCCAAGGCGGGCGCGAACGACAGCGACGAGGTCCCCGTCATCCTTTGGCATGATCGAGAACATCTCCAACACCGTAACCCTTGCTCCCAGGTGCCGGTGGGCCTGCGCCATTTCGATGCCGATGGGGCCACCGCCAATAACGATCAGATGTTCGGGCAGGTCGGGTCCGTCGAAGACGTTTTCGTTGGTCAAATAGGGAACAGTGTCCAGGCCGTTAATCGGCGGCACGAAGGCAGAAGAGCCGGTAGCGATGACAAAACGCCGGGCGTGTATTGTCGTGTCGCCCGCGACGACTTCATTAGGGCCGGTAAAACGACCCGCCGCCTGAATCACTTTTACGCCAAAACCTTCAAGGCGTTCGACGGAATCATTCGGCGCGATGGCGGCGATGGTATCGCGTACATGAGCGTAAACTTTATTTGAATCGATTTCAGTATCCCCAGCGCTGATCCCGAAGACGGGAGCATGACGAATGGCTTCCGCCGCATGACCGGCCGCCAGCAATGCCTTTGAAGGTACGCACCCATAATTCAGGCAATCCCCGCCCATCAGGCCTTTTTCGATCAAAACTGTCGACGCTCCCATCTGTTGAGACCCCGCAGCAACTGACAGCCCACCAGACCCGGCACCAATAACGCACAGATCGACCTTCAGGTTAGCAGGCATAATGAATTCCTAAATTTTTGGTTTGCTGACTTTTTTATAGATCACCGGGATCAACGCCAGAAGCGCCAGCCCAATGATGGGGAAAAGAATTTCCGGAGAGAAGATAATACCCAGATCCGGTTCGGCCCCGCTTTCAAAGACGCTTCCCAGGCCATTGCCCACGCTGGCATACACAAGCGCACCCGGAATCATGCCGAAGAAGGTGCCAAAGATGTAAATACGGGTCGATACGTTAAGAAAAGCCGGAACGAGGTTGACCAGCCAGAATGGAAACAACGGAACCAGCCTCAGGATCAGCATATAACTCAACTGGTTTTCCCTGAATCCGGCTTCCATCTTGGCGATAACGGCGCCGACTTTATCGCGCAACATGTCGGTGAAGGCGTAACGGGCGGCAAGAAAAATCGCCGTCGCCCCCAATGACGCGCCAAACAACGAAAGAAAACAGCCAGCGACGGTGCCGAATAAAAAGCCACCAGCCAGTGTCATCCATAAGCCGACAGGCACAGAAAAGCTGGTAAAAACAGCATATCCGCCTGCAAAAACCAACGCCGCGACGAAATAATTTTCATCGCGCCACTCGAGCAAAAATTCCCGGTTATCCCTCAACGCCTGGAAGGAAAGATAACGATCCAGTCCCAATCCAAAAAAAGCCGCAAACCCTGCAACCAATACAAACAGGGGCAACAATCGCCTGAATGAAAATTTTTTCGCCCGGCTCCGGCTATCGGATTGGTTTGCCGCCATCATTGCGTATCCTGGTCAACGCCTTGAAATTTCAAACAAACAACGGCTGAATATTGCCAATATTCAGCCGTTATTTCATACTGTATTCTTTACAAGTTAGCGAACTCGCATTGCCAGTCACCTTTGCGTGACATCCGCGTTATCACCGCACCCCGGAAAAGGGCGGAAATTAGGCACCCGATAGCGTTGACTTCCCCCCGCCAAGACCTTATACACCGGGCTTGTTTTTTTACGGGAGTTAGCCCTTTGAAACGTACATATCAACCGAGCAGGCTCGTTCGCAAACGTCGGCACGGCTTCCGTAGCCGTATGGCGAGCGTTGGTGGCCGCCGGGTTCTCGCAAACCGTCGGGCAAAAGGGCGCAAGCGCCTTTCTGCTTAAGCACATTGTCTGTATCTGCCATTGCGCGCCTTAAACGACGACCCGAATTTTTAAGGGTCGCCGCTACCCGGCGTAAATGGGTAGCGCCCGGACTGATCGTCCAGATCCGCAATCGACCCACCGCAGAGGCCGACATTGATGGTGCACGCGTCGGCTTTACCGTCAGCCGCAAGGTTGGCAACGCCGTTGAACGCAACCGGGCCCGGCGCAGACTAAGAGCCGTTGCCGACAAGGTGATGACACAACACGCCCGGGAGGGTTTCGATTTTGTCATCATCGGGCGCAAAAACACGCTGGCAAGACCGTTTTCGGCCCTTATTGAAGACCTGACGACTGCCTTGAAGAAGCTTGAAGCCTATCAATAGATCAATCTGCGTTAAAACTGACGACCGGGGGGCTCAAGAAATTTAATGAAAGTGACGGGATTTTCCTTTAACGCGATCAGGCTATTGCCGAGGCGCACAGCCACTGGATTGATCCGGGGCTATCAACTGCTCGTCTCGCCCGTGTTGCCGGGAAACTGCCGCTTTTACCCAACATGTTCCAGTTACGCCATCGACGCTTTTACCCACCACGGCCCGCTCAAGGGTGCGTGGTTGTCAATACACCGAATCGCGCGCTGCCATCCCTGGGGAGAATCAAGATTTGACCCCGTTCCCGGTTCCAGTTTAGACACCCATACCCACAAACACGGTCAGGCTGGGCACGAGTCCTGCCGCCATGCCTCCTGAGAATGAGACGACGGAAAAATAAACAATGAACGATAATCGTAATCTAATCCTAGCGATCGTCTTTTCCGGCGTCATCCTTGTTGGCTTCGAGTTTTATTCTGCCTGGCGTTATCCAGATGCAGGGCTGCCTCAAGGTGATCAGGCGACCACTGCCGATACCACGATCCCGGCCACACCTGGCCCTGCCGCACAAGCTCCCGGAGCCGTTCCGGCACCCGGCAGCGCCCAGTTAAACGTCCCCGGCATTCCCGGCAGCGCGGCCCCCACCGCCGCCGCGATTCAAGTGGCCGGGCGCGATACGTTGCTGAAAAAAAACGCCAGGGTAAAAATTCAGACACCCAGCCTTCACGGATCCCTGTCCCTGGTGGGTGGCAGAATTGATGATTTGACCCTTGCCAATTACCGCGAGCGACTTGATGAAACCAGCCCGGAAATCGTGCTGCTGTCGCCCAGCGGCTCCAGGGGCGCTTATTTTGCCGATTATGGCTGGGTTGCCGAAGGGGTCACCCTGCCCGGCCCTACGACACTGTGGAGCGCTTCAGCAAGCACTCTAAGCCCGGAGAAACCCGTTACCTTGTCCTGGGATAACGGTCAGGGCCTTGTCTTCAAGCGCACTTACGCCATTGACGAGAACTACATGTTCACGGTGATCCAGAGCGTTGAGAACAAAAGTGACAGACCCGTCACCCTGCATCCTTACGGGTTGATGTCTCGTCACGGCATGCCGGAAGTAACGGGCTTTTACATTTTGCACGAAGGCTTGCTGGGCGTGTTCAACGAAACCCTGCAGGAAGTCGACTACGACGAGATGCAGGAAACCCATTCGGTCCAGAACGCCACCACAGGTGGCTGGCTTGGCATTACCGACAAGTATTGGCTGGTCGCCCTGGTTCCGGATCAGAAAACCTCCGTTACTTCCCGTTTCACTTACCGCAATGATTCAGGCCTTGAAAAATTCCAGGCTGACTTCATGGGCCAGCCATTGACAGTTCAATCCGGTTCTTCAGGCCAGGTGATCAGCCATCTGTTCACCGGCGCCAAGGAAGTCAAGGTGCTGGACAACTACGAAGAAAGCCTGGGGGTCGCCCGTTTTGATCTGGCCATCGATTTTGGCTGGTTCTATTTCCTGACCAAGCCGATTTTCTACACCATGGTTTTCATCAACGAGCATGTCGGCAATTTTGGCATCGCCATCTTGCTGCTGACCGTATTGATCAAACTACTGTTTTTCCCACTTGCCAACAAATCCTACGTATCGATGAGCAAGATGAAAAAACTACAGCCGGAGATGGTCAAGCTGCGTGAGCGTTTTGGCGACGACAAGACCAAGTTGAATCAGGAAATGATGGCCCTGTACAAGCGCGAAAAGGCCAATCCGGCATCCGGTTGCTTGCCGATGCTGGTGCAGATCCCGGTCTTTTTCTCGCTCTACAAAGTGCTTTTTGTCACCATCGAAATGCGTCATGCCCCGTTTTTTGGCTGGATTCAGGATTTGTCCGCACCCGACCCAACAAATGTGTTCAACCTGTTTGGCCTGATTCCCTGGGACCCGGCGAGCATACTTCCCGAAGCCATGTTGATTGGCGTCTGGCCGCTGGCCATGGGCATTACCATGTTCCTGCAACAGAAACTAAACCCGCAGCCCGCTGATCCGGTGCAAGCCAAGGTCTTCATGTTCCTGCCAATCATGTTTACTTTCCTGCTGGCGCGTTTCCCGGCCGGTCTGGTTATTTACTGGGCCTGGAACAATCTGTTGTCGATCATTCAGCAAAAGGTCATCATGACCAAAATGGGTGTCAAATAGCTGACGCCTGACAGTTTCAGGATGACGATCCATGCAAGCCGCCGACCCCGATCTTGATAACGAGGCCGCGATAGAATCCGGTCGCTGGCTGTTTGAACAGACCTGCACTTTCGTTATCGGCGCAGTCAAGATGGATGACTTGCCTGGAACCGATATGACTGAAATTGCTTTCGCCGGGCGCTCCAACGTCGGCAAGTCAAGCCTGATCAACGCGCTGACAAACCATAAAGACCTGGCCCGCACCTCAAACACGCCGGGTCGAACCCAGCAGGTTAATTTTTTTGAACTTGGCGGGCGAATGATGATCGCCGACCTGCCCGGCTACGGCTATGCCAGAGCGCCCCGGGAAACCGTGCGGCAATGGACGGACCTTGTCGGAGACTACCTGCAGGGCCGCCCGCAGTTACGTCGCGCCTGCCTGCTGATCGATGCCCGTCACGGCATCAAGGAGACGGACCGGGAAGTCATGACGATGCTCGACAAGGCGGCTGTTTCGTTTCAGGCGGTGTTGACCAAGTGCGACAAAATCAAGGCTGCCGAACTTGAAAAGCGCTTCAAGAGCGTCAACGATGAACTGGCGACCCACGTAGCCGCCCACCCCTACCTGATCGCCACATCCAGCGCCAGGGGAACGGGACTGGAAACCTTGCGCGCCGCACTTGCGGCTTTGGCTCCGTCAAGATAGGTTCCTTTGATGAAAAATAACGAGACAGAGAGAAACAAAAGTAAGACACCAGAAGACTGGTTGACTCAGGCGCGAACGCTGTCTGAAGCGCTGCCGTATATGAAACGCCACTCGGGCCAGACCCTGGTTATCAAATATGGCGGTCATGCCATGGGCGACGATGACCTGGCTCAGCAGTTTGCCCGCGATATCGTGCTGTTGCGCCAGATCGGCTCAAACCCGGTCGTCGTGCATGGTGGTGGGCCGCAAATTGGTGAAATGCTGGACAGACTGAAGGTCAAGAGCGAGTTCGTCGAAGGTTTGCGCGTCACCGACGAGGAATCCATTACCGTTGTTGAAATGGTGCTGTGCGGAAATATCAACAAGCAGATCGTATCGGCCATCAACGGGGCTGGTGGTTTTGCCGTTGGCTTGTCCGGCAAGGACGGCAACCTGATTTTGGCGGAAAAGTTGCGGCGCACGAAGCGCGATCCGGATTCCAACATCGAACGCATTCTTGATCTGGGACTGGTCGGCGAACCCAGGACGATCACATCCCATGTTCTTGAGAACTTCGAAGAATCGGACATCACACCGGTTATCGCCCCGATTGGCATCGGCACGGGCGGCGAGACCCTGAACGTCAATGCGGATACTGCCGCCGGCGCCATCGCGTCCGCCTTGTCCGCCAAACGCCTTTTGATGTTGACTGACGTCGTCGGCGTTCTTGACAGCGGGGGCGAACTGATCACGAATTTGAACGTCAGCGAAGCCAGGGCGCTTATTGAAGACGGCATCATCAATGGCGGCATGATTCCGAAAGTGGAAACCTGCCTTGAAGCAATTGAAAGCGGCGTCGACGGTGCGGTGATTATTGACGGTCGCGTCCCCCACGCCCTGCTGCTGGAGCTGTTCACCGAACACGGCGCAGGAACGTTGATCGAGCCGGATTAATCCGGCTCGGAACCTCTGGCACTGGAGCTAAAATAGGATAAATGCTCCTAATCCGTATCATTTCTGTATGTCTGCAATGTAATATATACCCTCGCCATAATGGATATCTCTCCCTATAGGTTCCAACAACGGGCGATATCCGCTGTGATTTCGTCTTACGGATGAATCTATAACTTCGTCATCGGTTAGATACCGTGAAGCAAGGCGCTGCAACATCACATGAATCTCAGGCGCAGTTAATGCTCTAACTGTCCACTCTCCTTGAGGTTTAGATCCATCGTACTTCCTGATTATCCACGTAGCCATGACACTTTAAACCTTTTTACGTTTTGTTTGCCGGATAAGCTCTGCTTTCTCGTCATCATTCAGCCGGACCTTGATGATATTATTTCGTTTTTGTTCCACTGTCTGTCGCACCTTATGAGGGGGTGAAGGGGCTCGCCCCCCTTTCCAAGGCTCAAGAGGCCATTTCGAAGAAAGGGCCCTCTTGGGTAGCCTTGTTTACTTACCTTATACTACACGATTTTATGACGATTTAAAGTGTGTTAAGGGAGAATGTGGGGCGTTTTGATAAGGGTGTATCCAACAGTACTTACTTGATGTAACTGTCCCGACTGACAGCAAAATCTAAAAACATATCCAGTTTACAAGTGGTGGGATGTGTTGTGAAGTGCGCGAAGCGCGCAGACAACCTTCTGGCAAGGCCTTAGAGGCCTCCTGAGAGCCTTTAGCGCGTAACAGGGCCCGAACTCACAAAAAACCTTTGAGCGCCCCCTGTGGGGCCCTTTGGCCCGTCAGGGCCTATTGAGACGTCGATCTAGCCGAAGGCTCGTGTTATCGGCGACAATACTCCTAAACACGTCTTTTTGCGCGCGGGTGTGCAGCTTGATAGACGGCGCTCAAGCGCCCGGAATCTACTTTCGTATAACGCTGGGTGGTGGAAAGCGAAGCGTGTCCCAGCAGTTCCTGAATGGTGCGAAGATCGCCGCCGCCGCTCAAAAGATGGGTGGCGAAACTGTGCCGCATGGCGTGGGGGGTCGCGGTTTCCGGCAAACCCAGATAGGCGCGAAGTCTGGCGACCTGTAACTGAATGATGCGCGCTTTAAGGCGTTTACCACGAACACCGACAAATAAAGGTCCATCCGGTTCAAGGGGATAGGGACAGGCGTCCAGATATTTGCCGACGGCTTCGACCACAACCGGAAGCAGGGGGATGAGCCTTTGTTTGTTGCCTTTTCCGGTGACAGTCATGGCGTTACCCTTCGGGGCATCGCGAAGGTCAAGGTCCAGGGCCTCGGAAATGCGCAAACCGCATCCATAAAGCAGGGTCAGCACAGCCGCGTCGCGCAGGCCGACCCAGGGCTCCTGTCCCAGTTTATCAATCGACGCAACGGCGTCCAGGGCATCTTTTTCAGCCAACGCTTTTGGTATCGATTTTGGGATTTTCGGTGTGCGGATGTTGCCTATGGCCGCGTTGTGAACCAGTCCGGCCCGCTCAAGAAACCGGTAAAAATTCCTGATTGTCGACAGTCCCCGCGCCAGCGAAGACTTTGCGAGACCCTCACCGGTGCGTCGGGCGAGATAACTTCTAAAGTCGGCGGTTTTCAGTTTCCCAAGATCGCCCAAACCCGGCTGAAAGCCCAGATGATCGCAAAGAAATGACAGGAAGGCGACCATGTCGCGTCCATAGCCGTCCAGGGTGTGATCGGAACAACGTTTTTCGTGCCGCAGCCAGCTCAGCCAGTCCTCGATAGCGTTGAGGACGGCCGGCTCGGCGTTGAAGGTTGTCAGGCCACGAGCCATCTGTCGATGCACCGTTCCAGCACACGGGCCACGAATCCGATGAGTTCCGTGCCATGGCCGGGATAAAAGGCGCTGCCTCTCGAACCCAGCGCCAAAAGGCCTGCCGGGGAGCGATGACCGGGGCGCAAACGGGCCATGGCGGCGGAGTGAACCAGCCCTGCTCCCTCGCCGAAAATCACAAGATCGTCGCTAACGTCACGCATTAGCACGACATCCTGATCCGGACCGAGTGCCCGGTCGACATCACCGGGTAAAAAATCCTTGATGATGTCCGACTCCGGTTTTGTACCCGGCGTATTGGCTGACTCAAAACCAATGACGGCAATATCGATATCCAGCAGCAAGGGGAAATCTTCGGCGATGACCCGGGCCAGTTGATCGAAGCCGGTCGCCGACAGCATTGCCAACACGGCCGTGTGGGTACGGGTCTGGATCGACATATTGGTACGGCTGGTCTCGATCACATCCTGGGCGCAGGTGCGCAGATTGTCGATCTCGCCACGCAGTTGCTCCAGCATGAACTGCTGCATGTCGGCGACGCCGTCGCCGCTCCAGCGGGACGGGGCCATCATGGTTTTCAGGATATCCGGATTGCGTGCCAGAAAATCAGGATTATTGGAAAGAAAATCGTTGACCTGATCCTCGTTAAGGGCGACGTCGTTTCCGTCGGGAGTTTCATTATCCTGTCCGCTCATGCCCAAGTATTCCTGCTAGTGTGATGATTCTGAAATACACGATATCAATATGTTACGTGGCCTGCTTATCCCAGAAATACGCATGCGTATTTCTGGGGCAGGACACTGGAGCAACCTGTATTTAATTAGTTACAATGGAATCCCCATTGCAGATTCGCTTAGAAGTGTACCCCATGCCCGAGTCTCCTGCCAAATACTCTCATCTTCCTGGCGAGCGCGTTAGTGTGTTGCTGGCCCTGCCACTACCGACGGCTTACGAATATCGGGTCGGTGAAGGCATGGTGCTGCATGAGGGGGATTTTGTTCGCGCCCCCCTGGGGCGGCGCGAGGTCAACGGGGTCGTCTGGGGTGCCGGGGCCGATGGCGTGGATGAAAGCAGGATCAGGGATGTGGCCCAAAGACTGAAAATTCCGCCGATGGGAGACGTTTCACGTCAATTTGTCGATTGGGTCGCAGCCTATACTGTTTCACCACCGGGAGCGGTACTGAAAATGGCCATGAGTGTCCCGGCTGCGCTCGAAGAACCAAAGCCCAAAATAGCCTACGGCCTGAACCCAACTCCGCCAGAAATTAAAATGACGAAGGCGCGTCAACGCGTGATTGACGTGCTGGCCGATGGACAGCCACCCCGGCCGGGCATGGAACTGGCGGGCGAGGCGGCGGTTGGTATATCGGTGGTTTCGGGTCTCGTTAAGGCCGGGGCGCTTCTTTCCGTCGAGATTATGCCGGATA
>MPLX02236226.1_pt1 | contig 12525 bp, 5 predicted proteins | sample 1617341 | NCBI WGS metagenome assembly MPLX02 (sample SAMN05944804, study PRJNA350692) | marine metagenome | biome: marine; feature: ODZ; material: water; isolation source: 120 m water sample filtered on 0.2 um supor filter | place: Pacific Ocean | collected 2012-04-08 | depth 120m m | reverse complement strand
GCCGTGATGGCTGGGACGGGAGTGAGAATATTGAGCTACACGCGTTCCCCGTTCGGGCTGGAGTTTGAGAGTGAAGCGGGCCGGGAGTACGTGGTGGAGGCGACCGGTGATTTGAAGGAGTGGAAGCCAGTGCAGACGCTAACCGGTGTGGGATCGGCGATTAAATTTACCGACACTAGGAAGGCACTTTTTGAGAAGCAATACTACCGAGTGAAGGTGGAGGAATAGTTTGGGTCCCCGATTTGCGCCTCCTCGCTAATCCGCCTATTATCTGCCCATGGAGAAAGCAGATAAACGAAGGCGACCGTGCACCAAACGATTCCGACTAGCACTATGGTGGCTAACCTACCGACTACCGGTACTCGACGGGGTCAACAAAGAGACGGAGAAGTTGGGTCGCAAGCACTGCAAGTACAGCGAGGAAGCGTGGGCGCGTGACCGAGCGGATTTCCAATCTCAGTGGGAGCGGATGCTCGCCAAGCGGGAGAGACGGTTTCGGTGGTATCAGAAGCATGGCAAAGTCCCCGACGGCTGGACACCTCCCGATCCCAACGATCACCATTCCCGGAAGTATCCCAAACGGGCACTGGCGGCCCGGTTGCCGAAGAAATACCGAATGTTTTGGCCGGTGCTGCTCGACCGGTCGGATTACGAACTGATGGCTGATTGCGGTTGAATTACGCCACCACCGGGCATCGCTCTTACTTGACCGGTTTGCGTTCCGGTTTCTGACTCGGCTTTTCTGGCTCGCTCGACTTCCTGGATCGACTTGCGTAGTCGCTGTTCAAGTTTCGGCCTGTAAGTATCGTCCAGCCTCGCTTGTATATCTCGTCCGTATCGGGCCTCAAGCCTTCGTAAATAATCTTGCCCATCTGGTTATTTCTTTTTGGGGTTGTTACCGAGCGGATTGAAACTGGTGTAGACACGCTCTTCGCTCCCGACCAACTTTCTCCACTCTTCGGAGGATACCTCCCGTAAGGTTGTCGAGCGCGGCTCGATTTCCCCGCGCAAGAGCGCGAGCCTCTCCTCGCGAACCTCCCGTAACTGCTTGGATGTCATCGGGTGATACATTTTCTATCCTAGCTTTGACCGGTCACCAATCATCCGGCGCTGCACCCAGTCAATGTAGCACCAGAACACATCCAAATTGAACCGGTTTCTGTGTCATAAAGCCGCGCCAGGCTGACTCAGCTTGAAAATCAGCCAGCCACCCGCCAGTCTTGTGCCGACTGATACGGCCGTGAAACACCTCCTACTCACAACAATCGCAGCCGTTCTGTTGGTGGGCTGTGGGAATACTCACTAAAGCATAGAAGTGATGTGTTCTCCAATCGGAGGCTTGATGATCAAAACAAAACAACTGTTTTCGTGTCCCGCATTTGTCCCAGTGCATAGTGGTGCTTTGATGTGCATAAGTGTAGGCGGCATATCAAAAAGCCCTGAAACCGTTTAAAAACAGCTAAAAAAGACTCGTTCGCAATGCGAAAAGGTCTGCGGTTCGATTCCGCATGGCTCCACCATTCCTTCTAACCCTATTTGTAAAGGGTTAAGTGCACTCCCCATTACAGGCTACTAGTGCTTGACATCATTGGCCAAGTTGCGAAATCTTCTGGTTCGCATGAAACAGATAACAATCGCAGCCGTGCTATTGGTGGCGTTCTCTCCGACTCAGATAAATGCCGATTTAATTGGTTTTTATGCCTTTGATGATCCGGCAAATCCATTGAAGGATGCCAGTTCCAAGGGGAATAACCTGACTTCCGTTGAGGTAGATCCCGTCTATGTCGAAGATGAGGGATTTGAGGGCGGTGCATATGAGTTTGACGGCAAACAAAGACTAATTTCTCCCGTCAATTTAAATCCTTCTGTCCATTCGAAAGTCACTTTTGGCGCTTGGGTAAAAACGGCTACATTGGAGGAGGGCTTATACAAGGTAATTGGGCATGACAATGGGGGCTGGGACAGGACAATTGGCTTGGACTCTAGGGTGCAGGGAGGAGACCCGGATTTTCGATATACCGCATTTACCGGTGTGGGAGGTCCGATTGAGGGAACTTCATGGCCCGAAAGCACTGATGATTGGACGTTTATTGCCGTATCATATAATCAGGAAGAACAATTAGCTTCGTTTTACGTGGATGTTGACGCGAATAGTACTGATGATGAACTCGAAGAATTCGAATCAGATGCGTTTTTTGGTGAGGGGTTTCCAACAGTAGCCATTGGTGGAATTCGTCCGGATCGGGTTGCTGAAGGATGGATTGGCATGATTGACAATGTTTTTTTCTACGATGAGCTATTGGATTATGAGCAATTGACATTAATTCGAGACGGCGGAAAAGAGGCCATTCTTAAGCCTTTCCCCAAGCCAGAACCTTTTGAAAACCTTATTGGCTTCTACTCGTTCGACGACAAAAGTTCGCCGTTGAAGGATTCAAGCGGGATTTCAGGTGCTTTAAAATCCTCCGGCTCGGATCCCGTATTTGAATCCGAGGGTGGTGTCAAAGGAGGAGGATATCTGTTTGACGGCACACAACGCCTACTTGCACCAATCAATGCCGACCCAGAAGCCACTCCTCGATTAACTTTTGGCGCATGGGTAAAAGCATCAACACTTGAGCCTGGTTTGAGGAAGGTATTGGGAAGCGATGATGGAGGTTGGGACAGAACAATTGGTCTAGACAACAGAAACCCAGACGAATTCCGATATACTGCTTTTGTTGGCAATGGTCCGCCGGTTACAGGTGGACCTGCTCCAAATAGTACTGATAAATGGTCTTTTCTTGCAGCGACTTATGACCAACCCAACAAAAGTCTAAGCCTCTATGTCGATTTGGATTCTTCAACCATTGAGGATGCTCCAATTATAGTTCGCGGAATAACGGGTATGGGGCCGACAAGGTTTGCCCAAGTGGCGGTAGGAGGGATTCGTCCTGACAATGCAAATGAAGGGTGGAAAGGGTATATTGATAATGTCTTTTTCTATGATGAAATTCTATCAGACGGCCAAATTGTTAATATTAGAGATGGCGGAATGAATGAGATCTTGTCAGGCGAAGAACCTAACTTGAAGTATCCCAAGTACGACTCTTTGCTTGGGCATCTACAGCAGAACCCCGGTATTATTGAGGTTTTGATCCCAATTTCAAATACCGCTCAGGACGAAACCTTGGAAATTGAATTTGTAGAGCCTATCGGTCCAGCAGCGGGAAAGTATGAAGTTGTTGATTTCCCCATGGAATTGGCTCCGGGAAAAGCTGGAAAAATTAAGGTATCGTTTGACCCAGGCTCGAAAGTCGGACTTTTTGAAGCCATGCTTGAGATTGTGACAAACGACCCCGGCGATCCAGTTGTCAACGTGGATCTCAGTGCGGTCGTTCCAACCGGACGCAATGGTTTAATAGCGTTCTATCCTTTCGATAATGAATCCAATCCCACAAAGGACACCAGTGAAAACCAGCATGATCTGAAGAGTAGGGGAGCTGATCCGACTTATGACTTGAGCGGGTTTGAAGGTGGGGCTCTTTCCTTTGATGGGCGCCAGCGGTTTGAGATTCCGATAAACATTAGTCCTACGGCCAAACCTGAGTTAACAATAGGGGCTTGGGTTAGATCTTCAACCATCGATGCAGGGCAGAGAAAGGTCATCGGGCACGACAATGGTGGTTGGGATAGAACTATTGGATTGGACAGCCGACAACCGGATGAGCTGCGTTACACTTCCTTCGTGGGCAATGGTCCGCCCGTGGCTGATACTCCGGGACCTGAAAACATTGATCAATGGGCGTTTATAGCAGCTGTTTACGATCAGTCCAATAACAAAGTAACGGTTTATGTCGATACAGATGCGAAAACGATTGGAGATAGCCCCGTGGCAGTGGCTTCCGCTACTGGATTTGGTCCGGGGCATGCAACTGCCTCCCTGGGCAGCGTGCGTCCTGACAATCCCAATGAAGGTTGGATTGGGCAGATTGATAATGTATTTGTGTTTGATCGTTTGCTTCCACCTGAAGAAATCGCAGAGATTCGAGACGGTGGCTTTGAATCCATTGTGCCGCCTCAACCCATTCCTCTAGATGCTCTGATCGGATTTTATCCGTTTGATGACCCTGAAAACCCTCTGGCGGATGTTTCCGGGGCAGAAGCTGAGCTTGAAAGTGTTGACGCGGATCCGAGTTTTGAAGCTGATGGTGGTTTTACCGGTGGCGGATTTCTTTTTGATGGAACGCAGCGTCTAGTGGCACCGCTCGATATCAACCCCGATCAGATTCCTGAACTAACTATGGGGGCTTGGGTTAAAACATCCACGTTGAGTCCGGGGCTGCGAAAGGTGATGGGGCATGACAACGGAGGCTGGGATCGGACGATTGGCCTCGATAACAGAAATGGAGATTTTCGATATACCTCATTCATAGGTAATGGCAGACCGGTTCTTGGAACGCCCGGTCCAGAAAACATTGATAATTGGACTTTTATGGCAGCGGTTTATGATCAGTCCAGTAACCAGGTGACAGTCTATGTGGATATCGATGCGGCAACAATCGGGGATTCTCTTGCATCGGTGACCGAACCCACTGATTTCGGTCAGGGCCATGCTACGGTTTCCATTGGCAGTCTCCGTCCGGATAACCCAGCGGAAGGCTGGCAGGGATATATTGACAATGCCTTCTTTTTTGCTGCCGCATTATCAGCGGATCAAATCACCCAGATTCGTAACGGTCGTTCGCCGGTGCCGGTTGAGGGTGATGATCCATCCTTGGTTGTGCTAGCCACTCCTGAGTTTGATTCAATAACTTCTGGACAAAAGATCATTGAAGGCGCCATTACGATTAGAAATGATAGTTCAACGCAAACTCTGAAAATAAAGGCTGCGGAGTTAATGGGACCGGACGCAGCTTATTTTAAGGTTGATTACCCTGAAAATGTTTCCCCTGGGGAAAAGGCGAACATCAAGGTTATTTTTGATACCAAAGGTCAAGTAGGGGTGTTTAAAACAGTATTGCTGTTGGTAAGTAACGATCCGTCTCAGCCCAAAACTAATTTGGATTTGTCTGCTGAGATTAAACCGGGTGAGTCAGAAGATCCGATTTTGATCGCTGGGCCTTCTGCCTTTGGAAACCTAGGTCCTAAACCCGGAAAAATAACCAAAGATATCGACATTAGTAATGATGGGGAATCGGAAGTGTTAATTGTCGCTAGCGTTATTCTTGAGGGCAAGGATGCTTCTCATTACACCATTAATTCATATCCAACCGAAATAGGACCTGGGAAAACAGCCCAGGTTGAAATAGCATTCAATCCTGCCGATAAAGAAGGTTTGTTTAGCGCTTCACTCGCGATAATCTCCAATGATGCAAGGGGGAGGCGCCAGGCGATTGATCTAAGCGCTGAGATTCCTTTCAGTAATACGTCAAAGGCGCTAATCGCCTTTTATCCTTTCGACTCGGATGAGGATCGATTGGAGGATGCTTCTGGAAATAGTAACACGTTGAAAGAAATTGAAGGGTTTGAGCCGTTTTATGTAGAGGATATTAATGCTGAGGAAGACAGAGAAAGTGGCGCAATGGAGTTTTTTGATAATCGATTGATCGCCCCTATCAATATCAACCCGAGCGAGTTTCCCCAACTCACAATGGGCGCTTGGGTTCAAACATTCAACCTGGATCCTGGTCAGCGAAAAATCATAGGTAGTGATAATGGAGGATGGGATCGTACAATTGGATTGGACGCACGTAATCCAGCAGAGTTGCGATATACCTCCTTTGTCGGCAATGGTCCACCCGTAGCAGGCACTCCTGCACCAGATGACTCTGAAGCTTGGACTTTTATTGCTGCCGCCTATGATCAATCCAAAGGCGAAGTGACGGTTTATGCCGATCTTGATGCAGACGGCACAGATTATGATCTCGAAGTAGTAACAGGCAAGGGGCTTTTCGGGCCAGGTTTCCCCACAGTTTCCATTGGGTCTTTGCGCCCAGACAACCAGAATGAAAGCTGGGATGGACTCATCGATAACGTTTTTTTCTTTAGCACAGTATTAACCCCCAATCAAATGGAGGCAATTCGCGATGGCGGGGCAAATTCTATCATTGATGGGGTAGAAATAAAAACCGAGCCGTTTTTAATAGTGCCACAGGGTAAAATTATAGGTGAAACTACTGCTGCCGAACTTCCGCTAACAGTTGACGTTGAAATAACAAACAGAGCCAATACACAGGATTTGAAAATCAGTTCGACAAAGGTGGTGGGTGTAGATTCTGATCTGTATTCTATTGTTTCTGCTCCAAAAAGCCTAGGCCCTAATGAAACCGGCGCAGTAAAAGTGCTGTTTGATTCGGAAAGCCTTAGAGGTGGGTTTACAGCTGCTTTAGAGATAGAAAGCAACGATGCGCAATGGCCCCTAAAAACCGTTGATTTGTCTGTTTTTGTTGGTTTTTCAAATCCCAAGGAGGCTTTGATAGGGTTCTATCCATTTGACGATGAAGAGAACCCTTATGTGGATGCCAGTGGGAGGGGGAACGACTTGGAAATTGTTGAAGGCGCTGAACCAATACATGAGCCGGAAGGTGGAATAGATGGAGGTGCTTTCGATTTTGACGGAACTACTCGTTTGGTAGCTCCAATCGATATCAACCCGGATGTTCTCTCGCAAATGACAATGGGAGCTTGGGTCAAGACTCATAATTTAAACCCCGGACTTCGAAAGGTAATGGGACATGATAACGGAGGATGGGACCGGACGATTGGCCTCGATAACAGAAATGGAGATTTTCGATATACCTCATTCATAGGTAATGGCAGACCGGTTCTTGGAACGCCCGGTCCAGAAAACATTGATAACTGGACTTTTTTGGCTTCTGTTTATGATCAGGAAGTGAAAGAAGTGACTGTATATGTTGACATAGACGCCAGCACCACGGATGATGATTTGGTCGTTGTAACTGAGCCTGCATCATTCGGGTTGGGTCAGAACACATTGTCTATCGGAAGCTTGCGCCCCGACAATGGTTCTGAAGGATGGGTGGGACTCATTGATAATGCTTTCGTCTATCAGACAAAACTTACTTTGCGGCAGTTGATGACATTAAGAAATGGTGGAGCAATCGCTATTCTCGGTGAAGTGCCGGTACCTTTGGACCCGCCCGCACTTGAAATAATGAGGAATACAGATGGCACTGTTACCGTTACATTTGAAGGGACTCTTCAAGTCGCGCCTTCAGCCATTGGTCCTTGGAAGGATATGGTTGGTGAAAGCTCAATTACATTGGAGCCCAATGAGGAAATGCAGTTTGGACGTGCCGTTAGGAATTAACATTCTTCCCAACACGCTCCATAAGTAGCTCAGTAAGAACTGCTATTAGCACACCATAGTTGAAAGGTCGGGCAAACCACCCGGCCTTTTATTTTTAGGGTTTAATCCACATTTATGTTTTTTCTATGAAAACAAGTAAACAAACTTTAATCCAAAACGTTAGCCTGAACAGGCGTTTGTCAGCATTTACATTAATCGAGTTACTTGTGGTAATAGCCATTATTGCCATATTGGCTTCTCTTTTACTCCCGGCCTTGGCCAGAGCCAAGGACACGGCACTACAGACCGATTGCATGAACAGCCTGCGACAAATTTCACTGGCGTTTCGTTTTTATTTAAATGATCACGAGGATATTTTTCCTCCACACAAATGGAATGGACCAGGTCTTTCCTCTCAAAAACCTCATGGGGTTGCTATTTGGGCAACGGATGTTCTGCCTTACCTTGGGGGGGGTACCAATATATTTAAATGTCCCACCATTAAGGGGGAACGAACAGATTATGGTTTTAAATGGAAGTGGAGGTTTAACCCGCATCATCTGGGTTATGGTTATAACTCATGGTTTCTTGGAGTATATTCACATCCTCCGTCTGTTAATATGACTGGGCATTTGCAAGGTTGGATTTCGACTGAACAATGGTTCAGAGCTTCGACAATCAGAAACCCAAGTGAATGCCTTTTGTTGGCTGATTCAAATCCCATTCCACAGGGTTCGGGGTATTGGTCGAGTACATTGTGGTGGCCTAAAAGCGGGAAACCTTACTACGAAGGGATAAACGGTTTTCGACATATTGGTGGTGGAGCTAACGTTCTTTTTAACGATGGGCATGCCGAAACAAAAAAGAACGACGAAATCAATCCGAGACTGAGTCCGCAGGATACGGGTGACGATACTAATGTAAGATACTGGGATCCTAAACAGCGAAGTAAACGAAGATAGTTTAATTCAATTATTTGAATTCCTTATAACTAATTTGAACTTCAGACTGATGATTCGTTATTCGTTGTGTCTGTTTTGTGCCGCCTGGCCATAGGATTTGAATACGACTGTGTGTGTTTTTTCTAGCCAGTATTTGAACGGGGCTTGATTGCGACCAATATCCAGACCCCGCTGAAACTATACGAGCTGCTGATCCCTCATTATTGTCATCTTGGAGCCTTAAAATGGCTCCAATTCCGTCTCGGTTCCAGTCTGGCCCATTCAAGATTACTCTTAGCCCTGATTTTTGATTTTGATTTTTAAATAGACCGGTTTTTCCTGAATTCTGGGCTACGGCTAAATCCGGTCGCCCATCATGGTTAAAATCGCAGACGGCGGTTCCTCGCTGTTCTCCATAAAGAATGATTCCGCTTGTTTGTCCGCTGATTGCCTTAAATTTTCCTTGTCCATCCCCTTTGAGTAAAAGCCCACGCCCTGCATCGTATCTTGATGTTTCCGGGTCGACACCAAAAAAATTCTGGCTCAAGAATAAATCTTCATTTCCGTCACAGTCAAAATCATTCACCGCTATCCCAAAGGCTGGAGCCATTTGAGCTTCGTCAGGTAATGCCCGGGATTCAAAATGATTGCCTTTATTAAGAAAGATAAAACTTTCAGATTCGTTAACCTCTAAAAATTTAGATGTCGAGTAAGCTTCAGCCAAGATGCTTTCAATACTGGCTTTAGAATATTCCTCGAAGGAGGAAAATTTAAATGCAAGACCGGGCATTTGCTGCCGCAATACATCCAATGTTAAAAAAGGAACGTAAACCCTTCTTATTGGGACTAAATAACATTCAAACAAGTCCATTATCCCGTCCTCATTCCAGTCACCATAGTATAGTCGAATAGGGTGCTTTAAGTGTCTGTTATATTTTGAGTTTTTACCTAAGTTAGTTGCGATTATATCGAGTAATCCATCTGAGTTAAAATCTCCTGTAGCAATGCCGTTCCACCATCCCTTTTTCTCTTGGAAACCAAGACTCTTTGTTATTTCACGAAGAGGTTTTTCAGGGTCGTCAGTCGGAGTGAATATCCGAATGGGGCCCCAGTCGCATGCTAAAATTAACTCTGATTTGCCGTCTAGATTAAGGTCGCTCCAAATGGCGTCGCTAACCATTCCAATTTCTTTAAACAGTAACCTGGTGTTTTTTTCTATTTCCCATTCTCCATTATTTTCAATGAAAAGAGTAGAGGAGATGGGTTTTGGGTAACGTCCAGGGTGGACTCGGCCCCCTGCAAAGAGAGCCGGTTTGCGATGAAGTATTCCCAATGTAATTGAGCCGTAACTTACGTTGCGCTTCAAAATGGGTGTTTGAGTTTTCCCGGTTTGAAGATTCAGTTGCAAAATAGGGGGGACGTCCGAAGTGGCATCTTCATAAGTTGACTGAGTTGACAACAACGTGATATTTCCGTTATTGAGCTTTCTTAACAGCAATGTTGTTTGGTCAAGTTGTATCACTGATTTTTGGCGTAACGGTGAAAAACTTGTTCCTTTATTATTCTTATACAAAACTTGATGGCCACCTTTTCCGCTTGATCTTATTAGGTCCTCCCAACCATCTGTATCCGCATCATACCAACTAAGCCCAGGCCCGAGAGTGCTCAGTTTTCTCGGCAAAGCGGGTTGACGTGCGAAATCGTCATAAGGATTTTCATGATGTTGATGCTTAAGTTTGTGACTAACATCTTCGAACCAAATTTTGTCAGCGGTGGAGTTAATTTTGTTTTTCACACGATTATATTTTCGATCTTTACCGTTCCCGTCTCCCTCGAAAATTTCATAAATATAATTGGATTTTATTGGTTTAATTTTTGTTATCTCTCCCTTAGGCCACAAAACCTCCAATTGTTGAATTTTATTCTTTTCGATAGCAAAAGTTCTCGTTGCGCTGTCTCCTGATAAATAACGACCACCACTAATTATTTCCTGTGACTGAAAACCTCTATTTGAATCGCGAATTATGACTTTCGCTCCGATGCCCCTTGTGTTGGGTGCTATTCCTCTTAATTTGACTGAAATACGGGGTGCCGAAGAATTATTGCGGTAAAGTCCAAGAGGTTGGTGCATATGGTTGACCACAACATCTTGATCTCCGTCGTTGTCCAGATCCCCAAGTGCCATTCCGTGTGAAACACCGTTGAAATTGAAACCCCAAGATTGGCTAGTTTCAATGAAAGTTCGGTCACCCTGATTTTTATATGCGATGTTTGGAGTTTCCAGTTTACCAAACCGTGTGTTGGAGCGTGAAATTGAATTAGGATTCTTCAATTGCGTTAGGTCTGCGTCATTGGCATTGCGTAAAGTGCCGTTCGTTAGCAAAAGATCCTCATAGCCATCCAGGTCAACGTCAATAAAAGCAATCGCCCAAGTCCATTCACTCGCCTCAATCCCGCTAAATTGGGCAATTTCAGAATATGTTCCATCGCCTCTGTTAAGGAACATTGTGTTTCTTGGGTATTCTGGCCGATAAGAGGGTGTTTCTATTGGCAGTTTCATTTTTGTGTGAATCAAACTACCGCGTTGCCTGTGTCGCCGTTCATGGGATCGGCTCATCATGTCCGCGATAAAAATATCATCAAAACCATCACGATCAATATCTGCAAAATCAACAGCCATTGAAGACATGCTTGTTTGTCTTATGGACAAAGGACTGGATGCTCGGAAGGTACCGTCGGTATTATTAATCCATATAAAGTCCGGCGAATAGAAGAAGTCATTGCAAACATATAGATCTGGAAAGCCATCTTGGTTCATATCTCGAAACATTGCTGATAAACCCCATCCTTTAGGGGCTTTCCCTAGATTTATGCCATTTTCATCCTTAAACCTGCCGCTATTCCAGAGTGTTTTCTCAAATTTGCCCTTTCCTCTATTCAAATAAAGGCAATCGGCTTGGCCTAGTTCAAACAGGGAAACTGATCCATTGCGAAGAATCATCGGGCTAAAAAGATCAGGTTTAGAAACAAGTATTTTGCCATCCTTGTAACTTACCGAGACATCTAATTCTTCCATTGAATCCTTAATTGTTTTGATATGGTAATTGGCAACATAAAGATCGAGATACCCGTCTCCGTTGATATCTCCCAGTGTCATAGATGTGCTGCCAAGGTTTCGGTCTAGGCCGCTTTTCTGCACTTCAGTAAAGCGAGTCGAACCGTTATTCAAAAAAGCCATAGTTCCAGCGCCTATCCCATTTACGAGCAGGTCCAAATCCCGGTCTCCGTCTATATCTGCCAATACTGCGCCTGTGGAAAAAACACCACTACATTCAACGCCCGCTTCTTTCGATATATCAATAAATTTCCAATCACCCTTGTTTAGGTAGAGTTTGTTTGGGCCTTCAATGGAACAAGCATAAATATCCACTAAGTTATCTCCGTTTACATCCCCCAGGGCAACACCTGATCCAACCTCCAGAATGAGGTTTCGGTTTAGCAATGAGTTCGAAACTCGATTCCTAAAATGAACACCAGTTTTATCACTCGGCATCGACGTGAAACCCACCTTATTTGGCTTCGTATCAGCCAAAGGGGCCAGACGAAATCCGTCTGCTTCAACCCACTCTGAGGTAAAAGCGAATGGAAAACTGAAAGCATCAAAGAAGTAACAAGAAAAAATAAGTACCGAAGTAATGTTTAGTTTCATAGTGAGAATAAAAATTATAGATAAGGGTTAAAGGAGCTCAAAAGCCCAAGCACCCAGAAAATAGTTTCTATTCCTTTTCATGTTTATGGATTAATCGACGCAGCCAAACTAGCTCAAAACAAATAATCTCGCAACTTTTAGTAATTTATTCCATTCCGTACCTTTTCTTGGACTGACTGTTTTGCATTATGCGATTTGGAAAGGTCACAAGATAATCGCCCAACTCCTCATCTCCAAAGGAGCGGATGTGAATGCGAAAATTCAGTTAGGTCCAACAAAAGGATCGACACCGCTTGATATGGCCATCGACGAACCTCAAAATCAAGGACCTCCTCCGGAACGCATCCTTCACCTCCACATCTACACCATCAGCAATAGCTTGTTTGACGGCTTCGATGTTTCCTTCTTCGGTAGCTTTGTGAATATCCACACTTGGCCCACACCCCACCAGCACCACGGCTGCGATTGTTGTGAGTAGGAGGTGTTTCATTTCCCTTCAGCTTTCAATTCTTCACTCGTCTTGCCGCCGTGTTTGCGGAGGAGTTCGGCGGTTTCACCATCGGCCCAATCTAGCGGTGTTTCTG
>MPLX02396213.1_pt1 | contig 12559 bp, 5 predicted proteins | sample 1617341 | NCBI WGS metagenome assembly MPLX02 (sample SAMN05944804, study PRJNA350692) | marine metagenome | biome: marine; feature: ODZ; material: water; isolation source: 120 m water sample filtered on 0.2 um supor filter | place: Pacific Ocean | collected 2012-04-08 | depth 120m m | reverse complement strand
TGGCGCTCAATACAGGGGCACTAGACCTAAATGCTGAAATCAATGCTGATTTCTATCGTGCCGGATTTGATCTCTATGATGATGACACGATTGAAATATCAGCAGAACCATACTCTTTAGATGGTGAAAATGAACTCTTTGACGCTGATGCAGAGATCACTCTTAAGTCCTTAGCTCTTACCAAAGATGCTCAGGGGGAATGGTCGCCTGAAACATGGACAGCTCGTGGAGCATTTTCCATTGGAATGGGTGGTGGCCGTCTAACTGGAGAAGCGAACGCCTCCTTCTTCCGCAAAGGCACTGAGAAAAAAGAAGCAGATTGGGAAGGTTGGGAGAACCTTGCTGGTGGAATTAATTTTGAAAGATATGAGAAAGTTGCGGCAGATAGAATTTTTGCAGATGGAAATTTTGCATGGTCGGGCAATGATGTATTTAGCGGTGATATCGATCTTGAATGGATGCAATTGACTAAAGAAGATGGCAATTGGGTTCCTGAGACTTGGCGCGGTTCAGCGACGCTGGGGCTCAACATTGAGGGATTAGGGCTTACGCAGGCAACAATTAATGCAGAATATTATCGCAGTGGTGTAGACAACTACGAAGCCGATACGATTAAGATAACATTGCCAGAAGAAAACAAAACCTACAGATTAAACAATCAAAATTCATTCTTTGATGCAGACACCGAGATTACACTACACGACCTAATTCTAGAAAGAGATGAAACAGCTAAGAAATGGGATGTTAAATCATGGACAGCATCAGGAGAAGCAGAGATAGGTGCAGACACGATGAAACTCGAGGCAAGTGTAGATGTTAGATACGAAACAGAGCAAGATCGCGATGATGGCACCTATACAATAACGGAAGCATATATAGATTTAGGCGCAACAGGAATTGGCGTCAATGGAGAAGTAAAAGCGGAAGATATGCTCATAAGAAAGAATGAAACTACTGATCAATGGGAATTTCAGAGCTGGACTGCAGAGGCAGATTTAAACATCGCGCCTTCTGGGTCTCCAATTACTGCTTCAACTACGGCTGAGATTAACTATGCCAGAGAAGAGGAAAGAGAAATTTATACTGTTCCAAATGCACAACTAGCGGTTGAGATCACTGACGTTGCCGAGCTTAAGGGTGACGCGCAGATGCAATATATTGTTGACAAGACAAGTTCAGAGGAAAAGAAATACTGGAATTACATCGTTGGAGACTTAGGAGTTACAAGTTCAACAATTAATATTAACGAATTCAAATTCACGCCTCCAAGGGCGAATGTCTCGATGGCATATGGGGAGATGTTATCGCCTGAAGGCAAAGTTGATAGCCTGCTAGGCATCAAGGGATCCTTGGGCTTTGATGGCAACAACTATGGCCCACTACAGTACCTTTCCATTAACGCTGGTAATCCAGCTACTGATTTAGATACACTAAAGGAGGAGTTACTTGAGATCAAGAAGCAAGAAACTCTTGACATTTTCATTGACGAAGGCATTCCCAAAGATAGCTGGCAATTTGGCACAGTTTCGGGAAATATTGATGCCCCATTAAACCTCGGCTTTGTAGAGGTTGGTGATTTTGGAGTGAAGCTAGAAGGTAATGTTGGAGGCATAAACATACCCTATGGATTCTTTAAATATAAATACGATGCAGGAGAAATCTCTTCAGAAAACAATGGCGTTGGCAGGGAATTAGAAGTCTATGCAAATAACATAACACTAGAGATAGGAAAGATAGCACAGGCAATTGCTCCTATCGCGCAAGGTATCGACCAGTTCACAAGGTATGCGCAACAGCCCCTGCAAGCCCTAACATCAACAGTTGGATTATTCAATAACATACCAAATTATCACAAACTTGAGCTGCGATCGGAAATCATAACCTTCATAAAAGACTTCCCTGGTAATACACGAAAAGGGTCTTCAAATATTCAGGTTGTTGAACTTCTCGATAAAGTCTTGTATTTAGCATCGCTTAAGCCAGGGAGTACTTATAAATTTGAAGCAATGACACCCGTGGTTAATACAGCCATGGAATTCATCAATAAGATTCAAACCATGGCGCAAGCTGCAAGCTCAGCTAAATCCAAAATAACTCTTCCAAGTGTGAGTTATTCCATTGACATAGACAACAAAAATAATGGTGATTTCAATGATCAGGCACAGAATCCTGAACTGAACGAACAACAACTTGAGAGCTATGGCCTACCAACTATGAAACCAGATGTTGGTGAGACAATGCCAGCGCCAAATCAAAATGGAGCCTATACAAATCTCAGCTTCCCGTTTTTAAATGATATCGGTTCTTTGCTTAAGAAAATATTCTTATCGCCTGATGAGAAAATTACAGTCGCTGAAATAGACCTAGGTCTCCGTGCGCAGGGTAAAGCGAGTTCGGGAAATATTCCAGTAGGTGGAATATTTAGTGTTGGACTTGAAGCTGAAGCAGGTCTAGACATGTCAACTGCAATCGAATCATCATTTAAAATGAATGACATCTATGCAATAGTTGGCAGTGAAGATAGTGGTGAGATGGTGCGTAACTTTGGAGAAACTCTTCTCAAAGGAATGAGTATGAATCTCGATAAAACAAAGTTAAATATTAAAGCAAATGCGGGAATAGAAGCTGGCATCAATCTCATTTCTGAATCTTGCTGGAATACTCCAACTATCTATTGGCCAAGAATATGTGCGCCCTGGCCCTGGCAGAATAGCTGCGTAGGAGGTGGTGTCGCGGTCTCTTCAAAGAGCTTATGTACACCAGGTCTAGGTGCTTCTATTCAGCTTGGAGTAGAAGGTGAAATGAATGTTTCACCACAGCTAGATACAACGGATCAATCAATTAGCTTGTATGAAATGCTGAATACAATATCAGGGCAATCCCTATTTAGACCTGGTTACAGTCCAAGGATAGTGGCAACAGACAATTCATACCCCAACAAAAATATTTCTAACGGTAAAAGCAAGCAAGGAACAATGACAGGTGATATTATTTCTCGCATAACTGATTATTCTGCAGTTGTTACCACCAATATTAAAGGGTTAAAAGGAGAAATTGACCCACATCAAAAAGAGCCATCATACATACAAATTAATATTAATCTAAAACAACCAATTTACTTCAACCCTGATGACTCTAGCGTCTCACTTTTACCTAGGAATCAAGAGAATTCCATTAAGATCAGCAACACCGGATGGATATCGGCGCGTCAATCCATCTTAAGTGTAGTAAAGCTAGCGACACAAAAGCGATGGAAACAGCATGATTACGAATATGAACAACATTTTGACTTTACAGATACTTTCTACTTAAAGCAGTTCTTTGCTAATTTTGAATCCACTATAGTACGCAAGCTAAACGAAGGCACATATTCAGTTATCGGAGAATCTCCAGAGCAAACAATAAAAAATGTAGAAGCAAATATCAACACCATAAGCAATAAATTATTGGCGATTGGCTCCCCTGGTGAAATTGAAGTTGCCTTCTCACCAAAAGATAGTGATTACCTTAAGACAGGAAAACAAGCATTTGACACCAGTGACTTGCCGAAAGTCTTTAGTAACGGAACAAAAAGCAAATTCATTGAAAATACAAAATCTACCGATCTAAGGCTTGAAGATTTCATATTATTCTCAGAAAACTATGAAGAACAATTTGATTCAAAACCAACCATTTCTTTTGGGTTTACCCCCATTGCGACAACAAGCAAAACAAACTTAACCGCCAAGTTCGAAATCATTAGCGAGAATCCAGATATCCTTTCTGATTTAATGATAGAAGTGGTAAATAAAGATTTTGAACTCATCACAGAACTAGGCACAATTAGTCAACTATTAGACACTACGAATCCGGTAGAAGTTAATATTTGCACAAAGTCACTTGAAATTGATCATCTATCTGACGAGACATCAAAAAGCGACCTTAAGCACTATGCTACTTCATTAATTATCGCCAATCCTACTGATCAGGTTGAACCACCAACTAATGCAATAGAGGACGCGAATGAAGAAGCACAAAAACGTTTAGAAGAACTAAGAGAAATAGAGACACCGAATGAAGAAGAACAAGGACAGTTGGAAGAACTAACAGCCTTTTTCCAAGATATAGAAGAGCTTGATAATGTAAACCTATCCAAAATAGTAGACCCTAATAATTTTTTCAGTGGCGATTATGGCTTTAGAGTAAGAGATAGAAGCCTTGAACCATCAAAGACGGGCTTAGCCGAATTCTCTATTATAGATGGAGCAGCCAATGAAGAGAGTGTAATAAATGAAGTGGCATACAATCCGAGTATAAATATCGAAGAGGTTAACTTAACGCCCAATCAACCCTATGATGATATTCAACAAGTGATGAAAGCGTACTGGGACAGAGCTGAAGTACGTAAATACAGCTTAGGTTCATTAATGGCAAATGTGCCAGCAGATTTAGGCAGCTGGGATGATTTTAACAAGGCAATCCACGAGAAATACTCAACTATAGCCTATGAAAGAAAATTAAATGTCACTCAGCCAACAGATAAAGACAGTAAGGATCAAATGGCATCAAAACTGAATGAAAATACATCCATTAATTTAGCACTTTTTTCAAATAGAGAAGAGCAACTCATTGCCAATCTAGGTGATCCGCTGATATCAAAAAGAGGGGCAAGTCAGCGTACTGAAGCTGTTGATCTTGATATTGTAATGGATGCGCGTATGGACGTGACCTTGAAGGGTAAAGCAAGATATATTATCGGTGAAACGTCTTTTAATATCGGTAAGTTCAATGTATTTGACAAGCAATACACTTTTAATATTGGGAAAATCAACAAGGAGATGCCTGATGCCTTCCATGGCTCTTCTCCACTGTACAGGCCTGCAGTCAGTACTGATAACGACAAAGATATCCATATTGTAGAGCCCATCGGTTCATATTTAAACGAAAATTATGCTGCACTATCAACTCAAAACATCTATTCAGACATAGACATTTTTAGAAAGGGGATATCTAAAACGGAAGCACCCAATGATTGGTATGCGGAAACTGATCTTTTAGTGAGCGACAACTTAAAGAGGGAATATTACCCTTCAAGATACTTCGACAAATTCTCTGGTGTAAGTCAAGGTGGCAGTTTTAGTATCAGGACTGATCGCAAGGATTACTTCGAGATTGAAGGGAAAGAGCCACTAATCAATGACATTTCGACACTTTTCGCTACTATACCTCTTGAAAACAATAATAGCTTAATTAGCTCATCTATTGCATCCGATGAAAAGCTGAGGCAGCTCATTAATCAATCTTTTGAAGATCCAACTCTTGATCAATATTTTGGCTACGAATTTTCAAAAGACGATATCTATACTAAATACAGAAATGGTTCAAAAAAAAGATTATCTGGCCTTATAGCAAGGTACCAATTTAATTTAGTCATCAATGTAATGCAATCATTATTTGGCAAATATATTAAAGACAATCCGAGTCTTCAAAGTAATTACAATAAGCTCAATCCAGACAAAAAAGGACTGATTCCCGACAACCAGTATGACAAGATCCATGCAATGGAGTGGGCATACAACTCATTACTTGGTTACATGCAAATCTTAAAGAACAATTCGTATAAGAAGGTCGACAAGGACGTTGCCAAACGTCTTAAAAGTGAACTCGGTTCTGATGTTGAAAACTTCTCACGAGTTAATTTTTCAAGCGTAAAATCCTTAAGCGCATTACTTGTATTTAGCAATGCGCTTATATCAGACTATGTCCATGATTTACCTCTTGAGCTCACTGACAATCATGATCAGATGCCTGGTGATCCTTGGAATAACAATGCAATCTCCTCTATCAGTGAAAGTCTTGCTGACTACAACTCTAAACTTTCGGAGGTGATCACTGATCTTGCCTCCCATTCCAAATCAGATTCATCCCTCTTTGCCTCTCTAGCTGCCTTAAAAAGTACACAAAAATCAGTGCAGAGAAATCTGCTTAAGATCTATAGGCTTTCCAATAATAAACAGAATCAAACCAATGAAGATAAAATCTCTATGCTTAGCAAATCTTTAGTTGAAGCCTTTAATCAAAATCAATCTGTAGAGCTTAGTACAAGAACAAACCTAGAAGGTGAAGAGCAAATCCAATTTAGTAAGAACATAGCTTATACATTAAATGAGTATAGAAGTGTGTTTGTCTCCTTCAATACTTGGGATCCAGCAGCTAGTTATGGATTAAGATTACCAATCACCTTTGACACAAAACTCAGTTATGGTAAAAGTGCAGACTTCTATATCAAGGGTCATCCCAGCAAAGTACCTGCATTTATAGATTTTGATGATGCCAAGAAGAAGATTGATATTGAAATCAAGCTTGGAGCTAATGCCTCTAGAGTAGAGAAAGAGCGTCTAACAATTAGAACAGAACAGGCTCTGAGTGCCGTGTTACCTAGTAGTGGTCAAAATGATATCACTTTTATGATCGATAAGGATTCGATCTCAAGTCTAGATTTAGATCTTTTTCCTATTACGAATAGAAGGGGTTCTGATAATGATGTTAGAGTTTCTTCAATTCATACTATGTGTGGATGTGATGCCTACGACGAATCAAATAAAGAAACTCTTACTGCAAGAGATGTTACAGTCCTTGGCCTAGGTTCTGATAAGCCAACCGGTCAATTAACTAAACCTGTCAGCCAATTTTTAAAACTAACAGGTTCTTCAATGGGCTTGGGAAGCCGCTATTACACAGCTAACCAGAAAGAGTATATGGAATTAATCGATAGTGATGATTTTGTTCTTGCAGAAAAAGCAGCCTTCTATGCTTCAGACTCACCCGGGGAGAATTTATCGCCAGTTTATCAATATATCAATATCAATGATGGGTATGATAGCTATTGGTCAATGGAAGTAAATAACCCTATCGAGGATTATCAAGTTGCTGGCATTGCTTGGTATAGCATGAACTTTGATCCTGCTTATCAACCTCTTGAATCTGGTTTACTTGATGGCAAGGCATTAGCTGATGATCTACTGGCAATTACAGGTTTCGGGACAGGAGAAGTAAACCTAACAAATTACATCGATTTACGTGATCATGAGCAAACACAACTTCAAATAAACTCCGAAGATATTGAAGGAGTGTTGGATATTGATGGCTTTAGCAATGAGCATAGCTTGACAATCCTCAACCTTACTAAGGAGAAGATACCCGTCATATATGCTGGAGATTCGATCATTGTTAACAGAAAAAATACGATTCGCTTCTGGGATTCTGGAGAGCAGCCAGCAAATGCAGGAATTTCGATATCTAAGGAGACTCTGGCCTCCACAAGTAAAGGTGCTCCTATCACCTACCTATCACCAAGCTCAGTCAAAGTATTAAATGTGAATGCCAAACGCGAGGTCAAGAGCTTTAGCAATAACAAGGACGGGAGCACTGTTTATTCAAGCAATCCGAAAGAAGTAACAAAGCTTTATTCTGACAACTTAAATTATCAATACAACGGTGTAGCCTTCGAGCAGCCCGATAAATCAGACAACAACATAGAGATCTTCAAGTATACAAATAAACAAGACGGGACAATTCGTTATGGGACAATCAATGATAAGGAGACTCTCACAAACGATGGCTTTTTGAAAGACAAGAAAGTTGCCTTCCTAGCATCTTCAGTCAAGACAAAAGAGCTTAAGGCTGTGCGCCAATTCACTCACAAGGAGACAGGGGAATCGATTTTTGCACTTGGGAATACCCCTGCCCAAGTGGGCATTCAAGATCAAGATTCTTGGTCTAAAGATGGCATTGCCTTCTATGCAAAGGCTTCCTCTTCTGGATTTGACTCCACAATAAATTCAACTATTTTTGAAAGCCATGATGTTTTGAATTCCAATCATTCGGCGGATTCAAGGCGCTTACCAAAAGCCAAAACAGATTCAGACAGTCTGATTAATATTTCATCTCATTTTAAAGAAGAAACTGCATCACAAATCTCAGAGTTGACTGATGCTTTCATCAATCAAGACACCGGTTTGTTCTCAACCCAATCGCTAGAGACTAGTTCTGAGTCTTCCCAATTTGATGATCTCTTCCCCTCTGTTTCCGCCATTCTGAAGCAAGAAACAGAAGCCCCCTTTCTTTAATCGAGAACCATTACCACTTGCCAATTCAGCTGCCCACGGCTTCGACTGATCCTGATCAGAACTCCAGCACGCCTGGCCCCTGATCCAGCAGCCAACAGCACACAAGCCCTTTAAGGGCCCTGTCGTTCAGGCAGCCAGCACTTGACAGCAAGCCGCAAACGCAGATGCCGGATCCTCAGCCTTGCTGATCGGCCTGCCAATCACCAGTTGTGACGCGCCAGCAGCGATCGCCTCAGCAGGTCCCATCACCCGCACCTGATCTCCGCTGTCACTGCCGCTGACACTCTCCTTGGGTCGAATTCCAGGCGTCACCAGCGCAAACGGATCTGGATGCTTAACCCGCAAGGCCTGGGCCTCAAGCGGCGAACAGACACAGCCACCGATGCCGGCATCAACCGCCAGCTGCGCCAGGGCCGGCACCCGCTGCTCAATCGACTCTGGGATCGCCAGCTCAGCAGCCAGCCGCACTCCATCCCAGCTGGTCAGCACAGTCACCGCCAACAGCGTTGGCGCCGCTAGCCCCTGCTGTTCAGCCCCCACCAGCGCAGCTGCCTGCGCTTCCGCAAGGGCCAGGCTGCCTGCACAGGCATGCACGCTGATCAGCTCTGCACCCAGTGCCGCTGCCCGCCGGCAGGCCCCCGCCATCGTCGCCGGTATGTCGTGGAACTTGAGATCGAGGAACACCCGCAGCCCCTGCCCTCGAAGCTGGGCCACAACTTCAGGCCCCGCCTGCAGGAACAGCTCCAGGCCCACCTTCACCCAGCGCAACCCCTGCACTTGCCGGCTGAATGCCAACGCCTGGTCAGGCGTCATGCCATCGAGGGCCACGATGATCCGATCCCCAGGCTCAGCAGAGAGTGATGGCGACACAGGCAATCAGCAGAGACTCTCCATACTGAAACCAGCTGGCCGCGACCAGGTGCTGAACAGCAATGGCACGCAGCTGAAACGACTCAAGCCATCAGCCGCCGGAAGGTCTTCTTGCCCAGTTGCAGCACCTTGCCATCCCGTTCAGCGGCATCGCTGAACTCCTGGTTTGGGTCGATGATCTTCTCCCCCTCCAGTCGCACCGCACCACCCTTGATCTGGCGACGGGCATCGCTGCTGCTGGCACAGATGCCCACGGCACTGAGCAGGTAAAAGGCCTTGGCAGGAAAGTTCACCTTGGTCAACGAGGCTTCCGGCACCTCAGCGGCCGCATCAGCCGCCCCCCCCACAAGGCTGGCGGCATCGACCTGGGCCTTCTCCGCTGCCTCGATGCCATGGCGGCTGGCGGTCACCGCCAGGGCCATGGCCTTCTGGCGCTCACGGGGATGATCGGGCAGTTCAGCTGGATCAAGCTCAGTGAGCAGGGTGATGTAGTCGTTGATCGCTCCATCCCCAACCCTCTCAAGCTTCGAATACATCGAGAGGGGATCCTCCTCCAGCCCCACCGTGTTGCCGAGGCTTTTGCTCATCTTCTGAACACCATCGAGGCCGGTCAGAATCGGCAGCAGCAGGCCGAACTGTGGCCGCTGCTGGAAATGGCGCTGTAGGTCTCGCCCCATCGCAATGTTGAACTTCTGATCGGTACCGCCCAGCTCCACATCCGCGTTCACCGCCACGGAGTCGTACCCCTGCAGCAGTGGATAGAGGAATTCATGCATAGCAATCGGTGTTCCAGAGCCATAGCGGTTGCCGAAATCCTCCTTGGCCAACATCTGACCCACGGTGACGGTTCCGAGCAGGCCGATCACCTCGGGCAGATCCAGGGTCGACAGCCATTCACTGTTGCGCCGCACCTCAAGCCGCCCTGGGGTGGTGAAATCCAGCAGAGCCTGCTCTGGCACCTGCCCCTGACCGAGCTGACTGAGATAGGTCTGGGCATTGGCCTCCACCTGCTCCGCACTGAGCTGAACCCTGGTGCTGCTTTTGCCGGTGGGATCACCGATGCGAGCGGTGAAATCACCGATGATCAACACCGCCGTATGACCGGCGTCCTGAAAGGCCCTCAACTTGCGAAACAGGATGCTGTGGCCAAGGTGAATAGCCGTGCCTGTGGGATCAATCCCTAACTTGATGCGCAGCGGCCGCTGGGACCGACCGGCCTGCTCAAGACGAGCAGCCAACTGCTGATCAGCATCGCCATCCGCCCCGGCAGGGAAGAGATCAACCATGCCTCTCTGCAGCCAGGCCGGCAAAGGAAGCGCTATCTCCGGCATCGACGAGGGTTTTGAGCTCAGCGGATCGTACGGGGGCCTGAACCTGGCGCCACCGGTCAAGGGCCACAGCTATTGATCAGGCAGCCCATCACGAGGGAGGCTCGATCTGACCTTTCATCCGCTCGAGGGTCTGCTGCATCTGTTCGAACATCTGCTCCGGTGTGATCCCGAACTGACTCAATTGAGTCCGCAGCTGTTCAACTGTCATTTTCGCCTGAAAATCCTCCGACAGTTCAAATCGCTTCATAAACACGCGATAGCGATCCATCAGTTCTTCCATCGTGTCGATGAACTTCTTCTTGCCTTCACGATCGAACTTGCCATAGTCAGAACCCAGCTGCATCAACTGCTGATAGTCGGTGAACAGCCGCTTGGCCTCCTCCTGCACGATCTCGGATTCAAAAAATGCCATTGAGGTTCCGGCTGATCGGAATGAATTCTGCAGACTTTTGCCAGACGTCAACAGTGTGGATCAACGTAACTCCCGGCATCGTGGGAGACAACGCTCCAACTCTTCCAACGAACGTCAGCCGTGGACATCACCGAAAGGATTCCAACTCTGCAGCAAAAGATCAGGAAGAGCCATTCGATCCTGCGGCGCAATCGCACCGTTCTGGCAACTGCCGACAGGATGCTGATTACCAGCTGGGTAGGCCTGTTCGAATCCCTCGGCCCCCTGGTGGGTGCCGCAACAAGCGAGGAAGACACCCTGCTCTGCCTGGAAAGCTGTGGGGCGGATCTGCTGATCTGCACAGACCTGCTTGAGCGCGGCAGCGGCCCGAGCCTGGTCAGCCGGGCAAAGCAGGCCAATCCGCAACTGAAGGCACTGATGCTGGTGCAACGGCCTGTTCTGCGCACCCTGATGGCGGCGATCGATGCCGGCTGTGATGGACTCTGCGCCAAGGACCTGGTCGGCAACGGCAACCTGCTGGCAGCCCTGCAAGCCATGGAAAGCGATGGCACGTACCTCGACAGAATGGTCACCGGCGTGCTCAGCCACAGCCGTCTACGACGGGAGCAGCAGAGAAACCCGGTTGATCTGAGTCTGAGGGAGGACGATGTGTTGCGTGGGCTCTGCCGGGGGATGAGCAATCAGACCATCGCCGACGAGCTGCATCTCTCGATCGACACCGTCAAAACCCACATGAAGAACCTGCTGCAGAAACTCGAGGCCCAGGACCGCACCCATGCGGTGGTGATTGCTTTTCGCGAGGGTCTGGTGGAGCTGCCCCCCTCGGCGCCACCCTGGCAGTGACCCCGGCAGCCGTGACTCCGGAGGCTGGAGTGGTTATGGTCATCGACAGCGAAGCGACTTGGCATGGCCCGAGGCCATTGGCTGGACCCTCTGGCCCGGCAGGTGCTTCGGGCAACTGGTCAGTTGCCCAAAGCCTCGCTGCAGAAGCCCCCGATTCAGGCGCCCCCATGGCGGCTTGACGTCAATCGCGCCACTGCCGCTGAGTGGCTGAAACTGCCGGGCTGCAGCGAAGAGATGGCAGCCCTGCTGGTGCGGCTGCAGCAGGGAGGAGTGCAGCTGAGTGGTGCTGATGATCTGATCAAACTCCTGCATTTATCCAAGGAGTTGGCCGAACGTTGGCGGCCCCATCTTCTGTTCCGTTGGTATGGCGACTCCCCCCCTGGACCGGAGCAGCCACCTTTAGACCTCAACGCGGCTGCGGTCACCACCCTGGAGGAGGCCCTCAACTGGCCTCCAGAGCGCTTGCAGCGATTGATCAGGGAACGCCAGCGGCGCCCCTTCGCCAATCTCGCCGACCTCCAGGAAAGGCTGACCCTGCCCGCCGCGGCCATCGAGCAACTGATCGGCAGCGTCAGCTTCGGGGCCCGTTCGGCAGGCCCCAAGCTGCCACCCCGGAGCTGAGCGGATGAACAGATCCACAGGCCAGGGGCAGCTGTTTCCTGATCAATCCCTCAACAGTGGCTTCAACCAGGCCCCGGACCTGCCGCTGAACAGAAAGCTTCTTGAAGACTGGCAGCAGCGGCTGCATCAACATCAGGCTCCGCTGTTCTGCGGTGAGCACGCCAACACCAGGCAGAACTCCCTGTTCAGAACAGATGTCGCCCATGATTTCAACACGGGTCTGACCAATGGTTTCCCCCCTGTGCAAGAGGTCTGTCTAGACCAGTTCAATCCGCTGCAGCTCACGGCCCTGTCCCTGAGTTTCTGGCGCTGGCCGAGCAGTCCCCATCGCGGCCCAGCGGTGTATCTGGTCATGGACATGCCAACAAACCTCA
>MPLX02011215.1_pt1 | contig 12587 bp, 14 predicted proteins | sample 1617341 | NCBI WGS metagenome assembly MPLX02 (sample SAMN05944804, study PRJNA350692) | marine metagenome | biome: marine; feature: ODZ; material: water; isolation source: 120 m water sample filtered on 0.2 um supor filter | place: Pacific Ocean | collected 2012-04-08 | depth 120m m | reverse complement strand
TATTTTTCAAAGAGATAATAATTCCTTGATGTTTTTTGCTTGTCTTTGAATTTCCTGTAAGAATTCTGTGTTTTTACTGAATAACACTTTTCAGAACGTCGGCTTCTTATTTATTAGCAGTTTTTATTGTAATAGTTTGTATCTGTTTCCCGCTTTTCCCTGAATTCTAAACTGATTTGAACGTAGAGCCTTCCCCTGTTTTTCTCTGTGATCTTCTAAAGAAAAGAGCTTGACTTGGTTCTTGTCGAAGCTCAGCGTAGTTTCTGATATTCCGAACAACTTCCCTTTACGCTGATAGCTTGCTGCTTTAAGGGTTTCTTAGGATACGCTCAAAGCCATGGTCATGAAGTTGTCCCAGTCATGGATAGGAAAGACTCTCATCAAAGACAAAGGCAATGAATTTCAGCGGGTGTGTTATTTATTCTTCTGCGGGGTTTCTTGAATTAACAGCTAGTTGCAAAGGAATAATGAGCTTGAAAAGATATTGGATATTGCTGGGTTAATCAGCATAGATGAATAGGCTTTGGATGATCAATGTACACATCAATCAGCGAAATAAGCTTACAAGAATGCGTATCAAGTGCATGAAATTTGAATGCTGATTCTTCAATGCTGGCTCCTTTTATTTAGGTCATTTTGAAACGATAGACGTCTTTAAGCTGATCTGTGGCTTGGTCTACTTGTCCTGCTTAAGGCAATGCTTTGGCCTTGGAGATACTTGTTGCAGTGGGGTTGTCTAAGCGGTGGTTCATTTGCTTCTTGTCTGTGCCTTTAAAGGAATAGGTTGCAGTAAACCTCCATTGAAGTGGTCGTCATCTTCATTGTCTAAGAAGGAAAATGCGACAAGGAGCAATGATGTGGGCAATATTAAAAGCAGCAAAGATACCTGAAGAGTATTTATTTCAGGCTCCAATACACTCCAGTAAAGCCATATTGACCAAAGTGCAGCAAAAATAAGAAAACTAAGCATGAAATTTTGACGTTGCATGCCTGTTGATGCGATGGATGCTCAGATCATTACAGAGCTGATCGCAAACTGTGATTCGGTTTCCCCAACCAACACGCTTTCCCCTGCCAATACTTGGTGTTTGAGGAGCAGTTCATCCGTCTATCGAGATATCTGCTGAGCTCCTGAACCTTCGTTCCCATATGGCTTTGCTGCAGGGCCAGCTTTTCTGTGCAGGGTCAGCTCTCCTTAGCAAGCAGGCCTGTTGTCTCGCTAGTTGGACTGTTGTCTCTGTGGTCAGAGGCTTTGATGCATGCCTTCTTGAAGGCTTTTCTGGGAGGGGGCTTCGTCTAATTCAATGGCACAGGGGGCGCTTCAGGAGACTGGTGCGGTAGCAGACCCTTGGTGATCTTGGGCTGCCGTCCGCCTGTGTCAGGTTCATCATCACCGTGCCAACCTGTCGATTGACTGAATCCATTGCAACCGCTGTTGTTGCACCTATAAGTGTTGCAGCAACAACAGTGGTTAAACCTTTAAACAGCTCGCGGGAGTGCTTCATCTGATCCATGTTTCGTCCTGTTCAATGCATGCATCCTCTTGCTGAATGCTCAATTGAGCTTTGCCCTGAATCAAGGCCATCTGTGATTTTGCTCACAGAGTCTTTGAAGATCAATCTGCTCTCTGTCAAGTTCTCTGCATGAATCCCAGGATTCACACCCATTGCGAATCAGATACTTTTATTAAAGCTGCCTTCTGGAAGGGCTCCCAGAAGATTTTGGATCTTTGAAGTCTTGACTGAATCATGAACTCACATGCTTTGTGAGGATTCCGGCTACCAGTCAAAGCCGTCAGCCCAGGAACGATTCATTTTTTCGTCCCTGAGCTTGAAGGGATTGAAATCAGTCGTCGTAGACGCGGCATTCAGGAGCTTCTGGATTCGAGTCGCAGAACATCTCCAGTGAGGTGGGGTCGTGATCATCTCCAGGATGGTGTTCCTTGTATTCCTCAAGAGAATGAAGCTCGTCTGTCAGGTGACGAACCTTGGGCATGTCCCCCTCGGCTTTGGCAGCTTCAATCTGGGATTGATCCTGCTGGATGTGCGCGTCAATGGATTTCATGGAATCTGGGGCCTGGCTCGGCCTTCGCCAACTCCCACACCTTACGGCTGGTGATCGGAGAATCCATCGTTCAATAAAGGAGACTTTGTTTCCGTTACAACACCTTTGCAATTTTGGCCTGCTGACGGCTAGCAGTTGAACAGGACTTGGCGTCGGTTGGCATGGTGCGGATCAGACACAGTCAGGCCCGCCATTTCATGGATGAGCAGGGGCGGATGTTCTGGAGCAACGGTTCGGAGTGCTTCTGTGATCTCTCTGAACAGATGCAATGGCGCCACGGCCTCAGCTTTGAAGATGTCCTGGAGTGGAAACAATGCGCCCCCTCAGGGCTGGTCAGTCAGCGCTTCAGTTCAGTCGTTGAGCCTTGCCAGGCCTTTGAGCACAACGGGGTGAACTGGTCTGATGACCTTTATCTCAAGAGGATGGGTGAGCAGATGGCGTTGCGTCGATGATGACCGCCCCACGGTCATGAAGCTGGCCGAGGCCTCCGGACGTCCGGTCCGCCCGACACCCTGCTGGCAGCGTTCATCGCCAGAGGCACCAGCCAACAAGTCAACGGCCTTGTGCTGTGCTTGGCCTTGCACGGGCGTTCCTGCACAACCAACCCATCCGATGAACAGATCTTGCCAGGATGGGGATCTGAGCCACCTCCGTCGCCGCAGCCTGCTCAGGGGGCCAGCTCACTGAGCTCCAGCCATCGCTCTTCTGCTTGCAGGAGAGTCTCGATCACTTCAGCAAGCTGCTGGCTCAATTCGGCGAGATTCTGATCTCCCTGACTGAGCTCAGATTCAAGCTCAGACTTCCTGGCTTCCAGCCGGGGAAGCTCCCTATCCAATCCCTCAAGTTCCCTTGACTCCTTGAAGCTGCGTCGGCGTTTTGTTGGTTGCTTGCTTGACGTGCTCGTTTGTTGAGCCACTCCCTTTTGGGCCACATCCTTCTTGGCCCTTGTCGAAAGGTCGCTCTGATGGGTTGTCGGCTGTTTGATTTTTGAGTCGACGATCCCTGCTTTTTCAACCTGACGTTGCTGTAAAGCCAGGAAGGCGCTGTAGTTGCCTTCAAAGCGCTGAAGACGGCCGTTCTCGAAGCTGAACAGACGGTCAACCGTGCGATCGAGGAAGTAGCGGTCGTGAGAGACCACAACCACGCAGCCCCTGAAATCCTCGAGAAAATCCTCGAGAACGCTGAGGGTCTGGATGTCGAGATCGTTGGTGGGTTCATCGAGAAGCAGCACATTTGGAGCCTGGATCAGGATCCGGCAGAGGGTGAGTCGGCGCCGCTCTCCCCCAGAGAGCTTGCTGAGTGGGCTGTGCTGTTGAGCCGGAGGGAATAAAAACCGTTCAAGCAACTGAGAGGCTGTGACCTGCTCGCCGCCCAGATCAATCCTGGAGGCGGCCTCCTCCACAAACTCGATCACCTTCCGATTCAGACCTTTGCCGCTGCTGAACACTTCGGTGTGTTGGTCGAGATAGCCAATGTGCACCGTTTCGCCCAGTCTCAGGCACCCCCCTGTCGCTTGTCTGCGGCCTGCGATCAGATCCAGCAAGGTGGACTTGCCGCAGCCGTTGGCTCCGATGATGCCGACCCGATCCTCCGGGCTGAAGCTGTAGGTGAAGTCGTCCAGGAGGCGTGCGCTGTTGGCTGTGCCATCGGCAGTGACCTGAAGATGTTCCGCTTCGATCACCAGCTTGCCGATCCGCCTGCTGACGCTGGCCATTTCCAGCTTGCCCTTGGCCTGATTGGGCGACTCGGCACGCATGGCTTCAATGCGCTGCAAACGCGCTTTCTGCTTGGTGCTGCGAGCCTTCGGCCCCTGCCGCAGCCAGGCCAGCTCACGCCTGAGCACCCCTCTGAACTTTGCGGCCGAAGAGGCCTGTGAGGCTTCCTGAGCAGCTTTCTGTTGCAGGAAAAAGGTGTAGTTGCCGAGGTGGCAGCGGGCTGAGCCCTGATCCACCTCCATCATGCGGCGTGTGACCCTGTCAAGCACATAGCGGTCGTGGGTCACAAGCACCAGGGCCCCTGGATAGCGCTCAAGCCAACTTTGCAGCCATTCCACAGCTGTGGCATCGAGATGGTTCGTTGGCTCGTCCAGCAGCAGCACATCCGGTCTGGCCACAAGGGCGGATGCCAGGCCAACCCGTTTGCGATAACCACCTGAGAGTTCCTCGACCGGACGATGCAGATCTCGGATGCCGAGACGTTGCAGAACCTCCTTGCATTGCTGTTCCAGACTCCAGGCCTCAGCATCGTCCATGCGTTGACTGAGTTGACCGAGCTCCCCCAGCAGAGCGTCGTCATCCGGTTGCAGGGCCACAGCGTCACTGAGTTCTTTGAAGCGGATCAGCAGTTCGCGCTTTTCGCCACAACCGGCCAGAACCTCTTCCAGCACGGTGCGACCAGGTTCGATCACACTGTCCTGGCCCACCAGTTCGATTCGCACACGTGGTGAGCAGCGCCGTTCTCCCCTGCCCAGGGGCTCAACTCCTGCCAGCACCCTGAGCAGAGTTGATTTCCCAGCTCCATTGGGGCCGATCAAGCCGAGCCGTTCTCCCCCATTGATATGCAGGTCCAATCCTTCAAATAAGGAGCGGATGCCGAAATCCTTTGCAGCACCCACCAGGCTGATCAGACTCACAGAGCGTCGGCAGGCAGCTGGCCATCCAGATAGGCAAAGACGCTCTTGTCGCCAACGTCTGCGGCCGCCTCCATGCCGAACTTCCGCAGGGCCATGATCAGCAAAAGAGCCGCTGAGATCACAAGCAATCCCATCACGATGCTGCCGTTGAGAACCCCGCTGAGGTACCCAAGCAGAGCCGTTGGGACCATCAGGGTGAGCCCCACAGCTTCAGGCCTGCGGAAGCAGAAGAACTCCTTGAAACCAACGCCGGTAAGTGCTGCGAACAGAGGCCCAATGGCCCAGATCCACTTCGGTTGGCTGGAGAGTGTGGTCAGCATTGCTGAGCTGCCGACCTTCCAGAGCAAGAACGTGGCACCCAGGCAACCGAATGCCCAGAACATCTGCAGGCCAAGATGCAATGGGCGTAGGTAAATGTGGATCCAATTCAGCGCCAGTCCGAGGCCGGTCGCCATCGGCAGCAGCCATAGCCAGGCAAGTTCGGGTCCGAGGATCAGCCACTGACAGATTCCTGCTGTGAAGGACAGGCCGCAGAGCAGCAAGGCGATCCGGTAACGCTGCACTTCTAGTTGATCACTGACGGTGATCCTGTAGCGGCCATACAGGCCGTCGAATTCTTTCTCAGGAGAGGGTCCAGTGCCGGGCATGAACCCCCAGGAATTTTCACCCATCAGATCTCGGCAGGCATTGCATTCACCAGTTTGCTCAGATCTGGGCCAGCTGGAACAATTCCGCTGGGATGAAGTGGAAACAGAGCACCGAAATAGTCCTCTCGCCAGGCGCGCCCATCACAGGTTTCTGCCACGCCAGGCAGTGCCAGAAATCGCTGTCGCCATCTCCACAGGTTGGGGAGGGACCAGAGGGGTTCCCGGCTGCAACCGAACAATGGCGAGTAGACCATTTCCCAGCGGATCAGCGTTGGGAAAAGGCGAACATCAGCAATGGTGATTTGATCACCGCAGAGCCATGGCCCTTGTTTGGCAAGACTCCGCTCCACTTGCGCGAGGGCCTCGAAAAGCTCAGTGCAAGCCTGCTCGTAAGCCTGTTGGGATCGGGCAAACCCGCAGCGATAGACCCCGTCATTTACCGCCGGCTGCAGCAGCGTCTGCCAGTTGTTGATCTCACCTTCTAGCTTTGCCGGGGCCAGATCAGGTGCCCCCGCGGCTGCGGGCCAATGGTTCAGCACTTCAACCAGCTGAGCACTTTCATTGCCCAGCAGACGTGGGTCCGTTTCGGCGTCGGCTCCGGGATCAACAAGGGCTGGCACCGTGGCCCGATGCTCCGGTGGAGTGCCACAGCGCCTGTAGAGAGCGAGCAGGGAGTCGCATCCCAGCCATGGGGGGGCGAGCTGCCAGCGGCCTGCATTGTGATCAGCTCTGGCAACCAACACCGAGAGGCTGCCCTCGAGCCCGCGTAACTGATGCATCAGCCAGGTGCGATGTGCCCAGGGGCAGCTGCGGCCGATGATCAATCTTGGACGCCACTGGGCTGATCGGCTTGCCAACTCATTACCCGGCGGCACGCTGGCGTGCTGGTGCTGGCTTGGTGGGCGTTGGTAGTTGCCGGCTTGATCCGCGGGGGCCAGACCATTCATCAGTTGCTGCCATTGCCAGGCCCAGCCCATGCGGGCGGTGGCGACGACGATCGGAGGAATCGACATGTTTGTTCCCTTTGCTTTCATCTTCCGCCAGGCTGAGCTCTTTGATGCCGCTTCGATGACAGGCCTTCAGGTGCTTCTTGTCGCCGGCACCCACGGCAATGAGAGCAACGGACCTTGGCTTGTTGATCAGTGGTTGCTTGATCCCGCTCTGCTCCAGACCCATGGCGTGACCGTGCTGCCGGTGATCGGTAATCCGGAGGCGAGAGCAGCAGAACGTCGTTATCTCGATCGGGATCTCAATCGAAGCTTCCTTCCCGAGTTGATGGCGGAAGCTTCCCCGCCTGACAGAGAGGTGCGGCGTGCTCAGCAGCTTCTGTCTGTTTTCGGCCCGGAGGGATTGAAACCATGTCAGATCGTGATCGATCTGCACAGCACCACGTCTTCGATGGGATCGAGTCTCGTTGTGTACGGCCGGCGACCGGCAGACCTTGCTCTTGCCGCTTTGATTCAGGCTCGGTTGGGTCTTCCGGTGTATCTCTATGAGGCTGATCAGGCCCAGCAGGGGTTCCTTGTTGAGCATTGGCCCTGTGGCCTGGTGGTGGAAATCGGACCGGTGCCCCAGTCTCTTGTCGATGCACGCATTGTGGCTCAAACCTTGTTGGCCGTTGAGGGCTGCTGCGAGGCCATAGCCCAGGTTCAGGCTGGATCAGCGCTGTATCCAGATCGCTTGGTGGTGCATCGTCATCTGGGCAGTCTTGATCTACCCAGGGATGCTGCCGGCCGACCGGCCGCCTGTGTGCATCAGAACCGTCAGGGGCGGGATTGGCAACCGCTTCGCCATGGTGATCCGTTGTTCCAGTCGCTGGATGGGGGGGTGCTTTGCTTTGAGGGGGCGGATTCGCCAAGGCCGGTGTTCATCAATGAAGCCGCCTACGCCGAGAAACATATCGCCATGAGCTTGACGAAACGGGAGGTTTGGCCCCTGGCCGTGGAATGGGCAGGGGCTCTCAGTTGTCTTGTCTCCCAATAGCGACCGCTCAGTTCTGCTGCTGCAAGGGGGTGCCCCTTGGGTTCAGCGGGGAGGGCCGTTGTAGATGATCTCAACCACGGAGCGACCATCCGGGGCAATCTGAATTTCGGTTTCCGTCGATGGGGGGGTCTGGCTTTCCTGCCAACCGGGTGATCCTCCCAGGAATCGGAAGGTGTATCCATTGGCGTTATCTCTGATCAGGCAGGGGCCACCGCCTGCGGCTGTGGCGTACATGCATTTCTCAGGCCGGTAGACCGACAATCCACCGTTTTCTCGAACAGCAACTTCCCGCGCCATGTTGAAGGCTCGCTGCTGGGAATTTGCAACCTGTGCCTGAGAAGGATTTGCGCTGGTGAGATCAGCAATCAGGGGAGCTCCTCCCAGCACCAGGATCAGCGGCAGCGCTCGTAGGGACATTGCTTTGGAAGGAGTGTCTTTAAGTCTGCTAGCAAGACCTTGTCGTTTTGGCCTGGACTCACCTCAGGGGGCCGTTGTAAGGCACCTCCACGATTCGCCCTCCATCCGGTGAAATCAGCACGGTGGTTTCCAGGGTCGGAGCTGGTGGTGAGAGTTGCTGCCAGCCTGGTGGGCCCCCGCGGAATCGGAAGGTGAAACCAGCCTCTGTGCTGGAGACAAGGCACTCTTCAGCACCGGTCACGTACATGCACTGATCAGCCCGATAGGACCTAAGTCCACCGTTAAGGGTTTCGGCACGCATCCTGGCCAGATTGGCGGCCTTTGGCTGGGCCAGGCGCAGAGAATCTTCTGCTCTGGCCTTTTCGCTCCAGGCCATGCTCAGCGGAGACGCTGCCAAGGCCATGGCCATGGCGACTCTGGCAAGAACGGAGGATTTGGCGAGTGCAGGCTTGATTGCAGTGAAGGCTTTAAGCGTGAACATGAAGTGAGGGTGAAGACGGATGTGAAAGATCCCCTGTGATCGATTGCAGGAGTTCTGTTGCTGATCATTCAGCCGCAGGCCCAGACCCCCTTGCTTTCCTTGTTGCAGGGAAGATCACTGCTGCTTCCATCAGCCCAGTAGATGCGAAGCCGATCATCAACAGTTCCCATGCGGAAGGTCAGTGATTTGATCGGTCCAGCGGGTGTTTTGGCATCAGCATCAGGTATTTTCTTCGGCTGCCCGACCTGCTGTTCCAGTTGCTTGATTCGTAATTCAAGCCTGTCATATGCAGCGGTTTGATGGGTGCCTGGGGCGCTTTGATCAGCCTGACAAGCACTGAGAGCAGTGACTGCGATCAGCAGAGCAAGAGAACAGCGAAGAGCTTCTGAAATCCGTTCCATTCAATCTGTTGCCAACATCGTCCTGACAGCATTGTGTGGAATCAGGTGGCTTCGATCAAGCGCTCACTCCAGTAGACAACCGCGCCCTCTGACTCCAATTCAGTGCGTCGATGCCTTGCCATGGCAATCGGAACGGTCTCTTCAAGGCGTCTGCCTGCCTGCAACCAGCGAATCAGAACAACGTGCATCAGTGTGCTCTAGACCGATAAATCTTAAATCTTTCTGAGGACATGCGCATGCCTTGGCTGGGCTGGGCTCTAGCAGCGCAAAGTATCTCCATAAAGCGCAGCTTTCCTTCGTGAAAGATTGCGTGTTTCTGGCGGCCCCGCCAGGCAGGGTGCACCGCTTCTGTCTCGCTCGTTGCCCTGCGTCTGTCTTGACGAAACAGTCCGAGGGCTTCTGGGTTGGGCTGATAGGCCTCATTCGAGCGGGTTTGGGATTGGCGGGCCATTTGTTGTTGACTCATGTGTTGTGGACTCAACATCAGAGACTTGTTCTGCAGGGTCTGCTGCTGCTGATGTTTGCTTGCTGTTGGCTGTGGCGTCTTGTGGCGGCTCAGCTTCTTGACCCGCTTCTCCTTGATCTTGAGAAGTTTGTATTGCGGGGCCAGGAATCACCTCGTCTTCAGGAAATGGCGGAGGCGGAGGGTCCAACAGGGTTGGGAATGGCTTGTTGAGGAGAGGGAATTTTTCATTCGATTCTGTTATGGGTGGTTCTTCTGGACCCACAACCACCACAGCATTTCGCTGAACAACTAATTTGAACCGTAGACCTTGGCGCTTGTTGATTTCATCCTGGACGGCTGAGATCTGTTTGTAGCTAGGTAGATCAGGGTTTGAGACTCTTACCAGAACTCGAATGATTGGAGGATTTTGCTGCCAATTAATATCAACTTGATTGACTTCTACTTCTGGGTTGTCACCAAAGGTGAGGGTCTGATTTTCCAGGAATGATTTGATTGTGCGTTGGATCTCAGCGCGGGTTGTTTCATGGCCAGCACGCAACAGCAGAATTCTGAAGCTGATGCCAAGGGGAACCAGCAGAATGCCAGTCAGGATGAAACTGATCAAGCTCAGGCGACTGGTCAGTACTTTTTCTCGAAAGAATGGCTCTTTTAATCCCATGATCACCAATCCTCCTGTGAGAATGCCGAGCAGGTTGGTGATAAACAGCAAACCTGCTCCTGCTGCGGAATCCCATTGTTGATGGGAGAGCAACATGCCCATCACGCAGATTGGTGGAACAAGCGCCACGGCGATGGCTGTTCCAGCAAGGGAACTCACAGCATCACTGCGTAACTTCGCGTAACTGGCGATGGCCCCTGCTGAAAGTGCTATGCCGAGATCAAGCAGGTTGGGGGATGTCCGGGCGATGACTTCCGTGCCGAACTGATCCAGACCGACCAGTGCAGCAAGTCCTCCCAGAACACCAGATAGCAGGGTGGTGATGGCCACACCTGCAAATAAAGTTCTCAGGGATTTAATCAGCAGTGGTAAAGCACCGATAAGAACCCCGAAGACAGTTGTGCGCAAAGGCATGATCCAGGGAGCCACCACCATTCCTCCGATCACCACGGCAGCGTTGTTGGCCAGCAAGCCCAATGAGGCGATCAGACTGGCGCCGATCGTGAGGACAATAAAGACCTCATCGAATTGTGCGTCCTTGTTGTAGCTGTGATGCAGTTTCTCGAGGCGTGATGGTTCCATTCAAATGGCGAGCAAGCCTTGGCTTGAAATCATTCTCACTATGATCGCGCCTCATCTCTTGGCTCGTTGTAAAGCGTCTGCTTGGATAAGGAGAGATGACAATTGCCTGCCTGCAAGCGCATAATCTCAAGCCTTGAAGGGATTGGGGAAAGTCCAGGCTTCTAAAATCTTGTGGCTTGTTCACCATTCCAGTCTGGACTTGGTTTCCCTTTCTGGAGAGGCTGCTTGCATTCAATCGATGCTCGTGAGTCAAGCTCCTCAGAGTGAGTCGATGCCTGGTTAGATCCTGAGTGAGGAGAAATTACTGGTAGAATGAATCGCCTCTACCGAAAGCTATGCTTCCTTTTCTGGCCTACTTTCTTGTATTTGGTGCGCTGCTTTTCACTCTCTCGGCAGTAGATAAAGAGTGATCAGGGTATCTCTGCAGTGCTAATTTCGCTTGCAAGGCTATGACTTGCAAGGTTGTAATTTGCTCTGGAATTGGCTTCTGCAGCGGAAACCTTTGTGAGAGAATTGATAAGCGATTCGCCTTTGGTGATGGGTGAACCTTTGCCTTCACCGATTGAACTGAAAATATAGGCATTGATCGCCGTTCTCTTTGTGACCAGAGTGGATTTTTGATCGGTCGGATGCTTGTGCCTTGCTGAAAACCAGCGTTGGTATGATGTTGAGTCTTCGGCATGGGTCCCCACAGCCTTTGGCTTGGGCTTGAGGTGAGAGATGGCAATGGATCTGAATAGCATCACTGCATGGCTGTTGGCAGCTCGACATGCTCCGGCAACTGAGTTGGGTCAGGCCATTGAATTGTCTGTTGCGCCAGTATTTTTGCTTGTGGGTATTGGTGGATTCCTGAATGTCATTTCCGGACGCCTCGCCAGAATTATTGATCGCAGTAGCCAGCTATATTCAGAGCTTGATATTGGAGATCCAGTTATTCCAGCTGCGCGTATCAATAGTGAGCTGAAGATCTATCGACAACGTATGCTGCTTTCTCAAAGGGCCATTGAGTGCCTGACTTTGCTGATCATGTTGATCGCGTTTGTTGTCGCGATGTTGTTTGTCAGTGTCATGGCTAAGATGGATCTTAAGCATATTGTTGTTCCTGCTTTTGTGGTGTCTATGATCTGTTTGATGACGTCATCTCTCTTGTTCATGAAAGAGGTGCAATTGGCTATTGCACAAAATCGACGATTGTATTGATTTTGTCATTGCTCGCTGAGTTTTGCGCATGGGTTTGGGCAGGTTCTCCAATCTGGACAGAATCTCCAAGCAGTTCATAAGTTGTTTGTTTCTATCTCTTTGCAGTTGGCATGATCCCTCTTGCTCTTGATTGCCTGTGACTCAGCTTTGGAGTCTGTTATTTGACTCCTGTTAAATAGCTGCTTTAGTCAGCATCAACAGAACTGGCTTCAGTGCTGATTGCAGTATGCAAGTTGCGCTTGCCAATGATGCCGGTGATGGGAATTGAACCCGCGACCTACTGATTACGAATCAGTTGCTCTACCCCTGAGCTACACCGGCGGCAGGAGCAACTTAACATTTCAAATACTCTGCCAGTTCACGTTGATCGATCCCTCGAGTGATGCATCCGGACGCAGCTCAACGCTTGATCCGGAGCTGCGCAAGCGGCTGATCAGAGAGTCACTGACCCCCTGGCGAGGCCTGCGGAGGACTCTCTGGGTAGCCCTCTTCGCTTCCGCTGGGCTCGGATTGTTCGCGATGAGTTTCCGGGCCTCCGCTGGCAATGTTGTCCTCCTCTCCGATCTGGGTATCCAGATTGGCGCCTTGATCCTGTTCGCTTTCTTGCTGTGGTTCGATCGTGATCGCCAGGTCTGAGCCGTGGTCATCCTCAGCGGTGCTGCCCTGGAGATCATGGAGTTCAAGGCTGATCAAGTCCGAGATCTCAACCTCGTCAGGAGGCTCCTGCTCTGGGGTTGACTGCTGGGATCCAGGTGGTGCTTCTGATGCTTCAGAGACGCTTTCATCCCTGGTAACAAAGCTCTCTGGGCTCTCCTGATCTGCAAGCCCAGCATCTGAAGTCAGGTCATCCGCTGCTTGTGCTTCTGCGTCTAGCTCTGCTTCTGCGTCTAGGTCTGTTTCTGCTTCTAGCTCTGGAGCAGGGTCTGGGTCAGCGTTGGCGTCCTGTTCCGAGTCCTGTTTGCCCTCCTCTTGGCTGGATGGTTCGGCTTGTGCGTCTGTGTCTCGGCTGGCAAAGCTCTCCTCCTCTTGCTGCTCTTCTTGATCCTCGTCTGGGAT